>Ga0310695_10008134_pt1 | contig 16385 bp, 26 predicted proteins | sample RumenRJG_04DNA_FD_203882 | JGI IMG/M metagenome (GOLD analysis project Ga0310695, IMG submission 203882) | Bovine rumen microbial communities from Lethbridge, Alberta, Canada - RJG_04 (v2) (version 2) | ecosystem: Host-associated > Mammals > Digestive system > Stomach > Rumen | place: Canada...
GGGGTAAGGGGAAGGTGTCTGCATACAAGTAATGTCAAGCGTTTCTAAGCCCAGAGTCAGACAGAATCGTCACAAGCAAGGGCTAAATCAGACACTCGAAAAAATATCTGCGGATTTTAGGCAAATAAGAAAACCGACTGTGAACGAATTCTTTTCGTCCACAGTCGGTTCCATTCTATTCTTCGATATACCTTATGGCCGCCTTTCGCGTCTTAAACTCCTCCACCCAGCAGTCGCCGGTGGTGTTGTCATAGGCAATCCACTTGCTGTCCTCCTTCCAATACCCTGCTGAAAGGTGGTCGTAGCCTTTCAGTGGGGTGTCGTATTCTTCGTTGGCGAGAATCATCCCGCACACTCTCTTCGCGTCTTTTCCTTTGTAAATCGTTGCCATATCGTTATGTGTTTGATGGTGAATGGATGTCTTAGAGTCTGCCTCTCTCGGCATAGGAATAGTACTGCCCGTCGCAGACAATCACATGGTCGAGCAGATGGATGCGCATGAGGCCGCAGGCATCTTTGAGGCTCTTTGTCAGTTTGTCGTCGATGGCGCTCGGATGCGGGTTGCCGCTCGGGTGGTTGTGGGCGAAGGCGATCACCGGGGCGTTGTTCAAGACCGCCTCCTTGATGATGATTCTGATGTCAACGCTCACCTCCGTCAGACCGCCGTGGCTGAGTCGTATGGCCTTGATGAGTTTCATGTGCTGACTCATCAGAATCACATAGGCCTCCTCTACGAGCAAGTCCTGCATCTTGGGACGGAGAAAACTGTAGATGGCGGAAGAGGAACTAAGGTCGGGACTCAGACCCATGGCGGCCGATTGGCGGCGCTTGCCGAGTTCGATGGCAGCCATAATCTTGCAGATGGTCGAGGCACCCACTCCGTCAATTTCCTTCAGTTCATGGAATCCGGCCTTGCTCAGTTTGGTCAGGTCGCGGTCGAATTTGGCGAGGATGGCATCAGCTATCTCCACCGCGTTGTACTGCGGTGTTCCGCTGCCCACGAGGATGGAAATCAGTTCGGTGTCAGTGAGGGCACCGGCACCCATGCTCTGCAGCTTCACACTCGGGCGGTCTTCGCGCGCCCATTGTCTAACACTCAGTCTTATTGCGCTCATAGCTATTGGAAATTATTAGTCGTTGTATCTCTTGAAGTATTTTGTCATGCCGAGGAAGAGCACCATTCTCACGTCTGCCCCCGCGGTTATCATCCGGTCTACGAATGCGTTCGCTGTCTTGCAGGTGGTCACAATGTCGTCGATAATGATGACCTTTTTACCCTTGAACCGGCTTTCATCGATATGAATGTACTTGTCGGTGTCCTCTGCGAGGGCGTGCACATGGTCGATGTGCGCCTTTTGGCGGCGTCCGTACACTTGGATGAAGTCGAATCCGTTCACTGCCCCGCACTTCTCGCACACCATTTGTGAGAAAGCCTTGAAACGTCTGTCGTGCGTGCGCTTGCATGAGGCCGGAATGCAGACTATGATGGTGTCCTTCATGTCCGTCTGCGACAGGGCGTTCGCTATCTCGTTCGCTGCCCACCTCGTGGCATACGGCATCCCGTCCTTGAAACCTAAGATTAGGCGGCGGGTCTCGAGCTCCTCAAATGTAGCCCACTTGAGGTAGCGGTTGGGGACGTAGGTGTGGAGGGCGAACTTTAACATGGTGTGGAGAGGTGAAGTTGTTTTTTATTGACTGGAGCCAGAGGGGTAAACTTTTTACTTTTGCCTTGCCCCTCATGGGCAGTTTTTTTTATTGGCTGTATGCCGTCGGGTATAAACTTTTTACATCGCAGCCAAAAGGCGGACGGGAGGGAAATGAAGACAAGGAATTTGCGTGATATTCATCCGGAATACCCAGTTTTCAACCGAAAACTGTGGAAGGCTGCCGGTGGAATATCACGCAAATAGGCTGAGGCCGGTACTTGACGCATTTCCAGTCCGCCTTAGCTTCGCGAGGTAAAATGTTGTAATACACGAAAGGCAGGAAGCATGAGGAAATGCTGACCGTGAGGATTAGGCAGGAGGCCCGTCAAGAATGAGTCTTTTTGTCACCAAAAAGAAGACAATTTGTCTCAAAAACGCCTTGGCACAAGACTTGCAACTTATTGGGTGAGAGCTGAAAGCAAGCGGGCACCACAAAAGCACAGCTTGAATGGCCGCTGCAGACAGCCCGGCTGAGGCCGCAAGGCCAAGGCAAACAAAAAACGTTAAACTAAAATATAATTAGGAGGTATTGATTATGTTACCAGTAATGTTTAAGAACAGTTGGTTTCCGACAGTATTTGATGATTTCTTCAACACTGATTTCATGCCTCGCGCCAATACAACAGCACCGGCAGTCAATGTGAAGGAGGACGAGAAGGCCTACACCATGGAGCTGGCCGCTCCCGGTATCAAGAAGGAGTTCTGCCGTGTGAGCATCGATGAGAACGGCAACCTCCGCATCGCCATCGAGAACAAGAAGGAGCAAAAGGAGGGTGACAAGAAAAACCACTATCTGCGCCGTGAGTTCTCCTATTCCAACTACGAGCAGAGCTATACGCTGCCTGAGGATGTGGAGAAGGAGAAAATCTCTGCCAAGGTGGACAACGGCATCCTGACGGTGGTTCTGCCGAAGATGGAGAAGAAAGAGGAGAAGAAAGAGACCAAGACTATCGAGATCTCATAAGCAAGATTATCATAAAATGGCAGAAGGGGTGGCTCCTGGTGGAGCTGCCCCTTTTGCTTTTTTTGTTGAAGGAATCGACGTTGTGGCTTATGGATAGAGCGCAAACATTGAGCCGTGCTCCCCTTGTCTATGAGGTGTTCGAAGACTACCTAATTGTCCTCGTGGTCACAGTTGAGGGGCACTTCCGTGACAAATGATGCTGATGTAGCATATGAAATGGTGAAAATACTACTTCATAAAGACAATTTCTCTGTCAAATATGGAAGTGATAGACGGTTTTGAACCGACGAATGATGGTATTGCAGCCCCCCCCTTAGACCACTCGGGCATCCACACAAGTAGAGCTTCAAGTAGGATTCGAACCTACGACCTGCTCATTACAAGTGAGCTGCACTACCGCTGTGCTATTGAAGCGAATGGTAGTCGGCACGAGGCTTGAACTCGTATGGGCAGATTGAAAATCTGCAATCCTATTCCTGTTAGATGAGCAGACCATTATGGGGAGTTTGACAGGAATCGAACCTGCATAAACAAGTGCCACAAACTTGCGGCTAACCACTCGGCCACAAACTCCATGTTGTTGCCCTAGATGTATTTGAACCACCGCTTGCAGAGTCCAAAACCTGCTGTGCTACCATTATACCATAGGACAATTATTGTGTTCGGAAGCATGACTTTTACCTGTCATTCCTATTTCGTGTGCAAAGGTATAAGGGCCGAATGCAGCCTTTTTTCGTTTCAAAAATATTTTTTCAATTGCAGAAAAATCCCGGCACCGCCATATTGCGTCAAAGTCAATCATGTCAATTTCAAAAGATGCTATTATTCAAGAATATGTGTGGACAGACCGTCAGCGGCCTGGATGAGTGCAAGCAGCGGGCAGCGGTTCGCTGCCGCATTGATGTTGCTCGTGGCCTCATAGCTTTGGAATGCCAAGTCCCATGCCCCCATGTGCCAGCGGATGGCGATAATCTCGTCAACCGTCATTTTCAGTCCGAGGCTGAGCAGCATGATGACCGATTTCTCGCCATGCCCCACCGGCATGCGGGAGTAGTCGGTCACGTACTTTTCAATCAGCCCCCATTTGCCGTTCTCCCCCATGCTCCACTTTTTGGTCTTTTTGTAGATATTTGTCTTGCACACATCGTGCAGCAGTGCGGCGATGGCTATGCTCTTCTCCGGAAGTTTCGCTTCCACTTCCGGCTTGGCGGCCACTATAGAGGGTCTTAAGGCCATGGCCATGTTGTAGACATTCATTGAGTGCTCCATCAGTCCGCCCTCCTTGTTCAGGTGAAAGCTGGTGGAGGCGGGTGCCGTGAAAAAGCCCGCTTTTTCCAGATAACTGATAACCTCCTCTATGCCCTGGCTTTCTGTGGCGCGCAGCAGCGCTATATATTTATCTTTCATTTCCATCTGATGCTGATTTTTGTGCAAAGATAACGCCCTTCTGTCTCACTACGTGATACAAGATAACAAAAATGACTAAAAGCCTCCGTCACCGAGCCTCAGAATGCCGTTTTTCAAGTCAGTGCCATACTACGGCCAAAACTGTCAGACACAGCCGTAAAACCACCCTCCAACCATCAAAAACATGATTTGTCGGCATTAAAATTGTTCTCTTCTTGTCATTCTCACTAACTTTGTCCAAGCCGAACAGACCATGCGCTTTTTATTTGGACACTCCTTTGGGTTTGTGAGGCTGCAGGCATCAGTGGAAGCCAGTTCCTGAGAAACGCCACATGAATGAAGGAAAAAGGCATTTACGTTGTTATACGATTTAAGGCTTTAATTATTTAGGTGTTTGCTATCATCGGAACCAGATTGGACTTTTATCTGATTGTTTGTACGGAGCCTTGTCTTCAGGGCAAGGCTCTTTTTTTGATAACGACAAGAAGAAAAAGAAGATATGACAGTCTACATGAGGACAAAAGGGAAAGGGAGGATAAGATCATGGTGAGCGAGGGCAAGATACTTGTTCGGGTGCTCACTGTGCCCAACGGTTATACCCTCGACATTGAGAGAGACGGCCGTCGGAACGGATACCTCTATTTTGACATCCCTTGTCTTCTCGAGGGTGTCCTCTTCCACCTCGCATTCGGCGAGGACAAGACTGAGTCGGTTGAAATGATTCACCGGCTGCTTGAGGCTGCGGTTACCTGGCATGACAGAGAGGAACTGCTGCGCAAACTCGTGGCCTATGAGAACGAGATAAAGGCGCTGAAGCGTTCCGTGGCTATCAGAGACCGCGAGATAGAGGAACGCCGGAGTGTTCTTGGCAAAGTGCGCGACGAGTTGGAAGCCAGGCGCAAACTTGTCAAGGAACTGAAAGCGGAGTTGAAGAACCTACAAAAAGAAATAGCAGAGCAATAGTATAGGAATCGCAAGATATAAGGAAGTTTACTAAGTTGAATTAAGATTCCAAGAATACATTCGATGTGAAATCGCGTGTATTCCAAACGCAAGGGCGTGTCGTGAGACACGCCCTTGCCGATTTACGGCAGACAAAGGCCGACTTCTCAGCCCTCGTCAGTTTGAAACTCATGCAGACAGCAATAAGCGTCTGGCGACTCCTCCTCCCACCGCTCGCAGAGCAGTTCCACGTCCTGACGTGTCTTGACCTCCTTGGCATAGCCCTCGCGAATCCACAGGAGCGCCTCATCAAGGGTCTTGAAATACTCGCATCCGAAGAGCTCATCGGGTGTGCAGAGTTCAACATAGTAGCGGCAGGGAAAATACTTCCCTTCCTTGTCGTTCGTCCAAAACTCACCCATACTGGGCTCCTCCGACGAATAGTAGTAGCGCATGGACGGGAATTGTCTACAGATAAAGTTGAAAGTCTCGCAGCAGGGTGCCCATGCCGTCTCGGTTTCAAGACAGATGGTCGTGTCGCTGACCCGATGCAGGTCGCTCCACGTGCCGCGGCAGCGCACCTCCTGCCAGTCACCGCCCAGTTTGTCGATGATGCACCCGAGCCAATTGGGGCCGAAATCGTTTTTTACGGCAGGCTCCTCCATTTGGCTGAGTCTGTTCAGCATACACTCTAAAACGTCAATCTCACGTTTGTCGCCCTCAATCACGACAGAAGAAAAACACCAGTTTGGCATAATAGTATAAGGTTTATATGGATGGATAAAAAATGTAGGTGAAGGTGTGGGGGGAGCGGGGTCAACTCCCTCCACAAAGATGGTCAGCGGTTCACAAGAACGGGCATGAGCAGCGAGGTGACTTCCACTCCTTCGGGCTGCTCCATGGGGAAAACAAGTACCGGGCGGGAGAAGTCGCTGAAGGTCATCCTCAACTTGTCAGACGGAATGTGGGTCAGAATGGTGTTCAGCACATCGCCGTTCAGACCGATGGTCAGAGAGTCTGCGTTGTAGTCGCACTCCACAGTCTCGGTGGCGCTTGTGTTGAAGTCGATGTCCTCGCATGAGAGGGTGACGGTCTTGGTGTCGAGCACCATTTTAACGGTCTTCATGGCCTGGCCGCTCATGGGAATCATTCTGCGGATGGCCTCCTGCAGCTGCCGCTTGTCAATGAGCAGCGTCTTGAAGTTGTTTGCGGGAATCACCGCATTATATTTGGGGTATCTGCCCTCTATCAGCCGGCAGGTCAGCTGCCAGTTACCACCACTGAACTGAGCCGCGCTGCCGTCGAAGCGGATGTCGATGTCGAAAATGTCCTTGGAGAGAAGGCCGCGCAACAGTGAGGCCGGTTTGGTGGGAAGAAGAAAGTAGGCCTCTTCCTCGGTGGCGATGTCGTCATGGCGGTTCTTCATGAGCACCTGTCCGTTGCAGCTTACCACATCGAGCCCGTCTTTCATGAAGTTGAAGCAGAGGGCGTTCAATACCGGGCGCAGGGTGTCCTGTGCCACAAAAGAAGAGGAGCGTGTGATGTCGTCGAGCAGCATTGTTGAGGAAAGAGCTGCCTTGTGGCACTCACCGCTCAGAATGTTGAATGCGGGATACTCCTTGCCAGAGACGCACGGGAAAGAGATACGGCCATTGTTGTAGTTCACCGTGATTGTCTTCTCCTCCACCATGAAAGTGATGGGCTGCGTGGGGATGTTGCGGAGGAAGTCGGAGATAAGGCGGGCGTGTACACAAAAGCGGTTCGGTTCGTTGTCAGTAGTGTCGGTCTCCAACATTTCCATGGTGGCCTTCACCATGTTCTCGCCGTCGAAGGCTGTCACACAGAGGTTGGTGCCGCTCACCTCGAAGAGGAAGTGGTCGAGAATAGCGATGGACGGCTTGGTTGGGATGGCCTTCGAAAGTCCCTGAATTAGGCGGCTCAGGGTGTCGCTGCTAAGAGAAATTTTCATCTTTTTTTGAGTGTTGTGTGAGGTGGTTGGCCTCACGTTTCCTTGTAGTGTGTGATTGTGATTATTTTTTCTTTCCCTTTTGTTCTGGAGCTTGGCTCCAGCCGTCGGGGAATTGAAATCACGCTGCCCCAAAAGGCCATGCCGTCCATGCGGCAATCGGAAGGTTACGTGCCGGAGTTGAGAAAATCTTCCTTTGGGGCTTGCACCGAAGAAGATTTTATGCAAGTGCGGCATGAATACCGAGGCCGGTTGCGCGGCATGGGATACCTTTGCAGCGGGTATTTCACTTACCCGGCGGTATGGACATGGACACAGACAATGGAAGAAGTTGTAGATGTTTTTTCACAGAACGTTGCACTATTCAAAGAACTGTTTGCTGACCTAAGGTCAGGGAACATGACAGGACGATGTATCCGGGAATGGTTTCACTGAAATGTTCATGTTATGCGAAGCCAGCAAACCCATAATAGTGAATGCTTTCGAGCATGAGCCGTTGTTACCCATAGTATAGTAGACACCACAAATTAAAGGAGGTTCTACCACTTGTATTTATATGTTAACAAAGTTTAATTATCAAAGTAATACTATGATTTATTTTGCCAAATTAAAAGAAATACTTATTTTTGCACACAAATGAAATCTAAAAAAGACCATATTGCAGATTCTTTCACTTCTTTCAGTATAATACTTGAAAGAGAAATGAAATTCAGAACCTCATTGAGCGTCATTCAAAAGGTTATGAATGTGCCAATATGCGCGTTAGAAAGCATATTGAGAGAAAACGGATTTGATGATATGGAAACCTCCAGCAACTGCATAGATGAAAAGATGCTGGATTTGTTTGCGGAGGCGTATATCCGCAAAATCAAAAACTACTTTATAAGGTCAATTCGACACTTAAATGAATTAAGTGCCGAAGAAAGAGTGAATCTTGACCAATTCATAACGCTTTTTAAGAAAAAGGAACTATGTCAAGTTAATCAAACGTCATGGTGTCATATTGACATTGAAGCATTAAGGGAGTCATTTATCAATGAAGTAAAAAGGCTTACACCTAAAAGAAAGACCATCTTTGAGTCTCTTTTTGGAGGTATTGGTATTATCGAGAAAAAGGATTCTGAAATAAAGATCATTAATTTAAACGAGGTCCTTTCAGAACAGACTACAAAAGCACGTTTACTCCATGAGATTTCCTTAAGTCGTCTTTATTCCCGGAGATTATCAACTAAGTCGTTCAACAAATATAAAAATGATGGTCTGAAGAGGTTTTTCAAGCCTGCAAGGTACCACATCATTTCTTCCGATGGCGAGGAGCCTTTGGGTACAATGTCACAAATAGAAATAGACAACCCAAATATTAACCAGCCGAAAGAAGATATGGTCAACATCTCAAGGCTTAAATCACCAATAATATGGATTTGTTTATCAAGAAAATCAACGAAAGTTCTCTTGTCGATGAAAAGAAGCAGGAACTTACAGCGTTGCTTTCGCAAGAAAGAACAAGCGATGTTATAATGGCAGTCATCAAGATGATGGGTGTCAATGATAGCATCATTTCCATTATTTGTCCAGACCACAATAATTATTAACTCATCATGGACATAGGAAAAGCAATAAAGGAGCTGAGAAGAGTGAAGCATATCACACAAAAGGAATTGGCCAGTCGTTGCGGCATTACGCCTAACGCACTCTGCAATATTGAGAAGGGCAATTCCTTTCCGTCGCAATCCAACATTCAAAAGATATGCGACGCTATGGGCATACCCTCATCTTACTTACTGCTTTTCAGCATCACCGAGGAGGATGTTCCAGAAGATAAAAGGATCTTTTTCCATCAACTCTGTGAGCCTCTGAAGGATGGTCTTGTCCATGGTCTAAACATGAACGACCATGATAAAAATAAAAAGGAAAGGTCTCGTCAATGATCTGTTCACTGGAGAACCTCTTCCGTCAAAACAAAGAACGAATAAGAGAGGCTTGAACATACCCTCTCGCCACCGAACTAGAATCAGCAGGTGGCTCAATTTGGATTACGTTTGTTTACTGGCTTGCAATTCCTTGCCAGGTAAAACAACCTTGAGAGCAGTTAACGACATAGATGAAATCATCCCTGTGCCTTTCAGTAAAGCTAGTCGCAGCAAACTGAGAAACACAACGGTGCATTTCTTCGAACACGACTACCTGATCGAACGTTTCTGGAAATCTCCAAGGAAATACTTGAAAATGTTAAAGAAAAGCAAAGTCGTCTTTGGTCCCGACTATAGTCTTTTCTACGACATGCCTGATGAATTTAACCTTTGGAATATTTTTCGGAACAAACTTTGTTCTCTCATCATGCAAATGAACGGTATCAAGGTCATTCCAAATCTTTCTGTTTGTTTGCCAAAGTTTTACGATAAAATCTTTGAAGGTATTGAGCCTGGTGGAACATACGTTGTCAGCAATGTAAAGGCTTTCTCCAATTATTTCACCATTCATGAATGGTACAAATTTGTCAGAGAGGCCATTGAAAGACTTCACCCTGAAACCCTTATCATCTATGGTAAAAAGGTTTCTGTGGCAGGAGTCAACGTTATTTATGTAGAAAGAAACAAATACAAGAAAAGAGAACATGGAAAACAAAAACCATAATAACAAGATGGAGGAGCTCAGGAAAAAATGGATTGATGCACTCCATCGCAAACTAGAAATGCGCACATTAGAGGAATGGGATTATGAAACGATGTCGGAAACCATCTACAAAGATGATGTGCTGGAATTTTATAGAGAATGCCAAGGTACGTACGGCTTGGAGAATGTGCAAACTCAGGGTGGTATTGAATCAGAACTTGATTATTTCTTTGAGGATACAATTGATATAGGAGAAATCTTGTCCATTGAAAGACTGAAAGGAATGTCCTTTATGGATTACATGGCTGACAAAGGGTTTCCTATCGCTTTCAAAACATGGCCGGAAGACACTGAATCAGAAAATTGGAACGCAGCTAAGCCATGGATTAAAACAACAAAAAAATATGGGAAGCGGAAGTAACAGAAATCCTGAAGGTAGCTTCAGCATTTATGAATGGGACGAAGAACCAGATTTGATTGCTGGAGTGAAAGTACTTTACAATACCAATAATAAACGTAGTAATGATTTACCGGCATATAGCGATACTTCTACGATGTATTTCAAAAGAGATGCTAATGGTGAGATTATTCAATTGCGTATCTATGACCCCATTACCCATGAAGCCAAATATGATATAGACATCAATCCGAAAAAAAGCCATAAAAACAAGGATGGAACGTTTATTGATGTTGGTGTCACGCATATTCACGAATGGAAACTTGACAAAAAAGGAGAACTTGTTAGAGGAAAGAGGGCAAGATTGCTGACTTCTCTTGAACAATTGTGTTATAATGACATTTTGCAGGCAGCTAATGATCATGTAAAATATCAATAATTTGATTTTCCTTTCAAAAAAGGCTGTGTCAAAAGTAACAGACACGGCCTCACGTGGCCGCGATAGAACAAAACATAAGGAGGACGGACTCGGCCGGTAGCGGTGCGGGTAAGGACAGACCGTATCGAGGGCCTTGCGTGTGTGGCGGTGCGCATGGTGCGCCGCTTGCGCCAGGCCTGAGCTGCGGTGGCCTTACCCACATGGCGGTAGGCCGTGTCCGTGCTCCGCGGGGAGTGTGGTGGGGCTGGCCCTCCACAGAGGTTCGACCGCTCTCCCTTGCCCCGCCGAGTCTCTGAGACGGGTGAAAGCGGTGTCACCGCCACCGCTATCCGGAACGGACGGCAGTGACGGTGACACGGCTTGAAGGGTTTCTGGAAGGAGGAGACAACTTCGGTACGGAAGCGTTGACTGGCTGAGAACGCAACGCCTTATCAGTCTGTCAACACAAGAAACAAGAATATAATCCACCGCATCTGCTGAATATACTGGTCATGGCCAGTATGTTCTGAACATGCGGTGGCACACAAGCAGCAGGAGACATAAGGGACGGGAACTCAGCAGTGAGCGGTGGCGGCCGGCCTGACCATCCGAAATCCGATTGAGTGACGGAAGCACATTCATGCGCTTTCCGTCGTGTGAGGATGAGCATGGTGCCCGAGAGCCAAAGTGGGCTGCCGTGTTCCTGTCCCGCGGGGAGTGTGGTGGGGCCGGCCCTCCACAGAGGTTCGACCTCTCTCCCTTGCCCCGCCGAGTCCCCGAGGCGGGTTGAAAGCGGTGTCACCGTCACCGCTATCCGAAACGGACGGCAGTGACGGTGACACGGCTTGAAGGGTTTCTGGAAGGAGGAGACAACTTCGGAACGGAAACGTTGACTGACAGAGAAGAACGTAGCGCCTTTTATCCTTCCGGTTTCAAAGTCTGCCATAGGTCCAAAGAAATGCCTTGATGCTCTTTCCTGTTTCAGCAAAAGGAATCTGCTCCTTTGACTTGATGCTTTTCAAGAAACCATTCCATCTGGCATTACGGTTTAAGTACCGAAAGGGTGAGAAGGCCATCAGCGACATCAACGTGTTGCCGTGCAAATTTTGTACGAAAATACGGCTTTTATTTGATTTAGCCGTAGATTTTTTTGATTATTTTTTCCTAATATTGAAAAACACTTATGTCCATTACATTATTTGCTAATGGTGACTCTGTATTATGTCGTATGAGGATGAGTATGGTGGCCCCGTCTACTCCTCCGTTTTCGGTAAAAGTAATTATTATTTACATAAGTATCTATGTATTTATAGAAAAGTATGAATTTAAAGAATAAAATGCTAAAATAATGATATATAATTTTGTAATTTCCAAATAATAGATTATCTTTGCAATTGGTAATGCAGCCTGCCCACAAAGCACGCCTTTACTGTTATTGTTGACTGTCCCATTGGGGATGTGTGATGAAAAGTACATCGTCAGCGAATACTTGTTCTGGGGCCCGACTCCAAGTTGATAAGTGGCCTACCAAAAAGGAGTCTGTTTTTACTTTGGCTTCACCGCCATCATACGGAACAAGAGCTATCTATTTTTCATTACAAACAATCAAATATATGGTAATCACATTTGGAAATCAAAAAGGTGGGGTCGGAAAGACCACCCTTTGCACCCTCTTTGCCAACTATCTGGCGAAAAAGGGCATGAAGACATTGGTTGTTGACTGTGACAACCAACAGACTATCTCTGAGAAACGACGGTTGGATATCAAAAAGAAACCGGAGAACAACGTACCCTATGCGGTGCAGGCGTTCGACATCAACAAGGTGCAAGATGTGAGCAATATGATGCGCATGATCAAAGACTTGGATGGAACCGTGCTCATCGACTCTCCGGGCAGTCTCACCCAGCAAGGCTTGCTGCCCATATTCGTCAGTACCGACTATGTGGTATGCCCCTTCCAGTATGAGCCTACCTCAATCAACTCTACCGTCACGTTTATTCTGTTCATTCAGAAACTGAGGGAGCGTTTCCCGCAGATGAGGGCCAAGCTCATCTTTGTGGTCAACAGGGTAGACAAGCGGTATGGAAGGTTTCATGAACGCGAGCTTTGGACGAAAACAGAGGAGCGCCTCTCCAACTATGGATGTTTCGCTCCACGGGTCGAGTCGAAAATCGACTTGCAGAGATACAATACCCTCGAAGTGAGTAAGGAGCAGAGTGCCATAGTCACTCCAACGTTTGACTTCATTTTAAACAAACTATCTGAGGAGGAGCAAGCATGAAACAGAATCAGATGACAGAAGATGACCTGCTGCGTATACCGGAAATAGATGGAATGCTGAAGGAAATCAAGCAACAGCAAACAGTTTCAAACAACCACCCTGCCACGCCCGACGGCACGGTTCCAACTCCGGTTCAGTCTTCCGATTTTTGGAATCTTTTTCTCCGCTGCAGCGAAAAGTACGTATATCGTAAAAAGATAGACGGGCGCAAGTCCTGTCTCATCGACAATGAGATATTGGAGACCTTGAAGCAGTGCGACATCAACCGGATGTCGACCGCCACGCTGGTCAACTCCGTGCTTCGTGCCTTCATCATTCAGAACCAGGACATCTTGCGGCAGCACATAGAGCGCCGTAAGACACTGCTCTGACATTCAGGTGCCGCCGACGGTCTTTTTGGCCGTTGGTGGCACTTATGATTATAATTCTGGAACAATTAAAATCAAATCGAAAAGAAAGGTGTTTATGAGATTTATCAACAAAAAATTCACGAAGGCAAGTCTTGCCTTCCTCTGCTTCACGTGTCTGTGTGGTTTCTTCAATTATCAGACGCTGACATGGGTGCCGGCATCCGAACCTGTCGGCACAATCGGTGCCCTGTGGCATTTCTCTCTCTATTTTTTCCAAGTGGCAGCTGCCCTTGTCACCATCTACTACGGAGAACGGCTGATGAGAGTTCGTGAAAACGACAAAGAATGGCATTATGCCGCCGTCATAACCCCCGAAAAGGAGACCCGACAGGAAGAGTCGAAGGTCATCTTTATAACGGTAGACGGTTGTCTGTTCAATGGTATCTACAATGCCCGCGACGGCATGTTCTATGCCTACGACGGACTGGATTTCCCGCCTTGCGAGGTGAGTGTCTGGACACTGCAAACCGTTTCCCTTGTATTTGAGGATTGTGCATTTCTGAAGGAGGACAATGAATGTAATGGAACACACCTTTAGACAGGACGCTATGGCAGGAATAAGAAAACAATGGACAGACGGGATGTTGGAGCATTTCATCGCCGTCTACCCCTTTATCTCCAATCCCGAATTGGCCCGATGGGGTGAGGTAAGTGAAAGGACCATACTCAGGAAAGCGAAAGATTTGGGCTTGACGAAAGACAAATATTTCAGAATCAGTTTGGAGGGCTATACCTATCTGCTGGAGATGCACGGCAAGTGCCCTTTCGGTCAGATAGCGCAAAAGGCCAAAACATCGAGGAGAACCATCATAAGAATCAGCAAATATCTGAATCTTAAGTTGGATGAGAAACAGAAGAAGAAACTTATCTCAAACGGCATTGTCAAAATGCTCCGTTCTGAGAATAGGAAACTGATTTTTGGACTTGAAACCACCTCCAACCGTCCCATTGGCAGAGACCGGTCGAGACATGAGGCCGCACAACTCTTGAAAGAGTGTGGTTATGTGGTCATCAAGGGCAGCATGACCGCCTACTACAGTGACGAAATGGACAGGTATTCAGATGTGGAACAACTGGCTGTTGCCAACGGATTCCGTCTGGAGCTATGGCCATGAGTATATAATCAATAACAATATCAAACATTACAACGATGGAAATGACAGGAAAAATCATCGCCGCCCTCCCGATGAGGTCGGGGCGGTCAGCCAAGGGAGAATGGAAAAGTCAGCAGTACGTGTTGGAAACCGACGACAAGTATCCCATGCACCTGCTCTTCGACGTGTTCGGCGAGAGCAAGATCAACGAGTTCAACATCCGTGAAGGCGAGACCCTCACCGTCTGCTTCGACCCCGACGCACATCAAAAAGACGGCCGCTGGTTCGCCACGAACCGCGCCTGGAATGTGAAGAGAGACTAAAAAAAGCGAGGGGATAAGCAGTTGTTTATCCCCTCTTTGCTTATATGATGAAGATGCCAAGAATCATTTGTTATTTATCTACTACTTTAGAAATATTCGCAAGCCTTTGTCCATATTAGTTATGTTTGTGGGTTAAATTATGCTTTTCTTATTTTTATGGCACAGTAAGAAATGCGAGTGGAAATGAAAGATACTCTGTTCCTCCTATTGATGAGATGAAGGCTCAATGGGATACTCTTACTTACATAACTATTTTGTGGAAACCAAATGAAAATAACAAGTAGTTTTACTAATAATAATTATTTTAATTATTTCTATATATCTACGTAGATGTTGGAAAATTATCCAGTTCGGCGTTTTTTATAGTTCTGATGTCAAGATTAACAAGAAACACACTTAAAAACCTATATATTACCCATAATAAATAGTGATTTTTCATATTTTCACTAAAAAACTGATATAAAAACTTGTAGTTTTAAAAATATTGTTTACCTTTGCAGATGTTATCGGAGAATCCACCATCACCTACGGAAGAAAATCCCGGCATCGGTGAGCGAACAGTATTCTCCGCCTCCGTCATCCATGCGAAGGAAGACACATAGGAGGGAAATGAGCGTTTAGTATAGTCTGTAAGAGGTGTGGCATCCGCTAAGGTGGAAAGCCCGGTTTTGGAATCTGGAATTCAACTGTATCGAGAAGGACTGACGAACACTCACGTTTTTGCGGTTATTGTCTGTTTGCGGGAAAGATCCATCAAGGAGCCTGCGGGCGGTCATTATTCTACAGCGGCGTGACTACATATATGTTGCTTTTCGATAGGTATTCCAGAGCCTTAAGCACCACGACATATATGACACGCCGTTTTTTCATGACCAGACCCAACCCTTCCACAACAGGCCCGCAGGGTAGCCCCGAAAGGCACCGCGGGCCGCCTTTTGACAAGAACTGTAAAAACAAAATAAATGACATTCTCATCTATTATGACATTCCTCTGCGTCGTCTATGTGCTCGCCTATGGCGGCATGATAGCCTACGACCTCTTCTTCTCCAAGGAGGGAGTGGAACTCACCCCCGTCTTCGAGGAGGAGGAAATCGACATCAGCGACGAGGCGCAGGCATTCACTCCAACCCTTGTCATGAAGGACGACCCGCCTCCTGAAGAGGAGGAAGAGAGTAAGGCTGAAGACACTGTTCCTGAAGGACCTGCTCCCGACGACATGGTGACCCTTACTGGCGGCATCGAGATCAATGACCTCAGACCGAAGCTCGAGGAACTGTCTATAAACGGCAAGAACAGTGTGTTGGGTGCCGTCCTAAACGACTGGTATGAGTATAGCGACGTGGCGTGAGCCATGCCCGATAACAAGCAAAACAGGTGGCTCCGGCCACATATTCTGGATAACATCACAACAGAATCTTTTTATTTGTAACATGTACGTTTTCCCGTAACAAGGAAAATAATGTCGCAAATCAAACCATTCATCGCCGCCGTCATACGGCGCTGCAAGTCTTTCTTCCGCTCTGTAAAGAGAGCAATCCTCTGGTTACTGGGGAAAATCCGCGCGTTCTTTCATGCGCTTCTCCTGTCAATCAGGCTCCTGGCCCTTCGCGCCGCCGTGTTCTTTCTGTCTTTTGTGTCGTCCGCCACCTATGCACTGGCGGCCAGCAAGGGAGCCGGAGGATTCACCAAGGCCACCACGGAGATAACGTCCTACCAGACGCCCGTCTCCAACCTGATGAAGGCCATCGCCGCCGTCATCGTCCTCGTAGGCGCTTTCAACGTCTATTTCAAGATGCGTGCGTACGTAAAAGGATTTGTGCTAAATGCCTCTTTGGCAAGAGGATAGGTCAGGTTCGACGACC
>Ga0310695_10008138_pt1 | contig 16381 bp, 6 predicted proteins | sample RumenRJG_04DNA_FD_203882 | JGI IMG/M metagenome (GOLD analysis project Ga0310695, IMG submission 203882) | Bovine rumen microbial communities from Lethbridge, Alberta, Canada - RJG_04 (v2) (version 2) | ecosystem: Host-associated > Mammals > Digestive system > Stomach > Rumen | place: Canada...
AAAAATTTTGTTTAAAAAAAGATATTTATTTTTAATAATAATTATTTGTTTACTTGCTATTTCAGCTGTAAGTGCAGCAGAGATAAGTAATGAAACAAATATTGTAGCAAATGATGATTCAAGTTTAATGACTGAATCTGTAAATGAAGATACATTAAGTGTATCTTTAAGTGAAGAAGAAATTCAAGGAAGTGCTGATAATGGTACTTTTACTGCATTGCAAGAAAAGATTAATAATGCAGGTGCAGATTCAACAATCTATCTGGAAAATGATTATAAATATAATCAAGGTTTTAGCAGTGACGGTATTGTAATTAATCATAAAATAACTATTGACGGTAATGGCCATACAATTGATGCATTGGGTAAATCAAGAGTTTTTGATATTCACTCTTATTTGGAATTGAAAAATATAAATTTTATTAATGGTTATAATAATGTTTCTTCTTTTTTATATGCTGGAAAATATGGTTCATATCAAACATCACCAACTATTAACATTGATTCCTGTAATTTTTCTGATTCTACTGGCGGTCCGGCTATTGTGTTTGGGGGTGAAATGGAAGTATATAATTCTAATTTTAACAATAATAATAATGGTGCAATAAGAGGTAGCTGTACACATCTAACCGTGAAGGATTCTAAGTTTTCAAATAATTATGCTGATGATGGGGCGGCTATTTATTATTACCCGTGGGTTAAATCAGGTAAGCTTAACATAGAAAACTGTATGTTTACAGATAATGTTGCAAGTAATCTTGGCGGTGCAGTTTATGCGAGTTGTGGATTTTCAAGCGATATCAAAAATTCCACTTTCATCCGAAATCAGGCTAAAAATGGGGGTGCAGTCTATTCGCCGAATTACATAAATATTATACAATCCAATTTTTTCAATAATCTCGCTAAAGAGGGAGGGGCAATAGAGTTATATAAAGGTAATGTTTTAAATTCATTTTTCATGTTTAACACTGCTGAAAAAGGAGGTGCAATTTCTGCCCGTAACTCTTTGATTGATTCCTGTGATTTTAATAATAATGATGCAGATATTGGCGGTGCAATTTATACCGCTGAGCCTATAATCACTTCAAATAACTGGTTAACCGAAATATATAATTGTAATTTTAATGATAATGCTGTTTCTCAAAGCGGTGCTTCCATAGCTGCTTTAGGTGCTACAAATGTTTATAATTGTAAATTCAGCGAAACTGTTAATCATGAATCCATATATTATAAAACACATGAAAACAAAAACAAATTAAATATATCCGATAATAAAATAGATTCCGATTATACTTATGATATATATTATAATTCAACGAATTCATTTGATTTTAAGACATTTTTAGTTTTTGAAAATGAAACTGTCGCTCCAAAAGATGCCGTTACTATCTGTAAATTATATGATAAAGACGGTAATGCTATCCGCATATTCAACAATAAGATTTATGAATCTGGTTATGATATTAAGGCAATATTGACTAATGTTGATGATTCTTCAATCAGATATGAACGCAGTTTGGGGTACTTTGATGAAGGTACTGGCGGATATAGGCTTAGGTGTGATTTTAAGGAAGGCGTTTATAAAGTCACCGGTTACTTATCCAGTAAATTCACTGACAATTGTGATGTGATTGACGGATATCTGACTGTTGGCGGTTCTGTTTTGGATGTTCCTGATGTTACTAAAGATTATGGTGGTCCTGAGAGGTTGGAAATTACTTTAACTGAATCTGGTTCTCCTGTTGCTAATGCTGATGTTAATATTAATATTAATGGTGCTGACTACACCAGAACGACTGATGCTGATGGTAAGGCTTCTTTGGGTTTAAACTTGAATGCTGGAAGTTATGATGCTACTGTAACTTATAAAGATATTTCAACAAATGCTAAGGTTGTTATTAATAAATTAACTACTAAAAATACTTTGTCTTATGCTAAGAATTCGCATAATAGTTTTACTTTAACTGCTTTGGTTGATCCTTCAACTGCTTCAGGTGATGTGGTTTTCACTGTTAACGATAAGGATTATCTTGCTAAGGTTAATGGTGGTAAGGCTACCTATACTTTAAATAATTTGGCTGTTGGTTCGTATTCTGCGGCGGCAAAGTATAATGGTGATGTTAATCATAAGGAATCTACTTCTGGTTCAGTCAGGTTTACTGTTGAAGAAGTTAAATATGATGTTTCAGCTCCTGATTTGACCAAGTATTATCATGGTCCTGAAAAATTTGTCGTAACTGTTAAAGAAGACAATGTGCCTCTGGCTGGTAAAGATGTAACCATTAATCTTAATGGTAAGCCTTACACGAGAACCACAGATAGCAATGGTCAGGCATCAATGGCAATTAACTTAAACAGTGGAGTTTATAATGTAACCAGCCAATATGAAGATATTAAAGTAGACTCAACAATAACGGTTAAGTCAACAGTTTCAGGTAGTGATGTTACAAAAATCTTTAAAAACGGAACACAGTACTATGCAAAATTCGTTGACACCAAAGGCAATCTGATGAAAAATACTGATGTTAAATTCAACATTAATGGAGTATTCTACACCAGAACCACTGATGATAATGGTGTTGCAAAAATGAACATTAATTTGCTTCCTGGAACTTATGTCATCACTGCAGAAAATCCAGATTCAACAGAAATGTATACCAATGTAATTAAAGTATTGCCTTCAATTGTAGAAAACTATGATTTAACTAAATACTACAAAAACGCGTCTAAATATACTTTAAAAATCATTGGTGATGATGGAAACCCTGTCGGTGAAGGTGTCGTTGTTAAATTAAACATTAATGGAGTATTCTATGAAAGAAAAACAAATGCTTCAGGATACATGAGTATGAACATTAACTTACCTCCGGGAACATACACAGTTACTGCAGAGTACAATGGCCTAAAAGCATCAAACACGATTAAAGTATTGCCTGTTTTGGAAACTAAGGATTTGGTCATGAAATATAAAGATGGTTCTCAATTTGAGGCTAAAATCTTAGACGGACAAGGTAGACCTTATGCAGGTCAAACTGTAACATTCAACATTAATGGTGTGTTCTATACAAAAACTACTGGGGCTGATGGTATTGCTCGCTTAAAAATTAATTTACTTGCTGGTGAGTACATTATAACATCCATGTACAATGGTTTGAATGCGGCAAATAAAGTTACAATTTCTGGTTGAGGATTAAATTCTCAACTTTTTCTTCTTTTTTTTATTAGTTTGTGTGCTTTTTCTCTTTCATTTTTTCTTATATAATGCTGAATCACCCCATACTTTACTTTTTTTGCTTCTTAATAGTTTGATTAACTAAGTGATTTTTTATAATCTTTTTTTCAATCGGTATTGTCGATTAACCCTTTCAATTATTGGCGGATTATCGCTAATCGATAACTTCGTTTATTGAATTTTTTCTGTGATGGCGATTTGCTTTGTGTGTAGTAATGATTTTTTTGTATACTTAATTTATTTTCTAATAGAAAAACTGTATTTCACCTTATTTATAAAATTATACGAATAAAATATATTTTCTTAAAAAATAATTACTTGTTCAATTATTGGTGGGCCATGTATTTATAGTATGAGGTTAATATATAACTGTATATTATATTGCTTTAAGTAAAGCATGTTTTTGCGAACTTAAAGTATTAAATTATTATAATGTTTTTAGTAATGGCAGTATAGTATAAAAAAATATGATATTTGTTATGGGAGGGAATTCGCATATGAAAACTAAATATTTACTAATTATTAGTATATTTGTAATTTTAATGTCGATGACTGGAATATCGGCAAGTGAAAATGTAAATCAGACAGACAGTTTAGGATTATCTGTAGAGAATAATTTTGAAATTGAAGAAGATGAAAGAGAAATAATCAGGCAAAAACCTGATGAAGTTGAATTAAAAGAAAATGAAAACGGGTCAATTGATTCCAATATTTTGGCAGTATCAAATGAAGATGAAATACTGGGAAAGGATATTTATGTTAGAGACAATACATTCGAAAGTATTTCAAATGCAATTGCCGGTGCAGAATCTGGAGATATTATTTATCTGAGTGGAACATATAAAAACAATTGGAAGAAGCATATTGAAATTAATAAAAATATTTCTATCATTGGAATAAACGATGCTACTTTAGATGCACAAGGTCATTCCAGAATATTTTATGTTACTTCCGGTAAAATAAACATACAAAACATTGTTTTTAAAAATGGTAACGCCAATGACGGTGGTGCTATTTGTTTTGAAAATAATATTGCTAATTCCAATATTAATGCTACTTTCATTAACAACAATGCAGATTGGGGTGGTGGAGCAAACTTCTTCAGAGGGCTTGTTTCAACTTCAACTGTTGCGGGTACATATACCAACAACAAAGCAGAGTATTATGGTGGAGCAAACTTTTTCTTTGGTGGAGTTTCAACTTCAAATGTTGCAGGAACATATATCAACAATACTGCATCAAATGGTGGAGCAAACTACCTCAATGGAGGGATTTTAAATTCAACTGTTGCGGGAACATATACCAACAACAATGCAATAGCTCAGGGTGGTGCAATATATACTATTGATTATCTTTCTAATTGTGAGTTTAATGGCTACTTTAAAGATAATACTGCGGATAATGGTAGTGCAATATATATTAATTCTAATATTCAAAAATCTGATTTTAATGGAGATTTCGTAGCTAATTCAGCGAATAATTCCGGCACATTATTTTTCTTCAATCAGGTTACAGATTGTAATTTCAGCGGTTTATTTAAAAACAATAAGGCAAATAAAGGGGGTGCAGCATATTTCAGAACCTATACTGCAGCCAATAATTTCAACGGTGATTTTAAAAACAATAATGTAACATCAGGTGGTGGTGCGCTTTATTTTGACGATTTTAAGATAAGCAACAGTAACTTCACAGGCAATTTCCACGCTAATTCGGCAACAACTGGTGGAGCAATCTTCATTGGAAAAGGTGCAGATAATTGTGATTTCACAGGTAACTTCACAGATAACTTTGCCGGTACTACGGGCGGTGCGATAAATATTGCTGGAGGAATTTCATACTGTAATTTTGATGCCAATTTCATAAACAACGAGGCAAAAATGAGTGGTGGTGCAGTTTTAGTCACAGGTGAGATTTCCAATGCTAATTTTAAAGGAAGATTCATAAACAATTCAGCAAATATGGGTGCCGCCATTTCTCTGGGAGCAATTTATACATCAGTGGGGACCATCGGCACTAATTTTTCAGCGGTTTTTATAAATAATTCTGCTACAGGGGATTCAAATCAGGGAATAATTAGGATTGCGGATTGTAGTGATGCCAATATAGTTGAAGGGTCTCTCTTTATCAATAACACTGCCGAATCATTAATATACATGGGTCAAATATGGAGTATTGGAACTATGACTAGAATCAATAACAATATCTTTATTGAAAATAATTGCAACTACATTATTAGGTCAGTTAGAGGTTCATTAAATGTTGACTATAACTGGTTAGGTCATACCAAGGATAATTATACCAATAAATATACTAAATTTGTGAATCCTGATGGGGGCACGTTTTATTATTCTGGCTGGTTATTTTTAAATGCCACGGCTGATCCAACAAATCCTGCTGTTGGAGCTTCATCAACTATTATCTTTAAATTATCTTATTACGATAGTGATAGGCGGAGTATCATTTCCAACTATGATAATAAAAATTTACCTAGCACTGATTTGACATTAACGTCTACCAAAGGCAATCTTAATCAAAGGGTTGCTGATTTGGATGAAAGTTTCTCATATTCCCCAACTAGTTCTGGTGAGGGAAGTGTAACTGCAGGTATTGGTGATGTTAAATCTACAATTAAACTAAATAACACTAAAGGAACGATTGGTTTGACTTCAAGAGTTGAAAATATAATTTATCCTGATATTTCAAGCATTTCCTTAATGTATAATAAGCTTGCAACAGGCACTATAGATATCCAGTTAACGGGTAATAAGTATAATCTTACTTATACAAATTTGCCTATTAGTCAGGTAATTGATTTTAAAGGGGTTCTGCCGGACTATTATTCGGTTAAAATTTCCTATAGTGGAGATGATAATTTCTACGGTATGGTTGCATATGATGGGTTCTGGGTGCATAAAGGTAATTCGAATATTAAAGTATTTAGTTATGATTGCTATATTAATGATACGGGTGCTCCATTATTTCATGTAATTTTGCCGAGAGATGCTAATGGTAATTTGACAATTGGGAATCGACCACCGGTCAATGTGACTGAAATCGGTGAAAAGGATGGCAGAGATTTAATTATTAAGTTAACTAATGATGGCAGTTGGTCTCCGGGTCAGCATAATGTTACATTTTTTTATTCCGGGGAAGACATGTTTAAACCTTCATCTACTAATGCATCCTGCAATATTTTTAAAATTCCAACAGAAATAATTGCCGAGAAATCAATTGATTTATTTGTAGATAATGAATCCAAAATCAATTATATTTTAAAGCCTGATGGAGCTACAGGAGAAATAAAATTTATAAGTGATAATCCTGATGTTGTATGTGTAAATACTACAACAGGTGTTATTAAAGCTCTTAATGAGGGAAATGCCAATATTAAAATTCAATTTACAGGAGGAGATTATGATGATTCAAATGCCACAGTTACCGTAACTGTAAGCAGAATATCCACAGAAATTACACTTGCCAATTCTTCTTTTGCTTTAAAAGTTGATGATGTGGTTGATTCCGGTGCTGGTTTGTCTCCTTCCGGTGCGGGTAATTTGACTTACACATCTAGTGATGTGGGTGTTGTTAAAGTCGTTGATGGTAAGCTTGTTGCTGTTGGTGAAGGCAGTGCGGTTGTTAATGTTTCTTTTGCGGGGGATTATAAATATCTTCCTGCTCAAAATAAGACTATTTCAGTTTCCGTTTCTTTGATTAATGCTAGTGTGAGTGCAGATGACTTGAAAATAGATGTTGGTGGTGTTGCTGCGATTAATCCGGTTACTTTGCCTGGTGGTTTGGATGTGCTTTATACTATTGCAGATAAAAATATTGCCGATGTTGACCCAAGCGGTAATGTTGTAGGTATTAATGAAGGCACTACATCCATTACCATTACAATAAATGGTAAAGGCAAATATTTTGAAAATTCAACAATGATTGAAGTATCTGTAAGTAAAATACCTAGTGAAATTATTCTTTCAAATGATAATGTTAGTTTAAAGGTTGATGATGTGGTTGATTCTGGTGCTAGTTTGTCTCCTTCCGGTGCGGGTAATTTGACTTACGCGTCTAGTGATGAGGGTGTTGTTAAAGTCGTTGATGGTAAGCTTGTTGCTGTAGGTGTGGGCAGTGCGGTTGTTAATGTTTCTTTTGCAGGGGATTATAAGTATCTTCCTGCTCAAAATAAAACTATTTCTGTTAATGTTAGTAAGATTCCTACGGTGATTAGTGTTGTCAATTCTTCCTTGGCTTTAAATGTTGATGATGTGGTTGATTCTGGTGCTAGTTTGTCTCCTTCCGGTGCGGGTAATTTGACTTACGCGTCTAGTGATGTGGGTGTTGTTAAAGTCGTTGATGGTAAGCTTGTTGCTGTTGGTGTGGGCAGTGCGGTTGTTAATGTTTCTTTTGCGGGGGATTATAAGTATCTTCCTGCTCAAAATAAAACTATTTCAGTTTCCGTTTCTTTGATTAATGCTAGTGTGAGTGCAGATGACTTGAAAATATATGTTGATGGTGTTGCTGCGATTAATCCGGTTACTTCACCTGGTGGTTTGGATCTTCTTTATAGTATTGCAGATAAAAATATTGCCGATGTTGATGCCAGCGGTAATGTTGTAGGTATTAATGAAGGCACTACATCCATTACCATTACAATAAATGGTAAAGGCAAATATTTTGAAAATTCAACAAGGATTATGGTAACTGTAAGTAAAATACCTACTGTAATTAATGTGGAAAACAAAAGCGTAAATCTATTTGTTGAAGATTCTCTTAATACTGGCGCTGCATTAAATCCTCAAGAAGCAGGCAATTTAACTTATACTTCAAGTGATGAAAATGTTGCTATCGTTAAGGATGGTAAAATCATAGCTCTCAAAGAAGGTGAAGCGATAATAACTGTTAGCTTTGCAGGAAACAATAAGTACGCTGGTGCTGAGAATAAGACAATTAATGTCACTGTTAAATTAAAAAACACCAGTGTTAGCGTTAATAATGAAACTCTGGAGTTATTTGTCGGTGATAATTTCACTATTGTCGCAACTACTGTCCCTCAAGGTTTGAAAGTCAAATTTGATACTGGTGATGATGACATTATTAAACTTGATGATTTAGGTCATGTTACAGCACTTGCTCGAGGTAATGCCACTATTGCCGTTAGTGTGGGGGATAATGTTGTCTATAAATATACTGTTGTATATGTTAATGTTACAGTCAATGAGAAACCTGTTCCTAAAGAAAATTTAACTATGCATGCTAATGCGGAGCCGATTACTGTGGGTGAAGATGCTAGGGTTATTGTTACTGGTTTGAAAGATGCTGCCGGTGATGTTTCAGTTATTGTAAACGGCAAGACTTACACCTCCCCAATCAGGAATGGTGAAGCAACGGTTATTGTTCCGGGATTAAAAGAAGATGCTGCTGGTCAGGTTTTATATCCTGGTGATGATAATTACAATAATGCTTCTGCTTCTGTTGTGATTGTTGTAAATCCTCTTCCTGTTCCTGGTAAGAAGAATTTAACTTTACATGCTAATGCGGAGCCGATTACTGTTGGTGAAGATGCTACTGTTATAGTTACTGGTTTGGAAGGTGCGACTGGTGTTGTTTCAGTTGCTGTTGATGGTAAAATATTTACTGCTCCGATTAGGAATGGTGAAGCTAGTGTTATTGTTTCTGGCATAGTGGAAAATGTTACTGCTTATGTGGATTATGTTGGTGATGATAATTATAATCCTGCTTCAGCTTCAGTTAAAATTACTGTTTATCCTGCTCCTAAACCTGTCAAGAAGAATTTGACTCTCCATGCTAATGCGGAGCCGATTACTGTGGGTGAAGATGCTACTGTTAAAGTTACTGGTTTGGAAAGTGCAACAGGTGATGTTTCAGTTATTGTTAACGGCAGGACTTACACTTCACCTATACGGGATGGTGAGGCTAGTGTTATTGTTTCTGGATTAAAAGATAATGCTGTTGGTCAGGTTTTATATCCTGGTGATGATAATTACAATAATGCTTCTGCTGCTGTTGTGATTGTTGTAAATCCTCTTCCTGTTCCGGGTAAGAAGAATTTAACTTTACATGCTAATGCGGAGCCGATTACTGTTGGTGAAGATGCTACTGTTATAGTTACTGGTTTGGAAGGTGCGACTGGTGTTGTTTCAGTTGCTGTTGATGGTAAAATATTTACTGCTCCGATTAGGAATGGTGAAGCTAGTGTTATTGTTTCTGGCATAGTGGAAAATGTTACTTCTTATGTGGATTATGTTGGTGATGATAATTATAATCCTGCTTCAGCTTCAGTTAAAATTACTGTTTATCCTGCTCCTAAACCTGTCAAGAAGAATTTGACTCTCCATGCTAATGCGGAGCCGATTACTGTGGGTGAAGATGCTACTGTTAAAGTTACTGGTTTGGAAAGTGCAACAGGTGATGTTTCAGTTATTGTTAACGGCAGGACTTACACTTCACCTATACGGGATGGTGAGGCTAGTGTTATTGTTTCTGGATTAAAAGATAATGCTGTTGGTCAGGTTTTATATCCTGGTGATGATAATTACAATAATGCTTCTGCTGCGGTTGTGATTGTTGTAAATCCGCTTCCTGATCCTGGAAAGAAAAATCTTACTATTAAAGCGGGTGCTCTTCCAATTACTGTAGGTGAAAATGCTACTGTTAAAGTTGCTGGTTTGGAAGGTGCTACTGGTGATGTTTCAGTTACTGTTGACGGTAAAATATTTACTGCTCCGATTAGGGATGGTGAAGCTAGTGTTAGTGTTTCTGGTATAGTGGAAAATGTTACTGCTTATGTGGATTATGTCGGCGATGATAATTATAATCCTGCTTCAGCTTCAGTTAAAATCACTGTTAATCCTGCTCCAAAACCTGTCAAGAAGAATTTGACTGTCCATGCTAATGCGGAGCCGATTACTGTGGGTGAAGATGCTAATGTTATAGTTACTGGTTTAAAAGATGCTACTGGAGATGTTTATCTTATTGTTAACGGCAGGACTTACACCTCACCTATTAGGGATGGTGAAGTTAGTGTTATTGTTTCCGGATTAAAAGAAGATAGTGTTGGTCAGGTTTTATATCTTGGTGATGATAATTACAATAATGCTTCTGTTTCTGTTGTGATTGTTGTAAATCCGCTTCCTGATCCTGGAAAGAAAAATCTTACTATTAAAGCAGGTGCTCTTCCAATTACTGTCGGTGAAAATGTAATAGTTAAAGTTACTGGTTTGGAAGGTGCGACCGGTGATGTTTCTGTAATTGTTGACGGTAAAATATTTACCGCTCCGATTAGGAATGGTGAAGCTGCGGTTAGTGTTTCAGGTATTACTGAAAATGTTACTGCTTATGTGGATTATGTTGGTGATGATAATTATAATCCTGCTTCAACTGCAGTTAAAATTACTGTTAAACCTAAAGAAAATGCAACAATCAGTATTGACGCTCCTGACGTTACCAAATACTTTAAAGGACTTGAAAGATTTGTAGTAACTGTAACTGATTATAAAGGAAATCCTTTGGCAAATAAATCAGTTGCTATTGTTATTAATGGCGTTAAATATGCAAGAACTACAAATGCAAACGGAACATGCAGTATTGCGCTTAATTTACCTGCAAATGTTTACAACGTAACTACTGCAGTTGATAATGCTACAACAAACTCTGTTGTTACCATATTAACTACTGTTAATGGAACTGACCTTGTTAAAGTATTCAAAAATGCTACTCAGTATTATGCAACATTTCGTAACAGTGAAGGAAAATACTTGGCTGAAGGATCAGTTGTCAGATTCAATATCAATGGTGTAATGTATGACCGCAAAGTGGCTGCAAATGGTCTGGCAAAATTAAACATCAACCTCGGACAAGGAAAATACATTATAACTGCAATTAACCCTGCAACTGGGGAAATGTCTTCCAATAACATTACAGTCATTTCAAGAATCATTGAAAACAGTGATTTAACTAAATACTACAGAAATGCTACTCAATACGCAGTTAAAATCATTGGTGATGATGGCAAAGCTGTTGGTGCTGGTGAAAGTGTCACTTTCAACATTAATGGAGTATTTTACACACGTCAAACCAATGCTTCAGGTATTGTTAAGTTAAACATCAACCTGCAGCCGGGCGATTATATTATCACTGCAGAATATAAAAACTGCAGAGTATCCAATAATGTTAGAGTATTGCCGGTATTGACTGCTAAAGATTTGGCCAAAAAGTACGGTACAAAAGACCAATTTGTTGCCACATTGGTTGATGGTCAGGGCAAACCATACCCAAAACAAACTGTTACATTCAACATCAATGGTGTATTCTACAACAGGGAAACAGAGAGTTCCGGTCAGGCCAAATTAAACATCAACCTAATGGCTGGTGAGTACATTATAACATCAACTTATAATGGCTGTAATATTGCAAACAAAATTACAATATCTGGTTGAGATTAATTTCTCAACTTTTTCTTCTTTTTTATTTCTTTTTGCATGTAATTAATTTGTTTTTGGTCTATTTCGTAGATTATTAATTTCGTTTATTGGTTGTTTAGATTTTCAAATCATGATGTTATCGAATTTATAATCTTTTTCGTATTCTATTTGGTGGCGATTCAACTCTGAAGATTTTTAAATATTCGACTAATTATTAATCTAGTTTCATAATTAACTGCCTATTTAATCAATCATTTTTTTAATATTATTAATTCATTTATGTGGGGACCGTTTTTATTCATGTCTGGTCTATCATTAACTGGCTTTTTCATAATCTAAATGTCCTACTTGGATGAGATATGTAGTTTATAGTATATTCATATGCTATTAAATTATTTGATGAATATAAACTCAGGACTAAATGGATTCTGAAATCGAGGTTTACTACTATTCAGTAATAGATGTTATTGCAGTTCTTACAGAAAGTAAAAACCCTGGTGCTTATTGGAGAAAATTAAAACAAAGATTATCTGAAGAATCTAATGGAAGTGTGACAAATTGTCACTGGTTGAAAATGCCTGCTCAAGATGGTAAAATGCGTGAAACTGGTGTAGCAAATACTAAAGAATTATTACACCTTATTCAGTCAGTTTTCTCACCAAAAGCAGAACCATTCAAACAATGGATGGCTTAAACGGGTAAAGAAAGACTTGAAGAAATAGCAGACCCAGAAATTGCCATGCAAAGGGCAATCAATACTTACTGCGAAAAAAGGTTACTCCGAAGAATGGATAACTCAAAGAATGGGATGTATTGAAACTAGAAAGAAACTAACCGCTGAATGGAATAGGGTCGGAGTTAACGATGGAATCTAATATTCCTTATTAACAAATGATATTTCAAAAGCATGATTCTGGATGTCAACAAAAGAATATAAACAATACAAAGGACTTAAAAAAGAAGGTTTAAGGGACAACATAACTAATCTTGAACTAATACTGAACATGTTGGCAGAAGTATCAACAACCTAAATAAGTAAAGTTGAAAATCCTGATGGTTGAAGAAAGCCGTGATGTTTTAAAACTTGGTGGAAACATTGCAGGAAATGCAAGACAAGAACTTGAAGAAGCAACCAGTAAACACTCATCAGTAAAAAGAATTCTAAAAAACCCTGAATTATTGGATGAATAATTAATTCATCTAATTTTTTTGGTAATGCAAGTAGAGAATTTTCATAACTATGTTTGAAAAAGAACTACAAAACAACTAATTGATATAAAAACACGAACATTTCGTATAAAACTTATAAAAGTTCCGATACTTATCGATTTTTACTACTCAAATCCCATCGGCTAGTTCCCATAACTCAGCAAATGACCTCATATTATAACCTACATATTTGATTTATTAACTCTCACTTCCAAAAGATTGGAAGTACCTATCTGATTTCATTTATTTCACTTTAACTGATGAATTCATAAAAATGAAAAAGTTTTAGGTGGAATGAATATTATATCCCCATTTTTTTCAATAGATGATTTAGTATTTGCAACAACAATACCATATTCTGAATCATAACGATTCATTGCATTTTTTATCTGTCCTTTTTTCTTTTTGCCTCTTCCGACTTCAATTGGAATTGGATTTTCAAAACTATCCTGAATTACAAAATCCACATTCTTATCCTTATGCGGATCGTAATAAATATTGAACGAATTTATTTGGGTATTTGATAAATTAAATAAATTTGAAGCTACTAAATTCTCAATCAGTATTCCTTCATATTCTTCGGAATTTTTCATCGTATTTCCTATTTTCATTGATAATGCATGTCGGATACTGCTTGAAGCAAAGTAATATTTCCATGGCTTTTTAAGTCTTCTTGAAGATCCTCCAAATGGTTCGCAATGAAATATCAATTCTGTCTTCTCAAGTAAATCCAATATATTGTTGACATTAGATACTGCAGTCTTTAAGTAATTGGATAATTTATGCTGGCTCACTTCTCCGGGTTTTTGAAGAGCCAATTGCCTGATTATTCTTTTAGCAATTGCTTGATTATCAGAAGTTATAGTTTTAATCTGCATAATGTCTTCTGTAATAATCTTGTTGGTCATTGTAACTATTTCTTCACGAACATCAGTTAATGGCTTATCTTCATCGACTGTTGGAAAGCCCCCATATTTCAAATAATAATCCCATTCACTGGAAGTGTATTCAACAATATTTGTCAATGCTTTATTTGCTTCAAATTCGTATTTTATAGCCTTTTCAGGTTTACCTGTGAAAATTAACTCACATAGACTGTCAGAGAGATTATTAAATGATTGATTGTGTTTCAAGTTTAGATGTTGGTTATAGTTCAGTGGAGTCAATACCCTTCTTTTAAGTCTTCTTGCAGCATCAGCATTATATTGTAAGTGTATTGCAGATGAACCAGTTATTATCATGAATATGTTATCCGATTTGTCAAAGATTATTTTATTGGATACTGCCCAATTTTTATCGTATTGGGCTTCATCAATCAAAAGAAATACTTTTTCATTAAGTGTGCGTATATTTTTGTTGAATTTATTTTTTAAATAGATTTCGACTAATTCTCTTATGTTGCATTCCGTTATGTCATTTAATTCATCACAGGATATGTATAATATGTTATTTAATGGAATGTTTTTCTCTTTGAATAGGTATTCGTATGTTTGATATAATATTGTTGTTTTTCCAACCCCTCGAAGGCCGGGAATGACTATAAACCTATTGGCATATTTTTCATCTATAAAATTATCAATCTGCTTTTTTATTTCATTTAATTCCAATCTAGTATTTAGTTTAATTCCTTTTTTGGTTAATTTTGAATTTACAGTACTTGGAACAGATTCTAATTCATCATTAATATAATTCAATATTAATTCGTTTCTTTCCAACATTTTTCCAACCCTCAGTTTAATATTTTGTGTTTGAATATTTGGACACTACTTTATAAATATCTGTTCAAATATTTGTACACTATCATATAAAAATATAACTCCAATTCATATCAACATATACCATTTTTATCTAAATGATGCAAGAATACCATGACCTCTTCAAGGTCAGGGATGAATTGCACTGTAAGAGAAGGGTATACTATATTATAATGGGTATTTGTTTCTTTTTTTTATTTTTTTATGCTTGTTTTGAATGTTAAGTGGTATTTTTTTTAAGTTGGTATACTTTTTTTTCTCGAATGAATTATTTTTTTTCTATATTTTCTTGATATTGGATTATCATTTGTTTTTTTATGTTTTGTTGGGATTACTTTTCAAATGCTCTTGGTATTTTTTTATATATGGTGTATGGTTAAATATTTTATTGTAAAATCTACTTTGAGTTAAGGTTCAGTTGGTGATTTATTATTTATGAATGTTGTTAATAAGAATTTAGAAGTTAGGATTTATCCATCTAAAGTGGATAGGAATGATAAAGGTGAAAAGATTGCTAGTTTAGATAGTATTTTGTCCAATATTGGTATTTCTAGATTTATCTTTAACAAGGAACTGGCTTTTATTAATAATTTCAGACGTTTATTAGTTGAAAATGGCTATGAAGACAAGGTTATTGTTAATAATTCATCTTGTAACTGTATTTTAAAGATGTTAAAAAACGATTATTCTTTTATGGAAAAAGCCGAGTCCAGCAGCCGCCAACAATCACAAAGAGACCTTATTACAGCATTCAAACGATACCATAATCCAAATTTAAAGTCCAATTATCCAAGATTTAAAAAAAAGAAAGACAATAAAGGATCATTTAGAATAATAAATAATAACAATAATATTCGCATTCAAAAGGATAAATATGGATATGATAAAATCAAATTAGCTAAATTAGGATTAGTAAAATTTAAAACCAGCAAAAAATACAAAGAACTACTACATAAAGCAACAGACAAAAATGACCAAACAGCAAAAATCAACCACATAACCATTAAAAAAGAAAACAACAAATATTACGCTGTTTTTAACATAGAATGCATACACACACCACATAAAATAATAGGCCCAAAACAACAAATAGGAATAGATATCGGATGCGGAAAACTAGCTGTTCTTTCCAACAAACAAGAAATACCCAATCTTGATTTAACCAAAGAAACAGAAAAAATCATCCACTATCAAAAAATAATGAGCCACACCAGAAAAAACTCAAACAGATACCAAAAAGCAAAAAAACTCTACCAAAAATGGATGAAAAAACTAGTAAACAAAAGAAACGACTACTATAATAAAATAACAAGTTATATTGTTCAAAATTCCTCTTTTATTGCAGTACAAAACGAAAACATCATTGCATGGAAAAAAAATAAACATCTATCACACAACTTACAATTAAACGCCCCACGAACATTCATGGACAAAATAGAATACAAATGCAAATGGAATAATATTCCATTCATTAAAGTACCTAAAAAATTCCCATCAACACAAATATGCAGCAACTGCAAAAAACAAAACACCAACATAAAAGGAATACAAAACATAAGAATAAGAACATGGAAATGTCAAAAATGCAATACCATACATGATAGAGACATAAATGCAAGTATTAATATCTTAAATGAAGGATTAAAAATCGCTGGGACAACGATGCAGTAAAAAATTCCAAGAAAAACATACTATAATTTTTTTGGTTTGCGAATCCCCGTCGTCTACACGGCGGGGAGGTTCAA
>Ga0310695_10008139_pt1 | contig 16379 bp, 11 predicted proteins | sample RumenRJG_04DNA_FD_203882 | JGI IMG/M metagenome (GOLD analysis project Ga0310695, IMG submission 203882) | Bovine rumen microbial communities from Lethbridge, Alberta, Canada - RJG_04 (v2) (version 2) | ecosystem: Host-associated > Mammals > Digestive system > Stomach > Rumen | place: Canada...
GCACCAGATAGACCGTCAGCATCCAGAGCGTGAACACTGCTAATGTCTGGTTTGCCCATCCGAACCATCCCCAAACAGTCTTGAAACCTTCGGGATTGGCCATCTGCCATACAAGCAATCCTATCGCTGCGGCGAACATCGGGATGCAAATCATCAGTCGTCTGCGGATGGAATGTTGCTCAAAATGGAGCACGTCAGCCACTATCAGACGACAGCTTCGGAAGGCGGTGTCGCCACTTGTGATGGGGGCTGCCACCACACCGAGCAATGCCAGGATGCCGCCAGCAACGCCCAGCCACTCATTGCACACGATGTTAACTACCGATGGGGCCGACGTATGGATGCCGGTTGCCTGTGCCTGTTGCATCAACTGGTAGCCGGGAGTGGGTTCGGCATAGAAGAAATACATTGCGATGGTAGCCCATACAAGTGCAACGATGCCCTCGGTGATCATTGCTCCGTAGAAGATGCGGCGGCCTTGGTGCTCGTTCTTCACGCAACGCGCCATCAAGGGACTCTGAGTGGCGTGGAAACCGCTTATCGCTCCACAGGCAATGGTTATGAAAAGACATGGGAAAATGGGGTCGGTGAAGCCAAGTTCTTTGGCTCCGAGATTGCCGAGACCATCCCAAACCTCGGGCAGCACGGGATGCTTGAACAGCAATGAGGCAAGCAATGCCAATGCCATGAATATCAACGAGAAAGCAAACAGCGGATAAATCTTTCCGATAATCTTATCGATTGGCATCATTGTGGCTATCACGTAGTAAATGAATATGAGGCCTAACCAAAATGCGTTTGGTCCAAAGAGGTCTGTCGCCCATTGCGGAGTCCAGATGTCCGACATAATTTCGGCTGGACTGTAAACAAAAACCACTCCGACCATCATCAGCAAGAAGATGGAAAAATAGAGCATCACCTGCTTAGTGGTTTTGCCAAGATAGTGGCCAATGAGTTCGGGAAGGTTAGCACCGCCGTGCCTTATCGACAACATTCCGCTGAGATAGTCGTGAACAGCACCGGCAAAAATGCAACCGAAAACAATCCATAGGTAACTGACCGGACCGAACTTAGCTCCCATGATAGCACCAAAGATTGGGCCAGTGCCTGCAATGTTGAGAAACTGAATCATAAAGACCTTCCAACCGGGAAGCACCAGAAAGTCTACCCCATCGGCCTTAGCGACGGCTGGCGTAGGACGGTCGTCGGGTTCAAAGACTCTCTCTACCAGTCGGCCATAGATGAAATAGCCGGCAACAAGCAGAACGAGAGCTATCAGAAATGATATCATAAATGTACTTGATGTATTAAACAATGCAAAAGTAAACATTATATTTTAAAATGCAAAATTGTTTTTATACCTTTGAAGGCAAATTGACAATGATGAACCACAAGCCTGCTTTCAATGTTTTTTCCCACATAAGAAGTCATGCGGCAGCTGCTTTTCTCGTGCTCGCAGCTGCATTGACAGCCACAAGTACATACGCCCAGAACAATGCCTTCTCTGCCAAACCACCCAAGCATGAGCTACGCGGCGTATGGCTGACGACCGTGCGTGGACTCGACTGGCCTAAGACATATTCCGTCGACGAGGCATCAAGACTTCAACAGCAGCAAGAACTCATAAACATCCTCGACCAGCTGCAACGGGCCAACGTGAACACGGTGCTGCTTCAGACCCGAGTCCGCGCCACGGCACTGTTCGCGTCGGAGTATGAGCCGTGGGCGCAGTGCCTTTCAGGCGAGGGAGGCGTGTCACCGGGCTACGATGCCTTGCAGTTTGCCATCGACGAGTGCCACAAACGCGGCATGGAGCTCCACGCGTGGATGGTGGCGCTTCCTGTGGGAAAGTGGGACGACGTTGGCTGCCAGACCTTGCGCCGCAACTACCCGTCATTGGTAAGAAAGATCGGCACGCTGGGATTTCTGAGCCCTGAGGCCGAAGGCACAGCCGACTATCTGGCTACCATCTGCCGTGAGGTCACTCGCAAATACGACATCGACGGCATCCACCTCGACTATATGCGCTATCCCGACGAATGGAAAATCACCGTAAGCCGGGAAGAAGGCCGCCGCAACATTACCCGAATAGTAGAAGCTGTGAGCAAGGCTGTGAAAGCCGAAAAGCCGTGGGTGAAGATGAGTTGCTCGCCAGTGGGTAAGTATTCAGACCTTAGCCGCTACAGCAGCCGCAACTGGAACGCACGCGACAAAGTTTGCCAAGAGGCACAAGTGTGGCTGCGCCGCGGCCTGATGGACCAGCTATACCCCATGCAGTATTTCAGGGACGACAACTTCTATCCGTTTGCAATCGACTGGAAAGAGAATGACTGTGGCCGCAGCATCTCAAGCGGACTGGGCATTTATTTCCTCGACCCGAGCGAGGGCCGCTGGACCCTGCGCGACGTAACCCGACAGCTGCACGTGCTCCGCCAGCTTGGGGTTGGGCACACTTATTTCCGCAGCCGTTTCTTCACACAAAACACAAAGGGGCTTTACGACTACGTCTCCACATTCATCGACAACTATCCCGCATTAGTCCCACCAATGACGTGGGCATCCGACAAACGCCCCACACGTCCCACAGATGTAAGCTGCACTCAGGTTTCAGCAACCGAGCAACAACTACAATGGCAGGGTACTGCACCTTATTATAATATATATTGCTCGAAAGACTACCCTGTTGACATAACCGACGTGCGCAACCTTGTAGCCCAGCGCGTAGCTGGGAGCTGCCTGTCAGTTCCCACCAAGCAGCACTATTACTATGCTGTTACGGCCATGGACCGCTACGGCAACGAAAGTGGGGCAACACAAAGCCACGACTTGGAGCCGCACACAAGCCGCCTTATCGAAAACGACGGGCTGACAATGCAGCTTCCCGAATGGGAAAAGGTCATCGACGCGCGCTACATAACCCTCGAAACCCTGCAAGGAGGCATTGTGGCTACACGCCTACACAGGCCAGAAGTCTCGATTGCCGACATTTCTGACGGTATGTATATCGTGCGCACACTCCATAAGAAAGGCATTGCCCACAGGCTCGGCTTCCTGAAGATCGACCGCCGCAGCAAGAAGCAACAGCCCACAAACTGAAATCATCAAACTCACACAATAGCAATCCAATATGATAACCTTTCCATGCTGTAAGATAAACCTCGGACTCAACGTCACAGCCCGCCGTCCTGACGGCTATCACGACCTCGAAACGGTGTTCTACCCCGTGCCGCTCTGCGACGCGCTATCCATAAAGAGGATGGACGAAGCTTTTCCCTCACCCATCGGCTGCGACATAAAGGTGAGCTATTCCGAAGAACTCGGTTCGGCTCCCCTTGCCACTCTCAGCGACAAGGACAATCTGGTGGTGAAAGCCTACGACCTGCTTGCTCGCGACTACCGCCTGCCAAGACTCCATGCCCACCTATACAAGCAGATACCTTCGCAGGCTGGGCTCGGCGGCGGCTCTTCCGACGCAGCCTTTATGATAAAGCTCATTGACGAATACTGCCACCTGAACATCGGCAATGCCGAAATGGAACGCTATGCCGCAATGCTGGGTGCCGACTGTGCCTTCTTCATAGCTGCCGAACCAGCCTTTGCAACCGGCAAGGGCGAACAGCTCTCGCCAGCCGATGCACCGAGCGGCAATCTCAAAGGCTACCATCTGGCACTCGTAAAGCCATCGGTGGCCGTCTCCACGGCTGAGGCCTATGCATCCATCACACCCAGACGGCCCGAGAAATGCTGCCGCGACATAGTACGCCAGCCCATAGACACATGGCGCGACGAACTTACCAACGATTTTGAAGAACCCATCTTCAAGCTTCATCCCGTACTGGGCAACATAAAGCAACGGCTCTACGACCTTGGAGCCGAATACTCACAGATGAGCGGAAGCGGAAGCACCGTGTTCGGAATATTCAAAAAAAGGCCCACAGACATAGCCTCTTTGTTCCCCGATTGCTTCACAGCAGTGGTCGAACTGGAATAAGAACATCCTCATACTCACAAGCTTCAATCAATTCGTTAACGTCTTTTTGATGCTAAAAAACGTTAACACAGAACCACGTATGCCTTTTTTTTGTACTTTTGCAGTGTTTTTGGATAAATTAGGAATAAAGATTTGATTTTCAAAAAGTTAGACTATTAAGGTAGAAGAATGAGACAGTTAAAGATTCAAAAGAGCATAACCAACCGCTCGAGCGAGGCTCTCGACAAGTATCTTGTTGAGATAGGTCGCGCTCCACTCATATCGATAGATGAAGAAATAGAACTTGCCCAAAAGATTAAAAAGGGCGGACCGGAAGGCGAACGTGCCAAAAACAAACTCGTCACGGCCAACTTGCGCTTTGTTGTTTCCGTGGCAAAGCAATACCAGCATCAAGGACTCACCCTCACCGACCTTATCGACGAGGGCAACATAGGTCTTATCAAGGCTGCACAGAAGTTCGACGAGACGCGCGGCTTCAAGTTCATCTCGTATGCCGTATGGTGGATTCGCCAGAGCATACTGCAAGCTATTGCCGAGCAGAGCCGTATTGTGCGCCTGCCACTGAACCAAGTAGGCTCACTCAACAAGATAAACCACGAAATCAACCGCTTCGAACAAGAGAACCAAAGACACCCCTCAGTGTCGGAGCTTGCCGAAGCAACCAAGATAGACGAAGAGAAAATCGGACAGAGCATGATGGCCGACGGCCACCACGTTTCGATTGATGCGCCGTTCCAGGATGGTGAGGACAACTGTATGCTCGACGTGATGCCGAGCGGCGACGACAGCCGTACCGACAAGCAGGTAGACCACGAGAGCATGGCTCTTGAACTCAATTCAGTGCTCAACAAGGTGCTCAAGGAGCGCGAGATAACCATTATCCGCGAGTGCTTCGGCATTGGATGCCACGAGAAAGGTCTCGAAGAGATAGGCGACCAACTGGGCCTGACCCGTGAGCGCGTGCGTCAGATACGCGAGAAGAGCATCGCGAAGCTCCGCGACTCCGGCAATGCAAAGATATTGATGAAATATCTGGGATAAGTTCCTACGCTTCCCCAGCTCATTATAAATATATAGACCAGACGTTTCTTTGTTTGAACGGCTGGTCTATTTTCATTTTACAAAGGAATCGTCATAGAGAATGGACGAATGTATACCTGGTCAAGCATTTCCCTGTGCTGACCAGTCACACATACTATATTTTAAACTCAAGTGCATTCTTCTGGAATTCTTTCACCAGCGGAGCCATCTTTATTGCTTCGGGACGTGTCCCGAAAACCAACATTACCGTTTTCATCTATTTATAAAAGATTTAAATTTAACGTCTTTAGTTATTGTTGTATGCAGACAAGGCTCAATAGAACTTTTGTCCTTTTATATGAAATACTATTTATTATCACCACTCACACTTTCAGCAGACAAATCTTCAAATGCTATGGCATATTCAGGCAGGCATAGAGGCACTAATCCCCTACCCTTTGGGGTTATGCTCAAATGAATCCACCATCTCTTTTACCGTCTTGGCAAACTGCTGTTCGCCGCATTGCTCTTTCACGTATCGGTGAAGCCTCATCGCTTTAGCATTCCTTTCTTCGTCATGCCGCAGATAATAGAGGAGCTTCCGCCGCCATTCTTCCACATCCTTGCCCAGCCGCTGATCCTCATCGAAGTATTCCTCGGTCGTGGGAGTATCACTTGTCAGAACCAACTTTCCATTTGCTATTGCCTCAAACATCACTATCAGACCTTGAGGAGCCTCACTATCGAGCGGCATACATACTATCTTTGACTGACACAAACAGCGCATGAAATCCCTGAAGGGAATATCCGTAAGCACCTTTACATTGGCTGGATAAGCGCCATTCATGCTTCCGAAGTACCTACGCTCCATATCACTTGTCATAATCATATAAAACCTCACTTCCGGAACGGCTTTCACAATGTCTAACATCAATCTCCAGTCGCGTCCGAAGCAGCCACCGCAGAAAACTATATCCTGTGAGCTCTCACCCATTCCGTGCATCTCATAATAGTCGTGATACACATCGTGCAGAAGCGTGTACTCGACATCTATGCCCAACTTTCCATTCAGCCATTTCCCGTATGCCGAAGAAGTCACACTCGCCTTGAAGTTGTCAGCGACGAGAGCCTTACGGAAAAAGAAGGAAGCCATGCGGTTTTTTAGTGTATCCTTTTGTTTCAGCAATATATTCAGGCATATTATGTTGCGCCGCTTGCCTGTCAGACGACACAGCCACCAACAAATGACAGCCTGAACGTCATACCAGCACACAATAGTATCACCTTTATGCGAGGCACGCACGACTTCTACGCTGCCACTCAGGTAGCGCAATACGCGTTGGCGGTAATCCTTGGAGAATATGACTTTACTGTCATCGCCCAATGCGCGCTTCAGATATTTATGGTCCCAATGCGACCACTGAAAAAGAAGGTATGTCATTCCATCTAAACTCTTATCGTCATAATAATAGCGTCCTCAGAACTGGAAGTATATGAACGGCTGCACGTCGGCTGTCTTCACCTGAATAATCAGGTAGACTATCGCCACTATCAGCAATGCGCAGCCAACTATTCCGCCTCGTTCGAGCACCTTTACCATTCGTTGCTGCCAGCTGCTGGGCATGAAATGGGCAACGAAAGCCAGCAAAATCATCGCGAACACGTACTTGTAGGCCACTACAGCCTGTACTGCCACCTGCCAGTCGAACCGAGTGACCATCTGGCTGAGCATCAGCTGTGCCGAGGCAAAGTCCTGGTTGCGGAAGAACACCCACATCAGGCTCACCACATTGAACGTGAGCACCACTGCCACCACCCTCTTCCAGCCGTGGGGCCGGTAGTGGCGGTCGTGACCGAGCACGCTCTGCGAGAACATCTTGTGCAGGCAGACGAGCAGTCCGTGCATGGCTCCCCACACCACGAAGTTAAGGCTTGCCCCGTGCCACAGGCCGCACAACGTCATCGAAACCATCTGGTTGAGATACATCCTCACCCGTCCGTGGCGATTGCCGCCAAGCGAGATGTAGACGTAGTCGCGTATCCACGACGACAGCGAGATGTGCCACCGCCGCCAGAAGTCGGAAACGGAGCTGGCCTTATAGGGTGCGTTGAAGTTCTGTGGGAAGCGGAAGCCCAGCAGCAAGGCTATTCCGATGGCCATATCGCTGTAGCCCGAGAAGTCGCAATATATCTGAATACTATATCCGTAGAGCCCCAGCAGCACCTCTCCGCCAGAGAAGAGCGTTGGATTATCGAACACTCGGTCAACGAAATTCAGGCTTATGTAGTCGCTCACCACCGCTTTCTTCAGCAGTCCCATTGCCACAAAGAGCACTCCCTGGGCAAACATCGTGCGGCTGATGTGCAGCTTGCGCCGTATCTGCGGCACAAACTCGCTCGCCCTGACGATAGGTCCGGCCACGAGCTGCGGAAAGAACGACACGTAGAAGGCATAGTCAAGGAGTCGGTGCAGGGGCTTCAGCCTTCCGCGATATACGTCGATTGTGTAGCTCATGCTCTGGAAAGTGAAGAAGCTGATGCCCACGGGCAGGAATATGTTCCACGGTTGGAAGTTGCTTCCTATCATCTGCGCCACCATGCCGGCAAAGAAATTGGTGTACTTGAAGTATGCCAGCAGCCCCAGGTCAATGCCCAGGCTCAGCGCAAGCAGCCACCTGCGCCTGCGTCGGTCGTGGCGAAGAAGATAGATGCTGCGTGCCAGCAGGAAGTCGCTCACCGTCACCACGGCCAGCAGAAAGAAGTAGACACCGCTGCTCTTATAGTAGAAATAATATGAGAACAGGGTCACGAACAGCAGCCGTGCGTCGAGTCTGCGCCGCAGAAGATAGTAAACGAAGGTGAAGCCAAGGAACAGGTAAAGGAACAGTCCCGATGAGAATATCATCGGTTCTGCCGGGTCGTAACTCAGTATGTCTATCAGTCGGCTCAGTGTTTCCATCATTCCTCTTTCCTGTTTGCTTTGCCGTGCTGCTCCGTGTAGAGCCTCTGGCCCGTCACCAGCGAGTTATACACTATGCCTGCAAGACGGCGGCCACCGTTGCGGTTGATGTGGATGAAGTCCTTGGAGCCCATGCCCTGTTCCGTCATCCGCACCATAGAGCCCTCGCCGCCCATAGCCTCGAAGAAGTTGTAGAAGCCCACCCCACATTCCTTTGCGAGCTGTTGCTGCTGCCTTACGAGGTCTTTGATGCCGGGCATGGTACACAGCTGTCCGGCCTTTCGCCACCCGCGGTCGGGCGTGCTCACAACGAGGATGCTCGCATCGGGATAATTCTTCCTGATATGGGCTATCACCTTGCGCATATTTTTCATGTACCACTCCATGCTCTCAGCCGTCGACTGTGGTGTCACGGCGTTCACACCGTACTGCAATATCACCAGGTCGTATGGGCGCAAGCGGTTGAAATCGGCCATCATCTGCGGCGAGAGGCGAGACAGCCCTATTCCCGACGAGCCGCGGACGCTGAAGTTGTCGACCACTATTCCGCTGTTGCCCTCGAGGGCTATGCCGTAGAGCGTGGGCTGCCCAGCCACCACCTTGTAGGCTATGCGGTCCGCAACACCACGCGATTCTATCTGCTGCACCTGCCCAGAGGCGCTCACCTCTACCACGTCAGGTTGCCTTTCGCCCACCGCCACGCTCACTGTTGCTCCGTGGGGCGCACGCAGATACATCCTTGCCACATCCCATCGGGAAGCACGCGCGTATGCCGAGGTGCCCACTACCGTCACCGACGAGCCGGCTGCCGAGTCATAATAGCGTTCGGCTATGCCCGCCTGCTCAGCCTGATAGCTCTCGCGCTTCATCACCATGTGCTCCCTCAGAGCAGTGGCCTGCACGTTGGCCGACATTCTGAACCTGTTAATCTCGTTGCCGGCATCCAGCCACCCCACTCCGCAACCGCCGTAGCGGGCTTGCAACAGCTCGCGAAGGTCGGCCACCATGATGTCGCCCTCGACGAAGGAGTCGCCGTAGTAGGCTATGCGCAGTGGCCTGCCCGTCTTCTCATGGCGCAGCAGCCCTTCGGCAGCGGCATAGTAGTGGGTCATGCCTCCGGCGGCTCCCTCTGAGTAGTCGGCTATCGGACTCACGCTGTCGGGCCAGTTCTCGAGAGCCATCCACGTCCCCACGGTGCTGCTGTCGCTGTCGGCAGTGCCGCCACCGGCGTGCCTGCCGTCAGTGTCCTCGCCCGCCGACGACGGCTGCGAGGCGGTTCCGACAAGGTCAGCAAGCATATCGACCGGGCGCAGCTCCACACTGCCCACACTCATATCGGGCAGCAAGTGCATGAGCATCAGCACAAGCACCACTGTAGCAACGAGCAAGAAGGTTCGGTCTGTATTGTCATTCATTTCCTGAATATCACTTTTCCCGCTACTGCGGCATTGTTTTCATATCTGAGCGAGCAGTTCGTCGAGGCGGCGTATGCCTGCTTCGGTGCAGATTCCACGCAGCAGAATGAACAGAATGTTGCGAAAAATCTCCTCCGGCGAATATGCCTCATACATCCCCGAAGTCATAACCGCCTCGCCTGCGGCTGAGCTGATGTCGTGCAGTATGGAGTAGTTCACGTCGGTGCGGAACATTCCCTCGCTCACGCCACGCTCCATGAAAGCCATATACATCTCGTCTTGCTGCTTGCGCCGCTGCCGCATCATGTCGACAAGGTTCGGATACTTGCTCAGGTCGGCAAAGAAAGCCGGCGACATCGACATCAGTTCTTCGGTCTGCATACGGTAGAAGCCCACCACAATCTCAATCACGTCGTGCTTGCCTTGCGACATTTTCAAGCTCTTCTGGCGTTGCTGCTCGTCCACCTCATCGAAGAGAGCATGGAGCAGTTCCTCCTTGTTGGCAAAGATTTCGTAGAGTGTGCGCTTCGAAATCGACAGTTTGCTGGCTATGTCGTCCATCTTTACCTGACGGATGCCGTTGCGAAAAAACATCTCTCCGCTGGCACTTACGACGAGCCTGCGCAGTTCTTCACGGTTGTTGTATCTGACATTTGCCATTGCTAACTTATCTTTTCGGCGAGCAAAATTATATATTTTCGCGAACATAAATATTCTTTTGGCAGTTAAATTACAAAAACAAGTCTTTTTCTCGGGCTGAGAAGGGCAAGTAATATGGGCCATATTACTGACCAATATGGGCCATATTACTGACCAATATGGGCCATATTACTGACCCAACCCCAACCCCTCCCCAAGGGAGGGGGCTGAAAAGCTATCCCATTAGGCTTATAAGACCTATAAGTCCCATAAGACTTATAGGTCCTAAAGATACTCTCCTCCCCCCATGGGGGGACCGAGGGGGGCTTTGGAGAAGCCAAGTGGGGGTGCCTCAGCATCACCATTTGTAGGTATTTTAACCACTATGACGGGCGAATAGTAGCGATATATAGTTTCTTTTAGGTAATTTTGCACGAAATACAAGTATCAAACGCAATGAAACTTTCCGAACTGAAGACTGGCCAGAAGGCAACTATAAAGAAAGTATCGGGCCACGGCAGCTTCCGCAAACGCATCATAGAGATGGGGTTCATCAAGGGGCAGACGGTGGAGGTGATGCTCAACGCACCGCTGCAAGACCCCGTGAAATATAAGGTAATGGGCTACGAAGTGTCGCTGCGACGCAGCGAGGCCGGCATGATAGACGTGTCGCTCAGCGCGCAAAGCCGCTCCGACAACGGTATGCCTGCCGCCAACGGCTCGCTGACAGGTGAAGCCCTTACGTCGGAGAGCCACGATAGCATCAGCTCCGACACGTCGCAGGACGAAGAAAAGACCATCAGCGTGGCACTGGTGGGCAATCCCAACTGCGGCAAGACCTCGTTCTTCAACTTTGCTTCGGGGGCACACGAGCGCGTGGGCAACTATTCGGGCGTGACGGTGGATGCCAAGGAGGGCTACACCACGTACAAGGGCTACCGCTTCAACCTCGTCGACCTGCCCGGCACCTACTCGCTCTCGGCCTATTCGCCCGAGGAACTCTATGTGAGGGAGCATCTGATAGACCATACTCCAGACGTTATACTGAACGTAATCGACACGAGCAACCTGGAGCGCAACCTCTATCTGACCACCCAGCTCATCGATATGGACATGAGGATAGTGTGCGCCCTGAATATGTTCGACGAGAGCGAGCATCGCGGCGACACGCTCCACTACCGCCAGCTGGGCTCGCTGCTGGGCGTGCCCATGGTGCCCACGGTGTTCACCACGGGGCGCGGAGTAGACGAACTGCTGTCGACCATCATCACCGTATTTGAACAGGACATCAGCTCTTCGGCCACCGAAGCCGCCCACCACGACGGACAGTTCCGCCACATACACATCAACCACGGCCATGAACTGGAAGATGGCATAAGCAACATCCAGCACTACCTGAAGACCAACGACCTGCTGAAGCAACGCTACTCCACCCGCTTCCTTGCCATCAAGCTGCTCGAGAACGACAGCAAGGTGGAGCAACTGGTTGACTCGCTGCCCGAAGCCAAGGACATACTCGCCGCCCGCGACATGGCTGCCAGCCGCATCAAGGAGGAGATGGACATCGACTCAGAGACCGCCATCATGGATGCCAAGTACGGTTTCATCCACGGCGCACTGGGCGAAGTGGGCTACGAGGTCGGCAAGAAGGCCGACACCTACAGCACCACGCACGTGCTCGACAATATCATCACCCACCGCTATCTGGGCTTCCCCATATTCTTCGCACTGCTGTGGCTCATGTTCCAGACCACCTTCTCGCTGGGCCAGTACCCCATGGACTGGCTCGAGGCCGGCGTGACATGGCTCGGCGACACCATAGGCACGCTGCTGCCCGACGGCCCGCTGCGCGATATGCTCTGCGACGGCGTGATAGGCGGTGTGGGAGCGGTGATAGTGTTTCTGCCGCAGATACTTATTCTCTACACGTTCATATCCTTCATGGAGGACAGCGGCTACATGGCGCGAGCTGCTTTCATCATGGACAGGCTCATGCACAAGATGGGTCTCCACGGCAAATCGTTCATTCCGCTTATCATGGGCTTCGGTTGCAACGTGCCGGCGATAATGGCCACGCGCACCATAGAGAGCCGGCGGTCGCGGCTTATCACCATGCTCGTGCTGCCGCTAATGAGCTGTTCGGCCCGTCTACCTATTTATATAATGATAGTCGGCACGTTTTTCGCACAGCAATATCGCTCGTCGGTGCTTATCTCGCTCTACGTCGTAGGCATCCTCATGGCCGTAATCATAAGCCGTCTGCTCAGCCGCTTCGTGGTGAAAGGCGACGACACACCATTCGTCATGGAGCTTCCGCCCTACCGTTTCCCCACCTTCAAGGCCATACTTCGCCACACGTGGGAGAAAGGTAAACAATATCTCAAGAAGATGGGAGGCATCATTCTGGTGGCCAGCATCATAGTCTGGGCTTTGGGATACTTCCCCCACGACGAGAGCCTGAGCCGCCAAGAGCAGCAGCGACAGAGCTATATAGGCATCGTCGGACAAGCCATAGAGCCCGTGTTCCGGCCTATGGGCTTCGACTGGAAGCTCGATGTGGGCATACTCTCGGGCATCGGTGCCAAGGAGATAGTGGCCTCCACGATGGGCGTGCTCTACTCAGGCGACGACAGCTTCGGCGACGACGACTCATACGACGAGCAGAGCGACAAGTACACCGTGCTGCGCCAGAAGATGGAAGCCGACGGCATCACCCCCGTCACGGCCTACAGCTTCCTGCTGTTCGTGCTGCTCTACTTCCCCTGCATAGCCACCATATCGGCCATAAAGGGCGAAACGGGCAAGTGGAAGTGGGCTCTGCTGGCAGCCGGATATACCACCCTGCTGGCTTGGACGGTATCGGCAGCCTTCTATCAGGTGGCCAACCTGCTGCTGTGACTCATATTTTGTTGAACCTCAAAAGGCATTTATTTTCAGACGTTTTTTGTGCGTTATAGCTTTTTTAGTACTTTTGCAGCTATCTTGGAATATAGAAACAACAAAATATCAGTTACACTATGCTAACACTGAACCTTATCAAGCAAGACACTGAACGCGTGATACGCGGTCTGGAGAAAAAACAATTCGAGGGAGCCCGCAAAGCCATTGAAGACGTGCTGGCCGTCGACCGCAACCGACGCGAAGCCCAGCAGAAGATGGACTCCACCAAAGCCGAGATGGGAAAACTGTCTAAACAGATTGGCGTAATGATGAAAGAAGGCCGCCGCGACGAGGCAGAAGCCATCAAGGAAAGCGTAGGTCAGCTCAAGACTGCGGAGAAAGAGCTCAAAGAAGCGATGGAAAACGCAGAACAGGAGCTTACCAATATGCTCTATCAAATTCCCAACATCCCCTACGACGAGGTGCCCGAAGGACGCTCGGCAGAGGACAACCACGTGGTGAAGAGCAACCTGCGCGAGTGCGTTGAGGGCGACACCGTGGGCAACTGGACCACCAATCCAACCAATGACGAGGCCAAGCTGCCGCACTGGGAGCTGGCTAAGAAATACAACCTCATAGATTTCGACCTTGGCGTGAAGATTACCGGTGCCGGTTTCCCGGTCTACATAGGCAAGGGAGCACGCCTGCAGCGCGCCCTTATCAACTTCTTCCTCGACCAGGCTCACCAATCGGGCTACACCGAAGTTATTCCTCCAACGGTTGTCAATGCAGCTTCGGGCTACGGCACAGGACAGCTTCCCGACAAGGAAGGACAGATGTACCACTGCCAGACCGACGATTTCTATCTCATTCCGACGGCAGAGGTGCCTGTGACAAACATCTACCGCGATGTCATTCTCGACGAGAAAGACCTGCCGATAAAGAACTGCGCCTACACTGAATGTTTCCGCCGCGAGGCTGGCAGCTACGGTAAGCACGTGCGCGGACTCAACCGTCTGCACGAGTTTGCAAAGATAGAGATTGTGCGCATCGACACTCCAGAACACTCGCGCGAGAGCCACAAGGAGATGCTCGAGCACGTAGAGGGACTGCTCAAGAAGCTGGAACTGCCCTACCGCATACTGCTGCTCTGCGGCGGCGACCAGAGTTTCACCTCTTCTATATGCTACGACTTCGAGGTTTACTCCGAGGCGCAGGGCCGTTGGCTCGAAGTGTCGTCGGTTTCAAACTTCGACAGCTATCAGGCCAACCGTCTGAAGTGCCGCTACCGCCATGCCGACGACAAGAAAATTGAGCTTTGCCACACGCTCAACGGTTCGGCTCTGGCTCTGCCGCGCATCGTGGCTGCAATCCTCGAGAACAACCAGTGTGCCGAAGGAATACGCATACCGAAGTGTCTCGTTCCTTACTGCGGCTTCGACATGATTACCGAATAGCAGTTCGCGCCCAAAGGCGAATTGCAAAAAGCAAAGAATATCCGCCTCTTTGCCAGCACAGGCTTCACTACTTACGTGGCTTAAGCTGGCAAAGAGGCGGAATTTTTTTTATTTTTTCTCCTTGTTCGCGATGCTGCAGGCCACCTGGTATGCGGTGGTCCATGCCGCCTGGAAGTTGAAGCCGCCTGTTACGCCGTCGATGTCGAGCACCTCTCCGGCAAAGAAAAGTCCCGGAACGCTGCGGCTTTCGAGCGTTGAGGGATTGATGCTTTTGAGCGATATGCCGCCGCAGGTGACAAATTCGTCGCGGAAGGGAGCTCTTCCGCTCACCTCGTAACAGTCGTTGACGAGCGTATTCACGATGCGGTTGATGTCCTTTTGTGTCACATCAGCCCAACGCCGTTCGCTGCTCACCCCCACACTGCGCTCCAGCAGATGCTGCCATAGGCGCAAGGGCAGTCCGAAAGGCCCTATGGTGGCAAGCTGTTTGCGCTCGTTGCGCCTGGCAAAAAGCTGCAAGCCAGAGTGGGCAGCATCCTCGGCAATGCCCGTCCAGTTAACGGCTACCGTGGTGCGATAACCCTTCTCGCTGAGGAAACGCGCCGCGTAGCTCGACAGTCTCAGCACCGCCGGACCGCTCATACCCCAATGAGTGACAAGCAGAGGCCCCGTCGAACGCCACTTCATGCCCGGAATGAAGGCCACTGCCCCCTCAACCACCGTACCTGCCAGCGAGCGGAGCGACTGATCTGCCACGCTCAGCGTGAAGAGCGAAGGCACCGGCGGCTCTATCTCATGCCCCAATGCTTCAAGCCATCGGAAGCTGGCTGCGCGCTGGCTGCCGCCTGTCGTCACTACAACATAGTCGTAACCACGAACATCATCAAGCCCTTCAATCCTCCTTCCTGTAAATACTCTCACTCCATAGCGTTCGGCCTGTCGTCGGAAACAGCCGCTTACTGACCGGGCATCCTGCGAACGCGGGAACACGCAGCCGTCGTCCTGTGTGACAAGCGGCACGCCGTGAGCCTCAAACCACTTAAATGCCTCGCCGGGGCCAAAGCCTTTCAGCAACCGCTTCATCAGCCTATGACCACGTGGGTAGACCGCCGAGAGGTCGCCGACGGAGGCAAACGAGTTGGTGCAGTTGCACCTTCCTCCCCCCGACAGCTCCACCTTTGAGAGCACTTTGTTGCTGCGCTCAAAGATGTCCACCTGCATCTGCGGAACCATTTCCTTGAGGTTCACGGCAAGGAAGAAGCCTGCCGCACCGCCGCCAACTACCGCAGTCCTGCTCATTTGCGCCATCCGTTGATGAAGTCGGCTGCGGCCATGCGCCGCTTTCCAGCCGGTTGCACCTCCACGAGGCGCAGCATCAGGTCGCTACAGCATACGTATAGGTTGCGCCCTTCTACCACCAGCTCGCCCACCGGGGCAGCCGATGGCTTGTCGGTAAGCTCCGACTTGTAGACCTTCAGCACCTGCTGTCCGCCCTGCCCACCGTCTATCATGGTCCACGCACCGGGATGTGGCGACATGGCACGTATGAAGTCATACACCTGCTTGGCCTTGAGCTTGAAGTCGAGACAGCACGTCTGCTTGAATATCTTGGGTGCGGGGCGCAGCTCTCCGGCCTCAACATCAGCCTGCGCGGTAGTGGGCACGCTGCCGTCGCCCTCTATCAGCAGGTCGAGGGTTTCCACGGCAGCCTGCGCACCGAGCCTCATCAGCCGTTCATAGAGCCATTCGGCATCGGCATCATCGGGCAGGGGCTGCTCCTTCTGCATGATGATGCGGCCTGTGTCAATCTCGTGGTCGAGCATGAACGTGGTCACTCCCGTCACCGTCTCGCCTGCGGCAATGGCCCACTGTATGGGTGCAGCACCGCGATATTGCGGCAGCAGCGACGCATGGACGTTGAAAGTGCCCCAACGCGGCATACTCCACACCACCTCGGGAAGCATCCTGAACGCCACCACCACCTGCACGTCGGCCTTCCATGAGGCCAATTCGCTGAC
>Ga0310695_10008140_pt1 | contig 16376 bp, 15 predicted proteins | sample RumenRJG_04DNA_FD_203882 | JGI IMG/M metagenome (GOLD analysis project Ga0310695, IMG submission 203882) | Bovine rumen microbial communities from Lethbridge, Alberta, Canada - RJG_04 (v2) (version 2) | ecosystem: Host-associated > Mammals > Digestive system > Stomach > Rumen | place: Canada...
ACGTGAAGTCGAGTCTGATTTCCACCCGACGCATCATCTTCACTCCCGATGTGGACTTGAAGGACGAGCTGAAGGCTACTGCCGTCCAGATTACCTGCTTCGACCGCACTGGTAAGGAAGTGAAGCGTGTCACCTCTGCCGACGATGGCACCGTGGAGGATCCCGAGGGACCATCAACTGAAGGTGGACCAAGTCAGGAAGGCGGCGGACCAAGCACCGAAGGGTAAAAGAAGTGAAAAGTGAATAGTGAAAAGTGAAAAATTAAGTTCATAGTTCATAGTTCATAGTTCATAGTTCATAGTGAAAAACTGACCCCTACATCCTCAACTTCCCCCTCGGGGGATTGAGGAATGAGAGACCCCCTCCCGACCTCCCCGAGGGGAGGAGGGGGAACTCCCAAACTCCCAAACGACCAAACGACTAAACGACCAAACGACTAAAAAAATGAAGAATTCAAAATGGAAGATGGTGATTCAGATACTGATAAGTATCCTCACCGCAATTGCAACAACGCTGGGCACGACTTCGTGTATGGGACACGGTCCCTTTGCACTCTAAGAGAAGAGCCGGAGGAAAAATTTCCTTCGGCTTTTTTTTATTCCCTCGTCACAGGCTACGCTTACATACAAACCCGCTTACAGCCCCATGTGAACATATTGCGAAAAATTTCGTTGCGAAAAATTTCGCATAACATTTGGAAGTGTCAAACATTTATTGTATCTTTGCAGAAAAAAGGAGCGATATGAACAATCCATTTAAGTTTGGTACACTTGTTGATGACGAGTTTTTTACTGACAGAGTCAGCGAGTTGGAGAGTATCCAAAGGATGCTTGACAGTGAGAATCATTTGGTGCTTATCAGCCCACGTAGGTTTGGCAAATCAAGTCTTGTGGCCAAGGCTGTGAAAGCATCAGGGCGTCCTTCCATATCGCTCAATCTGCAAAACATGCTCAGTATTGAGGATTTTGCATCAAAAATCCTGCGTGGGCTTTTCCGTCTGTATCCATTAGAGCGTATCAAGCATTTAATGACGCATTTCAGGATTGTCCCAACAATATCTACCAATCCCATTACTAATGGTATTGATGTGTCATTCCAGCCTGTTATTAATGGTATGGTCCTTTTGGAAGATGCAATGGCTCTGCTCGAAAAGGTGAGTACGGAGGACAAGAAGTTGATTGTTGTCTTCGATGAATTTCAGGAGATTATGAATATTCGCAAGGGACTGGATAAGCAGCTACGCTCCATCATGCAAGAGCAGCAGCACTTGAACTATATTCTGTTGGGTAGCCAAGAGTCTATGATGACAGAGATTTTCGAGCGGAAAAAATCTCCTTTCTATCATTTTGGAAAGTTGATGCATCTGAATAAAATCCCTTATGAGGACTTCAGAGCCTACGTCGCAGAGCGATTGCCCTTGAAGAAAGAAGAACCCTTGAACACCATTGTCGATGAGATTCTCTCTTTTACAGGTCTTCATCCTTATTACACCCAGCAATTGAGCGCTCAGGTTTGGGAGATAATGACCTATGACCAGCATTTCGACAATGTTGTCGATGAAGCCATTAGTGCCATCGTCCAAACTCACGATTTGGACTTCGAACGTATCTGGCTCAGTTTTAATCGCACAGACCGTTTTATCATGCAAAGCCTGAGTAACAATAATAACCCTTTGCAAAATCGCCAAATGGCCACCAGTACCACATTCAGCGCTATCAAGCGTCTGATGAAGGCAGGTTATGTGATACGTGTAGAAGATTATGAGATAGAAGACCCATTCTTCAAAACTTGGATTATAAGGACGTGCATATAGAATATTTATGAATAACGATATGAACAAAGAATCTGGCTACGCTTACATACAAACCCGCTTACAGCCCCATGTGAACATATTGCGAAAAAATTCGTTGCGAAAAATTTCGCATAACATTTGGAAGAACTGAATCTTTTGTGGTAATTAAAGCAATTGTAAATAATTGCCTGACCTTGCATTTTTTTTTCTAGGTATGCGGGAATTTCGCATACCTACCTATTAATTTCGCTGCCGATATTTAAAATTGTTGAATTAAAACAAAATGAGTATGGATAGTGACAAGGTACTTATGTGGCTGACAATCTTTGCAGGCCCTATTGGATGGGTTATTGCTTTGATTTACTGTGCAAAGTTGTTCAAACGTCAGTGTTGTGTAATTAGAAGGAATAGAAAGCAAAATGGTTAATTCTAATACGGATAAGGTTAGAGAGGTGGAACGCCGTGTCGTTGACATATACACCAAGAGCGATACGTCCAATAAAGATGTTGTCTGCAGCATCCAAAGCTTAATGATGATGCGTTGGAATATGATGCACCATGGTATTATGTGGGACGATGAGTTCGTTGCCAAACTCGATGCTATGAACGAGCAGATGAAGCAGGCACTCATAGCCATGCGCTACAAGACACTCGACGTATACGAATACTTGAAACTGAGATGCCCTGAGGATATGAAGTTGGAAGTAATGGGTAGACTTTATGTCGATGATATGGACATGGAAGGTTGGGAGTACGAAAGCGATATGTGGGCCAACCTTTCTGAAATACTGCAGACGCCTGCAATGTCGCGCGATAGTCTTTATGCGGATGGCATAACATATCCTCTCGTCTTCAATAGTACCGACAACAACTCTTGTCATTCCTGCGAAGAGTGCGAAACTATGTATATGCTATACAGAGAGAAACACTACGACAACTGGAATGAGCACATGGACTGTAATAAGACCGGCCATATGCACATCATTTATGGTGTTCACAACATGATAGATCATTGCCACTGGACACTACAGGACTTAATAAATGTGAAGTCGTATAAAACAAAGATAGAGGTAGAATATAGCAATAAACAATAATAATTATGGAAGAGAACAAGAAAAATAAGCGCAAGAGCATTGCCGAATGGATTGCTGTGTTTTTATGTATTGCAGCTGCACCCGTGCCATGTATTACCCTTATGTCTGCCACAAAAGTATTGTCTGAGCGTTGGGAATGTATAGCACTTTGGCCAGCATTGCTGTGCTTGGTCATTGGAGCTATCGCCTTTTTAATAACTTGCAGGATGCTTAGCTGGTTGATATACCTTATTATTAAATAAAAAAGGAGTGAATGTTATGAGAGGATGTCTTACAACCATAATCACGTTGATTATACTATTTGCATTTGGAGGAACAGCTTTAGCTGCAATTGTGATAATAGTACCGCTATTGCTTGGCGAACAAGATGCAAAAAGCCTGGCCGACCTTCACTGGTACACATGGACTGCAATTATCATTCTACCGATTATATTACTAAAGATTCTTGTCAAAGCAAGTCGCATTACTGCAAACTATATCTGTGACATGTTAGGGATCGACTGAAAAAGTGGAATTTTGACAGAAGATAACAACTTTTTTGCTTTTAGTGTTGTTTTGTTATAAAGATTTTGTATCTTTGCCAACAGATTCGGCCATGTGCCGTTTCATTGACATACTGAATAGCGAAGCAAAGTGCTTCATTCTCACCAAACGGGAACCTGAGAACTCCCTGTCTGCGAAAGCGGACATGAAAGTGAAGGTGGGGAGTGTTGTACAGTTGTTTCCGCGTTACTATAGCGCGGACTTCTGTCATATTCCACCTTCAAGGTTTTCTCAGGACCTCCGTTGCAGAATATCGACACGAGGTCTGCGCTTCAGTTATAAAAAGGATACTAAAAACTTAAAACGCCTATGGCACTATTCAAAGTAACTACAAGAGCTCGAAAACTCACCAATGGCATCCTGATAGAACCAGGCATGAGTGTAGAGGTGGCGACAGTTTCAGCCATCAATCCCATCACCGCTAATGGAGGTCAGGCCGTAGCCGATGCTTTTATGCGAGTATATGGCATCGATTTGAAGAAAGCTGGAGCTTTGAATTCTGCATATTTGGAAGCAATAATAATCAAATAATTAAGAACTATAATTATTACAAATATGAATTATATAGATAATCTTCTAACGATTGCAGAGAATCTGCAACTGCATGAACAGGTGAAATTGTTGACTTTGTATAAAGAGAGAATAGAGTCGCCCAACAAAGAAGTATTGATACCTCTTGTTGGAGAGTTCTCTTCTGGCAAAACATCTTTCATCAACTCCATTCTTGACAACAAGAATCTTGAGACAGCATCGAAAGCTACCACCGCAACCATATTTGAAGTCAGATGCGGTGCCGATTGCTCAAGGCAAGAGATTGTGGATGTTGATGGAAATTCTGTTGACGCAGGGGATGAGACACTAAACAATCAAGATCTTCAGGATACTCAGGTTGTGCGCGTCTTTGATACGTCGAACAAGTTGGATCCTTCAATTGTGCTTGTAGATACTCCAGGACTTTCTTCCAACGACCCTAAACACCGTATTGCTCTGTCAAACTATCTCCCCAATGCTGATGCTATTCTGCTGGTTGTCGACGTAAACCAGTCGGCTACGCGCTCATTGATATCATTTATCAAAGATTCTCAGTTGTCTAAACGGCCCGTTTTTCTGATGATCACTAAGTGTGACACCAAGACACCAAACGAGGTCGCAGCACAGGTTAAAAACACGGTAGACATTGTTGGTGTGCCTGAAAGCAACATTATATGCACGTCAGCAAAGGAAGGTGACTTGCAGCAGTTTTACGGACTAATCAAGAAGATTCAAAGTCAGAAAAATCAAATAGTTAATAATGCTATTAATGATAGAGTTAAGATTATTGCAGAGCAAATGAAGGATTTTATTCAGGACTTAATTAAAAGTCTTGAATCCTCAAAAGATCTTGAGCGTGCAATAAATGAACAATCTCAAAGGTTAAAGCAATTCAACAAGAATATTGACGAACTAATTGAAGATGCTTCTGGTGCCATCGAGAAAAAAGAAGAAACAGCAATCCGTTCGTTTAAGGATAGAGTTTCCCAAAATCTTGATTCGATATTGCAAAATGAAGGACGAGATTGTGACCAAAGTGTTCATGCCACTGTAAATTCTGTTGGCAATATGATAATCGAGTCTTATAGAAAAGACATTCAAAGTGTTCTTGTTAATTTAGGACGTGAACGCCGTCATAGTTTACGAGAAATTCCAATGCAGTCACTTGAAACCATAGACTTATCAGGTGTAGCATTCAATCAATTCTCATATAACATCGATCTTTCTTCTCTAGGCCACGAGCATGACAAGGCATTTGGATATGCTGCAATAGCCGCCGCAGTTGTGGCTGTTGCTGTAATTGCTGCACCTGCCGCAGGAGCTGCTGGAACCGCAGGAGCTGCTGGAACCGCAGGAACAGCAGGTGTCACGGGCGCAAATATAGGTTCAGCCATTGTGTCAGAAACAGGCGAAATAGTTGCGGGTAGTATGATTAGTCGTTCAATTGCAAAGTCGAAACCAAAAACTGCAGATAAAATAAAAACATATGCAGAAAAAGCAAAAATAATTGCAAAAGAAGTTAATACTCAGATGAGTAACATAGAGTCTACAGATGAACAAATACAAAAGAAAACTGGCATAAATCGAGGTTTTATTGAAACTGCTACGGGCTGGATAACAGATAAAATTACTGGAAAGCCGGCACGCATTAGAGCTGTCAATAACTATCTTGACGGTACGTTAATTCCAGAATTCAAAGGGTTGCTTTATAACGTTAGGACGAACCTGGTAAGAATGATAGGCGATACTGTTCGCCAGGAAGCAGATGCTCAGATATCATCAATGGAACAAGCACTCGTCCAGATGAAAGAGCAGCTTGACAGCAACAAACAAGTTTTAAACCAACGTAGAGAAGAATTGAAATCTTACATGGAAATAATCAATGGAAACAAATAATATGATAAGTTTTATAATCGGTGCAGCAGCTGGAGTTGCTGGAGGGATGGTTCTTAAGGACAAGTTGATACCATCAAACAAAGAAAATCAATTGGCTTCTATGGTTAATAATCTGTCAGATCAGAATAATACCTTAAAGTCAAAGTGTAATGATTTGGAGAAACGTCTTGCTCAATCAAAAAGTGAGATAGAAACTCTGAAATCTAAAATCAATCGCTATGAAGACAAGGGGGACGACGCAGACGATGCCATTGCCGATCTGCAAAAAGCCAACAAGAAACTTCTTGCTGAGAAAGAATCTATAGCCTCTGATTTAGAAGAAACAAAGAGTCTTTTAACGCTGAGAATGCAGGAGATAGAAGATCTAAAGAATAAAATCTTCGAACTGACGAACAAATAATGGATTTAGCAATAGTTATCGTCACCTCAACTATTATAGCTGTACTTTGTTTCTTCATTGGTCGCAGATGCGGAAATAAAGGTACTTATGATAATCCTATCGCAATAGTATCAGAGAAACCTGATGCAGAATTGGAGAGAGAATTAAAGAGCAAAATAGATGAGTTGAAAACACAGGTGGCAGACATGGAATCTCGTCTTAAAGAAAAAGACGAGGCTCTAAAATCTGCTCTCTCTGAGGATGCCTCAACTTTTTCATCAACATTACAGGCAGAAATTGAGACTCTGAAAAAGAAGGTTGCGAAACTCAAGAAGGACCTTGAAGATACTGAAGACGAGCGAGATGATCTGGAAGATGTAGCAAAGTCTGCCACAAACAAACTGAAAAGGAAAACAGAGGAATGTACAGAACTCTCAATGGAACTATCAGATATTAAGCGCAAGATAGAAACGTTGCAACGAGAATTTGATATGCAGGCAGATGAGCTGGAAGATGAGAAAATTCAAAATAAGGAAAGAAAAGAATCCATAGAATTTGTTAATGCAATTCTCAATGCCAAAGAGGCCAGTGACGAATATACCAAGTCGAGAAACGAAGCCATTGACAATGTGCGCAATACACTATGGAATTATTACGATTCGCTTACATACTGGGATTTGGAAGATAATCGTGAAAACATAATAGGCCTTGCTTTTCACTGGGCCAATGAACGCAAGAAACCTTGGCTTAAGGGCAAAAAAGTCATCGCTCTGATTGGCGAGTTTAGTGCAGGTAAAACTTCAATCGTAAATAGAATTCTTTCTCAAGACGATGCGAGCGCTCCCAAACTTCCAACCAATAGTAAAGCGACGACAGCTATTCCGACTTATATCTCATATGGGCCTGTTTTTATGTCTCAGTTTTTAGATGCTGGAGGTAAACTTAAAAATATCAAGAAGGAAGATTTTGAACGCGTCAAGAAAGATGTGCTTGGGAAGGTAAACGTTTCGTCACTGTTGGATTACTTCGTGATGTCCTATAACAATCCTAATCTAAAGGGCATCACGATTCTCGACACTCCTGGCTTTAGCAGTAATGACCCTGAAGACGAACGAAGGACCTGCGAGGTCATCAATGAAGCCGACATTCTTTTTTGGGTTTTTGATGTCAATCAGGCCATCAACAAATCGTCAATCACCATCATCAAAGAGAATATCAAAGATGTTCCTTTGTTTATTGTTATGAACAAGTGTGACCAGTTGTCACCTAACGAACAAAATGCGAAGGAAAACAACCTAAGAGAAACCCTGAAGAAGGAAAACATTTCTATTAAGGGCGTGATCCGCTTTTCAGAAAAATATCCTATTGACGTGATCATGAAAGCTGTGGAAAGTATTGACTGCAAGAAAGATAATGACGAAGTTTCTCAAATCCTTGAAGACTTGTATGGGCTATACGACACTGTCAACCTAAAATTCAAAGAGTCGCAGGAAATATTAACGACTCAAAAACGCAATCTTGAAATAACAGAGGAAAATATTCAAGACTACTTCGAGCAATACGAAGAAGATGCGAAAATTGTAGGAGAGATGCCACAACATGAATCTCACATTTTCTCAAGAGATTGTTATGAGATAAGTGAGGCAGATTACTATGAATTCAGAGGGCGATGTCAACGTATGCTGGATAATCGAGAGCCTTTTGAAACTGAAATTACAGACCTAAAGGACTTCTCCAAGAACGTAACCGAAGTTGAAGAAATTGTTTCAAATATTAAGAAACAAAGGAAGATGCTGCAGGATTATGAGAAAAAGATTATCGATGCCGTTAAGAAGTTCGATAGGAATTACAATATTCCTGTTCATGTGGTCTCATCTAACAATGAAAAGAACCAAGATAAAACGTATTCTTCCCAAACAAAACAGGACAATACAAGTTCCAATGATTCCGTTTCTAGTTCGAGTTCAAGGTTAAGACCTGTAAAGACTGGGATGGGTTTCGTTGAAGACTTGCGAGCGTTTAAGAAAAAGAGCCATGAAGATTTCCTCTTGAAGTCAGATATATTATATCTCGCAAAACAATATGGTGTCTCAGAGACTATGGCTTTAACATTAGCTTTAAACGTAACAAATAAAATTATATAAGATATGGTAAACACTAATATTTTTGAAGAATTTCAGCAGAGAAAAAGCAAAGTCAAGAATCTTGCAGAAGCTGCTTTTGAAAAAGGGTGGCTAACACAAGATGATTACGATGAAATTCTTAACAAACTCGAAAATGATACATTGACCATTGGTGTCATTGGCCAGATGAAATGTGGAAAGTCGACATTTCTGAATGCATTTCTGTTTAACGATACCGTCTTGCCTGCAGCAACCAATCCGATGACTGCTGCGCTGTCTATCATTACTTATGGCAAGGAAAAGGATATCGTAGCGGAATTTTATTCTCAGGACGAGTGGGCTAACCTGAAAATGCAGGCTGAGCGGAATTTAGGTGATGACCCATCGGACAGCGAGATCAATATGAAACAGGCTGCACTGGAAGCTTATGCTAAGTCGAAAACGATTGCCAATGAGATTCCATCCTTACTGGGGAAAACAAAGATAGATCAATTTGAAAATCTTATTGATTATGTAGGTGCTGATGGCAAATATGTTTCAATCACTAAAAGCGTAACTATCCACTATCCTGTAGAATGGCTTAAAGGTGTTGAAATCGTTGATACCCCAGGATTTAACGACCCCATCGTATCGCGTGAGTTAAGAACACAAGAGTTCTTGAAGAAGGCTGATGTTGTCTTAATGCTTCTTTATGCTGGTCGTGCCTTTGATGCTACTGATCGAGATATCGTCTTCGAGAAGGTCCGTAAAGTTGGTGTTGGCAAAATTTTGGTCGGAGTTAACAAATATGATCTCCTCATTGACAGAGAAAGTGAAGAAGAAATTATCTCAAATGTTGAAGACGAAATCAGAAAGGCTTGCAGAGAACCCAAGTATAGAGATGATCTTCTGATTCAGGAAACCATGCGAGGAATAAAGCCAATTCTTCTTTCTGCAAATATGGCTTTAATGGCAAAGATGCCCCTAAATAAGGTATATAATGACCCAGATTTGAAATTCCATTTTGACGAGTCTTGTAAGTTGTTTGGAAATGAAAAGCGAGACCAGCTGCAAATGTTGAAAGATAGCCTTATTGGTAATCTGGAGGATGCTGTAAGAAACGTTATTGAGAAGTCAAAAGCAGATATTCTTATCAAGAAGCCAACTAATCACATTTTCCAGCTTGCTAATAATATAAAAGAAGAGTTAGAAACAGCTATCAAGGCTGACACAAATACGCTGAAAGAACTGAAATCTCCTGACACGGATTTAGAGGATAGACTTGACAACATCAAAAGGGCTCAAAAAAGAATTGAAAGAAAAATTGAGAGCGCGACAAATATATTAGCAGATGAGTTTGACGAGATCACAGAGTCTGGTATAGAAAACATGCAAAATATTGTCTTTGAAGCTAAAGACGACTGTATGAGAATTGCAGGTAGTGCAAGACGCAATGAAGTCGGAACGAAACTAAATACGCGTATTGATAGATTAAATAAATTAGATTTGCCTAAAGCTCAAAAAGCATTTAAAAAGAGTTTTATAAAGGCATTAAACAATAAATGTGAAGATTTTGCCAATGAAGTTGAAGAGCAATTAGAGCGTTATATTGACGATTGCGATGGAATAAAAGATGCATTTCGTTCAGCGGTTGGTAGAGGAGCTAACTCCATAAAGAACGGCGCCGAGGATACAGAATTTGATTTTTTCGGCAGTAATTTCAAGAACAAATCTATTGGTACGTGGAGCAAAATATTTGTCCCTGTTTGGATAGTTAAATCTTTTTCTGATGATTGGAGAGAGGATATATACAATGAGATACAATCTCACTTCAGACAATACGATTTTAAACCACTTAAGGAAGCAACACAGGAAAGACGACCCGCCTATCTGAAATTGTTACAAACTGAAGCTACTAGTAAATTACTTGTGGAGTTGGTAGACAAATTATCAGAAGCTTTGGAGTCTAAAGAGAAAAGGGAAAAGCTGATTAATGAAACAGAATCTTCATTGGCAAACAACAAAAGATGTCTATCTGAACTTGAATCTCAAATTTCAGAATTAAAAGCGATAATTAATTAGTTGTGTCCGATATAAATTAATCAGAGCCAAAGGAAATGTGGAAAAACCTTTCGGTATGCAGGATTATTGAGGTTTTAAATGACGATAAAGACAAATGGGTATGGCTATTAACGACATCATCCCCTCTGGCAATGGAGGTATCAACGGTGAGAGCAGGACACTCAAGGAAATCTGTGAGCGTCCTGTACCTGAGCATCTGGTTATAAAATTGGATGAGGAGCGATTGGCTCCTGAGGTGGTGAATAGAATGAAGACAGACTTGGCTCGGATGGGGTCGAGTCGAGTGCCAGAGCCTGCACAGAATGGGCATGTGGATTTTAGTGCTATTGCGTGGCCTGGGGTGAGTGCAAGATTACCTGAGAAGGATGGGCTGATTGCTGCTATTCGCCAGAACTATCCAGACATTAGTCTTGATGATATTAACCCCAGGAGTATTCGCGACATAACTTATTATATAGGACGCAAGGCACTTGCTGATAAATATGGTATCACCATCGCTAAGGCTGGGCATATCATTGGACTGTTAGACCTCGTTATCCACGAAACAGACGATGGACGTATAGAGATTGTGCCCAATAATGTGCATCGCTTTAAGCAGCTGTATGCCCACAAGGGGTATGTGTCGAAAATGCTGAAGCTGATTAACGGCAAGGAAGTTGTTGACGAGGATGAGTAAAAACGGATTCTGACGTTTGTATGAAAGACTATCTGCGCAGACATATCTGGATTTTATCAAAGCTGTACGAGAATCCTAAGGGATTGACGTATAAGGAGTTTGAGTATGAGTGGGGGCGGACGGAGTTGAACTCGCTGAAGACTCCATTGCCTAAACGAACGTTTGCTGATTGTCTGCGTGCTATTGAAGAGGCTTTCGACATCGAAATATCGTCTGATGCTCGTAATGGATACAGGTATCGCATTGTTAATCGTGAATGGTTGGAGAAAGATAATGTGAAGGATTGGCTGCTGTCTGCTTTTGCCGTTAACGGACTGTTGCAGGATAGTAAAGGGCTGCGTGATAGGGTGATGTACGAAACAATCCCTTCAGGAAATGCCTATCTGCTGAAAGTGTTGGACTGTATGAAGGCGAATCGCGTTATCAATCTGGTATATCAGGATTTCTTTGACGAGGAACCTTGCGAGATTCAGTTAGAGCCGTACTTTGTTCGTGTATTCCATCAAAGATGGTACGTTATCGGGGCGATGCGTAATGCGCCTGATGGCGAGGAGCCTGAAGAGCGTACGAAACAGGGACGTATTAGACGTTATGCGCTTGATAGGGTTAAGCAGCTTGATGCAACAGAGGATACGTTTAAGTTGCCACGTGGTTTTACTGTCGAGTCGTTCTTTGCTGACGCCTTTGGCATCATAGTTGAACCCGAAGTGCTTAAAGCAGAGCGTATCCGCATAAAGGCTACTGATATCAACCATAGGCGCGACTATCTGCGGAAATTGCCCATACACTGGTCGCAACGAGAGGTGGAAAAGCACAGCGACTATTCAATCTTTGAAGTGACGCTGATGCCTACTTATGACTTTATTCAGCATATCCTGTCGATGAGTAGCGAAGTCGAAGTCATATCGCCAGAACACGTACGAAAGGAAGTCATCAGGTGGATAAAGGAAATGGCATCAGTTTATAATCTCTGATGCCATTATACTTTTGATTTTTTAAGAGTGTCACGGAATCCCCCTTACACAAATAAGCCGTTATTCTTCAGTAATAAATAAAAACCACAGAAGTTAAAGATTGCTTTTAATTTGTCAAGAAATGAGCCCTTTTTCTTTCAAAAAGAAAGGGTTTTTCGTTGTTTGCTTTCAGATTGATAGTTTCTTGGATAATTTAGAAACAATGTGAAAGAAGTTGGAGGGTTTTTCTTTCTGAAAGTTTTATCTTTGCACGAAAAATGTGCAAAGTGACAACATGGCGACAGTAAACTTCAATACAATCAATATATAAATATGGAAACAAAATATATCTTCGTAACAGGCGGTGTGGTCTCGTCACTGGGTAAGGGAATTATTTCCGCCAGTATCGGAAAACTGCTTCAGGCCAGGGGCTATAAAGTTACCATTCAGAAATTCGACCCCTACATCAATATCGACCCGGGAACACTGAATCCCTATGAGCACGGCGAGTGCTATGTGACAGTAGATGGTATGGAAACCGACCTTGACCTGGGACATTACGAGCGGTTTACCGGTATTGAGGCTACTCGCAACAACTCCATTACCACGGGGCGTATCTATCAGACAGTTATAGAACGGGAGCGCAAGGGCGACTATTTGGGAAAGACGATTCAGGTGGTGCCTCATATCACGGACGAAATAAAGCGGAGAATGCTGCGAAGCCTCTCGGGTGAGGATTTCGACTTTGTCATCACGGAGGTGGGCGGTACTATCGGCGACATTGAGAGTGCTCCCTTCATGGAGGCCATCCGACAGTTGCGCTGGCAGCTCGGACGTGACGCTGTCTGTGTGCACCTGACCTATGTGCCTTATCTGAAAGCTGCCGACGAACTGAAGACCAAGCCTACGCAGCACTCTGTGAAAGAACTGCAGGGAATGGGTATTCAGCCAGACATTCTCGTACTGCGTACTGAGCGCCATCTTGACGACTCACTGCGACTGAAGGTGGCGTCGTTCTGTAATGTCGATTTGGAATGTGTGGTGCAGAGCGAAGATATGCCGAGCATCTATGATGTTCCGGTCAGTATGCAGCGCCAGGGACTTGATGCTGCCATTCTGCGCAAGATAGGTATTCCGGTAGGGGAGACGCCCCAGATGAAATCGTGGCATGATTTCCTTGACAAACAGCGCAACGCCACTCGCGTGGTTCATATCGGGCTGGTGGGGAAATACGACTTGCAGGATGCCTATAAGAGTATTCGTGAGAGTTTGAACCTTGCAGGAATCTATAACGATGTGAAAGCCCAGCTGCACTTCATCAACAGCGAGGACGTGACACCCGACAATGTGGCAGCGAAGCTGGAGGGTATGGCGGGCATCATCATCTGTCCGGGTTTCGGTCAGCGGGGCATTGAGGGCAAGATTATTGCTGCCGAATATACCCGTACGCATGACATTCCTACTTTTGGCATTTGTCTGGGTATGCAGATGATGGTGATTGAGTTTGCCCGCAATGTGTTGGGTTATTCAGATGCCAACAGTTGCGAGATGGACGCCCAGACGACGCATCCCGTGATTGACCTGATGGAAGAGCAGAAAACCATTACTCAAATGGGCGGTACCATGCGACTGGGCGCCTACGACTGCGAACTGGTAGCAGGCAGCAAGGCCTATGAGGCTTATTTCATTGACCATTCACCATTGACCATTGACCATTCGGCTGCGCAAACCAACCCGGCTGAAAATAATGGTCAATGTTCAATGGTCAATGGTCAATTAATAAAGGAGCGTCACCGCCACCGTTATGAGTTCAACAATCAATATGCCGAGGAATATGAACAGAAAGGCATGAAACTGGTGGGAGTCAATCCTACTGCCCATTTGGTGGAGATAGTGGAGATTCCCACTCTGCGCTGGTATATCGGAACACAGTTCCATCCGGAATACAGTTCTACCGTGCTACGTCCGCATCCCTTGTTTATGTCGTTTATTAAAGCTTGTAGTGATGGAACAGTTGAAGCATGAATGTGGAGTGGCGCTGATACGCCTGTTGAAGCCGTTGGACTATTACCAACAGAAATACGGAACGAGTCGCTATGGCTTGAACAAACTCTATCTGCTGATGGAGAAACAGCACAACCGTGGACAGGAAGGTGCCGGTATTGCCTGTGTTGACCTCAACGCCCAGCCTGGCAGCGAGTATATGTTCCGTGAGCGTGCGGAAGGAAAAGATGCCATCACCGAGATATTTGGAAGGATAGAAAGCGCAGCAATTGTCAATTGTCAATTGTCAATTGTCAATTCCCAACTCTACATGGGTCACCTCCGTTATTCCACGACAGGACGCAGAGGACTGCAGTATGTGCATCCCTTCCTGCGCCGTAACAACTGGAGGGCTAAAAACCTTTGTCTCTGTGGCAACTTCAATATGACCAATATCGACGAGGTTTTTCAGTATCTGACCAGTCAGGGACAGTCGCCCCGTTTCTATGGCGACGCCTATATCACCCTGGAACTGATGGGCCACCGCTTGGACCGTGAAGTGGAACGGCTCTTCCGTGAAGCCAAGGAACAGGGAATGGAAGGGGAGGAGATAACCCGATATATTGATTCGCACGTGGAGATAGGGAATGTGCTGAAAACCACCATGCCTCATTTCGACGGCGGCTACGTGATGTGCGGACTCACAGGTTCGGGCGAGATGTTTGCCGTACGCGACCCTTGGGGAATCCGCCCAGCTTTCTATTATCAGGACGACGAGATTGTGGTGCTGGCCAGTGAACGCCCCGTTATCCAGACTACTTTCGACCTGCAGACCGAGGATATCCGGGAATTGCAGCCAGGGCAGGCCCTGATAGTTCATCAGAATGGGGAGTTCCGGTTAGAAACCATCCTGCCCCAGAAGGAAAACTACCGCTGTTCGTTCGAACGCATCTATTTCAGCCGAGGTTCCGACCGCGACATCTACCACGAACGGAAACAATTGGGTGAGCAGTTGGTGCCCCGCATTATGAAAGCCATCGACAGCGACGTGGCACATACCGTTTTCTCCTATATCCCCAATACTGCTGAGGTAGCCTTCTATGGTATTACCGACGGTTTCCGACGCCTTCACTACGAAGTGAGGATAGAAAAAGTGGTGTGGAAGGATATCAAGCTCCGCACCTTCATCACTGAGGGTGCCGAACGTAACGATTTGGCAGCTCATGTCTATGACGTCACCTATGGTTGTCTGACACCCTATGAAGACAATCTCGTCATCATCGACGACAGTATTGTGCGAGGTACGACGCTGCGTGAGAGTATCTTCAAGATTCTCGACCGGCTACATCCCAAGAAAATAGTGATGGTCAGTTCGTCGCCTCAGATACGCTATCCCGACTACTATGGAATAGATATGTCGCATCTGGAGGAACTTTGTGCCTTCCGGGCTGCCATCGCACTCATCAAAGAGCGCGGAATGCAGCAACTGATAGCCGAAGTCTATAGGAAATGCAAAGAAAACACAACGGCGGTAGCTAATTTTTCACTCTTCACTTTTAACTCTTCACTTAATAATCATGTGCAGGCCATTTACGAGCCGTTTACGATTGACGAAATCAATCAGAAGATAGTGGAGATGTTGCGACCAAAGGGTATGCAGACCCCAGTGGAACTGGTGTTCCAGAGCATAGGCGGATTACACCGTGCCTGTCCTGCCCACAAGGGCGACTGGTATTTCACGGGCGACTATCCGACTCCTGGCGGTATTCGTTTGGTCAATAAGGCTTTTGTGGATTATGTAGAACAAGTATTGAAATTACAATTATAGGAGAATAAGATTATGTGTGGAATCGTAGCAATTTTCAATGTTAGGCAGCAGACGCAGGAACTCCGACAGAAAGCCCTGCGCATGAGTCAGAAAATCCGCCACCGTGGTCCCGACTGGAGTGGTATCTATTGCGGAGGCTCTGCTATCTTAGCCCATGAACGACTGAGTATTGTGGATCCGGAGAGTGGCAAACAGCCGCTTTTCTCACCGGACAGGCATCAGGTGCTTGCCGTCAATGGTGAGATATACAACCATCAGGACATCCGTAAATCGTTTGCCGGACAATATGAGTTTCAGACGGGTTCCGACTGCGAAGTCATCTTGGCTTTGTATCGTCAGAAGGGGCCCGACTTTCTTGAAGATATCAGCGGAATCTTTGCCTTTGCCCTGTACGACGAGGAGCGCGACGCCTTTCTGATAGCCCGCGACCCTATCGGGGTTATACCTCTTTATATAGGCTATGACGACGATGGCACTGTCTATGTTGCATCAGAACTGAAAGCGCTTGAGGGACAAT
>Ga0310695_10008141_pt1 | contig 16374 bp, 4 predicted proteins | sample RumenRJG_04DNA_FD_203882 | JGI IMG/M metagenome (GOLD analysis project Ga0310695, IMG submission 203882) | Bovine rumen microbial communities from Lethbridge, Alberta, Canada - RJG_04 (v2) (version 2) | ecosystem: Host-associated > Mammals > Digestive system > Stomach > Rumen | place: Canada...
TTTTATTTAATTGAGTAGAATCACTATAAATAGTGTTATTCATAATATCATATGTTAATTTAGTATAATCTTTTTTTGATTTTCTAGTTTCTTTATTTATATTACTTCCATCTCTTAAATGTGAAACTATTCTATTTGAAATATTTATTATTTTATTAAAATCTCTAGAAGTATTTCTATCTATTGCTCTAAAAATTACTCTTGCTCTAATATTATTTCTTAATTTTGCTCTTGAATTTTTTATTTTTTCATTTAATGTATTTGCCATTAATGTATGTTCTTGAAGTTTCATTTATAATTAACAATTTCCATTCTTAAGATTAAATTAAGAATAAAATAAATAAAAAAAATAATATTAAAAAAATAAATGATAAAATATTTAAATCCAATTTCTAAATTTGCAATTGATGATAATACAACATCACAAATTATAATTCAAGCATATGATTATTATAAGGATAAAAGTGTTAATAAACAAATTGGACAAAGTAAAGAATATTCACAAGTTTTTTCTTGTTTTGTTAGATTTTTTAATAGTATTAATTCAACAAAACCAATTGATGATGAACATTTTCAAAATACATTAAAAAATGAAATTTTAAAAGGGAAAAATGAATCAATTAAAATTTTAAATGAAAAAATAAAAGAAATTTTTCAAATTCAATCAAAAAGAGTTTTATTTAGTGAATCTGAACCAATAAATTCATTCAAAAATGTTCCTTTAAAAGAAAATAATAAAGGAAGTAACATTTCTAAAATTGTTAATTTTGATTTTAAAATAGATGTTCCTATATCATCACATTATAGTAATAGATTATTAACTCCTGAAATTTATTTTATTTTCACTTTAGATGATGGTACAATTTTAAAAACAAAAGTAGATATAAGAATGTTTAATGAATTTAGAAAAGATTTAACATTAAATATTAAAAAAATTTTAACTAATGAAGGAGTTAATCTTCTTAAATAAAAGGAAAAATTAATTTAAAATTAAAAATAAAAATATATTTAATTTAAATATTTTTAAAATTATTTATATATTATTTAAAGGAAAAATTAAATTTGTTATATATTTAAAATATATTACAACAAGTACATCCTTTGACATGATTATTAGTAATTTCTGGAGGGAGATAATATGGTTTATAAGATAATTGACATAAAAATTTATATAATTTTATTTTTTCTCCTTTCCCACCAAACATTAATGAATAATTATCTTTGATTTGTTGAAAAAAATTTCCTTTTATGAAATTATTTTCCTTTCTATCATTTAAAAATGTTTCAATTGTTATAGTATCATATCCTTCATCATATATTTTAATACTTAAATTAATTTTATTATTATTATAAAAATTATCATTTTTTTTATTTTTCTTTTTTGAAAATACTAATTGTTGTTTTATAAATGGTTTATATACTAATTTAGACTGTAAATTCAAAAAAAAAGTTCCTAAAGTTATATAAACACATTCAGAAAATTCTTCTCTATTATATAAAATAATAGCATTCTCCTTAGAAAAATTTTCTTTTGTTCTTAAAAAAATCCAAAAAGAACTTTCACCTTTTAAAGTTACATTACAATTAATGTTTATATTACAAATTGAATAATTTATTTTTTCTTCACTTTTAAATAATAAATCTTTTAAATCAATTTTATATGATGATATATAATTAAATTTTTGCCAATTTGGTTCTACAATTATTGGATATTCTATTCTATTTTTTGAAAATTGAGTATCAAATTTTGTAAAATACCAAGTATTATTATTATTAAAAAAATCTATAATTTTTTTTTCTTTTATTAATTGCTCTTTAGAATATTTTTTTATATTTGAAGAGTCATTATTTAATTTCTTTTTTTTTTCTATTTCATTTCTTAAATTTAAAAATACAATTTCTGATGATTCATAATAATTTTTAATTGACATTTATTTATTTCTACTTATGATTTAATAAACTTTACAATTTTTAAAAATTTATTTTTATTATAAATGTTGTCTGAACAAATTGAAGATAAAATTGTAAAACTATTTTTAACTATTGCAGAAGGTGAGAAAGAAATACAGAAATTAAAAAAAATAATGTCTAATAAATTTAATATTAATCCTATTAAATTATTTAATAAAATTGATATTGATGAAAAAGGAGTTTTCACAAAAATTGATTTTAAATCATATTTAAATAATTTTCAAATTAATTTTACTCAAAATGATATTGACATATTTTTTTTTTTTTATGATACTAATAATGATAATTATATTAATTTAGAAGAGTTTATTGATTTTTTAATTCCTAATAATACTCTGAATAATCAATGGAAAAATCAAATAAAGAATAATAAAAATGAATGTAATGACTATTTTCTTCAAACTGAAATTTTAAATCTTTTTTTACAAATATTTAATGAAGAGAAATTTTTAGGAGAACAAATTTTTAATATTATTAATCAAATAAAATTATGTAATAATTTTTCAATTGAAACACTATTTAATGTTTTAAGAGGATATCTTTATATCACTGTTGAAAGCTTATCTGCTTTTTTTGACAGAAAAAATATTAAATATAAAAAAAAGGATATTCAAAACATTTTAAATAGGATTCAAAGAGGATATTCTTATAAAATTTCATTAAAAAGACTTGAAAATTTTTTCAATTTAATAGAAACAAATATTGATTATCAAAAAATAAATAACTCTTATTCAAATCATAAAAATCAATCAAATAATAATTTATATATTAAAAATACAACTTTAACAGATAATTCAAAATACTATAAAACTCAATATAATAATTATAATGATTTAACAAAGAATTTAAAAAATATAAATAGGAATAAAAATTATACATTTTCAAATTATGAAGATTTAATACATAAATATTTAAATACTGAAAATCAAAAAGATTCTGAAAAAGCTTTTAATAATATTTATGAATGTATGCATTTATCAAATTATAATAATCCAAAAATTCCAATTAAAAGAAATAATAAACCACCATTTATTAAAGAAAAAATAAATAATGGAACAAATATCCCATATAAAAATTATTTACAAGGTAAAAGAAATAATAGTTTAAATCATAGAAGAAATCAAACTATTCAAAATAATCAAGAATTTACAATAAAAGGATATTATGAAAAAAAATTAAATAAATATTTAAATCATAATTATATTAATCATTATAACAATAATAAAAATGTATCATATGAGATAAATAATTGTAATTGTTCTCAAAATGAATATTTAATAAATTCAAATAATTATTTTAGGAATAATAATAATAATATCTATAAAATTAAAAAATATAATCAAATAAATGCACCAATTAGAATTACAGATAGTCTAATTATTAAGCCTATAATGGAAAGAAAGAAATATTGTTAATTAATTTAATTTTTTTTAATATATATAATATTAATTAATATTTAAAAGAGATAATTTTTTCATTTATTATTGTTTAACTTAAATTTTACAAAAATAATTCTTTTTATCAAAAATATTAAGTATAATATTAATTACATAAATTTATCATTTAAAACTAAACATTAAAAAAAAGATATGTTGAATATCGTTTATTTTAATTAATTAATTAAAATTAATATATAAATTATTTTCTATTTATTTATTGATAAATAATATATTAATCCTCCTCAGTTAATTCAATCACTTTTCTATAATGATAATATTTATCATTAACGTCAAATTTATTCATCATAAAATAACAATCATATATATATTCATCACTTATAGACTTAATATTATCTTTTTCTTGATATTCTTTATTTATATAAATAATATTTTTTTCATTATCAATTGTCTCAACAATTTCTCCACCACAATATTTTATCATATCATATAATTCTTTATAATTATTACATTCTTTATCAATATAAAAATTCATTTTATAAAAAATATTAATTCTCAAAATTTTTATTGCATTTGGTACATTTATTCCATAATAAAAATGTAAATAATAAATTTTTTGAATGAATTTTGAAATATAATTTAATTGATGACGTTCACTTAAATTATTAGACTCAACATTATAAGGTAAAATATTTTTTATATTTTTTTCATTTAAAATATGACTTCCTGCAGCAAAATAACCTAATACATTTAAATCATTTTCACATTGTTTAATAAGAAAATAAAATCCTAATTCTTTAATATTATTTTGTCTTAAAAAATACATAATTTTATAATCATAAAATCTTTTAGATAGAATAATATTATTTAAATTATTTCTCCAAGTTGAAGGATTATCATCAATAATAATAGAATTTTGATGATTTAAATTAATTTTTGTTAAATTTTTATCAATATCTCTATTATAAATATCATCATTTGCTTTTAAACTTTGAATTTTAATTCCAAATTTATCTTCTAATTTTTGAACAATTTGAGTTGCATAAAGTTTAAATGAAGATGAATAAATATGATAATTACAAAAATTTTTTGTATTATCAAAAAAAGATTTTAATCCTTCTCTAAATTGGAAAACATAAACTTGTTTTGAAGGTAATCTTACAATTTCTAAATCTAATGATTTAAATAATATTTTATAATAAATGTCTTTTATATATCTATTATTTTGTATTTCTGGAAATTGACATGAAAAAATTATTGTATGATCAAGATCTAATACTAAATTTAATTTGTCTGATTCATTTTCTTTTTGTTTTATATTTTTAGGAATTGTTTTTAAAAATTTATATAATGTTTTCTTTTCTTTTTCATCTAATTGACTTTTTTTTAATAAAGGATTTATTTCATCCATTATATTATCATCTAATGTTGATGTCGTTGTGAATGATTCATTTAAATCTGATTTATTATTTTCTCTTTTTTTTCCTAATAAATTTTTATCTGAGTTTTTTTTAAAATGAATTCTCATTTTAATTAAAATTTTTTTTTCTTGTTTAGTTATATTTTAAAGTAAAAATTTTAAAAAAAAATAAAAAAACAAGACTATTATAAAAAATTATTTCAAAAATTTTAAAAAACAATAAATGAATAAATAATATTAAATAAAATATATGTTAAAAATAATATATTTAAAATATTGTTCTCTTTACTCTAATGGGTTTACTTGGTCTAGGATTTGTAGGTTTAACTTCAACATCAATTACAACATCAATTAATGAACCAATTTCAGCTTTAATTCCACCTAAAATATCATATAAATCAACTGCATTTTCAATATGAATATCAAATTCAGATAATTCATTTAATTCTTCTGAAAAATTTGCATTATTAAATACTTCATTTTTCCAAATATCTTCTTTATATTCCATGAAACCAAATATTTCAAAATTAGGATTTATTTCCCTATCATCTCTTTGTCCTGTTAAAACTCTTGAAATAAATTTTCTAACTGCTCCACTTAATATTAATTTTGTTATTAAATAACCTTTTTTTGTTTCATCTTTTTTTTTAAAGTAATCTAATATTTTCTTTTTTTTATCCTCTGTCATTTTTTGTTTATAATCATTATCTGTATTACTTTTAAAATCTTCATAACATAATAATTCAAAATATTCATAAACTGTAAAAATATGAAAGATTGTAAAATTATTTTCATTAAATAATCTAATAGTTTCTTCTGATAAATGAATATAATTAGGTAAAATTTTATCATTTATTAATGTACTCACTTTAACTTCTTCTTCAAATTCTTCTTTATTTCTTTCTTTAAGATAGAAAATTAATAATTGAATAGAGAATAAAATTCTATTATATACTTCATTATTATTAATTTGCTTTTTAAAATCATAAAGTTTTAATTTTTCATTATCAGTTAACTCTCTTTGTTGGAATTTTTCACAAAATTGAGGTATAACTGATGAATTATTTGCTCTAAATGCTTCATATTGATAAATAACAAACATTTGATTTGTATCTAATATTTTTTTTTCTGGTAATAAAATATTCTCTAATTCACTTTCAATTGTATTTAAATCATATTTAATATTTCCATCCAAATCTTTATATGAATAAAGAAGTAACATTTGTAAAAATGATGAATAATTTTCAGTATTTATTTTAAATGATACTATATTACATTTTTTTGCTTTTTGAGGTGGAATTTTATGTTCCATTTTATTTACTAAATATTTTAATGATTCAATATTTTCTATTCTCGATTTTATATTATTTAAAAATGTATTTTGAATTTTAATAAAATCTTGATATGCTGCTGCAATTTGCATTCCATGATTACATGCTCCATTATCTATTAAAAATGATGATAATACTAAAGAATCATCTTTTTTTTCATCTAATTTTTTTAATACTAATCCTTTCTCTGGTAAATTTTTACAATCATATTGTATTGAATTTAAATAAATATTATGATCATTAAATGCTTTTTTAAAGTTTTCAAATGGTTTTGCTGGAATTTTATTATTTCTTACTTCACTAGACATTTTTTTAGAATTTGCTTCTTCTCGTGTTATTTGATATGAATAATTTTCTATTGTAAATAATACAAATTCATTCATTAATGTAATATTTTGTAAATATTCAATATTTTTTTCATCAGTTTCTAAATAACTTATTAATGCTGGATATAATTCTGATGTATTTTCCATTGAATTTAATATTTCTATTAAATGGCTTTTTGATACTGTATTTATTGAAAGTAAATCAGTGAAATAAGGATATTTTGAATTTACGTTTGGATCATTTCCTAATATTGGTTCTTTATATATATCTTTTATTCCATTTTTCATATCTAAATAATTTTTTTTTAAATAAGTATAATTGACAGTTATATTTTTAATTAAGTTATTAACATTATTCTCAAAAGATGTTCTTTCTTTTACTTTATCCATTGAATTAGAATTCTTTATTAAATCATTCAAAGGTTCAAAAATAATATTCATAAAACAATAAATATTATCAATATGCAAATTATTTAAACTTTTTTTTAAAAATTCCCAATTTTTTTTGAGTATATTTAATATATCTTTACCAGTTCTCTTACCTTCTTTTCTTTGGTATAAAATTGGTATTCTATAAGATTGCCAATTACCAGCAGAATCATCTTTAGAACTACTTCCACCAGTAAAATTTCCTGTATAACTTTCTTCAACAAAAGGAACAATATCTTTTAAATCAGCTTCTTTAATATTACCATCCATAAATTCAAAGAATATATTTGAATAAATAATAAATGATAATAATCTATAAGAAATTTGTGTTAAATTTCTTATATTTTTATTTTCATTGCAAAATAAAATATAATTAGTCAATAATATACCTTTATAATCATTATTCATTTTTTTTTCAGTTTCAGTTTTAAAATCAGATAAAAGTAAAGAATCATACCATGCAGTTCCATATCTAGATTTTAAATCAGATCTTGATTCAACTGCATTTTTATTTGTTTGATCATAATAAATTCTAATAATTTCCTTAGTATAAGTAGACTTTCCTCTTTTTGTTAATTTTTCATCTAAACCACCAATTTCTTTACCACAATTAACACAATTTGAAATATTTACAGGGACACCACACCATTGATTATAATACCATTCACCACAATTACAAACATAAAATCCTTCACCCATTCCTCCTTTATTTGATGATTGAATATATTTATTTATTGAATAATATGATTCAACCCATAAATCTGAATATAAATCTGCTCCTGGAATATAATATTTTTTTAATTCACTTATTATATTTTTTGATGATATTTTTGAATAAACTGATTTTGAATTTGATAATGAACATGATAAACATAATTTATATGCATATAATAATATTTCAAATTCTTCTGTTGATGAATTGTCTATGAAATTTTTCATTTTGGAATTGTATGTATATTCATCAAAAAATAAATTTATTAAATTTGTTGTTGTTTGATTTTTTAATTTATTTGATACGTAATTTTTAAAAGATATTATTGATTTCATTTTTAATGAATCTGTATTTTTTTTCTTTTTTAAATTACTGAAATTCTCATTGAAGAAACAATTTAAGAAATCAAAAAATTGTTCATTTTTTATATCTAAATTCCCACCATGAATATCAAGTGATATTTTTTTATCTATAAGTTGTTTAAATACTTCATTGTTTTGACCATTATAAAATAAATTAAAGATACTGTCTTTAGTATTTACATGATAACCTTCGACTAGACTTTCTAAATGATATTTTGAACTCCAATTTTTCATTTGTAAAAATTCTATTTTATCAGTAATATAATTATTTTTTATTAATTTTAAAACAATCATTTTCATTGTATTTTTCAAAGGAATTATATCAACATTTAAAAATTCTAAAAATCTAGTTCTCATTGCTGAAGAATAAGTATTTTCTTTAATAATAAATTTGACTAAATTTTCTAAGTATACATTACAATAAACTATACAAAATTGTTCTTTTATATTTTTATTATATATTTCATCAATATTATTATATTGAATATTTCTTAATGTTTGATAAGCATAATTAAAATATGAAAATGAATTTTCTCCAATTAAAATATCTAATTCTGCTCTTTTTTTCTCATCATTATTTTGATCACTTTTTTCAATTTCATTAATATATGTTTCGAAATAGTCATTAATATTAAATTTAAAAATAGTTCTTAATATAATTTTTAATTGTATAGGCATTTGATTATTATTACAATTAATTTCTTGTAATAAAATATTATTTCTATTTACAAAAGTAAATGGATTATTTGGTTCATCATTATTTGGTTCTAAATGATTAGGAGTAACAAAAAATCTATTAAATACAAGAACAAAAAATTCAGTTGCATTTTTAAGAAGATTTTCATTATTTTTTATTATTTTACATAAATCTGCTCTAAATTCTTCATCTCTTATTTCTTTATATTTTGAAACTATTAATGAAATTATTAATTTATCAAATCCTTCTTCTTCACTGAAATTTTGTTGAAGAATTTGATATTGATTACTAAATTCTTGTGATGCTTGTTTAATTTGGTTATTTTTTATATATTTTCTTTCATTTATTTCTGATGTTATATAACGTTCTATTATTTCTTTTGAATTTGAATTTTTTTTAATTACCATATTACTTATTATATATGTAAATTTAAATCTATAAAAATCTTTTGACATTAATCTCAATGATGAATTTAATATTTCTGCATTTTTGTTTATATTTGAATATATTGTTATATTTCTCTTTAAGTTTACTATATTACTTTTTAAAATATTTTCTAAAAGAATTAAACATACAGAATCAAGGAAAATTAAAAATGGATAATTTATTTCTTTTTTGAATGAAGGATGATGAGGAGAAATAATATATTCTACATCTTTAGATTGTATTTTTTGTTTCATTAATTCAATTATATTTGGTATAATTTCTAAAATATCTTTAATAATATTTAATACATAAGTCATTTCTTCTTTATAAATTTCTAACCACAAAATACATTTTATATAATCAATTAAAATATTAGGATCTTTTTTTTCAAATCTTAATTTAGTTAAAAATTGGATAAAACTAACAAATTCATTTTTTTCTTTATTAACTAATTCATTTGAATATTGTCTATAATAATCATCAAATAATAAAATAATACCTTCATTAACATGAGCTGGAGGAAACAATTTAAATATTTCTTCTTGTTTAATAACATTTAATAAACTTTGAATTAAATTATCTTTTGGGAAATAAAAATATTCTTTAATATATTCTATAATAGATTCATATCTTAATTGATTATTATAATCACGATTATTAAAATATTCATCAATTAAACCCATTTTATTTAAAAATTCTTCATTTTCATATTCATCTTCATCAAATTTTTCATATAATAAATCTGATGCTTGTGAAAAAGTTCTTAATTTATCTTCTTGTTCTTTAAATTCATTTTTTCTTAATTCAATAAATTTTCTAATATTTTTAATTGAAGTCACTGATGGTAAGTTATATGATGATTTAATATTTATTCTATTTGCTTCTGGATTATATTGAATTTCACCTTCTGTAAAGTCAAATCCTATTAAATATTGATACCAAATATCTCTTGCTAACCCTGTTAAATTTTTTGAATAAAATTGTAATATTCCTCTTTTTTCTGAATTTACTATAAATTTAAATGTATATCTTGAAAATTGATTTTTTAATTCTTTTATTATCATTGATAAGAAATCTGATTCTTGTTCAAAATTATAAAATTTGAATATTCGCTCAATTATTTTTTCTTTTTTATTTATTTTATCTAATATTTTACCAATTATTTCTTTTAATAAATTATTATCATTTAATATTGAATTAATAATCCTATCTCTATATTCATCAATTGTAATATCTAAATCATCAAAAGTATATTTAATAGAAATAAATGCAGGATAAATATTTTTTTTGAATTCTTCATCAACATTAATTAAACTTGAATTATATAATTCTAATTGGTTTTTATTAAGAAATTCATTAATTTCTTCATCTCTACCAAATAGATTATCAATAAATATTTGAGAAAATGAACTTAAATTAGACATAAATATTTGATTAAATGGTTCATTATTTGATCTCTTTAAATGAATTATTAGAAAATATATTTTATTTAAATTTTGATTTGCTTCTTGTTTTTCTTTATCAATTCTTTCTATATAATTTGAAACAAATTCTAAATTTTCTAAATCATTATTTTCAAAATGAAACATTAATAAATTTTGATCATTTGATGAATAAAAATCATCTAATATTAATTCTAATTGACGTTCTGATTGGATTACATTTATTAAAACATGTTTAAAATTATTTCCTTTAATTAAACCAAATTTACTATGATTTATTTCAAAATTAAATTTTAATTTTATAATTGATGTAAATGTATAAACAATATTTTTTGAATTTTCAGTATTTGAAAGAAAATTTTTTAAATTAGAATGGAATCCTTTTTGATAATAAAAATTAATTTTATCAACTAAATCTTTATATTTTTCATATTTATATATATTTAAAAATGCAATTAATTCTTGAGGAAAAGTTTTAGCTAATTTAGAAAAGATATAATCTTCATAACAAAAATTTTCAATTTGACTTACATTTTTAGCATCAAATATTATACCTTTAATTTCTTCTTCATAAAAATTAATTAATTCAAATTCAGGATTAATTTTTATTCCTTCTACTTTTTTGAATAAATTTTTGTAATTCATAAATTTCTTTGCTTCTTCTTTTTGATTAGAATCTAATAATGATTCAAAAGAAATAACATATTTTTCAAATCTATTTAAGAAAGGTGGATCTTGTAAAGCTAATGCTTCTTTTGTAATAAGAACTATAATTCTAATATTATCATGTACAAAAGTTTGAGTTCTTATATCTCTTATTGAAATTTCTGCATATTTTTTCCCTAATGTATAAGTATATCTTTGGTTTAATAAATCATATAATGATGCATATGTAGTTGATAAATTCTTTAATATTAAAATTATAGGTTGTTCTAAATAAAATCTTATTTTATTTATTGCTTTTGCTGAGTATGTTTCATTAAATTTATCTTGTTCAAATAAACTACCTAAATAATAAAAATAATCTCTTTCTTCTTCTTCTTTTTTAATAATTTGCATAACTAAATATTGACTTAATGAAGCTTGAGTTATTAATAATAAGAATCTACTTTCAAAATCATTTATATTATTTATAATACAATCCATAATATTAAATTGATTTACTTTCAAATTTTTTTCTAAAGGATATAATTTAATCAATTCATTTTCTATAGATTTTGAACTTGATGATTCATTATTAATTATTAAACCATTATAATTACATTCAACAGAGAAAAATGCTTCTTGTAAAATATTAGGATTTAAATTTTTATCATTTTTCTTTATAATATTCCTAACAACAGTCTTAATCATATTATAAAAATCTCTAGTCCCATGGAAATACCTATTAGGGTCTTTAATATCATTTAACTTTTTTTTATATCTATAAACAACTTTAGACAAATTATTAATTAATTTCGAATTGTTTTCATCTATAATAAAAGTTTTATTATAAATTCTACTAAGTTCATTTGCAGTTTCAATCATATCCTTTTCATTACTTTCAGGACTAGAAACATTTAAATAAATACCTCTATTCATTTTCGAAGCATCTAATTTCCAATTAGAAATACCAACAAAAGTAATTTTATCTCTATCATTTTTATCTTTATAATCCAATTCTAAAAAAGAATGAAGAACTTTTAATGGATTTGATGGTGAAAGTTCACATAATCCAATTTCATCAATAAAAACTAATGAAATAATATCATTACCATTCATTTCTTTATTTTTATCTATTGGATTTTTTTTTTTCCATTTTTCTAAAGTTTGTAAAGCATGATCAAAACTTTTTTTAATTGCAATTGATGTACAAGTTAAGGAACCTTGGAATGAAGTTACTATTAATTGTGGATATTGTTTCCAAAATTGAGAAGAAGAATTTAAACCTTGCATTGATTTTTTAATTAAATTCATACATAATGTTTTTGAACAACCTGGTGGTCCAACTAAGAAAACTGCTATTCTTGTTAAAATTCCTATAAATGTTATAAATAAGTTTAATTTTAATATTTTATTTGCTGCAATTCCTCTTTCAAATTCTATATTTTTAATTAATTCTTCTTGTAATTTTTCTGGATAATCTAATAATGGGAATTTTAATATGTTTAATAATTCTGATTCGAAATATGGTCTATCTTCTACTTTTAATCTTATATAAAAGCATATGAAAATTCCAACTGAAATTGCATATTTATGTATCATTTCTTCATTTTTTATTGTTCTATAAAAATCGAAATCCATTATTAATTTTGATTCATCATCATTATCAATTGAGTTATTTAATTTTTGTTTTCTTATGAAATCTTTATACATAAATTTATATATTGTTAAAAATTTCCTTACTTCTCTTAAACTAACTGATTCTTTACCATTTTTATTTCTTATTATTTCTTGTGATTTTAAAAATGCTTCTACCATTATTGGATGAACATTTTTAAATACATTATTATTTTCAATGATATTTTTTAATTCATATTCTGCAATACTCTCAATATATTTTTTCTCATCATCTTGACTTAAAACACCAAAATTTAATACTAAATATAATTGAGAATGTGTTAAGGGATTAACAGTATAAACTAAACCTGAGAATTTAGATTGCGTTTTAATTAAAGCATTTGTTTCTTGTTCTGTTGTTTTTTTTCTATATGGATTACAAGCACCAATAAAAGCAACATTGCTTTTAATTTTTTTACCTTGAACTCTATGTTCACACATTATTTCAGTAATTAAACCTTGAGAATTACATGTATTAAATTCATCAAGAAATACAATAATCATTTTTTCTTTTTCTTCTTTTTCAGATTTTTCTTTTTCAATTTCTTTTTCAATACTAGTAATTGTTCTATTTAATATTTGTGTTCTTGATAATTCATTTTCATTTTCAATTTCATCTTCAACTTCATCATAACCTATTTTTTCACCTTCTTCTAATAAATTATGTTTAACAATAAAAGCTACTATATCATTATCAGTAACAGAAGCATTAATATTTTTAGTAATCATTTTATATTCACATAATTCACAAATTGTATTAACTAAACTAGTTTTACCACATCCAGTTTCTCCCATTAAAATAACAGAAATTTGAGATTTTAATCTAATTAAAATTTGAATCATTTTAAAAAAATTATCTGATGTAAAAGTATATGAACCAATAATATTTTTTAATTCTCTTATACTTTTATTTTTTAAATCTAAATATTTTTTAATAACTCTTAAAAATTTAGCATTAGGAATTCCTCTTTCTTCTTCATTTTCTATATTTTCATCAATATTTGTATTAAAATCAGTTAATTTAACTCTTTTTCCTTTATTAAACATATTTAATAAATTTTCCATTTTAATATATTCTTGACTTGAACTTGGTGAATTTGTAATAATTGTAAGTCCTTGACTATCTTCATCAATACAAACTAAACTTTTATCTTTTAAATTATCAAAATTAACTACTTTTTCTTTTGTTGATAAAGCCTTTGTTGCTTCTTCCATTGCTCTATCTTCATTAAAATCAAAAATTGCTCCTCCTTGTTCTGTTACAATTTCATCAAATGCTCCTACTGTGAAAAATTTAGTTAATTGTAATATTTCATTTATTAAATCTATTCTAATTTCACCTGATAAATTTCCTGCTTTTATTGATTCAATCATTAAATAATAATTATTTGAAAATAATTTTAATTGATGTGCTAATACTTTAATAAATATATTTATTTGATGATATGAACTATTTGGTTTATTAAAATATTTTTTTATTAATTCATCACATTTTTTTTCATCTAAGAATTTTGCATAATAATAATATAATGATCTTTCTGATTCATAATCTAGTTCATTTAATCCATAAAAGAATAAATTTTTATTTTTTAAATTTGATTGATCTGAATCATATAAATTTAAATAATTACATACAATTTGAACATCTGATTGATATAAATATCTATGACTCTTTCTTAAGACTAAAATATCAGATGATATTTTATCTGAAGATAATATATTACTTCTTGATGTAAATGGTAAATTATTATAAATTTCTTTATCTTTTTTAATATCTTCATCATCATTAAAATGTTTATCAATATCATTTAAAATTTTGAAAGGAGGAAGTGATGTAATTTCCTTTTGTTTGAATATTTTCAATATAGGAAATTTATCCATAAAATTATAAAAACCTTTAGGTATTTCAATTTTAATTTTAATATTATTTTGATAACAATAAATATCTTCATTTTGAGTATATTCTTTTTGTACAAGAAATGAAAATAAAAAATCTTCAAATAATTCAATTTGTTTTGTTTCAGATAAATCAATATGTAAACCATATTCAATATTAGGTTTCATATTTAATTCTTTTAATCTTCTCATTATAATACTTCTTTTAACTTCTCCTCCTAATGGAAAAATAATATATTTTAAATTATTATTTAAAAATTCACTTTTAATATAAGTACTTTTACCATATCCAGCTAAGGAAGAAGAAACAATTTCAATATCATTTCTGAATGTTATATTATCTTTTGGTTCATCAATTTTTTTAATTTCTCTCATATCTAAAAATTCTTTTCCAATATCACTTTTTCCAATATCATAAAATAAGAATATTATTAAGGAATTAATTTCTTTATTTTCTTCAAATATTTTTTCTAATTTATCTTGTAATTCAACTCTTAAAACTAAATTTAATCTTTCTGGTTTTAAAATTAAGAAAAGAGAATGAAATTTACACATTGTAGCTAAATATAAAAATGCTAATAATTCTTCAGATGTAGTTTCTTCATTACATAATAAAATAGAATATCTTGGAGGTTCTTTTCCTACTATTTCTTTATAAAAATTTAAAGCTTGTTGATATATTTTTTTATTTTCTGAAATAAAAATTCCTTTTTTATTTTTATAATCTTTATTTTTAATTATAGAATCTTCAAATATTTTTGATATATTTAATCCATTTGCTTCAACTATTTGTTTTAAATATTCTTCTATATTTAAAAACATTTCATTTATTTTTTTAATATTTTCATCCTCATCATTTAAATTTATATTATTATTTAATTCCATTGTGTTTGATCTTAATATTAAATTACTTGAATTTGTATTTATTTCATTTTCATTATTTATATTATTTTCATCTAATGATGATGACATTGATTTATATAAAAAGTTAATATTACTTTCTTTAAATTGATTTCCCATAATATGAAGTAATAAATGTTTAATTGGATTATATTTTATTTCATTTTTATTTTTAAGATAATTATTTATTTTAAATAATTGTTGCCCTGAGAAAAATTTTAAATAATGATAATTATTATATGCTTCCATTTGTAATTTATCAATTTTTTTCATTATATTTTTAATCTCTTTATTTTGTTGATCTAAAGTTTTTTGTTTATTATTAACTTTATCATATAATATTTCATTTTCATTATCTTTATCTAATAAAATTTCAAAATTAAAATAATCAGGAAAACCTTTTCCAGTTAAAATAGTACAATTATTTATTAAATCTTTTAATTTATCACTTAATTCAATAAATTTATTTAATTTTTCATTTTCTTGATTTTTATTTTGACTCAAAGAAGCAATTTGTTGCATTTCAATTATATCTTGATAATATTTAACTTTACTATTATCTGAAAATATTATTTTACAATTATAACCTTTAATTAAATTTTTATCATTTATTTGACGATCTAAATTTTCAATATAGAAAATTTCAATTTTTGATTTATCCATTATTTGATTTATTTCTTCTCTATGTACTTCAAAACCTTTTTTATTTTTTAAAAGTTCACTTATTTGATTTTTTTTATTAGAAG
>Ga0310695_10008143_pt1 | contig 16372 bp, 15 predicted proteins | sample RumenRJG_04DNA_FD_203882 | JGI IMG/M metagenome (GOLD analysis project Ga0310695, IMG submission 203882) | Bovine rumen microbial communities from Lethbridge, Alberta, Canada - RJG_04 (v2) (version 2) | ecosystem: Host-associated > Mammals > Digestive system > Stomach > Rumen | place: Canada...
TGCGGCGCCCCACTTTTTTTACAATCAAAGCCTTCCCCCGAGGGGAAGGTGGCTGCCCGACAGGGCAGACGGATGAGGTGTCGCCGATACTTTGAAGAACATCTCTTTGTGCCTCAACTGTTTCGGTAACACCTCATCCACCGCTTACGCGGTCCCCCTTCCCCTATGGGGAAGGCCTTTTTTTGCAACAGCCCCATAATCACACGTTGAAACGGAAGTTGACGACGTCGCCGTTCTGCATGACGTAGTCCTTGCCCTCGACGCGGACGAGGCCCTTCTCACGCGCGGCGGCAACGCTGCCGTTCGCGACGAGGTCGTCGAAGTTCACGACCTCCGCGCGGATGAAGCCGCGCTCGAAATCCGTATGGATCTTGCCGGCCGCCTTCGGCGCGGTCGTGCCCTTCGTGATGGTCCAGGCACGGCACTCGTCCGGGCCGGCCGTCAAGAACGTCTGCAGGCCGAGCAGGTCGAACGCCGCCTTGATCAGACGGTCGAGGCCGCTCTCCGTCTCACCGAGATCCTCGAGGAAGGCCTTTGCCTCCTCCTCGTCGAGCTCCGCGATCTCCGACTCCACTTTCGCCGAGATCGCGATGACCTTCGCGCCCTCTTTCTGCGCGAATTCCTTGACCTTCTGCACGTACGGGTTCTCGTCGTAGGCCGTCGCGATCTCATCCTCCGCGACATTCGCGACGTAGAGCGTCGGCTTCAGCGTCAGCAGGTTCATCTCTTTGATCAGCTCGAGCTCGTCGTCCGTGAGCCCGACCTGACGGGCCGGTTTGCCCTCGTCGAGCGCGGCCTTGATCTTGCGGCAGACCGCGTCTTCTTCGCGCGCCTCTTTGCTGCCGGACTTCGCGATTTTCGCGAGCTTCATGATGCGCTTCTCGACGATCTCGAGGTCAGCGAGGCAGAGCTCGGTCTGGATGATGTCGATGTCGCGGAGCGGGTCGATGCTGCCCTCGACATGCGTGATGTTCGGATCCTCGAAGCAGCGCACGACATGTGCGACCGCGTCGACCTGGCGGATATGCTCGAGGAACTTGTTGCCGAGGCCCTCGCCCTTGGATGCGCCCTTGACGAGGCCGGCGATATCGACGAAACGCACGGACGCCGGGGTCGTCTTCTTCGAGTCGTACATCTTGTGCAGGACCTCGAGACGCGGATCCGGCACCGCGACGACGCCGACATTCGGCTCGATCGTGCAGAACGGGAAGTTCGCGGCCTCCGCGCCCGCCTTCGTGATGGCGTTGAACAGCGTGCTCTTGCCGACATTCGGCAGGCCGACGATACCTACTTCTAAATTACTCAATGGATTCTTCCACCTTTTCTATTTCTATTGCGATTTGCTGGGAATCAGAGCGTGCCGAAGATGCGGTCGCCGGCATCGCCGAGCCCCGGGACGATATAGCCTTTGTCGTTGAGCTTCTCATCGATGGCCGCGACGTAGAGCGGCACGTCCGGATGATTCTTATTGAGTAGCCGGATGCCCTCCGGCGCCGACACGAGGCACATCATGATGATGGATTTCGCGCCCTTCTGCTTGAGCAGGCTGAGCGCGGCGTCCGCCGAGCCGCCCGTCGCGAGCATCGGGTCGACGACGATCAGCGTGCGTTCCGCGACATCTTTCGGCAGCTTGCAATAGTACTCGACCGGCTTCAGCGTATCCGGGTCGCGATACATGCCGACATGGCCGACGCGGGCCGCCGGGATCATGTTGATGACACCGCTGAGCATGCCGAGCCCCGCGCGCAGGATTGGCACGACGCCGACCTTCTTGCCGCCGAGCTGCTTGCCCGTGCATTTCGCGACCGGGGTCTCGATCTCGATATCCTCGAGCGGGAAATCCCGCGTGATCTCATAGGTCATGAGCATGGAGATTTCCTCGAGCAGCTCGCGGAAATCCTTCGTCCCCGTTTCCTTCTTGCGCATCAGCGTGAGCTTGTGCTGGATGAGCGGGTGGTCGATGACCTGTACCTTCAATTCCTCTGCCATAGCGCTTCCGTCTCTCCTCTTTCCTTATTTCTCCTCGAGAGCCATGATCTTGTTCACGCGGCGCTCGTGGCGGCCACCGTCGAACCCGGTCTCAACCCACGCGCGCACGATCTCGCCGGCCGGGCCGAAGCCGAGCACACGGCCGCCCATCGCGAGCACGTTCGCGTTGTTGTGGTGGCGGGACATCTTCGCGGAGTACACATCGTTGCAGAGCGCGCAGCGGATGCCCTTGATCTTGTTGCAGGCAATCGAGATGCCGATGCCCGTGCCGCAGAGCGCGATGCCGCGATCCGACTTGCCCGAGACGACGTCCGCGCAGACCTTCTCCGCGATATCCGGATAGTCCACGGAATCCGTGCCGAACGTACCGACATCATTGACCTCGATATTTTCGTACTCTTTGAGCACCATCTTGATCTCTTCTTTGAGCTGTACGGCGCCGTGGTCGCTGCCAATCGTAATCTTCATCGAAACTTCACCCTTCTTCTATGACTCAATCTCTTTCTATCTTACCATAAATCAGATTTCAATGCTATGGAAACCGCTCGCCTTGTGCAGCCGGTTCATGATGGCGAGGCCGAGGCCCTTCTCCGTCGTGCCCTCGCCGAGCAGCACATCCGCGTCCGTATCGTTGAACGCGATGAGCTTTTCGTAGATATTCGCGGCGATGGCACGCAGATCACCCTGTGGCCCGTACGCCATGAGCCTTTCCTGCGGCAGCAGGTCGCGGAGGCCGTCTGTGACCTCGGTGCTTGCGAGCACGCCGGGGCGGTGCCCCTCAGCGATCAGCCGCTTTACCTGACGGCGGAACGCCGGCAGCATCTTTTCTGCAGGCCCCTCGAGCAGGGTCATCGGCGCATTTGGCGCGTAGTGCTTGTACTTCATGCCCGGCGCCTTCGGCACGGTCTTCGCGCCGACGATGGCCGGGTCGAGCTTCACGCCGCCGAGCACTTCCTCGAGCATCTCGCGCGTGACCGCGCCGGGGCGCAGAATCACCGCGACGGGCCCCGTGCAGTCGACGATGGTCGACTCGACGCCGAAGCGGCACGGCCCGCCGTCGAGGATCAGCGGGATCCGGCCGTCCATATCGCGCAGCACCGATGCCGCCGTCGTCGGACTCGGCCGCCCGGAGATATTCGCGGACGGCGCGGCGATCGGCACGCCGGCCGCGCGGATCATCGCGCGCGCGACCTCATTCTCCGGCATGCGCACGCCGACTGTCGAGAGCCCGCCCGTGATGCGGTCCGGCACGATGTCCTTGCGCTCAAGGATCAGCGTGATCGGGCCGGGGCAGAACGCCGCGAGCAGCTTCTCCGCGATATCCGGGATTTCCCGCGCGATCTCGTCGACCATCGCGCGGTCCGCGACGTGCAGAATCAGCGGGTTATCCGACGGCCGCCCCTTCGCCTCATAGATCTTCGCGCAGGCCTCAGCATCCAGCCCGTCCGCGCCGAGCCCGTAGACCGTCTCCGTCGGGAACGCGACGAGCCCGCCGCCGCGCAGGATCTTCCCCGCGCGCGCGAGCTGTGCCTGCTGCGCGCGGATATCCGTTATCTTTACGACTTCTGTCTTCAATTTCTACGCCTCTTATTTCCGCCAGGCAAGAACCACGCGGTCGATGCCTGCATAATCTTTCTGGATCTCGGTGCGCTCCGCCGCGTAGGCGGGGTCAGCCTGAATCAGTTCCGCGACCTGGCCCGCCTCATGGATGCCGACCTCCATCGCGAGGAAGCCGCCCTCGCGCAGGTATGCAGGAGCCTCGTGCACAAGCCTGCGGTAGAAATCGAGGCCATCCGCGCCGCCATCGAGAGCGCCCCGCGGCTCATATTTCCGCACGTCTTCCTGCAGGCCAGCGAGGTCTGCGGTCGGGATATAGGGCGGATTGGAGAGGATGGCGTCAAAAGTCCGCCCCGCGAGCGGCGCGAGCAGGTCGCCGGTGAAGAATTCCACGCGATCCTGCACGCCGAGGGAACCTGCGTTCTCCTCGGCGACGGCCCGCGCCTCCTCCGAGATATCGACGGTACAGGCACGGGCCTCCGGCAGCTCGTGCAGGATGGAGAGGCAGATGGCCCCGCTCCCGGTGCCGATATCGGCAAAGGTCAGCCTCTCGCCCTCCTCCGGGTGCATGTTCCGCAAGGCGTCGATGGCCGCCTGCACGAGGATCTCCGTATCGGGGCGCGGCACGAGCGTCGCGGGCGTGACCTTGAACGGCAGGCCCATGAATTCTTTCTCGCCCGTGATATAGGCGACCGGCACGCGGCTCACGCGCTGCTTGATCATTTTGTGGAACGCCGCGAGCTCGTCTTTCTCGAGCGGCTCGTCGAAATGCACGTAGAGGTAGATACGCTCCTTCTTCAGCAGATGCCCGAGCAACACCTCCGCGTCGAGCCGCGGGCTCTCGATGCCCTTCTGCGCGAAGAACTGTTCCGTCCATTTCAGGATGCGCCCTATCGTCCAGACTTCAGCCATGAAATGCCGTCCCTCCTGTTTTCACTGGATCTGTTTCAGCCGCTCGGCCTGGTCGGCGGTGATCAGCGCGTTCAGTAGCTCGTCAAGGTCGCCATCCAGAATCGCGTCGATCTTGTGCAGTGTCAGCCCGATCCGGTGGTCGGTCACGCGGCCCTGCGGGAAATTGTAGGTGCGGATGCGCTCGCTGCGATCCCCGCTGCCGACCTGGCTCTTGCGGTCCGCGGCCACGGCGTCCGCCTGCTGCTGCTGCGCGAGATCCTGCAGGCGCGCGCGCAGCACCTTCATCGCCTTCTCCTTGTTCTTGAGCTGCGATTTCTCATCCTGGCACTGCACGACGAGCCCCGTCGGCAGATGCGTGATGCGGATAGCCGTCTCCGTCCGGTTGACGTACTGGCCGCCCGCGCCGTGCGCGCAGTAGGTATCGATGCGCAGATCCTTCGGGTCGATCTCGACGTCGACCTCCTCGGCCTCTGGCAGCACCGCGACGGTCGCCGCCGACGTATGGATGCGCCCGCCCGACTCCGTGACCGGCACGCGCTGCACGCGGTGCGTGCCGCTCTCGTATTTCAGCCGGCTGTATGCGCCGCGCCCGTTCACCAGGAAGACGATTTCCTTGAAGCCGCCGATGCCCGTCGCGTTACTGTCGAGCACCTCGACCTTCCAGCCCTTCTTCTCCGCATAGCGCGAATACATGCGGAACAGGTCACCCGCGAACAGCGCGGCCTCGTCACCGCCGACGCCGCCGCGGATCTCGACGATGACGTTCTTTTCATCGTTCGGGTCCTTCGGCAGCAGCAGGACGGGGAATTCCTCGCGGAGCGCCTGCTGCCGCTCGGTCAGCGCGGCGATCTCCTGCTCGGCGAGATGCCGCATCTCGTCGTCGAGCGGCTCGTCAAACAGCGCCTTGTCGTCCTCGATATTCTTCGTGAGCTTCTTGTACTCGCGGAACTTCTCAACGATTGGCGCGAGCTCCGCATGCTCCTTGTTGCAGCGCTGCCAGCGGTCCATATCCTGCAGGATATCCGGATCCGCAATCATCGACTCGAGCTCGCGGTATTTATCCTCTACCGCCTGGAGTTTCTCTAGCACGGCCTATGCCTCCTCTGCCTTGGGCAGAGGCTTCATTGTGCGGCGGCCTCCGCCAGTTTTCCGTTCTCATCCGTTTCCGCATCCTGCGGCGCGGCTTCCTCCGTGTTCCGGTACTCGCCGGAACCGGCCGGGATCTCCTCCGGCGGCAGGACTGCCTTGACCGACTCGATCGCGACCTCGACCATATCATCCTGCGGCGGCCGCGTCGTCAGATACTGGAGCCAGAGCCCCGGCTTCACGAGCTGCAGCAGCACCGGATTCGTCGTGCGCCCCGCGACGCGGATCAGCTCATAGGAGATGCCCGCGACGACCGGCAGCAGCAGCACGCGGCTCACGATGCGCCAGAACAGGTTCGGCCAGCCTAGGAACGCAAAGACGAAGATCGACACGAGCATCACGATAAGCAGGAAGTTCGTACCGCAGCGCGGGTGCAGCCGCGAGAACTTCTGCACGTTCTCGACGGTCAGCGGCAACCCGGCCTCGTAGCAATGGATGGTCTTGTGTTCGGCGCCGTGGTACTGGAACACGCGCCGGATATCCTTCATGCGCGAGATGCCCCAGATATACGCGAGGAAGATCACGAGCCGCAGCACGCCCTCCATGAGGTTCAGCTTGAACGGGTCATCCGTCGCGAAATGGAAGAGCTTCGCCCCGGCCGTCGGAATTGCGATGAACAGCACGCTCGCGAGCACGAGCGCAAACGCGATGGTCATGGCCATCTCGCGGTCGCTGAGCTGCTCTTCCTCCTCGCCCGCCATCTTGGCGGAATAGGACAGCGAGCGGATGCCAATGACGAGCGACTCGATCAGGGACACCGTGCCGCGCAGCATCGGCTTCTTCAGGATCGGGTATTTCTCGTTGATGGAGTGGACTTCCTTCGTCTCCACCTGAATCCTGCCGTTCGGGTCGCGCACCGCCGTCGCGGTGAGCTTCGGCCCGCGCATCATAACCCCTTCGATGACGGCCTGGCCGCCAACCATCAATTTTGCCATAACTTTTCTCCAAGCGAAAACCATACGATACTCTACGTTATTCTACCATAGATTCTACCATGCGTACCAAAAATTTCGCTGAAAAACGCGCACGCAAAAAGAAAGCAGAACAGAATGCTCTGCCCTGCTTTCCCCGCTTGCACTCAGTGCTTGCCGTAACGCTTGTTGAACTTCTCGATACGGCCGCCCGCCTTGACGTCGCGCTGACGTCCCGTGAAGAACGGATGGCATTTCGAGCAAACATCGACGTGGAGCTCTTTCTTCGTGGAGCCCGTCTTGAACGTGTTGCCGCAGCCGCAGATGACGGTTGCCTCATAATAATCCGGATGGATTCCCTTTTTCATGCTGATACACCTCGCTTTCCCCCAAAGACCTAAAAGCCTTGGAATAGATACAAGCACGCTTCTGCACGCTTGGTTAGACCTGGCTTCCCACCTGGGGGAACAGCCGGTCATTGCGGGCTGCTTTGACAGCCCTTGACCTGGAAAACAGACGTCAGTACGTCCGTTACCTGCCTATTCTATCACAGAAAAGAGGCCGATGCAAGAAAAACCGCTTGAAAAAAATGTCTTTCTATTAGATAATGATAGAGGCAGAATCATTTTGAACATTTACGCGCAGAACGCGCGCCGCAATAAGAAAGGAAGATTCTCTATGTCTCAACATGTGGAGCAGATCCAATGCAGCCTCTGCAAACGCATCATCAATGTGACCAGCCAGTACGACGTCCCGATCCAGGATCCCGTCACGGGCTTTGCACTCTGCAAGAACTGCATCCGCGAGGTCGCGCACTTCCTCGAAGCGCACGACGAGGAGGAACAGCAGCACGAGCAGCAGGAATTCGCGGGGAAACTCGACAAGATCCTCGAGAAGAACAAGCCGCATTACATCAAGAAATACCTCGATGAATACATCGTCAATCAGGATCACGCGAAGAAGATCCTCGCGGTCGCTGTATACAACCACTACAAGCGCATGAAATACGGCTACAAGAACGAGGACGGCACGGAGATCGAGAAATCCAACGTCATCATGATCGGCCCGTCCGGCTGCGGCAAGACGGCCATGCTCTCGCACCTCTCGAAGCTGCTCGATATCCCGTTCGCCGTGACCGACGCCTCGAGCCTCACGGAGGCCGGCTTCGTCGGCGCGGACGTGGAGGTTGCCGTCCGCAACCTCTACTACGCCGCAGACAAAGACGTCGAGCGCGCTGAGCACGGCATCATCTACCTCGATGAGTTCGACAAGATCGCGCGCAAATCCGGTGCGAACAACTCCATCACGGCGGATCCTGGCCACGAGGGCGTCCAGCAGAGCCTACTGAAGATGCTCGAGGGCTCCGTCGTCGAGTTCACGTCGCGCGGCCAGCGCAAGCATCCGGAGGCCCCGACCATCAAGGTCGACACGAAGAACATCCTGTTCATCGTCGGCGGCGCGTTCATCGGCATCGACAAGATCATCGAGAAGCGCCTGCAGGCATCCCGCTCGGAGACCTCCATCGGCTTCGGCGCCGAGGTCGAGAGCAAGGACGACAAGCCGAAATACGACGAGCTCATCCACAAGGTGCGCCCGGAGGATCTCATGGCGTTCGGCATCATCCCGGAGGTCATCGGCCGCCTGCCGATCATCTGCACGCTCGAGACGCTCGACGAGGACGCGCTGCTCCGCATCCTGACCGAGCCGAAAAACGCGCCGGTCCGCCAGTACGAGCAGCTGCTCGCCATGGACAACGTCGAGCTCGAGTTCCAAGAGGACGCGCTCCGCGCCGTCGCGGAAAAGGCCATCGAGCGCAAGACCGGCGCGCGCAGCCTGCGCGGCATCATCGAGGACGTCATGCTCGATGTCATGTACGACATCCCGGAGTCCACGGAGCCTCGCAAGGTCATCGTGACCAAAGCCTGCATCGACGAAGGCGCCCGCCCGGAAATCGTCCCGATCGACAAAGGCCCGCTCGACAAAGAAAAAGAAGCGGCCGCAAACAAATAAACGCATAGACAAAAAGGGGCTGTTGCACGTACCAACAACGTGCAACAGCCCCTTTTCATCTACAAAGGAATCAATCGGGCCGGAACCAGACGGTGACGGAGGTGCCGCTGTCGACGAGGGTGTTCGGCGGGACGCTCTGGCTGCTGCCGTAGCCGGAGCCCTGACTCTCGAAGGAGAGGCCGCGGTCGGCGGCTTTCTGCGCGGCCTCGCGGAGCGACAGCCCCGTGAAGTCCGGCACGACGACTTTGCCGTTCGGCACGGCGCCGTCGTAGGTCTTCTCGGGCTTCGGCTGCTCGGCCTGCTTCTTCTCCATGCCGGCGAACGGGTCGCTCGACGGCTCGATATGGTAGTAGCGGAACAGCTGGGAGAAAATGCGCTTCGCGACTGGGGCCGCGATCTGCCCGCCGTAGAAGTTGCCGGTGCCCGGGTCGTCGATGATCACGAGCACGACGAGCTGCGGATCCTCGACCGGCGCGAAGCCGCAGAACGAGGCGATGTAGTGCCCGTCGAGATAGCCGGCGCCGTCCTCGCGGATCTTCTGCGCCGTGCCGGTCTTGCCGGCGATGCGGTAGCCCTTGACCGCCGCTTTCTTGCCGCCGCCCGACGAGACGACCTGCTCGAGCAGGCCGACGAGCGTCTTGTCCGTCGCCGACTCGATCGTGCGGCGCACCTCCGTGCGCTCCGTCTCCATGTATTCCGAGCCGTCCGGGTTCTGAATGGATTTCACGATATGCGGCTTCAGCAGCACGCCGTCGTTCGCGATGGCCGACATCGCCGTGATGAGCTGGAGCGGCGTCACCGCAATGCTCTGCCCGATGGCCATCGTCGCGATATCGGAGTCGCGCATATCCTTCGGGTTGAACAGCAGGCCGCTCTCCTCGCCGGGCAGGTTGATGCCCGTCGGCTGCCCGAAGCCGAAGGTCTTCGCGTATTCCGTGAGCTTCTCAGCGCCAAGGCGCAGGCCGACCTGCGCAAACCCCGTGTTCAGCGAGCTCTTGACGACGTCCGTGAACGTGACCGTGCCGAAGCTCTCGCCGTTCCAGTTCTGGATGCGCCGCCCGGACACCATGACATAGCCCGGATCGACGAAGACCTGATTCGGCGTGACGACCTTTTCCTGCAGGGCCGCCCCGGCCACGACCGACTTGAACGTGGATCCCGGCTCGTAGATGAAGGACACGGCGCGGTTCTTCCACGCCGCCGGCTGATAATCCCAGAACTGATTCGGGTTGTAGCTCGGCCGCGACCCCATCGCGAGCACATCGCCGTTCTTCGGGTTCATGACGATGCAGGTCACGTTCTTCGGGTTGTTCTCGGCCATCGCCTTGTCGAGCTCCTGCTCGACGATGAACTGCGCGCCGATATCGAGCGTCAGCGTCACCGTCTTGCACGCGTCGCCCGTGTAGCTGCGCGCGCTCGAGAAGATGGACTCGAGGATGGGCCGGTTCTCGCGGTCCGTCGTGAGCTTCTTCTCCTTGACCTCGCCCTTCAGCAGCTTGTCGAGAGACTGCTCCACGCCGTCGAGGCCCTTGTCATCCGTGCCGACGAAGCCGAGCACGTTCGCGGCGAGCTCGTCGTTCGGATAGAAGCGCTTCGCCTCGTCGCGGAAGCCGAGGCAGGCCGTATAGCCCTTGTCCTGGATCATCTGGTGCACGGCCACATAGGTATCGTAATCCATCCGGCGCTTGATCCAGACGAAACCGCCGCCGACATGGATATCGTCGAGGATTTCCTGCTCCGAGAGGCCGACGAGTGGCGCGAGATCCGCGGCGACCGCATCCGGATCCTCGACGTGGTTCGGGTCGACGTAGAGCGACTTCGTGATCGTGCTGATCGCGAGCTCGTGCCCGTTGCGGTCGAGGATGCTCCCGCGCGGCGACTGGAGCTGGTAGCCCTGCATGACCTGGCTCTCCATACGCTCCGCGAGCTCCGGGCCGTCCCAGATCTGCAGGATCCCATAGCGGATTGCAATGACCAAAAAGCAAAGGAGCATGATCTTCATGAGCCTTACGATATTGCGCTGTATCCGCTGCCGTTCCGTCGCCATTCCCGTGTCTCACCTCTCTGAAAAATCTCAAAATAAAGCCTTCCCCCGAGGGGAAGGTGGCTGCCCGCCAGGGCAGACGGATGAGGTGTTGACGACAACTTTGAAGAACATCTCTATGTGCCTCAAAATCGCGTCTGCACCTCATCCACCGCTTCGCGGTCCCCCTTCCCCTATGGGGAAGGCTGATTAACGCAACTCACCAATGGTATTTCTCGCCACGGTTGATCTTGAACGCCCGGTAGATCTGCTCGACGAGCAGCAGCCGGACTATCAGATGCGTGAACGTGAGCTTCGAGAACGAGATCCGCGCGTCCGCTGCCGCCCGCACCTCTTTTGAGAGACCGAACGTGCCGCCGATCAGGAAGGTCAGCGCGCTGCGCCCGTGCAGCGCGAGCTCCGCGAGATCCGCGGCGAACTCCTCCGAGGAGAACTCTTTGCCGAAGACGTCGAGCACGAAGAGGTAGCTCCCGTGCGGCACGAGCCGGAGCAGCCGCTCCCCTTCTTTCTGGAGCGCCTGTTCCTTTTCCGCCGCCGACGGATTTTCCGGCATCTTCTCGTCAGGCGTCTCGCGGATCTCGACCTGCGCATAGGGCTGCAGGCGTTTCAGGAAGTCCGCCACGCCCTCGCGCAGATATTTTTCCTTGAGTTTCCCGACGCAGACAATCGTGATCTTCATTATTTCGTGTTATCCTGCGGCGCTTCCTCAAGCGTTACCGTCGTCTTCGCCTTGTGGCCGTTGCGGTCATAGACGACCTCGACCTGATCGCCGACCTTGTGGTTGACGATGGCCGAGCGGACATCGGAGACGTTGTTGACTTCCTTGCCGTCGACCTTCAGGATGATATCGCCGCGCTGCAGGCCGGCCTTGTCCGCCGGGCCGTTCAGCGTCAGACGGAAGATGTAGACGCCCTTATCGATGTTCAGGATATAGCCATAGCGCGCCGCAGACTCCGGATCGAATACCGAAACGCCGAGGTATGGCCGCGCGACATAGCCCTTATCCATAAGCTGGGCGACGACCGTCTTGACCGTGTTGATCGGGATGGAGAAGCCCATGCCCTCGACGCCGTTCGCCGCGACCTTCGCGCTGTTGATGCCGATGACCTCACCGTCCGCATTGACGAGCGCGCCGCCCGAGTTGCCCGGATTGATGGCCGCATCCGTCTGGATGAGCTTCAGGCTGCGATCCGAGATGTCGAGCGTGCGGTTCAGCGCCGAGATGACGCCCGCCGTCACGCTGCCCTGGAACTCGAGGCCCATCGGGTTGCCGATCGCGATGGCCGGCTCACCGACGACGATCTTATCCGAGTCGCCAAGCTTCGCCGTCGGCAGGTTATCCGCATCGACCTTGACGACCGCGAGATCCGTGAGCTCATCCGTGCCGATCAGCTTGCCCTTGAGCGTGCGGCCGTCGGCCAGCGAGACGATGAGCTCCTTCGCGTTCGCGACGACGTGATTGTTCGTGATGATGTAGCCGTCCTTGCGGAAGATGACGCCGGAGCCGACGCCCTCGGTCTCGACCGGGTTATCGAACCAGTCGCGTGCCACGGCCTTGTTCGTGATTCCGACGATGGCCGGGCCGACGGCCTTCGCCGCGCGGACGACCGGCGTGTTGCGCGCATCCGACAGATTTGCCTCATTGGCCGCGTTCTGCGCCGCAGCCGTGCTGACCGCTGCGCTGACCGGCTGCGGTACGAGCGCGATGCCGCCGAACGACGCGGCGGACATCGCGAGAACCCCGGCGGCGATCAGCCGCGCTTTTTTCTTCGATAACTTCGCAAAGACATTTTTCATGGAAAATCCCTCCGAATATATATTTGCCAACGTTATTGCCGGATCCGCACGGTCTCATGCTGCGACGCGAGCTGCAGATCCTCGACCGCGACGCCCTGCTCGTGCAGGATATCCGAGACGGTCTCCTGCGCGAGTTCCGGGCGGTTGTTCTCCTCCGACAAATGCGCGAGGACGACGTGCTTCGGCCGCGCCTGCATGCGCACGAGCGCCCAGGCCGCATCCGCGTTCGTCAGGTGGCCGCGGTTCGACAGGATGCGCCGCTTGAGCGGCCACGGGTATCTGCCGTTCTTCAGCATATCGAGGTCATGGTTGGCCTCGAGGATCGCGACATCCGCGCCGTCGACCGCTTCCTGCACGTTCTGCGTGACAAAGCCGAGGTCGGTCGCGAGCGTGCAGCATTTCGAGCCGCAGATGCGGAACCCGCAGGGATCCGCCGCGTCATGCGAGGTTGGAAACGGCAGGATATGCAGCCCGTCGAAGGAGAACGCATCGCTGACCGCGTGCAGCTCGTCCTCCGGCACCGCCACCTTCCCCTTCAGGCCAGCAATCGTGCCCGGCCGCGTGAAGATCGGCAGATGATACCATTTCGACATCGTCGCGAGTCCCGCGATATGGTCGCGATGCTCATGCGTAAGCAGGATGGCGTCGAGCTCCGATGCGTCCGTGCCGATCGCCGCGAGCGCCTTCTTGATGCGCGTCGCGCTGATGCCGGCGTCGATGAGCAGCCGCACGCCGTCCATCTCCACATAGGTCGCATTTCCTTTGCTTCCGCTCGCCAGAACCGCAGCCTCCATAGTATCCTGACCTCTCCAATCGTAACAAAACCATCTGTAAACCGTCTGCAAATCCGATGAGAATTCGTTGATTTTGCAAACAAAAGAAAAAGCACTGCTTCCGCAGTGCCTCTATTATACTACTTTTTCCAATCGTTGAACAGGCGCATCCTTTCCCGTTCCCTTCCGCGCGCGCTCGGCCTGGCAGGCCGGGCATACGCCGAAGAAGTAGACCTGATGCCCGGTCAGCGCGTAGCCGGTCTCCGCGGCCGCCTGCTCCTCGATGCCGTGCGTGTCGAGGGAAAAGACATCGTCCACGCGCCCGCAGTCCACGCAGCGGATATGCGGATGCGCGCTCGTATTCGCGTCGTAGCGGAACGCGTCCTCCCCGACGTTGAGCTCCTGCGCGAGCCCGACCTCGCAGAGGATCGCGACGGTCTTGTAGACGGTCGCAAGGCTCATCGTCGGGTAGAGCGGCTGCAGCTCCTTGTAGATGGTCTCGGCATTCGGGTGCGCGGTCGTATGCGAGAGCATGCGGTAGACGGCCAGCCGCTGCGGCGTCGCCTTGAAGCCATGCCCGCGCAGCACCTCGGCCGCGTCTTTCGGTGTAAGCATATCCATTCCCTTCCTTCGTAAAGATTGTAATAAAGAATAGTTCTCCATTCAAAATCATTCTACGAAAGAAAAGACGTTTTGTCAACAAGAATTTTCAGGACTCGAGGCTCGGGTGCACGCCGGTCTCCTCGAAGGTCTTCATATCGTTGACGATGGCGATGGATGCCTGCACGAGGCTCATGCCGAGCCCCGTGATGACGCCGCAGGGCTGGTCGACGCCGACGTGCAGGATTTCGGGTTCCGCATAGAACAGGAATGGCTCGAGCTCCGGGCAAAGCGCGGTCAGATACGACGCGATAATGCCGACGCCGCCGTTGTCGAGCACGATCAGGCTGCTGTTATGCGCCGCCGCGACGATCGCGCCGATGATTGCAGATACCTCGGCCTGCAGCCCCTCGGGGATATGCGCGAAGAAATCCTGCGGTGCATAGCGGAAGCTGCCGTCATCTTCGAGCAGGAGCTCGCAGAGATCCCGGCCGATATTGCGCCCGAGCGCGAGCCCGATGATCGTGCTGTCGAACGTGATCTCCTCCGTGACCGTGCGCGCGAAATCGAACGCAGCCTTCGGCGAGAGATGCGGGCGCAGATGCGCCTCCGTGACGTCCGCACGCGCGTAATGCGCGACCGCGTCGAGCAGCTTCACGTTCGCATCCGGGAGCTTCTCGCGGCTGAAGATGAGGATGCTCGCGGCGAGCGTCCCCTTCTCTGGGTACGGCGTCACATCGATCCCGGCGAGCTCAACGGCGATGTCCTCGAGGAAGCCGAGACTGTTCTTCGGCTTGGTCTGGCTGTCGAGCCGCTCCCGGCACAGGCGCATCGATTTCTCGTCGAGCTCCGGCATCGTGCGCAGATAAAAGTCAAAGGTCTTATCCGTGACGACCGGCTCGACCTGCGGCATGTACTCGTGCTGGAACATCTCCCCCGGCATATCGGCATCGTCCGCGTCCGTCAAATGCGTATACGCCTCGATCATGAAATAGAGCTCATCGAGGACGAGGGACGAGCCGCAGGCCTCGCCGAGCCGGAAATGCAGGTCGAGCAGCGGATCGAGGCCGAGCGCTTCGAGCACGTAGTGCTGTGCGGGCTCCTCGCTGAGCTGCGAAGCCTGCAGGTACGATGTGACCTGCGGCGCGAGCTTCGCCGCGAGCAGGGCCGCGACCGAGCAGTTCAGGCCGTCGAGGATGATCATGGCACCGCCGGCCGCACCGCCGAGGATCAGGCCGACGATTCCCGCGAGCTCGAAGCCGCCGAGCTTGGCGAGCACGTCGAGCGCATCGTCCGGATCCGGCTGATTGACCGCAATCACGCGCGAGACGATCTCGCGCTTATGCCGGAGCTTGCCCGCCGGGATATTCGACCCGCGGCCGACAGCCTGCTCGACGGGAAGCCCCAGAAGCACGGACGCCATCGCCGCGCTCGACGTCGTGTTGCCGATGCCCATCTCACCGGGCAGGATGACGTTCACGCCGTCTGCCGTGCATTTCTGGGCAATCCAGATGCCTGTCTCGATGGCCTGCACGGCCTGTGCACGCGTCATCGCCGGGCCGTTCACGATGTTGCCCGTGCCCTGCGCGACCGGTTTCCGGATGAGCTCCGGGAACGTGCTCGTATCCCCCTTGACCCCGAGATCTGCGACGAGCAGCTCCGATTCCGCGAAATTTGCGAAGACGTTGGCTGCCGCGCCCTGCGAGATCAAGTAGTTCCGCAGCATCTCGATCGTCGTCGCCTGCGGATAGGCGCTGACATCCTCCTCAGCGACGCCATGATCCGCACAGCAGATCACCGTGCAGGGCCGCGGCGGCAGGACTTCCGAAAGCCCGGCAACCGCGACATAGCGCAGGAGCAGCGCGCGCAGGGCCCCGAACGAATCCGCTTGCGGGAACGCCTCGCGCAAGCGGTCCGAGACCTCAGCGGCCGCCTTCCGGTCCGGCTCACCGATTCCAGCAATCGTCGACTCCAATAATCCCATATTGTACTTCCTCTTGAAAAAAAAGCAGAAATTCGCTATAATAAACGTAGAAAGAGGGCGCCGCCTAGCGGACCGCCCTCACAGAGAATCACTTCAAAGGATAATCAAGAAGCGATCCGCCATCAGTCGGCTAAACTAGGGGCGGTTCACTTCTTCGTTTCTATCAGCATGAGTAGTATCAGCAACAATACTACGATCAATTGCTCCATAGGCGTCACACCTCATTTCTGAGGGCATGAGTGGCCGCCAAACAGCGCCAAGTACAGTATAACATATTTTACGGTACTTGGCTATTTTTCTGCCTGAATGCAACTTATCCACAGTATGCACCGCTATGGCAGTGCATACTGTGGATAAAGTGAAAAGCCTTCCCCACAGGGGAAGGTGGCTGCCCGAAGGGCAGACGGATGAGGTGTTGACGATGCGTTGAAGAACATCTCAATGTGCCTCAGTCTTGCGGCCACACCTCATCCACCGCTTCGCGGTCCCCCTTCCCCTGTGGGGAAGGCAAGAAAAAAGCACTCGCGTAGCGGGTGCTTTTTCTTGAACCGGCAACTACCTATTCTCCCAGCCCGTCTCCAGACAAGTACCTTCGGCCTCTGAGAGCTTAACTACTGTGTTCGGCATGGGAACAGGTGGAACCTCTCAG
>Ga0310695_10008144_pt1 | contig 16371 bp, 13 predicted proteins | sample RumenRJG_04DNA_FD_203882 | JGI IMG/M metagenome (GOLD analysis project Ga0310695, IMG submission 203882) | Bovine rumen microbial communities from Lethbridge, Alberta, Canada - RJG_04 (v2) (version 2) | ecosystem: Host-associated > Mammals > Digestive system > Stomach > Rumen | place: Canada...
ACGCTTCATTGACCTCTTCAACCCCAAGTTGCCCTACGTCACGGAGAAGCGAGTGCGTCCGGGGGAACAAGCCTTCCTCTACGACCTCGGCAAGCTGCGTCATCGCAATCGTCCGCAAGTGCTGGCTGCCGCTTCACGGCAGTATGACGAGCACCTCTCTTCGCACAGCTATTCCTTCACCGCCAAGAGCCCTACGGCTACCACCAATATCATGTGCCTACACATGCCCCATGAGCCGCAGCGCGTCACCGCCAGCACCGATATTCATTCTCGCTGGGACCCGCAAACCAAGCTCCTCCACCTGGGCTTCGAGAACAGTCCCGACGGCGTGCAGGTGAAGATTGAATGGTGACACGTAGGGAAACAAGCCGTGGCCCGAATCGGTCAATAGCGTTATGAGTTAAACGAGATTCCTTTTGTCATCTTTCTTGTTACTTTGGGGGCTTGGGCGGGGTTTCATTGTAACTGAGAAGTGGCGAGACAGATAACAGGGAACCCCCTATCCGGGAGGCTCCCTGCCATGTATGTACGGAATCTGAAGATGTGGGGTGCGTCACTCCGAGAAGTTTCTCGAAGCGAACGGGAGAGCCATGCGAATGGCCTGGTGCCAGTATTCCCAGTTGTGCTGTCCATTGCGTATGCGCAGCTCGCTCTTGATGCGCTTCTGCCGCATCAGCTTGTGGAGGTCCACATTGAGGTCGAAGAGAAAGTCGTCGTCACCACAGTCAATGAACCACTTGACGGTGCGCAACCGTTCGACCGTCTGCTCGTCGGCATTACGTACGAAGTCGAGTGCCGAGTGGTCGTGTACTGCCTTCGTCACAAGGAATACTTTGTCGTCCACACCTTCCTCGCGCCGCTTTCCGCCATCGCTGTCGAGCCATGCACTCATGGCATAGACGGAAGAGAAGAGGTCGGGATGGCGCTGTCCGTAAACCGTGCTTCCACCGCCGCCCATCGAGAGTCCCATGACGGAGCGCTGTCCCTTGGCTCCTCCTGCGCGATACTTCTTTTCTGCCTGCGGCATGAGTTCCTGGAAGAAGAAATCCTCGTAGCGCCAGCCTGGCATGTTGAAGTATCCGTTCCATGTCTCGTAGGTGCGGGGTCCGCCGGCATTAGGCATGATGACCACCATCGGCTTTGCCTCGCCGCTCTCGATCAGTTCGTCGGCCACTCGTTGCATCTGGCCTCTGTCGCGCCATGCCGTATAGTCGTCTGTGAATCCGTGGAGCAGATAGACCACGGGATAATGTCCCTGTGTGTTCTGCTCATAGCCGTTGGGCAGATAGACATTATACTTCACCCACTCTCCCAGCACCTCGCTGTGCAGGCTGTCGGTGACCACGCGTCCGGCCTGTGCTGCCGTGGTCAGCATCAGCACGGCGGCCATTGTCAGTAATCCCTTCTTCATGTCTGATATTATTTCGTCTTGGTGAGCGTGAACTTGGTCTTGGGGTCAAGCTGTCCATAGAGATGCTTGCGGTCGTCGGACAGGCGCATAGTGTCCGGTCCTTCGCCATCGTTGACGATAACGAGGTTGCCCTTCACCTCATAGGTTCCTTTCTGCTTCTCGGGCATCACGGCCATGGCAGCCTTCATCGCCTTACGCCTTGCCCAGCTCACGCCGGCCAGTTTCAGCGCATTGTCATCCACGCTCATCTGCATGTGCATAACGACATTCTTAGAAGTGGTGAACTCCATCTTGATGGCGTTCTTCACAGCTTTATGCATGACAGCCATCAACTGCTGTGCCTTCTGAATCTGGTCCTCCACCTCGGCCAGTTCGACCGATGTCAGTTTGCGCCCCTTCTCCTTCTCCTGCTTGGCTATGGACGCTGTCCGTATAGAGTCGATATTGTTGAGCACTGCCGACGAAATCTTCTTCATCTCGTCGGCCATGATGTTCGGGTTCTCGTAAATGCTGCCCGTGAGGTCTGTTTGCGCCATTGCACGCTGAAGGCTTCCGCAGAAGCAGAGCACTGCTGCCAGTGCCCAAAGTCTTATCTTTCTCATGTGTCTGTTGGTGATTAAATGCGGCACAAAGGTACAAAAAGCCGAGCAGACTGCAAAGAATAATCTACGAAAAATAAGTTGGAAAACGCCAAAGGTACTCCCGCTCGGCAATGCAAAATAAAAAGTTTCTCTTTTTCCTTTGCATTGCTCTCGTTTATTCGTACCTTTGCAGGCAAATTGTAAAACATACATAGAGTTATGGCACGAGAATACGATTTCAGAGAGATTGAACAACGGTGGCACCGTCAGTGGGTGGAACGCCAGACGTACAAGGTCAGCGAAGATGCCGGACGCAAGAAATTCTACGTCCTGAACATGTTTCCCTATCCCAGCGGTGCAGGACTGCATGTGGGACACCCGCTGGGCTACATCGCCAGCGACATATATGCACGATACAAGCGCCTGCAGGGTTTCAACGTGCTGAACCCCATGGGGTATGATGCCTACGGACTGCCTGCAGAACAATATGCCATCCAGACCGGACAGCACCCCGAGGTGACCACCAACGAGAATATCAATCGCTATCGCGAACAGCTGGACAAGATAGGGTTCTCGTTCGACTGGGACCGTGAGGTGAGGACATGCGACCCCGGCTATTACCACTGGACGCAGTGGGCTTTCCAACGGATGTTCGACAGCTTCTTCTGCAACAAATGCCAGCAGGCCCGTCCCATCTCGGAACTTATCGCATATATAGAGGCTCACGGCACTGAAGGGCTGGATGTCGCACAGACAGAGAACCTGTCCTTTACCGCCGACGAATGGAAGGCCTGGGACGAGAAGCACCGGAGCGACGTGCTGATGAACTACCGCCTGGCTTTCCTCGGCGAAACGATGGTGAACTGGTGTCCCAAGTTGGGCACCGTGCTGGCCAACGATGAGGTGGTCGAGGGTGTGAGCGTGCGTGGCGGATACCCCGTGGAGCAGAAGAAAATGCGCCAGTGGTGTCTGCGTGTCAGCGCATACGCCCAGCGGCTGCTCGATGGGCTGGACACCATCCAGTGGAGCGAGAGCATCAAGGAAACACAGCGCAACTGGATAGGCCGGTCAGAGGGAACCGAGGTGGAGTTCCGCGTTGCCGACAGCGACGAGTCGTTCACTATTTTCACGACACGAGCCGATACGATGTTCGGCGTGACGTTCATGGTGCTGGCACCCGAAAGCGAATTGGTACAGAAACTCACCAAACCCGAGCAAAAGGAAGAGGTGGAAGCCTACCTGCGCTACGTGAAGGGGCGCACCGAGCGTGAACGTCAGATAGATCATCGCGTGACGGGCGTCTTCTCGGGCTCCTATGCCATCAATCCCTTCACGGGCGAGAAGAATCCCATCTGGATAAGTGAGTATGTGCTGGCCGGCTATGGCACCGGAGCCATCATGGCCGTTCCGGCCCACGACAGCCGTGACTATGCCTTTGCCCGCCACTTTGGCCTGCCCATCGTACCGCTTATTGAGGGTGCCGACGTATCGGAGGAGAGCTATGATGCCAAGGAAGGCATCGTATGCAACAGCCCGGCTGAGGGCAAGACTCCCTACTGCGACCTCTCGCTCAACGGACTCACCGTCAAGGAAGCCATCGCAGCCACAAAGCGCTACGTGACGGAGCATCATCTGGGCCGCGTGAAGGTGAACTACCGCCTGCGCGATGCCATCTTCAGCCGCCAGCGCTATTGGGGCGAGCCGTTCCCCGTCTATTACAAGCAAGGCATCCCGACGATGATTCCCGAGGAGTGCCTGCCCATCCAGCTGCCTCACGTGGAGAGTTTCCTGCCCACCGAGACGGGCGAGCCACCACTGGGCAACGCACAGGTATGGGCATGGGACGAGCAGCAGCGAAAGGTGGTGGACAAGCGCCTCATCGACGAACAGACCGTCTTCCCCCTGGAGCTGTTCACCATGCCGGGCTTTGCCGGCAGCAGCGCCTATTACCTACGGTATATGGATCCGCACGACGACAAGGCACTCGTCTCGCCCGAAGCCGACAGCTACTGGCAGCAGGTGGACCTCTATGTGGGCGGTAGCGAGCATGCCACCGGTCACCTCATCTACTCGCGATTCTGGAACAAGTTCCTCTTCGACCTTGGCATCAGCTGCAAGGAAGAACCTTTCCAGAAGCTCATCAACCAGGGAATGATCCAGGGACGCTCAAACTTCGTATATCGCGTCAAGGACACGAATACGTTTGTCTCACTGGGCCTGAAGGAACAGTATGACGTCACCCCCATCCATGTGGATGTCAATATTGTCAAGAACGATGTGCTCGATCTGGAAGCCTTCAAAGCATGGCGCCCCGAATATGCCAATGCCGAGTTTATCCTCGAGGACGGACGCTACGTCTGTGGATGGGCCATCGAGAAGATGTCGAAGTCGATGTTCAACGTAGTGAACCCAGACATGATTGTCGAGCGCTACGGTGCCGATACGCTGCGCCTCTACGAGATGTTCCTGGGTCCCGTGGAGCAGTCGAAGCCTTGGGACACGAATGGCATTGACGGATGTCACCGCTTCCTGAAGAAGTTCTGGCAGCTGTTCTGGGACAAGGAAGGCAACCTGCAGCTCACCGACGACGCTCCGACAAGCGACAACCTGAAAACCCTGCACCGCCTTATCAAGAAGGTGACGGCCGACATCGAGTCATTCAGCTACAACACGAGTGTCAGCGCCTTCATGGTGGCCACCAACGAATGGGCAGCCCAGCGCTGTCAGAGCCGTCAGGTGATGGCAGATGCCATAGTCCTGCTGGCTCCCTTCGCCCCCCATATTGCCGAGGAACTGTGGCAGGCCGTGGCAGGAACCGGCAGCGTATGTGATGCGCAGTGGCCGCAGCTCGACGAGCAGTATCTCGTGGAGAGCACCGTTCGCCTGGGCGTACAATTCAACGGCAAGGTGAAGTTCTCGATGGACTTCCCCGCCGAGGCCACTCCCGAGGAAATGGTGGCCCAGGTGATGAATGCCGAAGAAGCACAGCGCTTCCTCCAAGGCATGCAGGTGGTGAAGACCATTGCCGTGCCCAAGCGCATTGTCAATATCGTAGTCAAGCCACAGCAATAAGCCGACATGAGCATACACAACGCCCGCATCTGGGAATTCGTCAAGGACTTCCTGACCATCAATCTCGGCATGGCCATCTATGCCCTGGGATGGGCTGCCTTCCTCCTGCCGTACCATATCACTACGGGAGGCATGGTGGGTATGTTCGCCATTCTCTACTATGTGACGGGGTTCCCCATCAGCATGGCCGTCCTGATTGCCAACGTGCTGCTGCTCGTCGTGGCCTACAAGCCGCTGGGGTGGCAGTTCGTGCTCAAGTCGGCCTATGCCGTTCTGGCCCTTTCCACATTCCTCTCGCTGGGCCAGCAGATGATGACCGGCGATGACGGGCAACTCATCCAGCTCATGGGCGAGGGACAGGACTCGATGGCCTGTGTACTGGGTGCCATACTGAACGGAGTCGGTGTGGGCACTGTCCTGCTCTCCGGTGGAAGCACGGGCGGATGGGACATCGTGGCCACGCTGGTCAACAAATACCGGAATATCTCCCTCGGACGCGTGATGCTCTATCTGGACCTCCTGGTCATTGCCTCCTGTCTCCCCATCTTCCACGATTGGCGCATGGTGGTGTTCGGGTATGTCACGCTGGCCATCTATACCTACGTCGTTGACCTCCTGATCAACAGCACCCGGCAGGACACGCAATTCATTATCTTCACTCACCGTTACAAAGAAATCAGCGAGCGCATCATCCACGAGACATCCCATTCTGTCACCTGCCTGAACGGCGAGGGCTACTACAGCCATCAGGACATCAAGGTGCTCATCACCATTGTCCACAAGCGTGAACAGGTGAAAATCCTGCGAATGATACATGAGACAGACCCCACAGCCTTCGTCTCACAGAGCCGCGTGGAGGGTGTCTATGGAAACGGATTCAACGCAATAAAGGCATGAACAAATTCGTAAAAAAAATACTCGGCGACTCCAGTCCCTGGCAGATGACCAAGGACTATGCCCTGATGACGGCCGGCCTCTTCATCTACGCCATGGGCTATACGTGCTTCCTGCTGCCCTACCAGATTATCAGTGGCGGCGTGAGCGGTATCTCCACCTTCGTATTCTATGCCACAGGCATCCACGCGAATATCACTTACCTCAGCATCAACGTCTTCCTGCTCGTGCTGGCCGCGCGCATCATGGGATGGCGCTATTTAGTCAGGACCATCTATGGCATCCTCTTTGCCACCCTGCTCATCGGCATTTTCCAGAATGCCCTCACCCAAGTGGGTGCTGACGGCAAGGAGACGCTCATCTGTATCCTGGGCGAACAGAAATTCATGGCAGTGGTGCTGGGCGGACTAATGGAGGGCCTGGGCCTGGCCATCGTCTTCATGGGAGGCGGCAGCACCGGAGGCACAGACATCATCGCTTCCTGTGTGAACAAATACATGAACATCTCACTGGGTCGCATGTTGCTCTTCCTCGATATCTTCATCATCGGAAGCGGCTACCTGCTCTCCCACAGCATCGAACTTACGGTATTCGGCTACGTGACGATGTTCATCAGCACCAATTTCCTTGACTACGTACTGAACGGTGCCCACCAGAGCGTGCAGTTCATCATCATCAGCCACGAACACGAGAAGATTGCCCAGTTGGTGGGCGAACGGATCCAGCGTGGCGTCACCATCCTCTACGGCGAGGGTTGGTACAGCAAGGAGAAACGCCAGGTGCTGCTCATCATGGCCAAGAAATACGAGAGTCGCAGCCTGTTCCGCCTCATCCACGAGACCGACCCCAACGCCTTCGTGACGATGAGCAATGTGGAAGGTGTCTTCGGCGAAGGCTTCGACAAGATAAAGAAATAAGCAAATACATCAGCGACAATGAAAGAACTCATCATGGCCACGAACAATGCCCACAAGCTGCAGGAAGTACGGCAGATACTGGGCGAGCGATTCCTGGTAAAGGGGCTTGCCGAAATAGGCTGCCATGAGGACATCCCCGAGACGGCTTCCACACTGGAGGGCAACGCATTGCAGAAGGCACGCTACGTGCATGACCACTACGGTCTCGATTGCTTTGCCGATGATACCGGACTCGAGGTCGAGGCCCTCGACGGTGCTCCGGGTGTCTTCACGGCACGCTTCGGGCAGATGAACGGCTACGGCGAGAGTCATGATGCCGAGGCCAACATCCATTGCCTGCTGGACAAACTGCAGCATTCCGAAAACCGCCACGCACGTTTCCGCACCGACATCGCTCTCGTCATGGACGGCCAGGAACACCTCTTCGAAGGTATTGTCGAAGGCGAGATCCTGAGACAGAAGAGCGGCTGCGAAGGCTTTGGGTACGATCCCGTCTTTGCTCCCGAAGGCCGTGGCGTCTCCTTCGCCGAGATGCCTGCCCACGAGAAAAATGCCATCAGCCACCGGGGCCGGGCCATCGAAGCACTGGTGAGATTCCTTCTGAACACCTGAGCCTCGCCGAGGCTTCGCAAAACATACCATCATGAAAAAGTCCATCCACTTGCTTGCCATCCTCCTGACGACGCTCTTTGCCGTGGGGGAAACTGCAAATGCCCAGCAGATTGGGGAGTGGCAGGTGTATCCCTCCTACATTCAGGCCACGCAGAATATCGTCGTCGGTAGCCGCGTCTATTCACTTTGCGAGGGCAGCCTCCTCTACTATGATACGGAGGACACCGAAGTCTTCACCTACGACTGCCTGCACCATCTCAACGGAGTGCATATCATCCACATGGGCTACAGCGCCGAGGCCAAGCGTCTCATCCTCGTCTATGAGGATTCGAACATCGACCTGCTCGATGCTGACGACAATGTGGTGAACCTCCCCTCGCTGCGCGACAAGTCGATTACGGGCAAGGATGTCTCAGCGCTCTATGTCGATGGGCACATGGCCTATCTGGCCACCGGGTTCGGCTTCGTGGAGGTGGACATGCAGGAAGGCGTCTTCCGGAACACCTACCAGCTGGACCTCTCCGTCATCTCCATCGCCGTCTCGACAGAGAATGTCTTCCTGGGCACCGCTCAAGGACTCTACACCTGCTCCCGCTCGGAAAACATGCACCAGAAGAGCAACTGGCAGCAACACGACAATGTCACATGGCATGGACTCGTATGGCACGACAGCCACCTGCTGGGACTCACCTGGGGAGCCATATATACGATCAGCCTCACAGGCGGTTCCAACAGCAGGGTATCGGGGACCGGCACACAGATCATGAAGCGCTCCGGCGACTATCTCCTCTGGGCAAACAGCAGCAACATCTCCTTCTGCACGTCGCTCTCCGACGTCACCACCATCCCGCACGACAATGCATGGCAGGACGTCTCCTACGCTGGCGGCCTCTTTTGGGCAAGCGAGGGAGAGAAGGGACTCTCGGCCTACAAGCTGGAAGGGGGTGTGATGACGTACAGCCAAGGGCCCATACAGCCCAACAGCCCGAAGCACGACTTGTTCTATCGCATGACGTGGATTGGCGACCGCCTGCTCGTGGCTGGAGGCATCAACACCGTGGACGGCTATTACAACCCTGCTACAGCCATGACCTACGAGAACGGTAAGTGGACCAACTTCCAGGAGATCGACCCTCCGGCCGAGTATCCCAGCTTTAACCAGAGCAACACCACCAATCTGGTACAGGACCCCGCCGATGCGACTCACCACTTTGCCAGCCTCCATCGTATCGGGCTATGCGAGTATCGCGACGGCAAGTGTGTGAAGCTCTACAATTGTGACAACAGTCCCCTGCGCAGCATCCTGCCCGACATTGACAAGTACTATAATTATGTCTCCTGTGCCGGTCTGCAATACGATGCCGACGGCAACCTGTGGATGCTCAACAGCGAGACCGACACCATCGTGCGGGTAATGCGCCCCAACGGACACTGGGCTGCGCTCTACTATCCCGAGATAGCCGGAGTCTCGCTCTGCGACGACTATCTCTTCCACAGCAGCGGACTCATCTTCCTCAACAGCCGTCGCACGGACAATGCAGGCTTCTTCTGCTTCGACACCAACGGGACGCTGGACAATCCACGCGATGACCGCCACCGCCTGCGCACCACCATCGTCAACCAGGACGGCACCAGCTATTCGCCCTACGAATTCTATTGCATGGCCGAAGACCTCGACGGTCGCATCTGGTGCGGGACAAGCACGGGGCTCTTTGTCATCAACGATGTAGAAAGCTTCCTCAGCGACGATTTCCAGTTTGAGCAGGTCAAGATTGCACGTAACGACGGCAGCGGACTGGCCGACTATCTGCTGAACGGCGTAGGCATCAGCTGCATCGCGGTCGATGGAGCCAACCGCAAGTGGGTGGGCACCATCGATAACGGGCTCTATCTCATCAGTGCCGACGGCACGGAGATGATTCATCACTTCCAGGCCGGCGACTCGCCGCTGCTCAGCGACAACGTGCTGTCCATAGCGGTGCATCCCTACACGGGCCTCGTGATGATTGGTTGCGAGAATGGTCTCTGCAGCTATGTCAGCGATGCCACCGAAGCCGAGGAGCATTTGGAGAAAGACCTGGTGAACGTCTTCCCCAACCCCGTGACGCCGGACTATACCGGCCCTATCGCCGTACGCGGACTCACGATGGATGCCGAGGTGAAGATTCTCAGTTCCACGGGCCAGCTCGTATGGAGCGGCACGTCGGTCGGCGGCACCTTCACATGGAACGGATGTAACAAGAACGGCCGACGGGTGGCTTCCGGCATCTACCACGTGGTGGCCAATAATGCCGAAGGCAAGAAAGCCATTGTCACACGCATCGTAATGATACGCTAATTCTATTCTCGCTCCCCGAAATGCCACTTCTCCTTGCCGATCCCCAGGATGTCACGCGCTATGCCATCGGAAAGCTTGCCGTGGAGCAGCGTCTGTTCGAAGCCGACGAGGTATGTGCCGTGCCGCATTTCACACAGCTGAAGAATGCCATCGATGAAGCCATACGGCAGGGAGCATCGGTGACTGTGGTGATTGACTATGCGTTGCTCAACTGTTCGGAGGAGGAACTCACCCTGTTGCATCAACGCTTTCCCGCCATACCGTTTGTCCTCTTCAGCGACCAGCTGAGCCGCGACTTCCTGCGTCGCATGCTCCTGCCGGACAAGGCCTTCAGCGTCGTACTGAAAGATTCGCCGCTCAATGAGATTCACGACTGCCTTGCCGATGCCGTTGCACGACGCCAATACATCTGCCCCCGCATCCTCAGTCTCATAGAAAGCCAGGAGCGCCAGGACACCGAGCGCTCGCCGCTGACAGCCACCGAACGCGAGATTCTCAAGTCGATGAGCCTCGGGCACAGCACCAAGGAAATAGCTGCCGAACGCTTCCTCTCGGTTTACACCGTGATGACCCACCGCAAGAATATCTTTCGGAAACTACGTGTCAATAACGCGCAGGAAGCCATCCGATATGCCCTGCGTGCCGGCATCGTAGATCCTCTGGAATACTACATATAACTGACTCAACTCTCGCAAGCTCCAGTATCGTTAGGTATCAGGTTGTCAGGTCGCCTCTTCCGCTCGGCTATGCCGCTTCGCGCGTCGAAGTAATCGGCCATCCGCTTCGAGGGCGTTTTTTTGCTCGTACACCAGAGAAAAATTTTTCTCTCACGTGGGAGGAAATTTAAAGTTTAATGTTTATAGTTTATAGTTTATAGTTTAAAGTCTGTTTTGAAGTTGAAAGTAGTAAGAATCCCTCGCTCGGCTCCGCCGCTTTGCCTTTAGTGCAAAGAATCCCTTATTCGCCGAAATAAAAGATTTCGACCTTAGCCGGCCCGGGCCGTCTGGTCAGACGCCCCGAGCCGTCCGAATAGACGCCCCGGGCCGTCCAACCGTCCGCCCCGAGCCATTCTCCCTCCGCACCCGGCTTCATCTCCCTCCGATACGCTCTCTGAGCGTAGTGTAAAGTGTATGATTTAACCCGAATCGGTCAATAGCGTTATGATGATAATGGCGTTTATTTTTGAGCAGATGTCTTGTTACTTTGAGGGCGCAATGGGGGTCCATTGTAACCGAGAAGTGGCGAGACAGATGAAAAAAAGAAATCCCGTTTAGCGCATAACAGTCTATTGACCGATTCGGGTTTAAAGTTTAATGTTTATAGTTTATAGTGTAAAGTCAGTTCTGAAGTTGAAAGTAGTAAGAATCCCTCGCTCCGCTTCGCCGCTTTGCCTTTAGTGCAAAGAATCCAATAATCCCTCGCTCCGCTTCGCCGCTTCGCCTTTAGTGCGAAGAATTGTTGTGAAGCGTAACCCCTAAATAACTCCACTCGAGTGAACTATTATTATCGCTTATATACAAAAACCTGCCCGAAAGCTTTGCTTTTGAGCCTTTGAGGGCGTCGAGCTAAAGCTTGAGGCAGGTATGTTCATGCCGATGACCGGCAGCTTTGTCGGAGGACTATTTCAATATCTTGCGGCCGTCCTTGATATTGATGCCTCGTTGCATCTTATTCAAGCGTTGGCCGGCGAGATTGTATATCTTTAAGTCCTTTCTTTTAGGAGAGGATTTAGGAGAGGCTATTCCTGTCGCAGTCTCTTTGCCAGCATAGCTCATGGCATCCGTGTCTGCGAAGCGGACATTGTAGAGCCTCGCTGTGCCTTCTCCGTTGATATTGATAGGGATGCGGAGCACTTCGCCGTCCTTGAAGGTGTTGAGGTTCATGCTGTAGAGGATGAACAGGCAGTCGCCATTATCGAGCGTCTCTATGCAGAGCGTGTGCTCATCTGTGGCTGTGCCAAGCGTGGCATCATTTGTTATGCTTGTGCCATTCGGCAGTTCAAGGTTGAATTGCAGGGCAGTCATGCTTGAGACTACATTCGCATTGACCACGAGTTCCGTCCCCGATGGCTGCAACGTGAGTTCCTGTGCCGCCAAGCTGCAAGATATTGCAGCCAAAACGATTGTCATTATCTTTTTCATTGTCGTATCGTTTTAAGTGTTATCGCTGAGGACTCATTCAAAACTATTGTTGGATTTGTATTTGTAGGCCATATTCCTGTAGTGCCATATAAATTTGCGCCATTCCTATCAATTTCAACTGCATTAATCAATGGTTCAACACCATCAATTTGGGCAGTATTAAATTCATCATTATATCCATTACTATATTTACCTGGCAATACATTTCCTTTTGTTGCCGTAAATTGAATTCCATTTTGACTAAATGTTGCCATAATTAATTATTTAAATTTTATATTTTTATTTTATTATAATTGCATTAATATTTCTACTTCTATCATTATACTTATAAATAGTATGAGTTTGATTACCAACAGTAATATTACCCTGAGATGTAAATACTGAATTAGATACATTGTTATTTAAGCTATCATATATAGCATGTCCTGTTGGAACTAATACATAATAATTTGTTCGTTGATTTGGATTATATAATGTATTACTTAAATAATTCATTGATGATTTACTTGTAGTCTTCTTACCTGCAGTATGCATTATAGATGAACCTGATTCAGCAGGATATGTTTCATTTATAATTGTATCTACATTAGAAGCAGTAGGTAATGTCCAACCTGCATAGTAATAATAAGTTGTCTGCTTTATTGTATAGTTTATGGTTGTATTTATCATTTCACTTGTCTTATAGATATGATATCCCATGACGTCAGTACACGTAAACTCAACGGCAGAACCATTGGCATAGTTAACAGATTCCAGATACTTTGCCTCTGGCATAACGAAATAGATGTATTGTCCTTTGGCAGTCACAGAACCTGTTTCGGGTATTTCGCTTTCAGGGATTCGTGAGGCGACATCGGTGAAGTTGTCTGCTGTCACAGCATTGCCGTTGTTCGTTCCTGCATACCAATAGCACATCTTTTCCCCGACTGCACCACCTGCGTCCTTTAGAATCTTTATGACATCCACAAGGTCCGCCACATCGACTGTACCATCTTCATTCACATCACCCTTCAAGGGTTCGTTGTTACCACTCTGTGCAAATGCACTCACTGTGCCCAGCAGCACCGCTGCCAAGAGCATGAAAAGTTTCTTTGTGTTCATTGTTTTTGTATTTGTTTGGTTAATTGTTTGTTTCGATACCTCTTTGATTAAGACAACAAAAAAACGTGGACTCCATTCGTCTACGTTCTACAGGTATCGCCAAACACCTAACTACCATATCCGAGTAAAAAGCCCACGCCAAACGACGTGAGCATCCATGCTTTTACTCTCGGTAGTTCTTGAAATTTTGGCGAATTTGTAGAACAAGATAAAAGTGGACGCTTCTTTGTCTATTATGATTAGTTTTCTTTGTTTATGCCATAGGCTTTATACTATTGAAGATTGAACATTGATAATTGAAATATAAGCTTTTGCTATTTGTCTTCGTAGTGGCCGTAAGAGGATAGTATCAAGACCAACACTTCGTCATTGTATATGCGGTACACCAGCCGATGTTTTTTTGTAATGCGGCGGCTCCAACGTCCTTGCGGTTCTCCCTTTAGGGGTTCCGGATGGCCTGTTCCTGTCGTAGGGTGCTCCATGAGTTCAAGAAGCATTTTCGACATTTTCTGAAAAGCTTTTGGTTCGTCATGCTTCAGACGTTGCATGTGCAACTTGGCCTCGTCGGTGTATTCAAGCTTATACATGGTCAAAGGCTGCTAAGGAAACTGTTCAGTTGCTCGACAGACGTGATGCTGTGTGTCTTGCCTTGCCTGTACTCTTCTTCGCCTTTGTCTAACATAGCGAAGAACTCCTCCTTTGTCATCAGCGTTGGGTCTTCTTTCTTGGCAGCCAGGCGCTTCACGTAGTTGAGCACTTTCTTCATCAGCGTCTCGTCGTCGGCTATTTTCCCCATAGCGCGAAAGAGTTCGGCATTCAGTTGTAATGCTGTCATATTCCTTATATATTATATCGTTCTGCTTGCAAAGATACGAAATTAAATTAAGAATTTAGATTTAAGAGTTAAGAATTATTCGCTTATCTACGAAAAAGCAGCCCGAAGCGAAGCTCGACGGGAGTCAACCTTTAGTTCAATGCCTGTCAAGCCTTAGCTTTTGGGCCTTTAGGCAGACGTCGAGTTAAAGCATCGGGCAAAGCTCCTGTGTCAGGGGCGGGACAAAGTGAGAAGGCAGGTTAAGGAAAAGAATCCCGGGAGCAAGCGTCTTCCCCCTAAGGCTGGCCCTGTGGAAACCTTCGCACGCGAAGATGGTCAACGCCGCACGCGAAAAACGTCAACACGGCACGCGAAGTCGGTAGGCGCCGCGTGCCGTGATTTCAAACACTGCTGTTCATCAGATGAAGTATCGCGCTCGCCGTGTAGGGACGCACCGTGGCGCGTCCGCGTTTGCAGCGAAGAATTGTTGTGAAGCGTAACCCCTAAATAACTCCACTCGAGTGAACTATTTTGGTCCTGTCAGCGAGGAAGGCTCGTCGATGGTTCGAAGAAGGCTCGTCGATGGTTCGAAGAAGGCTCGTCGATGGTTCGAAGAAGGCTCGTCGATGGCTCGAAGAAGGCTCGTCGATGGCTCGTCAAAGTAATCGGCTTCTTGCGTCCCTGTAAGAGCGCCACCCTACGTTCCCATTACCCAAGCCCGGAAGCCGTACCAACATCGCTCTGCCCAAGCTCTACCCAAGCTCCCGAGCTTGGCTACACCTTGGCTACACCTTGGCTACACCTTGGGTAGAGTTTGGGTAGAGTATGTGAAATCTGTAGCGAACACTACACTTGCCGCTTCTTCCGCTCGGCTTCGCCGCTTCGCCTTTAGTGCGAAGAACACCTGCTGCGGCAGGCAGAAGCGACCAAAGGTCGAGCGCGCCTTTTAGTGCGAAGAATTGTTGAAAAGCGTTACCCCTAAATAACTCCACTCGAGTGAAATCATCGTTTGACTCGAGTGAAACGACGATTTGACTCGAGTCAAGTGTTTGGGGGATCCAGCCATTGTTGTTTAACCAGGCAGCCCCCGTTCCCATTACCCAAGCCCTAAAGCCGTACCAACCTTGGGTGGGGTTCCATTGAAACCGAGAAGTGGCAAAGCAAGCCACTTTTTGCCGTTTTAGGATGTAAAATAAGCCGTTTTTTGTCACTTTCTGCCCCGTGGAAAATAAACTTTTCCACCCCACCTCTTACTAATAATTTATGCATCTCTCTATTACATAGTGAATTATAACAAAAATTCCTCAAAAAAGAATTCCACCGGGCACCCGATTGCCGTATAAGAAAATAGCCTTATCTTTGCAGCGAGAACCAACAACACGAGTGTTATGAACCGCTTCAAAATGATATTTCTGAGTCCCCGCAGTCCACATGACAGCGTTTTATTGCACGCACGTACAATAAATATAATGATGCAAGGCAACGAGAAGAAATATAATCCCAAAAGACCAGATCTGTACCACATGAAACGGACATTGTTACTATTGTGGCTCACGATGGCCACACTGTGCGCCAGCGCACAATTCAAGATGACGGTGACAGCCGGCATCAAGGACTGCTTTGCAGGAGAGCCCAGGTTTGTGTCGTACAACCTCGAGAACGTCTGCCAGAGTCTGGGCGTAGAGCCGGAGGAGTTCGGACACATCCTGGAGGTATGGCTCGATCCATACCCGACGCTGAACTGGCCCGACGAGTACTCCAAGTATGATTCCAAGAAATACATGTACCTGATAACCGGGGACGGGAAACAGGTGGTGGGACAGCAGCACAGGCTGTTCTACCTCAGGAGCGACGGCGGAGTGGCAAAGACGGACGAGGGGTACTGGGAATGCGTAATCTCCATAGACCGGAGCCGAAACAGACTGAACTTCGGATTCACTCCCGCAAATGACTACAGCCACATGTACGGCCCCAACGGCAGCATCGGACTGATGCCCAAAGCCGGGGACACATACCACTACACCTTTGGCGTCAGGAACCTGGACAAGCAGGCCACCTTCGACATCACGATCAACATGGTAGAGGGCTATGGCGGCAACACCGTCCCGCTGACATCGCTCGAAAAGGTGGGCGAGCAGGAGGTACGGCTGAAATACCAGGACATGAAGAACACCTTCAGGACGTATCTGGACCTGGAGGAGATTGCAAAGTCCTTTGGCGGGAACGTGAAGGGCGGCAACCTGTGCCTGTGCCTCGTGACGGATCCCGGACAGAAGACGGTCACCGACCGATATACCTTTCGGCGAGATGTCTGGGCAACGCTGGACGAGACGATGACGGAAACCGGCAACAGCAGAGACCCTCGGGGCATGCAGCTGACCTACATCCCCGCATCCGGCGAGCTGCTTCTGTACCCCCTGAACGACGGAGCAGGCTTCAAGGAAGGAGAACACGTGGCGGGCTCACTCTATCTGGTGAGCGACGGGAAAT
>Ga0310695_10008145_pt1 | contig 16370 bp, 10 predicted proteins | sample RumenRJG_04DNA_FD_203882 | JGI IMG/M metagenome (GOLD analysis project Ga0310695, IMG submission 203882) | Bovine rumen microbial communities from Lethbridge, Alberta, Canada - RJG_04 (v2) (version 2) | ecosystem: Host-associated > Mammals > Digestive system > Stomach > Rumen | place: Canada...
ACAACAAGCGTTCCGATGCCCACAAACATTATCAGAGCCGACTGAATAATGCTGCTCTTGTACGATGCCAGAATCGGCTTTCGGTAGGCGTATTCGCTCTGGCAGCCTTCGGTCATGAATATGGTGTAGTCATCGCCTTGTCCGAAGATGAAGGTGGCGAGAATTATGTTTACGATGTTGAATTTGATGCCGAAAATGGCCATTATGCCGAGAATCCAAACCCAACTGACCGCCATTGGCAAAAACGACAGAATGGCGAGTTCGATTCGTCCGAACGAGAACCAGAGAAAGAAGAATACGATGAGCGAACAAGCCCAGCCGATGTAGTTGAAATTGTCGGAAAGGCTGTCGGAAATCGCGTTGTTCATGCTCTGCACGTCGAAACTATGCGAGAAGAGAGCCTCGACCTCGCCCACCCTACTTTCATCAACTTTCAGAATATCGACAACGGAACACTTCGATGTTTCTTTGTCGAAACTTAGATTTCCGCTGAAAACCTGCTGAGTGAGGGGCGCAAAATATTCGAAAGGCTTGGCTGAAAGCGAGGCTGTGTCGGCAACAAGCATCTGAAATTCGCCGAAGGCATCTGCGCTGAATCCGGCTTTTGCCGATTCTTCGGAAAGAACACGTCCGAAGACATCGCGATGCTCGCCAACAAAACGTTTCCAGCGTTCTATACGGCGATTCTGCTCACTTTCCGAAGCGATGAACTGGCGCACTCCGGCATGGCTCGCAACCGTTCCGGCTGAGACGAGGCTGTCGATTGCCGATTGCTTCTTCTGACTCTCGGCAAGCGCACCGTCGAAGGTCGAATCGGACGAAACGACATAGACTGTCTGCACGTTCGTAGCTGAATCGCCCGACAGAATCTGCTGGAAATAAGCCATTTCCGAGCGTTGCTCGTCGGTCATATAGTTGATGTTCGCCATGTTCGAATCGAACTCAGCACCAAAACTGAACCATCCGAATACGAGCGTAAGAATAACCACAAGGCGGACGATGCCTCTGTATTCTTCGGGGCAGAATCGGGCAAGGCGGTCGAGCATCTTTGTCTCACCACCTGCGGTCTTAATCTTCACGAAGTGAGGTAGATACACCACCACAAAAAGGATAGTTCCGACAAGAAGGAATGATGCAAAAAGTCCGAGGTCGCGCAAGGCTGTAGACTGCAACGGCACGAGTGCCATAAACGCTCCGACGGTGGTGATGTTGCCAATTACAAGCGGAACGAAAATCTCTTTCATCGCGCTGCGAACGTTCCTTTCGTGCCCAGAATGAACAATGAGATGCAGCGGATAATTGACTGCTATTCCGAGAATTACGCTCGAAATACCAATGACAATAATCGATGCGCTATCGTTTAGCAAGGCTATTGCACCAAGGGCGAAAAGCCAGCCCCATCCAACGGAAAACAGAATGAGCACGATGTTGCGAACCGAACGTAACGAATAGAGCAACAGCCACATTATCAGCACCGAAGTAAGAGCCACGGCAATGAGGCTGTCGTTTTTTATCTGCGAAGCGTTTCCGACGGCAATCTCGGGACCGCCAACAACGGTTGCATCGGTCTCGGAGAAAGCCTTCCGGGTGTCATCTACCGACTGCTTCAGAAGTTCGGTAAGACGCGCGTTCATATCAGTCTCGCTATTGCCGAAAGGCGATGTGAGCATAACGATGGCACGGCTCATGTCGGGCGTGAAGATGTAGCCGTCGTGCATCTCGAATTTCATGTTGCCCGATGCGCCGTGAAGACTCGAAACCACCGGTGCAAAGAGTCCAAGAGGGTCTTTCGACATGTTTTCAGACAGCAAATCGCCCGTCGGGAACAAGAGCATCTCGCGGTCGGCTGCCATCCTCTGGCGCACAAAATCGGGCTGTGCCAGAAGGCTGTCCATGCGGCTGTAATCGGCATCCGTAAGAAAATACGGAATGTTGCCGTAGACAAATTCTGATGTTTCGGCAAGTTTGTCGAGATCGAATTTCGTTGTCAGGTCGGAGCACCAGCCAAGCGTGTCGCGCTCTCTTACACGCTCCTCAAAATAGTCAATCTGACTGATTGTGCTGTCGGCATCCGCCGTATTGCGGAAGACGACGAACAGGCGGTTTGCGCCAGATATGTTCTGATACACGGCAAGCGACTCTCTGTCCGACGTTCCAACGGGAAGGAAATCGCTTATATCTTCCTTGTACGAAAGGCGGACGACAGAGGCTACAAGCACTATCGTAATGAGTGCCAGCGATGCAAAGAGCATCGGCTTGTGCTTGCTAAAATAATCGTATATCCGTAAAATCATTTTCGATACAAATTCTTGCTGTCAACCGGGTTTGCATAGATGCCGAGAAAGATGCGGCGCATCTCGTCCATGTCGTTGCCATCGGCATACTGCGACAAGCCTTCGAGATGGCGCACGAAGGCTTCTTTCTGAACCGCGTCGTACTTATCGGCATATTCGTCGGCTGAATTAAGCATATCGTGGGCAATAAAATTGTTTTCAGAAAGATGATAAGCCGCGCAAATACGACTGTCTATCAGTTCAGCCACACGTTTGTTGAACTCCTTCGGGGCGCACGATGATGCCACGGCATTAAGTTCGTCGGCCGTGAGGGGCTTGCAGAACTCGATGTGCACGCGTCCCTTTGGCTGTACGATGCCCGTGATGATGCTGTTCAAATCCTCGCCCGGTTTCTTGGTGTAAGGACCTTTCTGGCGGAGATAGAGTTCGAGAGCCTTCAGATAGTCGCACGTCTCCCACTCGTACGAGATGGCAATCGGCGCAATGTTCAGTTCGGCAAGCGAGTCGGCAGGATTCGTTCCTCGGCCGCTCATGCCAAACATCTTTATTATGCCTTGGTCAGTACGGTCTATGCCGTCCTTTGTACGACCGTTGCGCTGCGCAATCCATACCGACTGCTTCTTTGCCGTGAGAACCGTGCGGATATAGTCGGACAGATGCGCCGATGACTTGTAGAACTCCTTGATGTTTGCGCTCGGTCTTTCAACGCGGAACATCTTGTTCGATTTGCCGATGTCGATGACCAGTTGTCCTTGCATCAGATTTGCGCCGAAGGTTATCTCGCAAGTATCCAAGCCATTGTCCGTCAGCACATTCTGAAGGAGCGATGCGTCGAGCATTATGTCGCGATGGTTGGAGATGTAGAGAAAATTCTTGTCCTTGCTTATATTTTCTATTCCTCCGAACGAGAAATCGGTTGTGCTGCGCTTCAGAATCTGCTTGTTTGCCCAATACATAACGCCAAGCTGAAAGTCGCGTACGGTTTTGTAGCCGGCAACCTCGGCACGCACCTCCTCGACATCTCTGTCGGGAAAGACGAAGCCGGCGAGCATTCCGAACGATTCGCTCTGCGCTATCCGCTGCATCGCCGCCGGAATCTCGTCCTCAGAATAAGGACGTATGTCGTCAAAATCCATCATATTTATCTTGTCAATAACGTGATTCAGTCCGAGGATAACCTCGCTCGTAGTTATCGCCGTAAGCGGAACTCCGCAGAAGCCGTGCAAGTTGCAGTTCTGTCCCGTGAGCAGAAGGTTCTTTATCTTAGTCACAACCGGGATCTGCGAAAGCACTATATTTCGGCAATCCTTTGAGAATCCGCACATTCCGCCTTCCTTTGCGCCGAAATAGTCGCGAATGGTGAGCGGCGAGGCGGTATTTATCTTGTCGATACAATTTCTGAAATCGGGATAGATTTCCTCAATCTGGCAGATGAGTTTCTCCTTACATTCCTCCTTCCACGCCTCGTAGCCGGCGCCGCGCCTGCCAACGGTCGTGTCCTCCCATCGGCTTACATAATGCCACGGCATCGGGGCGGTGATGATTACCTTCGTTGCAAACTCGCCCTGATTCTGGTTTGGAGGAGTCATGAAGAGGAATCCGCGCGGCCAGCCGTTGTCGTCGTTGCCGAAGTTCCATATTTCGGCATACTTGCTCATGTAGTAAGCCGTGTGGTTGAAGTAGCGGAACGTGCCGGGCTTAAGCTTTATGTTGAGCGTGAAAGCCGAATACGAGTTCGGGATGCTTTCGAGACGCGTTCGGTATGCCTTCGGAAGAGCCTTCTCATCGTCGAGCAATTTTATCAGCGCGCACGGATGAATGTCGGAGATGCAATAGTCTGCCTCAAGTTCGAGTCCCTTCTGCGTACGAATCTCCGAAACCATTCCACCGGCGGTGAAAATCGTCTTTACGCCGTCGGAAGTTATGATTGTTCCGCCATTATCGGTAATGACCTTGGCGAGAGCATCGGCAAAATGATGCGAGCCGCCCTCGAACCTGCTCGGACCTTTTATGTAGAGCACCGATATTATGGCGTGTACGAATGCCGGAGTGCTGTCGTACCTGCCCGAATACATCGGATTCATGTAAGCCACCACGCTTCGCAGTTTCTCGTCGCTGATGTACTTGGCAATGAAGTCGGATGCCGAGAGCATGAACTCCTCGGAGTGCATTTTCATTTGCAACGTCCTTCGTCTGAGTCTGAACAAATCGAGTTCGTCGGTTATGCGGAACATGGCATCGACATACCGTTTCAGATTGTCGCGCTGATGCGGAAAATATCGCGACAGCGTATCGACATATTCCTCGCGTCCGCAGGCTATATCGTAATATTTCTTGTCTTCCGAAAAATAGAGGCGGTCAATGCAGTTGCGGTCAACATCCTTTATTCTGATGCTGTCGGCAATGCCCAGATAGCGGCAAATTTTCCTGATGCTTCCGTCGTTCCCCATTCCGGCAATGACGTGCATTCCGGTGTCGAACACCTCGCCAAAGCGCACGAAACTCTGCAAGCCGCCGCCGACAGTCTGGTTCTTCTCGACGACGGTTACTTCAAGTCCCTCCTTGGCAAGGATTGCTCCGGTAAACAATCCGCCCAGTCCTGCGCCTATTATGACTACCTTCTTACCCATCTCTACCTGCATTTTGATTGCTGAATCTGACCGTAAATCGTCTGAGCCGGAATGAGTTCGGAACATGCGATAATCGTTCCGACAAGAACGCCCAACATTCCGTGAGAATTTACGTTCTGTCCTGCCAGAAGCAAGTTAGGGATTCTGGTCCTGTAAGGCACCCTGCCGGCAACGCCCAACGAAATGTCCTTGGCTATGCCGTACATCGAACCCTGTTCGGTGCCTGTATAATCGACATACGTCAGCGGCGTTGATGTGTAGAAACTATCAACCGAGTCCTTAAAGCCGGGAAAATGGCGTTCAATATCGTTTATCAGCCTCTCGGCACGCTCTTTCTTGAAACGCTCGTAATCATCACCGCGGCGACCTATTTTCGTGCCATGCCACTTGGCAACCTCGTCATAGTTCATGTACGAGATTATGATTCCGCTCTCAGCCCAAACAGGATTTTCCTTGTGGCACATGTGCATGTAGAGGAAGCCCTTTGGCCATTGCTCGTCGGTATATTGCTCGCAGTTCCACGGAGTGTTGCCACGATATGCGTAGAAATTCGAGTTCATATACGGAACGGTGTTCTTCTTGAACTTGAGATATACCGAGAATCCGCCGTTTGTCTGCGGCATGCTGTTTATGCGCTTGCAGAATGCCGGGCGCAGAATGTTTGTGCCGGCAAGAAGCTCGAGCGTGCGCATTGGGTGAATCGTACTAACAACAATATCGGCATTGATGAATCCCTTGTCTGTATCCACTCCAACAGCCTGACGCTCATCGCAGACTATGCGATGAACCTTACAGCGCGTAATCACCTGTCCGCCCATGCGCCCGATGTTTGCCACGAGCGAGTGGGCAATATGGTCGCTTCCGCCAACAATGCGGAACGCGCTCTGATTGTAGAAATCGGCAATGTGTGCGTGTTGCGCAAACGGCGTCTTGTCGAGTTGAGCCGAATATAGCGGCAACGCTCCCACGATGACATTCTTCAGCATATCGTCGCCAAAGATTTGGTCGAGTTCGTCGTTTATGCTTTTAAGTTGATATTCAGCATGAATGGCATCGTCGCGATGGCTCGACGTGAGCGAGTGCAACGCCGACGAACTGGCAATCAGCTTTACAATATCGTAATATTTTCTGATGTTATCCTTCTCCTTAGGGAAGTACGATGCCATTGTCTCGATAAAAGGCTCTCTGCCGTTGGCAAAACTGAATCTCTGCCCAGCGAGCGACACGATGTCGTAGCCGTTTTCGTCGAGTTGCGAAAGTTTTACATCATCGAGCAATCCAAGATAGTTCATCAAAGAGTGCATTGTCTGCCCCGGCAGAGCCGAGCCGATGAAGTGCATGCCCGTCTCGAACTTTGCTCCCTTGCGCTCAAAGCATTGGAGGCATCCGCCCGGCTGAGTGCCCTGTTCAACCACAGTCACGTCGAAGCCGTTCTTCTGCAAAATCGTGCCGCACGAGAGTCCGCCAAGTCCGCTGCCAATAATTACAACTCTTTTTCTATCAAACATCTTGCTCTATCTTGTTACACATTTCGGTGTATCTGTCTTTGTAATATTTTCTGAAAGCCGAAGCCGTTTCCTTCAGCGTTCCCATGCCGTTCAGTTCTTCTACCGAGCGGCGTTTGTCAATCTCAAGCCTTATGATGCCCTTGTTCAGATGGCGTCCTTTCTTCGGAAGAACCTTTCCTGCGCCATAGAGCACCAGCGGAACAACGTCCACGCCGAGCGACTTTGCCAAATAGAACGCTCCCTGATGAAAGCGGCCTATACGACAGTCGGGCGAGCGAGTGCCTTCGGGATAGACGGCGATGCTGTAGCCTCTGTCTACCAACGATTTGAGATTACCCATTATATTGTCGAGCCCTGCCGAAACAGGATAGAACTCGGCCTTGTGGATTATGTAGCCATAGAACGGATTGTTCCATACCCAGTCCTTTGTAAGCACAATCATCTTCGGAGTTACGGCAAGCAGCATCATGAGGTCGAGGTGCGACTGATGGTTGCAAATCACAACCGCCGGCTTCTCGAACGTCTCGCCGCTATTGTTTCCGATAGAAATCTTCACGCCCGGAATCTTGTGGTAGAAGACGATAAACCTAAGCATGAAGTTAAGAAGTTTGTGCAGGCGTAGTTTCTTCTCATCGGTCTCCTTGCCGATTTTCAGATAAAGCATCGTGAATGGAGTTACGACAGCAAGACTGAAGAACGAGAAGAAAAGCAGCGAGTAGACCGTCCGCAAAATCATCAGAACAAATCGCAGAACGCGCAGCGGAAGTCCGTAAATCACGGCAAGTCCGCACAGAATCGTGTTCAGTATGAAGATGCGCGTAAAATCAATTCCCGGACGGAAGTGCGATACCCTCTCCTCGCGCGGCGGATAGAACACGTTTACAGGCGTGCTCACAAGTTTTACGCCGTGCCAAGCGGCAAAGACCATCAGTTCGAGTTCTGCCTCGTAGCGCGATGTGAGAAGCCACAATCCGTGCAGTTTCTTGAGCGGATAGAGACGGTATCCCGTCTGCGTGTCCTTCAGGTTATATCCAGTCTGGACCCAGAACCAGAAGTTGCTGAACTTGTTGGCAAACTTACTGCCGCCGCTGCGTTCCATCTTCTCCAGATTCTGGCGTTCGCCAACAATCAGCGCGCCGGGATTCTCCTGATTAGCCTTCAGCATCAGCGGAATATCCTCGGGAAAATGCTGTCCGTCGGAATCGAGCGTGATGGCGTAGGCAAATCCAAGTTCCTTTGCCTTTCTGAAACCGGCTTTCAGAGCCGCGCCCTTGCCCTTGTTCTTTCTGAGCGTAACGACATGAAGGCTCTCATAGATGTCTGAAAGTTGCTGAAGGGCATTGGCGGTATTGTCGGTACAGCCGTCATCAACCACAATGACATCGGCACATTGCAACAAGGCGCGCTCCACGATATCCTCAACCGTAGAGCCGTTGTTGTACGTCGGAATAACCACGCAGATGCCTCTGTCGCGCAGAGTCTGCCGTTGTTCCTTCAGTTGCGAACTGTTCACGCCGTCTTGCATATAAGCGATATTTTTGCAAATGTTTTCTCACCCGAGGCAACCGTAACCTTTGCCTCAACCATGCCGTCAGCCTCTTTCACGCCCTGAATTGAGTAGCCCACCTCCGGAGTCTCGTCGGGCGATATAACGCTGAGGAACTTGACGTTCTTTATTGTCTGTATGTTCAGTTTCTTTTCTAATTGGTGCGACAGCAATTCTACTGCCATCTGTATTATGCACACTCCCGGCGTAACTGGCATTTCGGGAAAGTGAGCCTTGTAAATTGCGTGTCCGGCATTAAGCGAAACGGTGTAGTTTGCGCTTTCGCCTGCCGTCTCAACGCTTTTTATCGTAAAGAAATTATTCAGAAGTTCCATTATCCGTGTCGTTTAAAATTGTAAAGCTATACTTCACGCCAACGCGGCTGTTTGTATATTCTCCGTCGCCGTCTTTCTGCAAGACGGACATTAGTTGCGCCAAATCGCGCTTTATCATCTTTTTTATGTACCAGCGGTTCATCTTTCCGATGATGCTGACGATTTTCACCTTGCCGGTGGCGATGTTGTAAGTGTACGAAATCGCCGGCACGCCAAACTCATTGAAAACGCAGCAGTTAACCGCTCCGTCATCGTTAAGCATCATACATATTCCGCTGATATAGACTTTCCTGAAGTCGATTTGGACGTTATACCGCGCCCGTTCGCCGTCTGCCTGCGGAAAATGCCGCGCGTTCTGCGCCATCAGCCCTACAGAGATGCAGAAAGCGGCCAAAAGAACCGACAGTCTTTTTACCAGAAGCCTCATAAGCCCTTACCGCACATTAAAATGCGCGTCTGATACAGGTTTGTTCTGTTTCACGTTCTTCATCTCGATGAGCGTGTAGTCGCCGTTCTTCTCGCACATGCGCACCTTGCTAATCATCTGCTGGCTGCGACTGAAAGTAAGGACAATCGTCGTCCACATCTGCTTCATCTCCTTCTTCTGCGGAACGAGCGTAACCGTCCATTCCGAAGGCGATTCCTTTACCGACGCCTTGAATGTCTTGCCGTCGCCGAGGCTCTTGCCCACAACCGTGTTCATTATCAGTCGGGCAATCTCCCTGAACATCTTGTTCTGGTTTATGTCGATGACATCGTTGCGGCCGTTCTTCTTCAGAACCACCTTGTTGTCGTTCAAGATGAAGGTGTACTTGTATGGCGATGTATACTCCCAATGCAGTTTGTCGGGCTGCTTGTAATACATCTTTCCGTTTGCCACCATCTTGTCGTTGAGCATCTTAAGGTGCTTTGTCTGCACAAAGTCGCACTCCATCGACTTTAGTCCGGCACTCGCCTTGTTTATCGTCTGAATTATCTGCAGCTCGTTCTTGGTCTGCGCCATCGCGGCGGCAGGCAGAAGGGCTATCAGCAGAAAATACAATATCTTTCTCATTATCAAATCTTACTTTGCTATTAAAAAACATCCAAGCACGATGAACGCCACGCCCATCCACTTAACCCAGTCGACAGTTTCGTGAAAGAAGATGATGGCTGCCACCATGCCCAAAACGTAGCTGAGCGAAATCATCGGATACGCCATGCTGAACGGATAGTGCTTTACGATGTGAAGCCACAGCAGACTTCCGGCAGCATAGCACGCTCCGCAGAGGGCAAACTGCCAGTTTAGGAGCACCGACCTGAAAAACGCCGCGTTCCAGCCGAAGGGCTCCATGCGCTGCAAGGCTATCTTCAGGAACACCTGACCGCTGACGAGCAGCACGCATTGCACTATTGCTTTGACAATCAACGAATTTAGCATTCTTAGTCTTTTGCACGCAGCAGAACGCTTCGCGAGTAGAGGTCAACCAGTTCAGGCTGTCCCAACCGGCGGCAGAAGCCGTTGAACGTAGGCGTAGACTCGTCGTGCATTCCTACGAGCACCGTGCGAGCCTTGCCCAAGGCAATGAGTCGCTTGGCATCTTGCAAAGCCATCTCGTAAGAGCGGCTTCCGTGCGAATATGTAATGTTATATCCATGGCACTTTATGCGAATGGCGATTGCTGCGCCCATGGTGTTGTGCGTGCTCTGCATGAAGAGCGTCGGCTTTAGAAGTTCCTCGCCGTTGTTAACCATGTCTTCGAGAAACATCTCGCTGTCCTCCAACATTCCGTAGGCGGTGGCTGTGATGATGGCATCGGGACACTCCACTCCGCCCTTCTGCAAGGCACGGAGCGACGTGAGCGTGGCAGCCTTCATCAGTCTGCCCATGCGGCGCGATTCCATTGGCGAAACGAACTGGCGCAAATCGGCAAGTTCGGCGGCATCGGTAACCACGTCTTCGGCAATTATTTCAGCCTCTGGCTTTGCTGAATTCGGCTCTACATCGATAGGACTGCTGCTCAAGATGAGCGACGAGTCGTTTCCACCAAAGCCGAACGAGTTGCACAGCACCTTGTTGAGCGTAACGCCGCTCTCGCCTGCCGACGGAGTGATTCCGCCCGGCATCTGATTCTTCCAGCCGAGGTTTGCCGGAATGAATCCGTGAGTCATCGACAAAAGGCAGATGACCGTTTCTATCGCGCCCGAGGCTGACGTTGTGTGTCCGGTGAACGACTTGGTGCTTGATATTGGCGGCATCTTGTCGCCAAATATGCGTTTAAGAGCCGTGCTCTCGCTGTTGTCGTTGTTAGGTGTGCCCGTTCCGTGGGCGTTTATGTAGTCGATGTCCGACGGTTTGAGCGATGCCATTGAAAGAGCATCGGAAACAGCCAAGAACGCACCTTCGCCGTTTTCCGACGAGGCTGTCTGATGAAAGGCGTCGCATCGGTTTCCGTATCCGGCAATGTAGGCAATTGCATTAGGCGCATCTCTCTGCATCACGATGAATGCCGCACCCTCACCAAGGTTGAGTCCGGCGCGCGTTTCGTCGAACGGACGGCATTGCTTCTCGTCGAGAATCATCAGCGACTTGAATCCGTTGAGGTGGAAAGCCGATAGAGCCTCCGTTCCGCCGGCGATGACGATATCAGCCTCGTTGTTGCGAAGCATCTCAGCACCCACGATTATGGCGTTTACCGACGATGAGCAGGCGGTTGAGACGGTATATCCCTCAGCCCCGTCAAGATGAGCGTAGCCGATAATGTCGTCGGTACAACTTCCGCAGTCGTGCTTTGCTGCCAGATAGAGATACTCGTCGTTCTCCTTCATGCTGGCATAGTAGCGTTCAGTTGCGTCCATGCCTCCAACGGTTGTGCCCGTAACGAGCCTTACCCGCTTTCCGGCAAAACAGACGTTGGCATCTGCCACAGCCTGACGCGCAGCCACGGCTCCCATCAGCGTTGTACGGCTCACTACCTTGTCTTGGTCAATGCCGAGCATTTCTTTCATCTGGCTGTCGGAGAGTTTAACCTCGCCCACCGGCAGTTCTTTGTGAGCCGACCGAAGATAGTGCAGAGGGGCAACGCCCGACTTACCGTCCATCAGCGAGCGGCACACGGCATGGGCATCGTTTCCGATGGCGCATACAATTCCAAAACCAGTTACAGAAATATTCATCCCCTGAAAGCGGTGTTATTTTTTGCGATTTTTGCTGACGTACTCGGCAATTGTTCTCACGCTCTTGAAGATTTCCTTGCCCTCGGCAGGACTTGCCAGCTTAATGCCATACTCCTTCTCAAGAAGAACGATGAGTTCGAGCGCATCGATAGAATCGAGTCCAAGGCCTTCGCCAAACAAAGGTGCGTCGGTATCAAATTCTTCTACACTCATCTCGCCAAGATTCAACACGTCAATTATCTGCAATTTCAGTTGGTTTATTAAACTATCCATTTTCTACCCGTTTTACAGAGATATTAAAATTATTATACATACTTATCGGACTGATGCTTAATATTTTAGCCTCAAAAAAAGCGATAAATCAAGCCATCAGTCGCCGAATAAACTGCAATATTCGCAATTTTTCTTGAAATATGCAAGAAAAGGGTCGAAAACCTTGTCTTTCCGATGGGTATTCAGACATTTCTTATCTAAAAAAGATACAGTCGAAACGGATTTTTCGTAACTTTACAACCGCTTTTTCTAAACTTAGAAGCAAAACCTTAAAATAACGTTTAAATGAAGAAAAGAAGTTTCTTGCTTCTAGCCTTAACCGTGATTGTGTATAACTATATCACAGCATCATGCGGTTACATTCCCAAACGCTCCGACTATACATTCAGAACAGAAGTGCGGACAACAACAGAAGATGGCGATGTTCGTTGGGACACGATAGTGATATACCTTACCGACAGTAAAAACAAGACCCAGATTTTTTTACAGTCAGGCGCAACCACTCGACACGATGTCTTGGTCTAAAGAAAACATTGGCACAATCGAAGAGGAAGACTGGAACTTCGACGGCATCCCGGACCTTCAGGTGTGCAGAGGTACGGCTAACGGATACGGCAATCTGACTTACGATGTATGGATTTGGAACGATAAGGCACACAAATATTACAATTCACAATTCAAAATTGACAATTCATAATTGTAGAAAAAGTGGACGATTTTGCTTTTTGGTAAATACAAAATAGTGCCAAGGTATATGCAGGGTATTGTAAGCTATATGCAGGGTATATGCAAGGTATATGTAGAGTATATGTTGGCTATATGTTAGCTATATGTTGGCTATATGTTGTGGAAGTTCTGTGAAAGTAGAAAATAGGAATTGAAGTAAGCCGATAGTAAGGGGATAGTAAGGGGGTAGCAAGAGGGTAGCAAGAAGGTAGTAAGGGGATAGTAAGGGGGTAGCAAGAAGGTAGTAAGGGGGTAGCAAGAAGGTAGCAAGGGGGAAGGTTCGACGAAGAATTACAATTCATAATTCACAGTTGACAATAATTCAAAAGGGAGTGTAAGCAGAACTGTGTCAAGGTTAAATCCTTTATTATACAAGTTCCTCAGTAGGACACGATTTAAATCGTGTCCTACTGAGGAGAATCCTCTCCGTCTGCAAAGTTACATGATTTCAAATCTGTCACCAAATCTTATTGCCAATTGTTGAGATATGAGTGCCCAGTTCATAATGGACACCGTCCACTTCCGGCTGATATCGCGGTAAGCCAGATAGACAAGTTTTTCCAGTGCTGTATCAGACGGGAACACTCCCTTGTTCTTTGTAACCTTGCGTATCTGGCGGTGATAGCCTTCGACGGTATTTGTCGTGTAGATGAGACGGCGTATCTCCTTGGTATACTGGAAGTACTCAGACAGACGTTCCCAGTTGTCACGCCATGACTTGATGACGATGGGATACTGTTCGCCCCATTTGAATTCAAGGTTGTCAAGCTCTGTTTCGGCAGCCTCCTTGCTGACTGCGCCATAGACGAGCTTCAGATCCTTCAGAAATCCCTTCTGGTGCTTGCTGCCTACATACTTCACGGTGTTGCGTATCTGATGCACGATGCAGAGCTGCACGGTGGCGTTTGGGAATACGCTTTGGATGGCATCAGGGAAGCCTTTCAGACCATCCACGCAGCATATCATGATATCATCCACACCACGGTTGTGCAAGTCTGTAAGCACCTCCAGCCAGAAGCTTGCTCCCTCACTCTTTGCAACATACATGCCGAGCAGTTCCTTCTGACCACTCCTGTTGACGCCAAGCACATTGTAGATGGCATGGGTGACGGCACGACCGCTGTCGTCCCTTACCTTGTAGTGGATGGCGTCAAGCCAGCATATGGCATAGACGGAATCAAGCGTGCGTGACTTCCATTCCTTAATTTCAGGCAATACGCGGTCGGTTATCGCGCTGATTGTCTCTGCAGACAGGCTGGTGTCAAACTCACGCTCAAAGTAACGGCTTATCTCGCGCGTACTAGTGCCTAAGGCATACATGCCGATTATCTTGTCTGCCATTCCATCGGCAAGGATTGTCTCACGCTTGCGGACCGTCTGAGGAGAAAAGCTTCCGTCGCGGTCACGGGGAGTTTCTACCGTTACATCGCCATAGCAAGTCTGAACGGTCTTCGGCATCTTACCGTTACGACGGTTGTCTGATTCACGGCATTCACTACTAAGGTGAGCATCCATCTCACCCTCAAGAGCGGCATTCAATATACGCTCCAACATCGGAGCTAGAGCACCACCTTTTCCAAACAATGGCTTGCCGCTACGCAACTGTTCGGCGGCTAGCCTGTAATCTATTTCTTCATTCGACATCATAAAAATAAACTATGCTTTTATGCTTTTATTATTCATGACACAGTTTATTTTACATCCTCGACAATATTTTGAAAACAAAAGCCTGATTTTCGCACATTGAGGGGACAATGTTGTCATCGCCAACCTTGTTCAGACTCAGTTAAGACTTTCCCCGAATCGTTCTCGAACCTTCCAGCTTGCTTCGACGTACCTTGAATCTATCTTCCTTCTACCTTCCCTCTACCTTGCCGCTATTTTGTATTTACCAAAAGACAAAAAAGTCCACTTTTTCTACAATTATAAATTTTGAATTGTCCATTGTCAACTCTAAGTCAAGTGAATTATGAATTGTAATTCTTCGTTGAACCTTCCCCCTTGCTTCCCCCTTGCTACCTTCTTGCTATCCCCTTACTATCGGCTTACTATCGGCTTACTTCAATTCCTATTTTCTACTTTCACAGAACTTCCACAACATATAGCTTGCATATAACTTACATATAGCCAACATATAGCTAACATATACTCTACATATAGCTAACATATACTCTACATATAGCTTGGCACTATTTTGTATATACCAAAAGACAAAATACCCTTCTTTTTCTACAATTATGAATACTTTGCGTATATCTTCCTTGGACGTACCTTGGACACTACCCCATCCCTAAATTTTCAACTTTCTCCAAATTTCAACTTTCCATAGTGTACAAAAAAATCGTGGCGTTACAGTCGCTGCAACGCCACGATAAAGGTATTTACTATTTGAGTTTGTTTAAGTCTATTTCGACGAATTTTATTCGGCGGCGACGCCATGTGTAAATGCAATATACTTTTCCGTCGCTTCCCTGAATGATGGAAGGGTAGGAGTACTGACTCACAGGGCTTGTTTCCAAATCCATCAGCTTGCGCCAATGCTCGCCGTCGTCGCTGATGGCAAGGCTCAGCGGAGTGCGAGGGCCTTTTGGAGTGCCATCGATGGTTGAAAAATCGTTGTAGATGAGCATCTGTCTGCCATCCTTTAGAGTAACGGCATCCGTACCACTATTATTGTTTGGCAAATCGCTCAATGTTACCTTGCTCCAAGTCTTGCCCTTGTCGTGGCTCTCGGCTGTTGCCAGATTAGCGTTTCGGGTGCGGGCAAGAACTTTCATACGACCGTCTTTCAGGAACATGATGCTTGGCTGAATGGCAAGGATTGGCTGAGGCTTTGCCGTCTTTATTGCCTCGCCAGCTTCTTGGTCGTTCTTGTTGTTGCCGAGAGCGTCCTTTGTTGTTACAGGGCTCTTTCTGACAGCCGTAGGAAGCGACAGTTCAGCCTCCAAAGGACCGATTTTCTGCCATTTGGTCAGTTTCTTGTCTGTTACCTCGAAGTGCAGACGCCAGCCTTTGTTTTCGGTGCTCGACGGACAGTAAATCTTGTCGCCTACCATTACAGGTTTGTTCTTGATAGGACCAAGGAAGCCCTCAGGAAGAGCCTGAGGAGTCTGCCAAGTCTTTCCGCCGTCCTTGCTTCGGGTAACGAATCCTGTCCAGTCCTTTACGTTCAGACCAATCTTGTAGAACAACAGAAGGTCGCCCTTCGGAACTTGGAAGATAACCGGGTTCCAGCATGCCTTGCGTGTTACGCTGTCTGTCTCGTGGAATGCACTCTTAGTCACCGCGCTGTATTTTCCGTCGGCCACCAACTGAGGCTCAGTCCACTTGTCAGAGCCTTTAGGCTTGCGGCACACCCAGATGCAGACATCAGGATTGCGCTCCTTTGTTCCGCCGAAGAAGGTAGCCACAAGGTCGCCCTTCGGAGTCTCGGCAACGGTTGCTGCGTGGCACTCCTTGAACGGGGCTTTCTCGTAGAGGAACTCGCTGCAAGTAACTGCCTCGTTTATCTTTGGCAGACTGATGTCGAATGTGTGAGTGCCTGAGCCTACCTCTTCGGTGCGGCCGTCGGCAAGATGTATTGTAGCCGTTGTGTTGCACGGAACAGTAACCTGCCAGTGCATCTTTTGCAGATTCTTGTGCCACTTGCTCACAACCTCGCCGTAAGGAGTTGAGTATGAGCAATCGACCTTGCTCAGATTCTCTATGTCGGTCTGCGGACAGAGGTCGATATGATGATATGCCGGCTCTGTGGCTCTTATTCCTGCCAGATTCTGATAGAGGAACGGAATGAGGTCGCCCAGAAGCATGACATGGTTTCCGCTGTTCATCTTAGGGTCGGCGGTATTGCCGTTCCACAGTTCCCAGATGGTTGTTGCGCCCTGCTTTGCCATGTATCCCCA
>Ga0310695_10008151_pt1 | contig 16364 bp, 11 predicted proteins | sample RumenRJG_04DNA_FD_203882 | JGI IMG/M metagenome (GOLD analysis project Ga0310695, IMG submission 203882) | Bovine rumen microbial communities from Lethbridge, Alberta, Canada - RJG_04 (v2) (version 2) | ecosystem: Host-associated > Mammals > Digestive system > Stomach > Rumen | place: Canada...
TCGTTAATAATATTCCCGACAACCGCTTTATGTTGCTCGACATGGCCACCGACTACAATCATCTCATCTGGAAGAACGGATGGAACTGGGAAGCCTTCCCACGCATGGCGGGCAAGGAGTGGGTATGGAGCGTCATCCCCGACATGGGTGGACGCACGCAATATAACGGCGTCATCGACTACTACGCCAATGGTCGTCTCGAAGCCCTCAACTCCACCAACCGCGGGCAGCTCACCGGTTACGGCTTTGCGCCAGAAGGCGTGGAGAACAACGACATGGTGTATGAACTGCTCACCGACGGTGGTTGGACTGATCGCGCCATCGACGTCGCAGCGTGGATAAGGTCTTACATCCAGTCGCGTTACGGCTTCAGCACACCAGAGATTGAAGCTTACTACAAGGGGCTCCTTAGCAGCACCTATTCCCGTTTCTTCGGCAATCCTACATTCAACTGGCAGTTCCGCGGTCGGACAAAACATGGAAAAACGCAGGTCAACGCGGCTTTCCTCGACGGACTACATTCACTGCTCTCATTGCCCGACAGCCTCATCGCTTCCTCACCGCTGCTCATGTCAGATATGGCCGAAGGCGTATCGCTCAGCCTTGGACAGCAAGCCGACAGTCTGCTCAACCGTTTTGCGGTACTCGCTGCAAACGGCCAAAAGCAGGAGGCGCGTCGGTTGATACCGCTCCTCCATCAACGGCTCTCCGACATGGATGCCGTACTGCAATTGCATCCAATCTTCAACCTCCGGCTATGGGAGGCTAAGGCAATGGCGGCAGCCCCGACGTCAGGCCTACGCAAAGCCTACGCCCGCAATGCCCGACGACTGCTCACCACCTGGATTGAATATCCCGACAACGCCGACGATCCGCTCGACGACTACGCCAACCGCGCATGGTGCGGACTGATACGCGACTATTATCTGCCGCGAGTTGAAAATCTCTGCCATCGCATGTTAGGCGACAAGTCACAGCCCGACAATGTGTTCGAGAACGGATTTGTCAATCGAGCGCCCTATCTCTCGCATGAGGCCAAATTGCCAAACACACCTGTAGCACGTGTGGCATGGATGAGGCAGTTGGTTGAAATGAACCAAGACATGCTGCTGATGTATGCTGGCGGCAATCATCGTGACTATAAATGGACAGAAGGACAATGTGCTCCCAACGTTACCTATGTTGACGAAAAAGGGAAAGAACACTGGCTCTTTGACAGTTACCTTTTTCTTGAAATCTATTCCGGGTTTGGGGCAGACGACGTAGAGTTTGCAAAAGGTTATAAGCACCGTCCGGCGACAAAGGAAGATTGGAAGAAGTTGGCTGATGCTTATCTTCAAACCGACTGCGGTGTTGGAGGCTTGGATTTGGCAATCGGTACGGCAGAGGCAAGGATAGGTGCGACAAATCATCGGCGACAAGTTTATATTGGCATACCGCAGCCTATCGCAGGTGTTCATGCTTGGGGGCGTATCCATAGCAAAGACCTTGACTTCAGTCGCGAAGCTGACTGTTTAGAGGCTGTAAAGTGGTATGTTGACTATGTCAGGACGAAATTCAATAACAAGGCTTACAAGAATGTAGATTTTGGAGGCTTCTATTGGATTGCAGAACATGATGCGGATACAAAGAAACTGATTCCGAAGGTAGCTGCTTATCTCGATTCTATACAATGCAGTTTTGTCTGGATACCGTTTTTTGGTGCACAAGGTGCAACCGACTGGAAACAGCTTGGTTTTAGTAAGGCTTTCTTGCAGCCAAATTATTTCTTTAGTGAGAAGCCAATCAAGGGACGCCTTGACGTGGCTTGCCAGTTGGCTAAACAGGCAAATATGGGGTTGGAAGTGGAATTTGACGAACGGGTGAAGAGCAATGAGAAGGATTGTCGTGCAGGTCGGCTTCGTGACTATTTAAATGCTTTTACGAAACATGGCTTTAAGTTGTCAGGCGATTTGGCCTACTATATGGGCAGCCATACGCTCAATGAACTTGCGTTGTCACACAACCGTCAGGACAGGCAAATTTATCAGAAATTCGGCCGATTTGTAGCCGACAGACAAGAAAAGGCCAAATGAATTAAGGGTAAATACTAATAGTTTTTTTTGTCTTTATCTTACAGTTTTCTTTGCTTGCTTTCTACATTGGGAAGTAAGCAAAGAGATGGTATTGAATCTTCCGAAGTATTACATTTAAGTTTAATTTTTCCCTTTACTACTTATCGTTTTTACAAAATCTGCCTTTTTAAAAAAATAATTTAGGAAATATTTGGAAGTTATTACAAAATAAATTAATTTTGCTCGTAGTATTAAATCAACGGATGTCTAACTTAATTTATTAATCTATGCGAAACGTTAAGAAGTTAGGAACAGCATCAGCCATATTCCTCCTTGGGGGAGGCATGATACTTGCTATGCCTCAAGTCGCACAAGCCGCTATGACGGTGCCTAATGCTGAGATGACGCAGCAGCAGCGTACAGTCACCGGTATGGTTGTCGATCAGGACGGTGAGCCCATCATCGGAGCCAGCGTGTTTGAGGATGGTACAAAGAATGGAACCGTGACAGACGTGGAAGGAAAGTTTACGCTTTCCGTAAAACCTGGTGCAACCTTGACTATCAGTTATATTGGTTACACTTCTAAAACGGTTAAAGCCGACAGCCGTGCCGCACAGCGCGTGGTGCTGAGCTCATCGGAGAACGACCTTAACGAAGTGGTAGTCACTGCCCTTGGTATCAAGCGCGAGAAGAAAGCCTTGGGTTATGCCATGCAGGAAGTGAACACTTCTACACTCACAGAAAACCAATCCACTTCAGTGGCTAATATGTTACAGGGTAAGATTGCCGGTGTACAGATTACACAGTCTGGTACGGGCATGGGCGGCTCTACGCGTATTGTGATGCGTGGTCTTAACTCGCTCAGCGGCAACAACCAGCCGCTCTGGGTGGTCGATGGTATTCCAATCAACGATAACGACAATAACAGTGTTGACGAGTATGGAGGCTCTGACTACAGCGGTGCCGCCTCTCAGATCAACCCGGATGATATTGAAAGCATCTCTGTGCTGAAAGGTGCCAACGCAGCAGCCCTCTACGGTTCGCGTGCCCAGAACGGTGCCATTATTGTCACCACAAAGAGCGGCTCGTTCAACCAACCACTGCAATTCGAGTATAACGGCAACCTTGAGTTCTCGTCTCCTTATAGCTCTTACGAGTATCAGGACGTTTACGCCCAGGGCTCAGGCGGTGTGTATAATGCCACCTCGCGCGGTTCGTGGGGGCCGAAGATGGACGGTACACAGACGGTGACCAACTGGCGTAAGAGTTTCTTCGGCGACACGAATGCTCAGGATTATGTGCTTGAGCCGGGTCACATGAACTTCATCGACGATTACTATGAGACCGGTTCAATGCTCAACAACTCCGTTACGGCCTCTGCCGGTTCAAAGGATGTGCGCGGCCGTTTCTCCTTCACCGACTCGCGCAACAAGGGCATCACGCCCTCGCATCGACTCAACCGACAGTACTATACCATGAATGTGGAGATGCAAAAGAAATGGATAAGCGTGGCCGCCAAAGGCACTTATATGCACGAGGTGCTGCGCAACGCACCAGGACAAGGAGAATATGGTATTATGTCGCAGTTCGTTAAGTCCCCGCGTTCTATCCGCCTTGAAGATCTCGACCATGACTTTATCTATAACAATCAGGTAATCAACTGGATGGGATCCGATCCGGAAGCCTCCAACCCTTACGGCATGATCTATCCGGGCAATGGCAATCGCAATGTGCGCGACCGTATTATGGGACAGGTCAGTGCAACGCTGAGGTTCACCGATTGGCTGAAGCTCACCGGGCGTACGTCTATCGACTGGTACCAGGACACCTACAAGAGTTATGCCACCTACCTTTCCTACGGCTCCAATACGCAGAACCAATATTCTCATAGCCGCTCAACGACTAAGGAGTTCAATGCTGATCTTCTGTTGGCGTTCAACAAACGTTTCGGCGATTTCGATGTCACCGCCAACCTTGGTACATCGGTATTCAATCGCAACCTCTCCGGGCTGTCGGCCAATGCCGGTTTGTTCTTGATTCCCGGATTCATTTACTTAGGCAACGGTGCTTCACGCCTCGCTGACGAGAGTTTCAGCAAGAAAGAAATCCAGAGTATTTACGGCAATGCCAGCGTGGGTTACAAGAGCATGCTCTACCTCGAAGTAACTGGTCGTAACGACTGGTCTTCAACGCTGCCAAAGAGCAACCGCTCTTATTTCTATCCCTCAGTGAGCCTTTCGGCCATTATCTCTGAAATGGTGAAGATGCCCGAGGTCATCGACTACCTGAAGGTGCGCGGTTCTTACGCTCAGGTGGGTAATGATACCGACCCCTACCAGACGCTTTATGCCTGGTCAACGTATAACAGCGATGTGAACGGATCGTTGCTTGAAATGCAGTTGCCTACCACATATCCGCTCAACACCCTCAAGCCAGAGAAGACCAAGTCGTGGGAGCTCGGCTTCGAGTATAGAATGTTCAAGAACCGTTTAGGTATTGACTTCACCTATTACAATAGCAATACCACCAACCAGATTCTCGGCATACAGACTGCCTCGTCATCAGGCTACAGCGGTCGCATGGTCAATGCCGGTAAGATTTCAAGTCATGGTATTGAGCTCATGGTCAACGGTACGCCCATACAGACAAAAGACTGGCAGTGGGACGTGACACTTAACTACGGTCTCAACCGCACGAAGTGTAACAAACTCACCGATACAATTAAGCGCTATACCCTCGGCTCAACGCGTGTGGCTTCTGTCGTAGTGAATGAGGGCAGTCAGTTTGGTGACATCGTTGCCGGCAATGCCCTTGCGCGCGACGACAAAGGCAACGTGCTCATCGACGACAATGGTCTGCCCATCAAGACCACCGATAAGGTTATCGGTAATATCATGCCTAAGTGGACCGGTTCTATCGGCAACACGCTGCGTTATAAGGACTTTACGCTTACTGCCCTTGTGGATGTGCTGTGGGGCGGCGACTTCATTTCGATGACTGATGCTTATGCTACCACTTACGGTAACTCAAAGCGCAGCTTGGCTGGTCGCGATGGAATGGTGGTCGATGGTATTGTGCAGAGCACGGGCCTGCCCAACACCAAGTCGGTCACTGCTGAGGAGTACTGGAACAGCGTGGGCGGTTCCAACGCTGTGGCCGAGCTGTTCATGTACAAGCGCACCAATGTGAAGATGCGTGAGCTCTCATTAGGCTGGAACCTGCCAAAGGTATGGCTTGCAAAGACCCCGCTTACGTCGGTCAAGTTCTCTATTGTCGGCCGCGACTTGTTCTACTTCTATAAGGACGCTCCCGTTGCATCAGAGTCAGCTTACTCCCGCTCCGACTATGCACAGGGATTTGAGTATGCCTCAATGCCCCCGACACGTAACATCGGCTTCTCACTCAACGTGAAGTTCTAAGAGACGTAAGGATGAACGTTTAACCATAACACTGAAACAGTATGAAAACACTCAATAAAATCATAGGAAGTTGCGTCGTTGCGCTGCCGATCTTAGCATCATGTACCGGCAACTTCGACGATATGAACACCAACCCCTACGTCGTTACCGACGGCGAACCGGGCTATCTGCTCAATCATGTTACAGAGCTTTGTACTAACGTGAGCTGTGACCCGTATCAGCGGGCCGAAAATCTTTACGGTCACTTCTACGCCCACTATCTGAGCAATACCGTTCAAGGTTGGGTGACCGACCGCTATGGCTACAACGACGGTTGGATTTATACCGCCCTGTGGACACCGTATTATACTGCGCTCAAGGAAACCAAGTATGTGGCCAATGAAATAAGCGATGCCTCACACGCACAATACAGCAACGTGGCGCAGATGATGCGTATCATCACGGCCTGGCGTACGATTACGGTGACCGATGCCTATGGCGACATTCCTTACAGCAAGGCAGGATTGGGCGACGATCAGGTTGCTTTCGACACACAGGAACAAGTGTATGACGGCATCTTTAAGGAGCTCACCAAGGCTGTTGATGCCCTGAAGAACCCGCCGTCGGGTGTGGAACAGTCGAGCCTGAGTGCCGATCAGGACCTTATCTTTGCAGGTGACGTACAGAAATGGATACGCTTTGCCAACTCTGTACGCTTAAGAGCCGCCATGCGCCTGACCAATATCAACCCCGAAAAGGCAAAGAGCGAGGCTGAGGCTGCACTTGCAGCCGGCGTAATGGAGAGCGAGGATGACAATGCGATGGTTCGCATCACTGCTACCGGCGGCAATGCCTGGGGTCAACCGCTCTACATGATCTCGCAGTGGGACTGCTTCGTAATGAGTAGTGACATGGAGAAAATTCTCAAGCACGAAAGTACGGTCTTCGACCCCCGTATGCCCTTGTGGTTCGGCGTAACCATCAATTACCGCAATGCCCATTCAGGTAAAATTGGCACCACTTACACCGACGAGATGTTCTCAGGCTCACCAAATGGCATGAGCGACAGTCAGATTGGGCAGGAAGAAAACGGTGTTCATGCCAACTCGCAGGCATGGGGCTTGAAAGCCTACCCGGATTGGAACACAGGCAAGGCAACCGTTAGCGACGGCCCGGGCAACTCTGTGCTGACCATGCCGCTTAAGGCTATGGCTTACTCCGAAGTGTGCTTCCTCAAGGCCGAGGCTGCCATCCGCGGATGGTCGGGAGCAGGCGACGCCAAGACCAACTACGAGAATGGTATCCGCGCTTCCTTTGCTGAGGCACGTTCGAATATAGACGGTTCGGGCAACAATGTGGACCCATCGCTCTACACCACAGCCAACGATGAAACCTACATCACGACGGGTAACGTGGCTTGGAACGAAAGCGACTCGCAGGAGGCTAAGTTGAAGAAGATCATCACGCAGAAGTGGATTGCCCTCTATCCCGACGGCTTCGAGGCTTGGAGCGAGTTCCGCCGCACCGGCTATCCTGAGCTCACCCCGATTCAGCAGAGCGATGATGCCAGCATCAGTCCGGCTAAGGGACAGTTTGTCAAGAAGATACGCTACCCGGATGCTGAGCGCCGCGACAACCCCAACTCTACGGCCTCTACGCTCAACAACAATCAGGGCGACGGCATGAACGTACGCGTTTGGTGGGATACCAAGAGCAAATAGTTGAAACCCAATGAACATACCCGAACCGGTGAGACCGTGACAGTCTCCCGGTTCATTAAAAACTTAAAGCAAACTTATATCAATCAAATTCATAAATGACTTTTCAGCCATGACGAACATTCAGCAATCTATGATTGCGCTTGCTTTGATGCTTTGCATGGGCCTTGAGGCCGATGCAAGGCATCTTTTTGTTCAAGGCAAAGTGAGCGCAGCGGGCAAGGCCCTCAGTGGCGTCGTCGTCAGCGACGGCTATTCATGCAGCGTGACCGACGGCGAAGGCCGCTACCGTTTCGAGGCCAACGACGACGCACGCTTCGTCTTCGTCTCCACGCCATCGGCCTACACGGTAGCCTGCGACCAAGCCACCATTCCGCAGTTCTATCATCGTATCGACCGCTCTGCCCCCGATGCCGACTACGACTTCACGCTGACGCCCATCAAAGGCAACGCCGACCGGTTCGCTTTCCTTGCTCAGGCCGACATACAGGTATCAGCCGACAAGGAACTAACGAAAGGCTATACCGCCGACGTGACCGACATGCGCCGACTGGCCGACGACCTGCAGCGTGGAGGCCGCAACGTATTTTCCATCGACCTGGGCGACATCGTCGGCAACGCCCAATGGCTCTATCCCCAGTACATCAAGACCGCAGCGCCACTCAATATGCCCATCTTCCGCGCCATCGGCAACCACGACATGGAGATGCCGCCAAGCCGCACCTATGAAGGGTCGACAAAGACCTTCGAGCGCTACTTCGGACCGGTCAACTACTCGTTCAACCGTGGGCAGGCGCATTTCATCATCCTCGACGACTGCTTCTGTACTGGCCGCGACTATCAATACATCGGCTACATTCCCGAGCAGACCTTCCGCTGGCTGGAGCAGGATCTCGCTCATGTCAAGAAAGGCAGTCTGGTGTTTGTCGCCATGCATATTCCGTGCAGCCCCACCGACAAGCTCGTTTTCAACCAAAGCGACATGGAATATGTGAGCAATGCCGCCGCACTGTGGGATGTGCTTAAGGGCTACAATGTCCACTTCCTCTCGGGTCACACCCATTGGAACCAGAACCTGCAGTATGGCGATTCAATCATCGAGCACAACACCGCCGCCGTTTGCGGCATCTGGTGGAAGGCCGACATCTGCATGGATGGCACCCCGAGAGGCTGTGGCGTATATGAGGTCGACGGCGACCGACTGACGTGGTATTACCATAGTTTCGGTCATCCGCGCGACTACCAGTTACGGACCTATAAGCCGGGAGCTTCCAAGGAATACCCCAACGACATCATAGCCAACGTGTGGAACTATGACCAGCAATGGAAAGTGGAGTGGTTGGAAAACGGTAAGGTAATGGGACGGATGACGCAGTTCACTGGCTTTGACCCCGAGGCTACCGCCATCTGCGCCGACAAGGAAAAGGTGGAATACGACTGGATCTCCCCAGTAAAGACCGGCCACCTCTTTCGAGCCACGCCAAAGAACCCCAACGCCAAGATTACGGTGCGCGCTACCGACCGCTTCGGCCGAGTGTATGAAGAGGAGATAAAGTAAGGGCAACCCTATTTATTATAGGTCAACGGCAAGCCTCATACGTAAGCCCTATTCAGTAAAAAGCCTTCCCCACTCCATTCAAGGAGATGAGGAAGGCTTTTTCTTTGCAACTGCCATTACGTTTTTTCAATACGTCAGGCCTCCTTTACAAACTTCAACCGTTTGCCCACCTTACGCCATAAGGCTTCGGTGATGAGGATGCCGACGATGGCCGTGAGAATGCCGAGCAACACGTCGATAACGTAGTGGTGACCGGTATAAACGGCTGTGAACCAGATACCCACGCAGATGAAGCCAAACAAACACGAGGTGTACCAGCGGCGGCCACTCATCACCGAATAGACGGTGGTCACAAGCAGATAAGCGGCATGCAGACTCGGTACAGCGGCAAACACATTGGCATTCTTGCCATAAATGCTATGGAAGATGTTAAGCCCCACGAGCGCATCGAAGCGGCCGAGTCCACCCACATTGCCCGGCGTATGAAGGATGGGGGTGAAGCCGTAGTTCATCGCATACCATGGCGGGGCAGCCGGATGGACGTAATAGCCGATGAAGCCCACGAGGTTGACAATGAGAAACGCCCACGTGAAGCGGAACACCCATTGATAGCGTTTCGTGAAATAGAGATAGATAGAGAAGATGATCGGCACCGGCACCCAGCAGAGATAGAATAAACCGGCCATAAAGTCGACCACCGACCAGTGATGAGCGGCAAACCATTCACCCGGTATCACCGTTCCCGCAGCCGTCGTGATGCCGAACAGCGATTTCTCAGCATCGTAGAGGCCTTTCACGTCAATCGGGTTCACCTCATAGTTGGGCAGGAACCGCATGCTGCTGTAGATGAAGCCGAAGAGAAACCACGGCAACATATAGAGCGTGAAACGCCGCGTCGTTTTGATGGCGACCATCACGCCGAAGAGAATAGCAATCAATAAGCAGTCCATGCGTCTTACTCCTTGTTTTCGCGGTCACGCTCATTGAGCTTACGGTAGCAGTAGGCCACACGCCAGAATGCGGTGATATTGGCCAGCACGGCAATGAGTGTCATACCTCCGGCGAGCCACCACAGCGAACCCGTCAGTCCGGTAATAATGGCGGTGACAGCGGTGACGACTACGCGCTCGGGGCGCTGCATGAAACCCACCTTGCACTCGATACCGAGGCCCTCGGCGCGGGCCCTCACATAGCTCACCATCACGCTGCCCACCATGGCGGCAAAGGTGACAACGCCAAACCAGAACCACATCTGGCCGTCCTCGACGAAGATGAGCACAATGCCGAACAGCGATACGAGCTCACTGTAGCGGTCGAGCGTAGAGTCCCACATGGCGCCGAACGACGACGACATGTTGCCCACGCGCGCCAGGCGGCCGTCCATCATATCGAACAGGCCCGAAGCAAGGATGATAAAACCACCCCACCCTATGGTCACTGACTGCGCGTCAATGCTGTCTTGCTGCGCAGCATAGATAAAGAAGGCAGCGGCAAGAATATTGCCCAAGAAGCCAATGGTGGTGACCATGTTGGGTGTGATGCCCGCCTTAATCATTCCGTGAATGAGCGGATTGATGCATTTGTAGATAATCTTCTGAAAGAAATCTCTGTAGTTCATATCTTATATTTTCAGTTTTCTGATGATTAAACGTTTTCTTCGACGCCGTTCACTTCTTCCTCAAGTCTGTCAGCCTCGTCGGCGATGCCGTCTGCAGTATCCGACTTCTTGCGGAAGACGAATGTGCGCTGCAGGGGATAGTTGAAGCAGAACGCCACGCATAGCGCTACGGCGCACTTCACGATGACGAAATATTTAGCGCCTACGAGGTAGGTGATGAAGTTAGTGCCGCCGCCATTAAGCGTCATGCTGCCGAGCCACACCATGAGATAGCGTATGGCCAAGCTGCGCGTACGCCGACCCGTCTTGGAGAAGACGAAGTGGCTGTTGAGCATGAAGTTGGTCACACCACCCGACACCACACCGATGATGTTGGCGTAGCCGTAGGTAAGCAACCCCGACAAGTTCAGTCCGACAGCCAGTCCGAAGTCGACGATGCTGGCCACCGAGGCACTCATCTCGGCCTTGCAGAAGGTCATTATCTCGTGCTGTATTTTTCCCATTCGTCAGGCGAGCCAAGTGTACAGCAACTTACAGATAATCAGGACGATCAGCGCGTAAATACCGCCAAGGATGTCGTCACCCATCACCCAGAACGCGCCTTTGCGGCGGTCGAGGTTGCGTATGCCCAATGGTTTGACGATATCGAAGAAGCGGAACAGCACCAACGCCACCACAGCCCAGCCATACTCACCTTGCTGCAGCACGGCAAGCGGGATCCATACGCCCACCATCTCGTCGATGACCACACGCGAGGGATCGTCGCCCCAATAGGGCTGCAACTTCGCCGTGGCCCAGGTGCCGATAGGCGTGAACACGATGGCCAGCGCCCACGTGACGGCCTGCAGCCACATCGTGTCGGCTGGCAGCACCAAGCCCAATACTATCCAGATAACCGTGGCAGCCACGCTACCTGCCGTGCCAGGCCCCCAGGGCCAGAAGCCACTGCCAAAACCCGTGCCGATGAAGGTCGGCAGAAAGGGCGGACGGGCGTAGATGAGATTTCCTTTATCGTTCATTTTCAGTTGCTGTCAGCCAGTATGATGGCTATTATTAGTGCAAAAGTAATAATAAACTATAATTTAGCAAAGAGTTTTCACGGTTTTAATAAAATTCTGACTAACTTTGTTGTCCAACTCGCAAACGGTATGTTCAATATGTAGCCAACATTGGCTTCATTTGACCATATAACAGGATAATTATTCACAATTAATGATATCGAAATCGCTAATGCTGGTTGTCGGACTGCTGCTGACGGTTACCGCCGCCATGGCGCAGCAGGTCACGGGCCAGGTAACAGATAAAGACGGCTACGCGATACCCTACGCGAGCATCACCTACCGAGGCCACCACATCGCTGTGTCAAGCGACATTGAGGGCCGATTCAGCATTGCCGCTCATCCGGGATGGTCGCTGACGGTGACCAGCGTCGGCTTCAAGAGCAAGACGGTGAAGGTGGAGGCCAATACCACCGACCTCGGCCGCATTGAGCTTGCCGAAGATACGCGGTCGCTCAACGAGGTGGTGGTCAAAAGCAAGAAAGGCAAATACAGCCGCAAGGACAACCCTGCAGTCGAACTGATGCGCCGCGTCATCGCCGCCAAAAAGCGCACCGACCTCTCCAACCACGACTTCTATCAATACAACCGCTATCAGAAGATTACGCTGTCGCTGAACAATGTCACCGACGAACAGCTCAAGAGCAAGTTCTTCGAGAAGCGTGCCTATCTGCGCGACCAAGTCGAGGTATCGCCTTACAACAAGAAGCGCATCCTGCCGGTGAGCGTTGACGAGACGGTGTCGCAACACGTCTACCGCAAGGATCCGCTCAGTGAGAAAGACATTATCCGAGGCACGCAGTCGACGGGCATCGGGCAGGTGCTGTCGACCGGTGAGATTCTCAACACCATGCTGAAGGAGGTCTTCACCGACGTCGACATCTACGACGACTACATCCGGCTGTTGCAATACCAATTTGTCTCGCCCATCGGCTCAACGGCCATCTCCTTTTATCATTTCTACATCGAGGACACGACCTACGTCGACAAGGATAAATGCTACCATCTGCAGTTCATTCCCGCCAATCAGCAGGACTTCGGTTTCCGCGGCGAATTGTACGTGTTGGCCGACTCGACGTTGCATGTGCGCAAGGTCAACCTCTATATGCCGAAGAAGAGCGACGTCAATTGGATTGACGACATGCGCATCAACCAGGAATACACCAAGCTCGACAATGGCGAGTGGGTGCTCACGCAAGACGATATGATTGCCGAGATCCACGCCACGAAGTTGTTGCAGGACCTGCTCGTCGTACGAACGACGCGACTGTCTGACTATCAGTTTGATCCCATGCCGAAGCAACTCTTCTGGGGTAAGGCCAAGGTGAAGCACGACGCCGACGCCTTCAACCGCGGCGACGACTTCTGGAATACTTACCGGCAGGTGAAGCTGTCGAAGAGTGAGTCGTCGATGGACTCGTTTATCAAGCGCATGGAGAACAGCAAGGGCTGGAAATACATCATCAAGGCGGTGCAGCTCATGGTGGAGAACTATGTTGAGACCAACACCGACCCCAACAAGAAGAGTAAGTTCGACATCGGCCCCGTCAACACGTTCATCAGCCACAACTTCGTCGACGGCATCCGTCTGCGCTTGGCTGGCCGAACGCTTGCCGCCTTCAATCCCCACCTGTTCTGGTCGGGGTATGCAGCCTACGGTACGAAGAGTGGACAGTGGTATTATGGTTCCGAGATCACCTATTCGTTCAACAAGAAGAAGCTCAGTCCCTTCGAGTTCCCGCGCCGCAACATCGCCTTTGAGACGTCGTACGACGTGATGTCACCATCCGACCTCAACCTCATCCATAACAAGGATAACGTGTTCATGACCCTGCGGTCGTCGTCGCAGAACGAGATGTACCGCTACAACCGTCAGCGGCTGTCGTTTGAGTGGGAGACCGAGGCGGGCTGGCGCTATACGGCCAATGTCCAGACACAAAGCAACGAGACCAAGGGCGAACTGCATTTCATGCCGGTCGACGGCAGCGATGAGGTGAAGAAGATCCGCCTCACCGACGCCACCGTGGGCATCACTTGGAACCCGGGCGTGACTTACGTCAACACCAAGCGCACACGTCTGCCGGTCAACCTCGACTCACCCGAAATAGGCATCTCCCACACGATGGGTTTCAACAAGTTCCTCGGCGGCGACTATAAGAGCAACATCACCTCGCTGCGCCTGTATAAGCGGCAGTGGCTCGGCTCATGGGGCTTTATGAACATCAATGTCCGTGCAATGGCGCAGTGGAGCAAGGTGCCTTTCCCCCTGCTCATCCAACCACCTGTCAACCTGACGTTTGTGGAAACCGACAACACGGTGTCGCTCGTCAAGGACTGGGAATTTCTCAACGACCGTCAGGTGTTCTGGGGATGGAAGTGGGACCTCAATGGTAAGATTCTCAACCGCATTCCGCTGCTGCGGAAGTTGAAGTGGCGTGAGTTTGTCAATGTGAAGGGCTTCTGGGGCGACCTCACCGACAAGAACAACCCGGCGAAGCAGCCCGGCGATGCCATGCTCTTCCAGTTCCCCAAGAATTCCTACGCCATGGGCAGCAAGCCCTACTGGGAGGTGGAGGCCGGCATCCACAACATCTTCAAGCTCATCAGCATCGGCTACGTCCGTCGTCTGAGCTACCTCGACCACCCCGGCATCAGCAAGTGGGGCGTGCGCTTCGACTTCTACATGTCGTTCTAAGCGGTATTAAAAGGTAAAGGCGTATCAACATGGTAATAACCGTTCTGAGCTGTTGACTGTAGCGTCATCAATACATCGTTGATGATGGCGCAGCCGATTTCGCGATAATACCTGTGATCCGGGTCCTTACAATAGTACAAGCCGACCTCATTGATAGTGACCGGAATTTGAAAAGACTCTATTTGGCTGGCAAGCGACTTGAAATCTTACCTCTTTTGCCACTCTGCCAAAGGCCTGGTTCTCGTTTTTCTTCAGCATATAGGCTATAAAGACATTGACTTTGCTCATGTTATTTAAGGTTTTCAACTTCGATCAATATCGTGGTCGAGATTATAGATATAGTGTGAATACGGATCCGTGGCTACCTTCCCCATCATAGTCTGCCACCAATGGCATCTGTGAGCAGAAGGATGACAGTGCATCTTCAGACAGGTGCTGGCTAAGCTCCAGGTGAAAGGAAAAGGACGAACGGTCGTAATGCAGATCCCAAAGGTAACAGCCGAGGGAATTGACTGCAGCCGTTATCAACACGGCATAGCGCCAGGCCAAGGTTACATAATGATGCGAATAGCTGAGATAGCCCTTATTCATCAGGTTGTCTGCCAGCGTCCACAATGAGGCCTGATCCATCGTGGCGGTCTTGATGTCGTTGCAGGCCGACTCCACCAGCCAATAGGTGGCGTGGGCGTCGTCGTGGAGTGCATTATAAATAAGGTATCTGTAATAGGCCACCACACCATACTCGTGCCCGGCGATGTCAGAATTGGATTAATCTTACCATTTGAGGCGTTTATGTCGTGCGCGTGTTGTGCGCGACAGGAAAATAAAAAAAGCTGAGTTGCTGTTATCAACAACTTAGCTTTTAACATTCGTAGGGACAATCGGGCTCGAACCGATGACCTCTGCAATGTGACTGCAGCGCTCTAAACCAACTGGGCTATGCCCCTATCCTACTTCGCAACCGGCGTTTTACCGATAGCGAGTGCAAAGGTAAGCATTATCCTTGAACCGACAAAACTTTTTGGGAGTTTTTTACAATTTGGCGGTGGGAGATCTCACAATGCGACGAAGGGAGCTGCTTACAACTTGGAGATGATTGACTTCAAGAAACCAAGCACCTCGTCAATAATGCCGTTGGCTTCCTGGGCCGATTCATTGTCGGTTTGTTGTTTTACTTCCTTCTTCACCTCACGCGCCACGGCATTGGCAATGCGCATGGTGGTTTGCTTTGTAGCCGAGTCAACGGTCACGCCATTCTGCTTCACGACCTTGGTGATACGAGAGACCTGCTCACCCGATGGCAGAGTACTGGTCGACTGCTTCGTGGAACTGTATGAGGTGGGGCCATCGTCGGTGGCATTGTCGTTTTGATCGTCGTCAGATGAGCCGTCAGTAGCCTGATCCTCATCCGACGAACCGCCGGTAGAGGATTGGTCGGTTGATTCATCGTCGTCGAACAGTCCGCCGCCAATCTGCTTCGAGATGATATCAGGAAGGATTGACGACAGGTCGACAGCATTGACATGACCCAAGAAGCCCGTCGAGGCGTGCACATCCTTATGCAACACAGGTACATGGACGGTGGTGGTCGAGAAGAAGATGTAGTTGTGGTAGCTGAGGTCAGAGTCGACCACTTCCTTCAGCATCTGCACAGCCACGCTCTTGCCAAATGAGGCAAAGGCGCTCATGATGCTGCGAGCCAGCGTATTGCTATTGTCGTCAACATCCATAGAAACATCGCCAATCTTGTCATCGATGGCGCGCCGATGCTCAGCCGGACCAGGATTGGTCAGGGCAAAGATAAAGAGGATGACAGCCACGATGCCCAGCGTGATATAGAGTTTCTTATGGCTCTTCGGCTTTTCAGCGAGGTTATCGTCGGTTGGCTGATTGGCCGCACCGCTTTGTTCATTCAGCGAAACATCATCGATAGCACCATCGCCATTGTTGCCATTGGCAGCCTCACCCGTTGCGTTTCCAGCAGTTGCGGCTCCAGCAGCACCAGCCCCCTGCTGCGTGGCATGAGGCACGGGTGGCGGCGTGGGGCCATTGGTGGCACCATCTTTGGCAAACAGCGGCTTGAGTTCATCCACCTGCCAAGCCGGTTTCCAATCAGTCATACCCTCACACCATACAAGCGTCTCCTCGGTGATGTTGCGCGCACGCAGTTCATCAATCGTATAGGGACCCTGCTGCGCATCGTTGACAATAATAAAGTAGTTCATACGTAATCTTGATTTTGCTGCAAAGTTACCACATTTTCAA
>Ga0310695_10008153_pt1 | contig 16361 bp, 16 predicted proteins | sample RumenRJG_04DNA_FD_203882 | JGI IMG/M metagenome (GOLD analysis project Ga0310695, IMG submission 203882) | Bovine rumen microbial communities from Lethbridge, Alberta, Canada - RJG_04 (v2) (version 2) | ecosystem: Host-associated > Mammals > Digestive system > Stomach > Rumen | place: Canada...
GTCTTGTTCACTACCCTGAGCACTTCCTCCTCGAGGCCCGGCCTCTGTTTTGACGGCTTGGTCTCGATCTGCACAAGCACATCGTTCTCTCCGGCAAGCCGCAGCACTTCTTCAAGCGTCGTGATACGGACATTCTTATATTCATCCCCGTTGCCGCTTATGACCTCGTACTTCATGATCTCGTCATAAGTCATTTCGGAGACCGGCTTGTCGAGCCCGAAGCGTCTTTTCAGCGTCTGATCGTGCTCGGCGACCACGACGCCGTCAGCTGTGAGCTGGACATCCAGCTCTATCCACGGATCGCCCTCGGACACGGCCAGTTCAAAGGCTTCGTAGCTGTTGTCCGGAGCGTTCACATTGTCTCCTCTGTGAGCGCAGACCTCAGGACGCACGACATCCTTTGACAGGTAGTGATAAACATGCTTCGCATAGAACATGCCGCCTGCGATCATAAGTACAAAGCAGCCGATGACAGCAGCTTTTTTTATGACGCTGAACTCCTCAGTCCTGAAGATATGCGGCGTGATGCCGGCAAGCGATCTGTCCTCTTCAAAATACTGATAGAACAGCGCAGTTATGCCTGCGTTATTGACAGACGGGACGATCATCGCCTTTATGATGTGAGCCAGGGCATCTTCCGGAGTGCCTCTGCCGGGCAGCAGTTCCGAGAGACAGCCAATTGCATAATTGACTGTCAGGGAAAGGAGCAGCATGCATATGACCGTATTCAGATGACGTCCCTTCCCCAGCTTCCATGCGCCTTTGCAGCTGCGGATAAAGCTTGTCTCACGCAGCACGTATATATTGATCGAGAACAATACTCCGATCTCCACGAGTATCAGGATCAGATATACTATCCTGAAAGCCGCCGCAAACAGAGGTCTGGCCTCTATACCGAGTATTACAAAGAGCGGTATTTTGACTTTATACGCAGCATTGCTCAGCGATATTATCCCGGTAATGGGAAACAGCACCATCACAAACAGCAGTACCGGCCAGTTGCGCGGAGCCAGAGTCTTCCTGCAGGTCTTCGCTCCCGCTGCGATCATGCTCCAGATATCGGTCCTCCGTCCGATCTGCGCCATGGAAAAGGAATGCAGGAGCCCCCCTATCTCAAACAGAGCGGTAAAAGTCATGATGATCAGGAACAGGAGGATCAGTATCACTGTCACAGGATGAGTGCACACCTTCAGCATATTGGACTTGTCCACATATCTGACGCCTTCCGCGGCGATCAGCACCCTGCTGAAGGCGAAGCGCATCACTTCTGCAGCGAACAGAGAAAAAACGGCGCACAAAAACGAGAAGATGATCTTGGTCAGCGGATCGACAGTAAGTATCATCCATACATCACCGATAAACTGTTTTATTCTGCTCAGTGCGTCCTTCATTTAGTGTTACCAGTCATGTCAGTTTTTCCCGAGGAATATCTCCAGCTGCTTCATGGCCATGGTCGCATAGGCGCCCATAGGCAGGAAGAAGGATACTGTAAGCACGGATCTTCCCGGGTAGCATTCATCTTCCTCACAGCTGAGGAAATTGATAGGCGTTTATCGCCGGAAGATTATCAGCATTATTTAGAGCTGCAGGATAGATTCGACAAGGCAAGGGCAGCGTATGCTAACGGCACAGGCACTCAGGCAGAGCTGGATTCTGCAAGGGAGGAAATGCTTGCACACGTACGCAGCACCTGCAACAGATCCCGCTGATCACTGATAACATGGACAGAAAATAGCGTTCGCTCCCAGCGTTGGGACAGACGCTTTTTTGCTGCTCTTATATTCTTTCTTTCCTACCAGCTGAGCCTCCAGATCATGAATCGGTCATAGCCGTCGTCCTCTTCAAATACTTTCTCGAAGGCCGGCTCGCCGGCAGAAGCCTCATCATCCTCATGGTCCGATACTTCGCTCTTCTTTATTGTATCACCTGAGATATAGAGCCTCCACAGCATTTCTTTCTGCCTCTTCCCGAAGAACTCCTGCACCTCCGGATCGGTCGAGCTCATATCACCGCTCCCGTCCGGCATCGACGTATACACAGTTTTGACCAGCGCTTTGTTCTCCCCGTCATAGTCCCAGTTCCCGTAGTACTCGAAGACCCCGAGCTGTTCGGTCATGGTCTTATCCATCACGAGATAGACTTCCCTCGGGTCGCCCGGATGCAGTAAAGCCTCCAGTTCTGCAGCCTCACTGCCGCCGAAGCCGTACTCATCTGTCAGGGCTCTGATCGATTCGTCCTTATCCATCACCACTACTTTATACAATGCATCAAAGCCTTCTGCTTTCCCGAGCCTGCCGGTGAGCATATCGACCGGCCTGTCGCCCGACGTCGAGATCATCTTTATCAGTGAGTAGCAGAGCTTCGGATCATCGGTCGAGAGTATCCTTCCGACTATGTTCAGCCGCTTCGCAGTCCCTGTACCCCCGTCCCAGAGAGCCGGATGCCCGGATTCAAGCTCATAGTAGTAGCCGTAGTCCCACCAGGAAAGCACCACCGCATCCTCGGTCCCGGCATTTTCCTTCACCCACTCCATGCTGTGGGCGAGCGAGTCGCTCATCATGCTCCTTATTTCCCGGCCCCACAGGAAGGAGCCGGTCAGCGCCAATACCACCGCCGCGCATATCGCGACATTGAGCACCGCGTTCCGGGCCGCCTCTTTCCAGGAGACGTTCCCTTTGTCAGTTATATATTTATTGAACAAGACCCCCTCGAGCATCCCCACGAGCACGGCGCACGGGAACGCAAAGAACTGCACCATCCTGACGCCGACTCTTGTCATGAAGAAGCAGGCGATCAGCCACGTCCCGATCACGGAGAGATAGACCATCACCCTGTTTGTGTCTGCGCCTTCTTTCCGCATCTTGACGACCCTGTAAATTATATAGCCCATGGATGCAAAGGCAAATATCAGGACGAGCAGGCCGCCAGCGCCGTTCACTATAGTAGTCGACTTATCACTGATGTCGGCTAAAAACCAGTTGCAGAACTTCTCCGGGCCGAAGTCAGGCGCCCTGAGTTCCAGAATGGTATCATTGCCGCTGATCTCATTTTCGTCGGAAGTCGAGTAACCGGCCACTTTTCCGAGCAGGCCGGTCAGCACCGGTCTCCCGAAAGGCGTTGCCGCGAATATACAGGCCAGAGCAGCTGTCGCCAGATAGACCTGTACAGGCACGGCGCTGAGCCACTGGCGGATTCTTCCGGCCGGCCTGGTCAGAGCTGCACCGGTGGTCTTGCCAGGGGGCATGAGCAGTCGGCTGAGCACGTAAACTCCGCCGCCTGCCGCAGCAACCGCGGCGAAGATAAACGCACTGTATGTCCAGTAAGCTTTGTACAGCAGCGCCGTGACGCCGAAGCATATGGCAAGCAGGATGCCTTTCTTCAGAGAATTCCGGAGCATCATCTCCGTCATGAGCAGCATGAGCAGCAGGACAAAGAACGAATGGACTATGTCTGTATCGAACATCCCGGCGAGTGTACGGGAGACGAATGCCGGCGCGCAGGTGACGAGGAGCGCTCCGACCGCCCCCGCGAAGAAAGCGCCGCCCTTCTTATCGCCGGACATCGCGAGATATGCTTTCTGAGTCAGGATCCACGCGGCGGGGATAGTAAGCAGCATGAAAAAGAACACGAAGTAGAAGTCCACGAATCGTATGTCGGCTTTACCGAACACACTCATGACCTTCCACATGAAAGCCGCCGTCTCCGGCAGCATGTTCTTACCCTTCACAGCTGTGCCTTCCGGAGCATACTGTAAAGTATCGATCAGCTGCCCGGTCCCGGGATCAGCCGTGCCGTACTGCCCGGTCTCGGCTATCTCCCTGGATATACGCACATAAAAGGCGGAATCCGGATCCAGAAAATACGGAAGACCCGATTCATCGACCCAGACGTCATTGCCGTCCCTGCCCTGAAGGAGCGAGAGATCAGGCATCCTCACCGCACACGCGAAGAACAGGACTATGGCAAACAGGACAGCGACGATCAACACGCTCCGCCGCTCAGTTTTCATGTTATCGTCTTTCATGAGCAAATATACCTCAGTCCGTCTATCTGCTATTAGTAATACCCCTAAACGATCGCTGTTGCATCGGTAAACGGTATCATATCTGCCGTAAACATTTTTCTCCTCTTGTATTTTAGCTATCCGCGGACAAATGGAGAACGATACTCCGCATTGATCTCGCTGATTTCTTTTTCTCCATCAATATATGGTCTGTACAGAGAAGCTATCGTTCCTCCACCGCGATTATCACATCCCGAACAAAATTCGCAGTCGACTCCGCATGCTCCCCATAGCGACTGATAAACGATTCGTTCCCTCTCTTCACGTGTTGTATCTTTTATCAGGATCGACTTCATATGCACCTGGTCCCATTAGAAATTGAGTTCATATCAGTCATCAAGGATCTCATCGTAAAACATCATCTCAGCAAAAGAGAGCGGCTTCTTTGCCTGTTCTTTCATGAGTCGCCTGTAGGTCTTGTCATCGACTTTGACCGTACGATACTCTGTGGTCTTTTTCCTGCCAAACAGACCCGGTTTTTCAGTTTCAACTTTGACCTTGATCTTTTTCCTGTATTTATATTGTACCCGTTACTGTATTCTTACTCAACGAAAAACGCTCTGCCGGAGCAGAGCGCAGATCAGTTATCTTCATAATTATAGTGGCAACACCGCTCGATAATAATGTCTCCAATATATTAACTTTTCTGTATACATATTGAAAGGGTATTATTAATACTATAGTTGTATTTTGCAGAAGCTAAAGAAAGGATAACGATCATGGCATTTTTAAAAAATAACAAAGATAATAACGACAGCTTTTTCAGCAACGGATACTCCGACAGCTGGTTCTCTGCAAAAGATGGAAATAGTGCCGATGAATGGAGCCAATTAGGACTTGAAGACCTGGAAAATATCGCAGGTGGAGTCGGAGATAAAAGCGGATACATAGAGGAAGATGGCATAGTACTCGCATTAGTGGGCAACGGAGTATTTCAGGTGAATGTTGGTCAGCAAACAGTCTCCGCTTGCCTGTCCGGGAAGATGAGAATGAATTACGTCAGAGTCATGCCCGGCGATAGCGTTCGAGTGTATTATTCCCCGGACACCTTGCAAGGTAGAATCACATATCGTTATAAAAGATAAACCAGGCTGTTTCATCGGTAAAAGGTATGTACATAGCTGAGGCAAGCGACCCAAGAAAAACGGTCGCCTCATGTGAAGCGACCGGATCAACGCCTTATTATGAAGCAACAGGAGACACCCGGTCTTACCCACGTAAAAACCCGTAAAAAAGCTCAATAATAAGGTTCTGGTCACCTGCCAAGGTAAATGCAAGTGACCGAGTTGGAGTTGTAACATTTAAGTAAACGGTTATGTATTCACCTTCCGGGATGGGACCGAGATAACCGTACAATAATGAAGATAAGCTCTCACATCAGAAAAGCCTCGACCGAAGTCGAGACTTTGTCTATAGTCTGACGAGAAGGTATCCAACGGATACCTTCGTTTCGCCGGACTTATCGTGCGTGCGAATCAATTAGAACATTCCCCATTTTGTTATTCCGCAAAATTTGCACTTGTATTCCACATCGTCTATCCAGCCCATAATTGAGCCGGGTCTTGTGTTTCCTGTTTCATCCCAAATATGGCCAAGTCCTTTTTTTCGTTTCGGGCATTCTGCGAAATCGACAGCTCCTCTAGTTGTTCCTCCAGAAACACCTTCCAGCATATCGTCATCCATAACAACAAAATCCTTTTGCTGCACCTGTGTGATTGCTTCCCTGATATCCGCCTCTGTCACGTCATAGCCCATCTCATGTGCCATGTCGACAACAAGCGCAATCTTTTCCTCTCCGGTCTTTGTGGCAGCGGCTTTCTCGCACAATCCTTCATCAGGTATCTTTTCCTTCACTGCAGCCAAAAACTCTTTTGCTTTTTCTACTGACATTATATTCCTCCTCCTGCTCATTTTTTCAGATCAAACGGGTTTACGAAATACCAGGCGTATGGCTCACTCTGGCCAAGCTGCTTGCTGTAGCTGTTTAGTTACAGTCACTCTTCCCGTCTTTCAGAGTTCAATATTTGTAGTACGCTTCCCAGATCTCTTTTCCGTAATACATAAATGTGTCGAAGTCAGGATCGTTAGGGTCCTCAGTGAACTCTCTCCCGCCGGCGACTTTTTCGAGCATGTCAGGATTTAATTCAAAGTTTTCATCACTATTGCTGAAATAACCGTCTTTCTGTGGATTCTTCTTTGTCATGACTTTCTCCTTTACTGTTTGCTATCATTTATCCTCTGTTATCTTTATCCTCTTTGTCAGTTCTAATAGGTGATATTGTGTATTTTATATGCTTATATCCATCCCCAGAATGTTTTCCCGCACTTATTGCAAATATATTCAGTATCGTCAATTATGCGTAAGTTCCGCAGGGTAAGGACCCTGAGCAACAAAGAATACTTAGAACTCATACTCGATATTAAACTTTTCTTTATATCCGCACTTTTCGCAACAGAATGTCCCGGTCAGAACCATCTTCTTCATCATATGTCCATCATTTGAATGGGCATAAATCATTGTTTCATATTGATTACATTTAGGACACCTGAACCATGTTTCAAAATGATCGCCAACAGGCTTTCCATAGATTTCACCGCCGGACACATTCTCCAGATCTTCCGGATTCAATTTCACTACTCTTTTGTTTTCCATAGCTGGCCTCCCTTTCATGAATAATGATTGATCTGTTACACATTATTCTCGTCATTTCGCCTTGTTTTTTACGAATGCAACCGCTTCATTGCGTGATACTTTTTTACCATTGATGTAATACTCGTTAACGAACAGATCACTGAATTTACACTCCACGCCTGCCTTGGCCCATGCGCCTACGATCGCCTGACAATGTCCCGGATTAAGGAGCAGATCAAAATAACTGTACCCGCTGCATAAACCCAGTGAACGAAGGACAATGCTGTCTTCCGAAAGCTCAGAGCAGTTCCCTCCCGAGATTTCCTCAAGATCTTCGAGTGAAAGGCTGTCAATATGTTCATTGATCTTTGCCTTCAGTTCTTCTCTGATTTCTTCTTCTTTCATTATAATTACCTCCATGATCTTAGTTTGTTGATATCTTTGCCTGATCTATAGTATATACGCTTTTATGTAGCAAATTGAGACATTTTGCTGAATGTGGTCCGTCACGACACAAGGCTTTTCCATAGTCCGGTTATAATGTCATGTTCTCCCTGCTTACAAAGTGGTCGGGATGGCGAGAATCGAACTCGCGACCTCTTCGCCCCCAGCGAAGCGCGCTACCAAACTGCGCCACACCCCGTTGCTCTCCTTAATCATCGTCGATAATATCAAGCATTATCAACTCATCAAGTGAAATGGGCTTATGCTTGTTCCGTTCAAGTTCCTTCTTTGCCTGCCTATATTTTGCTAATTTCGATATTATTTTACCATATTACAAGGGCCGTTTTTCGGACACCTGAGATCTGGAGTTTTTCTGGAGTTTTTAGAGGTGGTTCATAATTAATGACTCAAACTTCCCACACCTTCAGGGCGGTGTTAAAGCTCTGTGAGCCTTGAAATTTCAATACTTTCAGCCATAAAAAAGAGGCATAAATTGTTCTCCGATGGTATAATAGTAATAACCACAAAACCATAACCATAAGGAGATTTATGCCATGACTATTTTACCACAGACAGATCGTGATGGACAGATGCTTTCTACAGTAATCGACAGATTCCTGAAGAGATTTCTTGTCGGAGACATCCTCAGAAAATGCAACGCCGGCAAAGAGAAAGGCGTTCCTGTCATGAAGATATTCCGCTACATGATGAGCAATGCCTTCAATGCCCGCAGCATGTACATGCAGATCAAGACTGAAGCCTATCGCGAGGATTTCTGTAAGAACACTTACTACAGATTTCTAAACAGCGTCAAGACAAACTGGCTCCGGTTCACAACATTGCTGTCTGAATCCGTCATCAACGGCTTCATGCGTGACCTCACTGATGATGACCGTCAGGACGTGTTCATCATAGACGATACTCTTTTCGACAAAGCCGGATACAAGAAGACCGACATGGTCGCGAGAGTCTTCGATCATGTAGACATGAAGCATCGCAAGGGCTTCAGACTATTGACACTCGGTTGGTCAGACGGAAACTCCTTCATCCCGATCAACTTCAGCCTGCTCTCATCGAGCAAGGCGTCGAACCAGATCGGTGTGATGGACATCGGCGACAAGCGAACAATAGCCGGTAAACGCAGGCTCATGGCAATGCGTAAGGCAACCGATGTAATGATCGAGCTGCTCAAAGCTGCACTGAATGCCGGTCATAAAGCCAGTTATGTTCTCTTTGACACATGGTTTGCAAATCCGCACCAGATCATCCAGATCAAAGACATGGGTCTGGACACGATCGCAATGGTCAAGAAAAGTGCTAAGACCAAGTACGAGTTTGACGGCAAAAGGCTCAACATCAAGGAGATCTATGGCAAATGCAAGAAGCGCAGAGGCCGCAGCCGCTATCTCCTGTCGATCGAAGTCAGGCTTGGCAAGGATAAAGCTGATGAGCATCAGATCCCTGCAAGGATCGTATGTGTCCGCAATCGCAACAAGAGAAAGGACTGGATCGCACTCATCACCACGGATATGGATCTGAGTGAAGAAGAGATCATTCGCATCTATGGCAAGAGATGGGACATCGAGGTGTTCTTCAAGACCTGCAAGACCTATCTCAAGCTCCGCAAAGAATGCAGATCTCTGTCATACGACGCTATGACTGCTCATGTTGCAATCGTCTTTACCAGATATATGATCCTGTCAGTGTCTCAGCGCAGAGATGAGGATCAGCGAGCACTCGGCGAACTGTTTTACCTGATGATGACCGAATTGGAGGACATCACATTCAATGAATCGATGATGATACTGGTGGAAGCGATGTTCCAGTCAGTCAAGTCGGTATTTCAGATAACTGATGAACAACTTGAGCTGTTTGCCGAAGACTTCTACAACAGACTGCCGGATTACATACAGAAATCGCTTGGATACACTCCTAAGCTGGCTGCATAGGTAAATTCATGGCTGACGATATTGAAGTTTCAAGGTTCGTTCCACATTTCAATGTGGGAAGTTTAAGTAATTATTTATCCATGGTATATGGAGACAGAGGTACGTTATTCTAAACTGTAAACAGGAGGAAAAACATGGCATTTATCACAAAACTGGCAGAGGGCTTCATGTCACTGTTCACTGCCGGCGGCGAGACCTTCGCGGGTTGGGTAACGGGCATCATTCCAATGGTCGTGTGCCTGATGACGTTCGTCAACTCCATCATCAAGCTGGTCGGTACTGAAAAGGTAGAAGCTTTTGCTAAGAAGATCACCAAGTTCGCAGTGCTCAGATACACACTGCTGCCTCTCATGGCGGTGTTCTTCCTCGGAAACCCGATGTGCTACACATTCGGCCGTTTCGTAGAAGAGAAGTACAAACCGGCTTACTACGATGCTGCAGTAAGCTTCGTGCACCCTATCACGGGACTCTTCCCTCACGCTAACGCAGGCGAGCTGTTCGTATATCTCGGAATCGCTACAGGTCTGCAGCAGGCAGGACTCAGCACAGGCGGTCTTGCTGTACGTTACTTCATCGTAGGTCTGATCGTCATCCTTATCAGGGGCCTTCTCACTGAGAGGATCTATGCGTTCATGACCAGGGACAAGTAGTGAGAGGAGGAACAAAAATGTATAAGACTATCAAGATCAAGGCCGGAGACGGCGGCTGGGGCGGCCCTCTCACGGTAACACCTACTGAAAAATGCCACACTGTCCTCAGCGTGACAGGCGGCGGCGTCCACCCTATTGCGCAGGCTATCGCCGACATGTCCGGCGGAGTCGCTGTAGACGGATGGAAGACTACTCTCCCTGATGAAGAGATCATGGTTGCAGTCGTTGACTGCGGCGGAACTGCAAGATGCGGCGTCTATCCTAAGAAGGGCATTTTTACAGTCAACCTGATGCCTGTAGGACAGTCCGGCCCTCTCGCCCAGTTCATCACTCCGGAGATCTACTGCTCCGCAGTAAAAGAAAAAGATATCGAAGTCCTCGGCGATGCTCCTGAGGAAGCTGCTGCAGCTGCTGCTGCGCCGGCTGCGGACAAGGGACCTAAGACAAAGGCTGAGGCCAAGGCTGAGGTCGCTGCCGCCGAAGAAGGCAAGAAGCAGGGATTCGTGGTGCGTCTCGGCAAGGGCGTCGGCTACGTAGTAGGCCAGTTCTTCCAGGCGGGCCGTGATACCATCGACATGGTAATCAAGAACATCCTGCCGTTCATGGCGTTCACAAGTACCATCCTCGGTATCATCAGCGCCAGCGGACTCGGTAACGTTATCGCCAAGACTATCGCGCCTCTGTGCGGAACACTTCCTGGAATGCTGGTGATCTGCTTCATCTGCTCACTGCCGTTCCTGTCGCCGATCCTCGGACCTGGCGCCGTAATCGCACAGATCGTCGGTACACTGCTCGGTTCGCAGTTTGCCATGGGAGCTATCCCTGCGCAGTACGCTCTTCCGGCTCTGTTCGCTATCGACGGTCAGGTAGGCTGCGACTTCATCCCTGTAGGTCTGTCCCTCGGAGAGGCAGAGCCTGAGACCATCGAATACGGTGTTCCGGCTGTTCTGTTCTCGCGTATCGTAACAGGCCCTGTATCTGTACTTATCGCCTTTGCGTTCAGCATCGGAATGTACAAGTAGGATAGAATATTCTCACAGTACCGGCTCGCTCCGGTACTGTGGGGATCATTTTGGAAAAGTCCCCGGATCAGTATAAGGAGTATACAATGGTATCAAAGAAAATCATCATTGAAGACCCACTGGGTATGCACATGCGTCCGGCCAGCCGTCTGGCCAAGATGGCTGCGGATTATCAGAGCAAAGTAACGGTCAAATTCAACGGAAAAGACTTCGACTGCAAGAGCGTCATGCTGCTTATGACGGCCTGCATCAAGCATAAATCGGAGATCGAGCTCGTCTGCGACGGTCCTGATGAAGAAAAAGCTCTCGCTGAACTCGCTGAATTCATCGAGTCCGGCATGGGTGAATGATCAAGATCACAATTCTGTGCTCCCCTGCATTTTTTATGCAGGGGGGCATTTCTTAACGGAGGAACAGATATGTATAAAGGAATCGCTGCATCACGCGGAATCGGCATCGGCAGCATCTGCCGGATAATCGAACAGGATCTTTCTTTTGAAGCAAAACTGGTAGAAGACACTGAAGCGGAGAAGAACCGGTTCCGGAAAGCCATAGACGAGTTTATCGAAGAGACGTTCGCAATGGCTGATGACGTAAGAGAGAATATAGGCCCTCAGGAGGCTGACATACTCATGGGGCATGCCGTCATGATCCAGGACCCTGCGATGTCGGGAGAGATGTTCAACATGATCGACAGCGGACAGTGCGCTGAATCCGCGCTCACGGCCGTATGCGACATGTTCCACGGCATGTTCTCGGGGATGGAAGACGAGATGATGCGCCAGAGGGCTGCGGATATAACGGATGTAAAGGTGTGCATCCTGAAAAAGCTTCTTGGCATAGAGGACATCGACATAGGCAAGGTCCCGCAGGGCACGGTGCTCGTGTGCAAGGACCTCACGCCTTCGATGACTTCGCAGATAGTAAAGGAGAACGTGTCGGGCATCATCACCGAGGTCGGAGGCCCGACTTCCCACTCCGCCATACTTGCCAGGGCGCTTGAGATCCCGGCCGTGCTTTCGGTGCCGGGCATAGTGGACTCGGTAGAAGATAAGGATGTGGCGATCATTGACGGGACCGACGGAGAGGTCTTCATCAATCCGGACGGCGATGTCCTGGCGAAGTACATCAAAAAGCGCGAGGAGTTCATCAAGAAAAAAGCCGAGCTCAAAAAGTTCATGGGAAAGGAGACCCTTACCGCGGACGGCGACAAGCTCGAGGTATACTGCAACATAGGCACTCCGAAGGATGCTAAAAAGGCGATGGAGTGCGACGGAGAGGGCGTCGGACTGTTCCGCTCCGAGTTCCTGTTCATGGACAATACGCACCTTCCTACCGAGGAGGAGCAGTTCGAGGCGTACAAGGAAGCCGTCGAGACCATGGAGGGAAAGACCGTCATCATCCGCACGCTCGACATAGGCGGCGACAAGGACATCCCGTACATGGATTTCGAAAAGGAAGAGAACCCGTTCCTCGGATTCAGAGCCGTAAGGTACTGCCTGGCCAACCCGGACATGTACAGGGTGCAGCTGCGCGCGATCGTAAGAGCCAGCGCTTTCGGATGCGCGAAGATCATGGTGCCTCTTGTCACCACGGTCGATGAGGTCAGGAGCGTCAAAAAGCTCGTTGAAGAGATCAAGGAAGACCTTCGTAAGGAAGGAGTGGATTTCGATGAGAACATCGAGGTGGGCTGCATGATGGAAACGGCCGCGTCCACGATGATCGCGGATCTTCTCGCGAAAGAGGCGGACTTCTTCTCGATCGGGACAAACGACCTCACGGGCTACACCATGGCGGTGGACAGAGGCAACGCGAAGGTGGCGTATCTTTACTCCGCGTTCCAGCCTGCGGTGCTTCGCTCGATCAGGACCATAATCGAGTGCGGAAAGAAGGCGGGCATACCTGTCGGGATGTGCGGAGAAGCGGCCGCCGATCCGCTCATGATCCCGCTGCTCATCTCCTTCGGGCTTGATGAGTACAGCGTCAATCCGGTGCTCGTGCTCACTTCCCGCTGCATCATTTCAAAATGGACCAGAGCCGAGGCTGATGCGCTTGCAGAAAAGGTCATGGCGATGGATAATATAGAAGAGATCATGGCGACGCTCAAGGCTGCCGCCAAGGAATGACAAGCGAATAAGGAGAGGGTTATGACAGGTGCTGAAAAGAAAGAATTGATGAAGAATGCCTGCATGGTGAGGATGGGCATCATCGAAGCGACCCATGCAGCTAAATCGGGACACCCGGGCGGGAGCCTTTCCGCCGCGGAGATGTTCACTTATCTGTATTTCAGAGAGATGAACATCGATCCGAAAGACCCGAAGCGCGCTGACAGAGACAGATTTGTGCTGTCGAAGGGACACACTGCGCCGGGGCTGTATTCGGTCCTGGCAAACAGGGGATTCTTCCCTGTTGAAGAGCTGAAGACACTGAGAAAGATCGGAAGCCGCCTGCAGGGACATCCTAACATGAACGAGACTCCGGGCGTGGACATGTCGACGGGCTCGCTCGGTCAGGGCGTTTCGGCTGCCGCAGGCATGGCTCTTGCGGCTAAAAAGCAGGGCAGGGCCCTCCGGGTATATACCCTGCTCGGAGACGGCGAGATCGAGGAGGGCCAGGTGTGGGAGGCCATGATGTTCGCCCATCACTACGGACTCGACAATCTCTGCGTCATAGTGGACAACAACGATCTGCAGATCGACGGAAGGATCGCGGACGTCATCGACCCGTATCCTATCCCTGAAAAATTCAGGGCGTTCGGCCTCAATGTCATCGAGATCGACGGACATGACTTCGAACAGATCGAAGCTGCAATGAACAGGGCCAGGCATACAAAGGACGTCCCGACTGCGATAATCATGAAGACGACCAAGGGCAAGGGCGTCAGCTTCATGGAGGATCAGGCCGGATGGCACGGCAAGGCCCCTGACGACGATCAGTATAAGCAGGCAATGGACGAACTCGGCAGGCAGCTCGAAGAAGTGGAGGCGATGTGATATGGCAGACGTAAAGAAGATCGCAACAAGAGAAAGCTACGGCAACGCTCTGGTGGAGCTCGGCAGAGAACACGACGATGTGGTCGTGCTTGACGCCGACCTCGCAGGCGCCACCAAGACGAGCACATTCAAGAAGGAATTCCCTGACAGACACTTCGACTGCGGGATCGCAGAAGGCAACATGATGGCTGTTGCGGCCGGCCTCGCCTCGATGGGCATGGTTCCGTTCGCATCGACCTTCGCCATGTTCGCCGCCGGAAGGGCGTTCGAGCAGGTAAGGAACTCGATCGGCTATCCGCATCTGAACGTAAAGATCGGCGCGACTCACGGAGGCATATCGGTAGGAGAAGACGGGGCGTCCCACCAGTGCTGCGAGGATTTCGCCCTGATGCGCAGCATCCCGGGAATGACGGTCATCTGCCCGGCGGATGATGTAGAAGCCCGCGCTGCGGTAAAGGCCGCGTACGAATTCGAGGGACCTGTATATCTCAGATTCGGGCGCTCGGGCGTTCCCGTGTTCCACGACGAGGACAGCTTCAGCTTCGGGATAGGAAAGGGAGAAGTCCTGAAGGACGGAAACGATGTGGCCATAATCGCGACGGGCATCATGGTCTCTGAAGCCATGGAGGCCGGAGAAGAGCTGAAGTCTCAGGGCATCGATGCCAGAGTCATCAACATGGCTACGATAAAGCCTCTCGACGAGGAGCTGGTGCTGAAGGCCGCCTGCGAATGCGGCAGAGTCGTTACATGTGAAGAACACTCGGTCATCGGAGGGCTCGGGGAAGCCGTCAGCTCGCTCCTTTCCGAAAAGCATCCGGTACCGGTGCGTCGCATCGGGGTCAACGACGAATTCGGACACTCCGGTCCTGCTGCGGAACTGCTGAAGGACTTCGGCCTCTCGGCAGAGAATATCGTAAAGACCGTTAAAGAGTTCAGATAACACGAGGAGGTCATGAGATGAAGTTTTTCATAGATACAGCCAAAGTCGAGGACATCAGAAAAGCCAACGATATGGGCATAATCTGCGGCGTGACGACAAACCCGTCGCTGATCGCAAAGGAAGGAAGGGACTTCAATGAAGTCATTAAAGAGATCACGGAGATAGTCGACGGCCCTATAAGCGGAGAAGTCAAGGCGACGACGACCGATGCTGAAGGAATGATCAGAGAAGGCCGCGAGATAGCCGCCATCCATCCGAACATGGTAGTCAAGATCCCGATGACAGCAGAGGGCCTGAAGGCTGTCAAAGTGCTGGCGTCCGAGGGAATAAAGACCAATGTGACGCTGATCTTCACGGCCAACCAGGCGCTTCTTGCTGCAAGAGCCGGAGCGACATATGTATCGCCGTTCCTCGGAAGACTCGACGACATCTCGGTCAGAGGCGTCGATCTCATCAGAGAAATCGCCGATATATTCGATGTCGCCGGCATTGAGACCGAGATAATCTGCGCCAGCGTAAGGAATCCTATCCACGTCACCGACTGCGCTCTCGCGGGAGGAGACATCGCTACGGTGCCATACGCAGTTCTCGAAAAGATGATACAGCATCCGCTTACGGACATCGGGATCGAGAAGTTCCAGGCGGACTACAAGGCAGTTTTTGGGGAGTGATACCCCTGTTTCAGACGACCGGCCTTCCCTCCATGAGGGAGGGCTTTTTTCTTGTCCTTAAGTAGTTGACAAGTATATGCACAGGTGGTACAATAACAAATTTTGTTTGCTTTTTAGTACAAAAATATATATAATGATGCTATAAAAGGAGGAAAGCGGCCATGTTCAATATCGGAGACCACATTGTTTATCCGATGTACGGCGCAGGCATCATCACGGAGATCGTCGAGAAGGATTTCCTGGGTGAGATGCGCATGTATTATAATGTGTCGCTTCCTTACTGCCGCATGGAAGCTTCCGTTCCTGTGGACAACTGCGAAAAGCTGGGCGTGCGTCCGGTTATAGACAAGGCGCGCATAGAAGAGGTCATCGCGGCGCTGAAGAGCCCGAGCGAACCCATGAACCCCAACTGGAACAAACGATACCGCGAGAACACCGAGAGGATGCAGACCGGAGACATACTGGAGGTGGCGGCGGTAGTCAGAAATCTCGTCAGGACGGACAGACAGAAACCGCTTTCCACCGGAGAGAAGAAACTCCTGAGCACTGCAAAGCAGATACTCGAGAGCGAACTCATATACGCCGGCGGCTACACAATGGAAGAAGCAGACGAGATGGTCGAACTCAATATTTAGCGAAAAGCGAATGAGTCGGCCATTTAAAATGTGATATGATAGTCTTCACGGATCTTCTGAAGGATACTGCAAAGAAATATGAGCAAGAGAAAAACCAGTACAAAGAATTATGCGGTCATAGTCGCTGCGGGGAAGGGCAGACGCATGGGCATCGACATGCCGAAGCAGCTGCTGCCTTTCGGCACGTCCACCATACTCGGCACATCGGCGTACAGATTCGCTTCTCACAGGGAGATGGACGGCATCGTCATAGTCGCTCCCTCGGACGGCTCTCTCGATGAGATATATGAGAAGATAGCGGCGGAGTGCGAAGAAAGAGCCGGGCGCGACGCCGGCTATGTGAGCATAGTGCACGGCGGGGC
>Ga0310695_10008154_pt1 | contig 16360 bp, 17 predicted proteins | sample RumenRJG_04DNA_FD_203882 | JGI IMG/M metagenome (GOLD analysis project Ga0310695, IMG submission 203882) | Bovine rumen microbial communities from Lethbridge, Alberta, Canada - RJG_04 (v2) (version 2) | ecosystem: Host-associated > Mammals > Digestive system > Stomach > Rumen | place: Canada...
TGATGCATAAAAATGTTCTCATGGCCGTCCTGGGCATGCTGGTCGTGCCTCTGTTCGTCATACCCACCCGCAAGGCCGGCAAAACCCGCTGGACGCTCACCCGTGAGGCACAGGCCTGCAATGACCGCATCAACGGGATCCTGGGCGAGACCATGTCCGTCAGCGGCCAGCTCCTGGTCAAGCTCTTCGGGCGGGAGGACTATGAATATGACCGCTATGTACACGAAAACAAAGAGATGATCTCCTATCACATCCGCGAGCGGATGGCCGGCCGCTGGTTCAGAGTCGCCATCAGCACCTTCGCCAGCGTGGGGCCCATGCTGCTCTATCTGGCCGGCGGGATCCTCATGATCCGCGGCGGGAGCGGTCTCACGGTCGGTGATATCACCGTACTCGTCACCCTGCTCTCCAGAATGTACGGCCCCGTCAACCAGCTCCTGAACATCCAGGTCGACTGGATCCGGGCCATGGCTCTTTTCACCAGAATTTTCAATTATCTCGACATGCCCGTCGAGATCGAATCCCCTGCCGATGCCGTCATCCCTGAAAAAGCCGCCGGTGCTGTCACCTTCTCCCATGTAGATTTTGCCTATGAGAAAAAAGAGGACACCGGTAAGAAAAACAAGGCCGGACAGGATAACGTCAACGAACAGGAAAATGCCGATAAAATTGCTTCTTCTTTGCAAAATCCGGGAGACAATCTCATCCTCCACGATGTCAGCTTCTCCCTGGAACCCGGAAAAAGTATCGCGATCGTCGGTCCCTCCGGTGCCGGCAAGAGCACCATTGTCAGCCTGATCCCCCGACTGTATGATGTCCTTGGCGGAAGTGTCTGTGTGGACGGCATCGACGTACGGAAGTTGGATCTGTCCTGGCTGCGCGCCAATATCGGCATCGTGACCCAGGACACCTATCTCTTCAACGGTTCACTTCGGGACAACCTGCTCTATGCAAATCCCGCTGTGTCTGAAGAGGAACTCATTGAAGCCTGCAAAAAGGCAAATATCTACGAGATGATCCGTGCCCTCCCCCAGGGCTTCGATACCCTTGTCGGCAACCGCGGACTCAAACTCTCGGGAGGCGAGCGCCAACGCATTTCCATCGCCCGCGTCCTTCTCAAGGATCCGGATCTCCTCATTTTTGATGAGGCAACTTCCGCCCTGGATTCCATCTCGGAGGCCTCGATTCAGAGGGCAATCGACCCGCTGATCCGCACCAGGACCAGCATCCTGATTGCCCACCGGCTTTCCACCATCCTGGCCGCCGACAAAATCCTTGTCGTAAAGAACGGACGCATTGTCGAGCAGGGCACCCATACCGAACTTCTCGGAAACGGCAGCATTTACAGCGAACTCTACCGGACCCAGTACGGAAAAGAAGAGGCGGCATAAAACCGCCGGCAATAGAAAATATCACCCCGGGAATCTTCAGCAAATTGTATCTCCGGCAAATTGAATTATCAGCAAATTGTATCTCCGGCAAATTGAATTTTCAGCATTAAAAAAGGTGCCTCAGACCTGAAATGGTCCGGCACCTTTTCATCTTTTTTCCGTGAGATAATGCGCCAGGCGTATTTATCTATTTATAAGCATTATAAGCAGTTATTTATAAGCAGTTGTGCGCACATCAAGAAATTGTTCTCTCCTCAGCGGCACAAGGCATTGTCATACGCATCGTATGTCCTCTGGTCAAAAAGCACCCATTCTACAAGGTCCAGCCGGCCGGGATGATCCTCGATAAAGCGTCTCACCGTGGACACCGCAATTTGCGCAGCCTGGTCGACCGGGTAGCTGTAGATACCGGTCGAAATAGAAGGAAATGCCACGCTTCGTATCTTGTGGTCCACCGCTGTCTGCAGGGAGTTTCTGTAACAGTTTGCAAGAAGTTCCGCTTCTCTTCTGTTTCCGCCGCACCATACAGGACCGGGCGTATGGATGACATATTTACAGGGGAGATTATAAGCCCCTGTCAGCCTTGCTTCGCCGGTATCACATCCGTGAAATTTCCTGCACTCCTCCAGAAGCTTAGGCCCCGCCGCCCTGTGAATGGCACCGTCCACACCGCCGCCGCCAAGGAGGGATGTATTTGCCGCATTTACGATTGCATCGACATCGGAAATCTTTGTTATATCGCCCCGGATTGCCCGCAGTATCTGAATAGTATCCTTGCTCATAAAATCACGTCACCTCACTTCCAAAACCAGCTTCTGAACACCTTATTTTAAAAACCGGCTTTCAAAACCATAGTCTTCTTTCTTCAAGTATATCATTATTGCAGGCAGCTATAAAGCGAAGCAGCCGGGGTACTGCATCCATGGAAGCCGCCGGAAGAACAGGCTGTGAGCAGGAGCATGACAACCGCACTCAAAATCAAACTGTAATATTTATCAAAAAGAAATTTGATGATTTTTCATAACTTACACACCATAATAAATTCTTCTTCATTTTCATCTATGATCTCAAAGCCGACCTCTTTATACATGCGGACCGCATAGTTCGCCTTCTGCACGGCAAGAGAGGCTTGTCTGTAAGCATGCTCTTTCAGCAGGGAGAGCATTTGTCTCATCAGTATGGTCCCTATTCCCTTATTCCTGTAATCCGGAAGCAGGGATATGGCAAAGGACGGGGTCTCATCATCTACATGCCCGTAATCATTCATAATCCTTGTCCATACAGCCCCCACTGCCTGTCCAGCTGCTTCGGCCACAAGGCAGTGGTCCCCGGGACTGCTGCCAAAATCTTCATAATAGATCCGCAGTTCCGGGCGCTCTATAATATCCCGTGCCGGGGCTTCCGCACCTTGCGGAATAAAAATCGCCTGGTAGAGGAAATCCTTCAGTAAATCAGATTCTTCGATGGACAGTTTCCGTATCAAAAAGCCCCTATGGATTGTGATCAGATCCTCCACATCAAGGCACCGGAATCCGTTTTCCATCAGAAGCTGTGCGGTAACACCGGCCTGGTCCACCAGTCTTCCGCTGAAGGTGCCGTCGTACCGCTGTTTTACTCCGCAGCTGGGGCTGCGCGACTGCAGCACGACCAGATCCGGCTGCTCCTGCAGGGCAAGTTCCAGGCACTTGGCTGCGCCTGCACGGAATTCCGCATCCACAATCCGCCCGTCTTTTGCGGTAACCAGGCCGTCTTTAATCTCCGATGGAACGCGCGGTGTGGGCAGCCCGCCCATCTGCTCCGGACAGACAGTGATGGCCTCATTGTCTGCCATCAGCCGTAGGACTTTCTCATTGCGGTTGTTCCCGCCGTTATATTTACAGTTTTCGCCTGCCAGACAGGCGCTGACCATGATTTTCATATTTCTCCATTTTTAAACCCGGCAATCATCTCAAAGGTGAGGGAAACTCCGTTGTCATACACCCGGACCTCATCCCGGGGAATCCAGACGGCTTCCGCCACTTCGTTGGTATCGTGCACGGCAATCTCGTCGCTTCCATCGAGGTCGCAGTTATCCCTAATGTATCCTGTTGTATCCTGAACAATAAAAGCTCTTAGCATTGTCATGTCTGTATTGCTGCGATGGATGCTCAGCGTGAATTGCCTTCATTGCCGGAGACTCCTCGAATTGTCCCGCAATCACGATTACAGCTCAAATTTTTCAGATCAGATTACCACAATCACTTTCCCAAAACTATGGGAGCTCTCCAGCCAGGCATGTGCCTCAGCCACCTGCGGCAGGGAAAAAACACGGGCAGGACCAGGATCGATCCCGTATGTCTGAACATAGTCAAGAAGGGACTGGAGGCGCGCCGCATCCACGTTTCCCGAATAGAAGCTGGTGAGGTAGCCATTAGCCGGCAGTTCAATAATCGGGTCAAAGTCATTGAGTGTCCACTGTCCGCCCAGCTGTCCGGTGCTGCAGACAATACCTCCCTCTGCGACATGGGAAAAGGTGTCCCGCAGTGTGGCAGGACCGATCAATTCCAGCACACGGTCAACCTGCTGCTCTGTCTGCAGGACTCCGTCTGCATCGAGGATTACTTCATCAAAACCTGCCTCCCGCAGCTGAACCTCTTTTTTCATGCTCCTGGTTGAGCCTGAAACATGGAGCTCGGGCCAACGTCCTTTCAGAAGCCGCAGAAAGGCAACTCCTACTCCGCTTGTGGCCCCGCGCACAAGGATCCGCGGCGCCTTACTGTCTGTCGCCCTGCTATCTGCCTCACTATCTATCTTACCGCCTGCCCTACTATCCGCCCTACTATCTATCTTACTATCTGCCTCACTATCCGCCCTGCTGCCTATCTTACCATCTGCCGTACTATCTCCGATCCGAAGGTTCAGCAGTGATCCATATGCGGTGTAATACGTTTCCGGCAGAGCCGCCAGAGTTTTCCAGTCCAGATCTGTCTCTACCGGACAGATCTGTTCGTTCGGCAGCAGAGTATACTCGGCATATCCTCCGTCAAAGGCACGGCCCATTTCACCCATAATAGAGATAATCTTCTGCCCGACCGGAAGACGGGCGGAATCGGTCGTTTCCGCAATCTCGCCGACACATTCGATTCCGAGAATCCTGGGGAAGGTAACACTTGGCGAGAGTCCTTTTCTGGTAAAAATCTCGGAATGGTTGATCCCGAAGCCGCGGACGCGGACCAGGGACCAACCTTCCCGGACAGCCGGAGTCGGCACTTCCTCATAACACAGTTTCTCCGGTCCTCCCGGTTCATGGATCACGATTGCTTTCATTAGAGCCTCTCTTCTGCTGCTTTGAGCAGCGCATTGGTCGCGATGGCAAGTCCCGCGGAGAGCATGCTCCCCCACAGGATCCTGGCCATATTCATGGTGCGCAGGCCGTCGAATAGAAGGGTCCCCAGGCCGCCGGCATTGATGGAGGCGGCAATTGTACCGATTCCGATCGTGGAGACGACTGCCAGCCTGATTCCGGCAAAAAGAGCCCTCTTGGCCAGAGGGATCTGCACCTTTGTGAGAACCTGCAGCCAGGTCATCCCGATTCCTTTCGCCGCGTCTGTCACGGCGGGGTCCACTTCCTTAAGGCCGGTCGTAAAATTGCGCAGCAGCAGATATTGATTGTATGCTGTCAGCGCGATCACGGCAGTTGTCCTTCCCAGGCCTGTCACAGGGATCAGGATGGCAAAGAGGGCCAGCGAAGGAATGGAATATACGACTCCCAGCATCTGCTGCAGCCACAGGGATAATCTCTCGTTCCGCAGACATATCAGCGTAAGGACTGATGCAATCGTCACCGAAATGATCAGCGTCAGAAAGACCAGTTCAATGTGCTCAAGCAGGGGAATATATATTTTTTCCGGATGCCGGGTCATAAATTTGATCATTTGTCCGACTCCCTGTCAAAAGTAATGCTGCTGTTCCAGAAGCGTTCCTGATCCATGGCAGACCGGATCAGAGTCTCGACAAAAGGATCTGCCGGCTTCCGGACGATGGTCTCCGGTGTGTCCATCTGAAGAAGTTTTCCGCCATTCATGATCATGACACGGTTTCCCAGACGGAAGGCCTCGTGTATATCGTGGGTGACAAAAAGGAAGGTTCCCCCGGTCTCACGGTGGATGCGGAGCAGCTCATTCTGCAGGTTGAGGCGGGTGATCGCGTCGACGGCGCCGAAAGGCTCGTCCAGCAACATGACTCTGGGTTTTGTCGCCAGAGCGCGGGCAAGCCCGACTCTCTGCTGCTGGCCTCCGGAGAGCTGGGAAGGATAGCGGTTCCGGTACAGCTCCGGTTCCAGACCGACCAGTTCAAGCAGTTCCGTGACACGGTCACGGCATCTCGCAGGCTCCCATCTGAGCAGACGCGGGATCACGCTGATATTGTCCTCCACTGTCATATGCGGAAAAAGGCCTGCCTGCTGTATGACATAGCCCATCTTCCGGCGCAGCTGCACCGGATCCTGCTTCTGTATATCCTCTCCGAACAGAAGGATCGATCCCCCGTCCGGCTCATAAAGGCGGTTGGTCATCTTGAGAAGGGTTGTCTTGCCGCATCCGGAGGATCCCAGGATTGTGATCAGCTCTCCGTCCCGGATTTCGGCACTCAGGTTGTTGACCGCAAAAAAGCCGGACTCTTCTTTTAATGCACCTGCTGATGCCTCCGCATTGGCAAAGCTGTTCTCCCCCTGTTTCTTTATTTTGTCTTCCCCCTTCCGGCCACGCCGGACGAGAAGAGATTTCCCGTCTGTGCGGTCAAAGCACTTGTATACATTTCGGTATTCAATGGCAGGAACTGCACAGAGGCCTTCATTTTCAAAAGAATGGTTCATAAATATTTCCTATCCTGTGACAGGCTTTTTTACTCTGAGAAAATGCCGCGGATATCCATACCCGGCAGAACTCCGGAGTGAAAAGAGTCTCCGAAGCGTATACTTACTTGATGCTCTCGTAGAAATCCAGTGCGACGTCCTCGTATTCCTCCTGGTCAATGTCTACCTTCGCATTGAGGGATGTGACGGTCTCCGTATCAAGTGCGGCGCTGATGGGATTCAGGATTTCAGCGATCTGCGGGTAAGCCTCCAGCACCTCATCCCGCACAACAGGGGCGATATTGTAGGGCGGCCATACCTGCTTGTCATCCTCCAGAAGGACGAATTTGTCCGTCTCCACAAGTCTGCCCTCTGTAGTGTAGGCAGGTGCGGCATCCGCCTCGTCGTTTTCCACGACCTGGTACTTCAGACCGTTGTCATAGACCTTGCTGGATTTCCAGTTAAAGGGACCGTACACCTTTTCCAGACCCGGGATGCCGTCCTCACGCTCGTCGAATTCACCCTGGGAGGCAAAGCGGATGTCTCCTGCATGGGCCTGCAGATCGGAGATTGTCTTGATCCCATACTCGTCCGATGCCTTGCGGCTGACAAAAATACCCTGTCCGTCATTGGCAGGCGCATAGTCCAGCCATGTGATCCCGAACTGTTCCTCATAGGCCGCTTTGACGGTCTCATACACCTGCTCCGGATCAGTGAGAAGATCCATCTGCAGGATGGAGAGAAGTCCCGTGCCGGTGTACTCGGGGTACAGCTCGACCTCTTTGTTGACAAGGCTGGTGTGGATCACGGAGGAAGCGATATTCATCCGGCGCTCCACGGTAAAACCTGCATCTTCCAGAGCCAGGGCATAGATCTCCGCGACGATCTCATTTTCCGTAAAATCCTTGGACCCGATAATGATGGTGCCGGCATCCTGTGCGGAAGCAGCAGAATCTTTCGAAATCCCGGCATTTCCGCCGGCTGCCTCTGTTCCCCCGGCACTGCCTGCACTGCTCCCGCCGCAGGCACACAGCGCTGTCATGATGCAGGCACATAAAAACAGAGCACACATCTTTCTGAATAACCTGGTCATGTTCCTGCATGTTACAAAATCACTTGCGGTATATCCGGTCTCTCTATTCTGCGGTGTTTTCTTTCCCATTCGTTATTCCTCCTATCGCAGGCATTTGAATCTGTCGCGGCATTCGCCGTTATACATCCGAATCAGCTGATTGTCGCTTGCAAGCGATCTCGATGCGTCTCAATGTTGATTTGTCTGTGCATAGCTCATTGCTGACGCGCAAGGTTTCTATAAGGCATCAGGCTCCTGGCAAGGGCATCAAACAGGCCTCCGCACAGAAGTGAGAGCGCGGCGACCAGGACCCCGCCCAAAAGGAGCAGGTCCATCCGGTTCAGGCCTAGCCCGGTAAAAATGACCTCACCCAGTCCTCCTGCGCCGATTCTGGCGGCGAGAGCCGCACTGGCGATCACTTCTACAAGGGCGGTCCGGATCCCGACAAAGATCATAGGCATAGCCAGGGGAATTCGGACCTTCCAAAGGATCTCTTTGTCCGTCATCCCCATCCCCGCCGCGGACTCTGTCATAAAGGGCGGCACATCGCGGAATCCCACGATGGTATTGAGAAGGACGGGCGGGACCGCCAGTATCGTCAGCGCAATCACCGCCGGCAGTGCACCTGTTCCCGCGACCGGAATCAGCAGGACAAGAATTGCAAGAGACGGGATGACCCGCAGTATATGAAAGGGTGCGGAAATCCATTTTTCAGTTCCCGGCGAGTCGGCCGCCAGGTATCCGCATGGGACCCCGATCAGCACTGCGGCTGCCAGTGCCGCAAGGCTGATCCACAAATGTGTGCCGATCTGGGCCAGAAGCGCAGCTCTGTGCGCCAATATATATTCAAGCATTTTAGCCCACATAAATCACCTGTCAGCAGTTGCTGCCTCCATGTTTTTCCGGATTTCAGAAAAGGTTTTTAAGGATAATTGCTTATTAAGGTTAAGTGCTTATTGAAGATAATTGTATATTAAGGATAATTGCTTATTAAGGACAACTGCTTATAACAGGAATCATACAGCTTCCTCTTCCCTGTCTGTTTCCCCGTTTCTTCTGATAATCGCTTCTGCAGGACAGTCCCTGAAACAGAGTCCGCAGTGCAGGCAGTTCTCCTGCCGGATCACGTAGGGACTTCCCTCGTCAATCGCCTGCTGGGGACAGGCGGACGCACAGATTCCGCATCCGATACAGGTGTCTGTAATCTCAAATCCTTTTTTCCGGTATGTATTTTTCCCAAAAGAAAAAGGATGACGCTTGATGGGCTCTGTCCCCAGGCTGAAAAACTCCCCCTCGCCTTCTTCGAGGCAGAACACCTCGAGAATATAGCGGCTCTCACCCGGATATACGTTATTCATGGAAGGGTTTTCCTCAAAGATCTTTCCAAGCAGATCCTGTCCGACATTTCTGACCTTCCCCCACACGCGGATTGTCTCCCAATTGCTGTTCAGACCAGTTACTGCCACAAATCCGGTCCTCATCAACTCCTCATAAAAATCCTTCCCTGCAGCCGTCAGGAAATAGAGTTTTTCTCCCTCAACCAGCATTACGTCGATGATACGTGCGCGGGGTGTGCCGTCTTCCGCCACTGTGGAAAAAACCACATCTCTCATCTCCCGCAGCATCCTAAAGTATGTTTCTGTCTTTCTCTCTGCCATTGCTGTCTCCCAAATGCATTTTTATTCGTCAAATGTCCGCAAATGCTCGAGCGAGCTCGGCATTTGCGGCCGCTTGACTCGCTGTTACATATTCTCGTGGCCTTGGGCTCGCGACCGCAAACATGAATGAATAAACTACGCGCTGCGGCGCGCAGCCGTACCAGAACAAAGATCGAGCGCGCTTTCTGGAATCTTTATCTTGAAAAAAAATTCCGGCGCGTTACCGTACAGGAGATTGTACAGCGCGCCGGAATCCATCGTTCGACTTTTTATATTTACTTTCAGGCTGTCGAGGATATTTTCTCCGCCATCAAAGAAAGGCAGCTCTCCCTTCTGGAAGAGGTACTCGCCACACAGGGAGAGGGAGAGGAGCGGTTTATCGGGCTGCTGAATGCCCTCCGGGAAGTTTACGAAGAAAACCGGATCTTTCTCAAACCGCTTGTGATCGATTATCACAGCAGCACCTTTTCCCGCGCATACCGCCAGATGTTCAAGGACGCCCTGAAAAAGGACGGGAACTTTCCTGTCTATGCGGAAGGCAGCCGGGAGTACATCATTCTGGACAGCGTGATGAGCGGGTACATCGAAATGCTTCTTCAGCTGCTGGATTCCGGTGCCGTGTCCATGGAAGATTCATTCCGCTTTGCCTACTATACCATGGAAAACGGGACAAAACCTGCCCTCGTGAAACAGTTCGGAATTACATAAAAATCAACATAAACGATTACTTATATATTTCTGTAAGTATCCAGAATATGCTGGTAGAGGGTTCGTACGGCGGGAGCCATCTGGCCGGGACCGCGGACGGCAAGTCCGATGATGCGGGCCGCCTCCGGCTCCATAGGGTACATGCGCACATTGTAGGGAATATCTGTCATGACCAGTTCGGGCATGATGCAGATGCCGAAGCCTGCCTGGACCATGACAACTGTGGAGAGGTCATCAACGACATGATAATGGGTGGAAATATCCAGATTATTCTGCTTGAGATAATTCTGGACATCGGCGTCCGTTGACTCACGCTGCACTACGAAGCGGCGGCGGGACATCTCCGAAATCGTCATGCTCTCGCCGGCTTCCTCTTTCTCATAGTCGCCGGGCACAATACACAGAAGGGGATCTCTGTAAAAAGGCTCGATGGGCAGACCCTTTGCGCTGGAAGTTGAGAGAAATCCGAAATCCACGACTCCATTCTTGACCCAGAAGACCACATCGTCATAGGTTCCCTGGAAAAGCTCGATCTCGACGGCAGGATACATTTTTCCAAAGGAAGTAATGATCTCCGGCATCCAGTTGGTGCAGACGCTGGAAAAGGCACCCACCTTCACGGTTCCCTGCTTTAGGCCGTTCATCTCGGACACGGCCTGCTGCAGACTCTCGTTGCTGTTCAGGACCGCATTGATATATGGCATGAGCCGGCTTCCGGAGCTGGTCAGACTGACGCCGGACTTTCCTCTGGTAAAAACCGAGAAGCCGAGTTCCTTTTCCATGCCGGAAACCGCATGGCTGATGGCGGACGGCGTCAGGCCAAGCAGGTCCGCCGCCTTGTGAAAGCTGCCTGCCTCGGATATAGTTTTGAAAATCTGATATGTCAATAAAGTCATTTGCGGCTCCTTCATGGAGACATGGAGACATGGGGACGGTCCTTTTGTTTCTGTCCCCTCGTTACTTCTCAAAGCAGCGGGACATATACAATAGGGACCTCCCCCTTATGTCACATACAGTGGGATGAAAAAACAGAGGGACAGATACAAAAGGACCGTCCCCTTATCTTCCCCTTATCTTCCTTTTGCGCAGAGATACTGCAGGTCTTCCCAACGGCGGTCGACTTCTTCCTGGAAGAGGGCCAGCAAGTGTTCATTGCCGGGCTTAAAGAGGTGCTTGAAGCGTCCCTGGGGACGCAGGAAATCCTCGATGGGAAGTTTGTTTTTGGGTTCGTAGCTCAGGATCCATTTGCCGTGGTCCACTTCGAAGAGCGGCCAGTAGCAGGTCTCCACAGCAAGGCGGCAGATTTCCATGATCTGGCTGGTCTCGTAGCGCCAGCCGCGGGGGCAGGGCGTCATCATATTGAGGAAAGCCGGCCCTTCGGTATAGATTGCTTTCGCCGCCTTGCGGTGCAGATCTTTGAAGTCCTTTGTGAGCGTGGTCTGGGCCGCATAAGGCACATGGTGCTCGGCGATAATGGCGGTCAGGTCCTTGCGGTACTGGATCTTGCCGTCCGAACATTTGCCGGCGGGCGTCGTCGTCGTGTCCGCAAACATAGGAGTCGCCGAAGAACGCTGAATGCCGGTGTTCATGTAGGCACCATTATCATAGCACACATAGACCATATCGTGTCCGCGTTCCATGGCGCCGGACAGAGACTGGAAGCCGATATCATAGGTTCCGCCGTCTCCGCCGAAGGTGATGAATTTAAAATTCTCATTTTCCGGCAGCCGCCCTCTCTTGCGGAGGGCTTTATAGGCGGTCTCCACGCCGCTCAGGGTCGCGCCCGCGTTCTCGAAGGCGTTGTGGATATAGCTGTCCTCCCAGGAGGTATAGGGGTACATGTAGGAGGAGACCTCAAGGCAGCCCGTGGCGTTGCCGATGACAGCCCGGTCTCCCTCGTGCAGGGCGCGCAGCACGGCGCGGACGCCGATGGTGGCTCCGCATCCGGCACACATCCTGTGCCCGGGCGTCAGGCGCTCCGGCCGCCCCAGCATGGTCCTGAGGCTGAAATCCTCCTTCTCGATTGTTGCCGCTGTATTTACATTGCTCATGGTTCTCGTCGCTTTCTAAAAAAAATCATTCGCTGCGCAGGTTGATATATTTGTGCTGCGGAGCTTCCATGCGGCCGTCGGCGACATCGCGGAGTTCCGCAAAAATGTCTTTGACATGTTCGACGGTAAAATCGCGGCCGGCCAGGCCGTAGATGTAGTTGACAGCTTCCAACAGGACTTTATTGCGGTAGAGGGCCGCAGGGACTTCCATTCCCAGGGGGCCGCAGCAGCCGTTGTAGCTCTCGCACCGGTCCATGATGGCCAGGGCACGGCAGCCGCCAAGTGCCTCTGCCAGCTGTTTTTCAGGGAAGGGACGGAAGACACGAAGCTTGAGGACGCCGACTTTCCAGCCCTCTTCTCGCAGCTGGTCAACCGCTGCTTTGGCGGTGCCCGCCGCGGAGCCCATGATCAGCATGATATAGTCAGCATCTTCTGTGCGGTATTCTTCAAAAAATCCGTAGCTGCGGCCGGACATCTTCTCGAACCGCTCCGCCACCTCAAGGATGACCTGGCCGGTCTGTTCCATGGCATCTTCCTGGGCTTTCTTGGCTTCCATGGCGTAATTGGAAACGGAATAGGGGCCGACCGCCACCGGTTTTCCGGGGTTGAGGAGAAATTCCTCGGGCTGATAGGTGCCGACAAAATCACGGACCGGAGCGTCCTCCAGAAGCTCGATGTTTTCCACTGCGTGGCTGGTGATAAAACCGTCCTGGCAGACCATGACCGGCAGATGGACCCTGGGGTCCTCCGCAATGGGGAAAGCCTGAATGTAGTTGTCGTAGGCTTCCTGGTTGTTCTCGGCATAAATCTGGATCCATCCCGTGTCTCTGGCCCCCATGCCGTCCGAGTGGTCGCAGTTGATATTGATGGGACCGGAAAGCGTGCGGTTTACCAGGGTCAGGACCAGGGGCAGGCGGTTGGAAGCCGCCAGCAGCAGTTCCTCCCACATGAGGGCCAGGCCTGCGGAGGAGGTCGCTGTCATAGTCCTGGCGCCGGCCGCTTCCGAGCCGATCGCGGCGGACATGGCCGAGTGCTCGCTCTCAACCGGTATGAACTCGGTGTCGATCTCTCCGTTGGCAATATAGTTGGAGACCATCTGGGGGATCTCCGTGGAAGGTGTGATCGGAAAGGCGGGCATCACGTCCGGATTTACCTGCCGGATGGCGTAGGCGACCGCCTCGTTTCCGGACATTCTCTCTCTGATGCTTTTCATGGCTCAATACCCTCCTTCATCTCGATGGCGCCGAAGGGACATACGCTCGCGCAGATTCCGCAGCCCTTGCAGTGGTCATAATCAAAATCCAGTCTCTTTCCGTCCTTCACGGGAATACTGACGTCCGGGCAGACCGGCGCGCACAGCAGGCACTGCCTGCACTTGTCCTTCAAAAAGACAGGGGTATTGGTCCTCCACTCTCCTGTCGCAAAGAACTTTGCCGTGCCGCCCGCAAACATCTGCAGGCCCTCGGTCAGCCCCTGCCAGGGAGTCTTCTCATTGATCTTTGTTACATCTGTACGCATCTATATCCTCTTTCAAATATGTTCAATTCAAATATGTTCAAGCCAAATATGTTCAATCGCTTTTGCGCTGAAATTTCCAAAAAACGAGACCTCCGCACAGTGACGGAGGTCCCTGATCAGATTTCACATTCCATCGTCAGCTCTTCACACAGCTTCTGTCATCATAGACAGCAGCTGCCGCGCTGTCCGGAATCCTTTTACCGCTTCTATAACTTCTATAATCCGTGCTTACGCACTCTTTGTCATTCCGGCTGTTCTCTCGATGACTTCATAGGCCATTTCCAGAGCCTTCATATTCCCGTCAACGACCTCCGGCTTTCTTGCAAACTTATGCAGGAAGGAAGCCCGCATCTCGTGCAGGAAGTCTTCTTTTTTCATGACTCCGCTGACTGCAGCCGCAGCTGCCAGCATGGGGGTATTGGGGAAGTTCTTTCCCAGTGTCTCCTCGGAGATCGAACGGGCGTCAACCGTGTAGACCGCGCCCTTGTAGCCTCTGAGCAGGGGACGGATTTCCTCCGCAGACCTGGGTGTGTTGACAATGATGGCGCCGTCGCGCTTAAGTCCGTCTGTCACATGGACTGAATGAAGCAGTGTCTCATCCACGACAACTACGAAATCAGGATCATAAATATTGGAATGTACGCGGATTGGATTGCGGCTGATCCGGTTGAAGGCTGTAATCGGTGCGCCCATGCGCTCCGGCCCGTATTCGGGGAATCCCTGTACGTGCGCCCCGGTTTTGAAAGCTACGTCCGCCAGCAGCAGCGCCGCCGTCTTGGCACCCTGTCCGCCTCTTCCATGCCACCTGATTTCGAGTGTATTGTCCATGACTATATTTCCTGCCTTTCCTGATACTGCTGAAACGTATAGGGTGAAATGCCCTGTTTTTCGCTTTGCTGAAAATATTATCGCCTGTTCCTGTTTTATGGTGAAATATATTCACTTTCGTTGTGAATATTTTTAAATAAAGCAGGCGACAAAGGCAATTATACGCCTTTTTCAGTGAAAGTAAATAACTTTAGGAATGAATCTTTTTCAATGTTTACGCACGGAAAATGAATCCTTTTCGAAAATTGTATACAGGATTGTGACCCTAGGCATTTCTAAACCCCTTGGCTCTTCACGCTTTCCGACCTTGCCTGAACAATGTGTCCGTTTTGCCAAATCAAATGCCAAAATTTCCATTTATAAAAGACATCAACCATCTATATTGATAGTTAATTTCCATTTCATTATAATACAATCACAATAACGGCAAATTCCATTCCAATCAGGATCTCCGGCGGTGAATGCAGCATCGACTTCGCCAGGATCATGCGCAGAATAGAGCGCTTCTACAAAGATTGAGAAGGTTCTCGAATGTACTCCCGAGAGCCTCTTTCGAAAGTTTTCTGGCGTCCTTTAGTCCTTTACGAACTGTACCGAAGACTCTGCCGGGCATAGTTCATAAAGGCATCGATCACGGTTTCTCAGATGCTAATCTCAGAATAAACGCATTTTATCAGGAGGCAATTATGGAATATATTTATCACTACTCTTCCCCTCTTGGCGGAATCCTTTTATCGGGAACTGATTCCGCGCTGACCGGCCTTTGGTTTGAGGGTCAAAAATATTATGCCGACACCTTGACCCTTCCTCGTGAAGAGCGTCTCACGCCTGTTTTTGAGCAGACGCTTGACTGGCTGGAAATCTATTTCACCGGTCAGGATCCCGCCTTTCTGCCTCCTCTTTCTCCCCGTGGGACTCCCTTCCGCAAGGCGGTGTGGGATGTTCTTTTGACCATTCCCTACGGGCAGACCAGGACCTATGGGGAAATCGCATCTGTCATTGCCGCCCGGCGCGGTCTGCCGCATATGTCGGCCCAGGCAGTGGGCGGTGCAGTAGGCCATAATCCGATTTCTCTGCTTATTCCCTGCCACCGGGTTGTCGGTGCTGACGGCAGCCTCACCGGCTATGCAGGAGGAGTCGATAAAAAGGCACAATTGCTGAAACTGGAGGGCATTCTGACGCTGAAATAAGAAAAAACAATAACCCACAGGAGTCCGGTTTACAGCCAAACTCCTGTGGGTTTCCCGTTCACAGACTTATCAGCCCTGAACGCAATCTTTGACCTGCCTAAAACAACTGTGCGGAACCTCTTTGTGAAGAAGTTCCGCACCCGAATGTTGTTTTAGAAAACGATGTCTGTTTTGGGTGAACATCAACGATAACCTGACGTTCGCGATAAAGATTGCAATAGCGGTTTCTGTCAATGGACAGATAAAGATTGCCAACATTTTTTCTTCTCCTTTTCCCTTTATCAATCTGCGGATCCGTTGAAAAACCAGCCCGTCTGACGGTCAGTATTCTTTTCTCCGGTCCCGATTCCTTAATCATTCGAACAGTCCGTATTTCCCGCTTGCAATCATCCTTGCAGCAAGTATAATGGAAATACAATATTAGTTTTCGCTAACCATTGTATCCAATAAAAAGTATCAAGGAGTTTTTTATGTCCGGGACATTCACTCTCAGTACCATGATCGGTGTTCTGATTCCTTTTGCGGGAACGACACTGGGTTCCGCCTGTGTCTTCTTTTTGAAAGGTGAAATGAGCACCGGAATCCGCAAGACACTGACCGGTTTTGCCGCCGGCGTCATGGTCGCCGCTTCCTTCTGGAGTCTTTTGAATCCTTCTCTCGAAATGGCAGAGAAGCTGGGGCGGCTCGCCTTCGTTCCTGCCGCCGTCGGCTTTTTGATCGGCATGTTCTTCCTGCTGGTTCTGGATCTCATCACCCCGCATATGCACCTGGACAGTACGGAAGAGGGTCCCCGCAGCGGCATGCGCAGGACGACCAAACTCATCCTAGCCGTGACCCTCCACAATATTCCCGAGGGAATGGCTGTCGGCGTCGTCTACGCGGGATGGCTTTCCGGCGACAGCGGTCTCACCGCCGCAGGCGCCATGGCTCTGGCTCTGGGGATCGCTATTCAGAATTTCCCGGAAGGTGCGATTGTCTCCATGCCTCTCCGCGCGGAGGGTATGAGTAAATCCCGCACCTTCCTGTACGGGATGCTCTCCGGCATCGTGGAGCCCATCGCCTCTGTCGTCACAATAATCGCTTCCTCTTTCATCACAGGCCTCCTCCCCTACT
>Ga0310695_10008155_pt1 | contig 16360 bp, 13 predicted proteins | sample RumenRJG_04DNA_FD_203882 | JGI IMG/M metagenome (GOLD analysis project Ga0310695, IMG submission 203882) | Bovine rumen microbial communities from Lethbridge, Alberta, Canada - RJG_04 (v2) (version 2) | ecosystem: Host-associated > Mammals > Digestive system > Stomach > Rumen | place: Canada...
AGCGCCCCGACGACCAGTCCCACCACCGCGACCCGCAGCACCTGCCCGCGCAGGGAGCGGGTCTTCGTCTGCTTAATCAATTTGATAGCCCTTTCCCCATACGGTGCGGATGATGCGCGGGTTGGAGGGGTTCTCCTCGATCTTCCGGCGCAGGTTCAGCACGTGCACCATCACCGTGTTGCCCGAGCCGGGCAGGAAGCGCTCCTTCCACACGGCCTCGTACATGTCGGCGGCGGTGACGGTCTTGCCCCGATTTTTGAGCAGATGCTCCAGGATGGCAAACTCCGTGTCTGTCAGGGTGACGTCCTTGCCGTTGGACTTTACGCTGCGCCCCGCGAGATCGACCTCCAGCCCCTCGAGCGTGAGGGCCGAGGCAGGCTTGCCGCGGTACTGCTTGTAGCGGCGCAGCAGGGAAGAGACCTTCGCCAGAAATTCGCCCTGGGAGAAGGGCTTGGAAAGGAAATCGTCGCCCCCGCTGCGGTAGGCGGAGAGCCGGTCGGCCTCGGCGGATTTCGCCGTGAGAAAGAGGATGGGCACGTTTGAGAGCGCGCGGATGCGGTCGCAGGCCTCAAAGCCGTCCATGCCGGGCATCATCACGTCCAGCACCACAAGGTCGGTCTCGGGGTGCGCCTCCATATAGCGCACGGCGGCAGCGCCGTCTGAAGCCTCGGCCACCTCGTACTCGTCCCGCAGCAGCATATATAAAACCTTGCGGATATCGGGATCATCGTCAACGATCAGAATGTGTGAGCGTTCGTCCAAAGTTATCACCTCGCGGGTATTTTAACACGGAAGACGAAAACTGACAATCGGTTTAAGAAAGCTTAAGACACTTTTTAAGAATGCTATGCTATAATGACCCGCGTGAAAAAGAGCGGCCCTTTTGGGCATTGTATCACACAGGAGGATTCCGATATGAAAATGAAAAACATCGTATGCCTGCTTCTGGCGCTGGCCATGGCCCTGTCCCTCGCGGCCTGCGGCAGCTCCGGCTCGTCGACCGCCGACACCGCCTCTCCCGCGCCGACGGAGAGCGCCGCGCCCGAGATGGTGTATGTATCCGAGTTCAAGAAGCTGCTCGACGACAGCACGGATTTTGTCACCATCCGCAGCTACAGCGACGACGGCATTTATTACAGCAGCTGGGAAAAGGTCGGCGAGGCCATCCCCGAGGGCGTAAAGCCCCAGTATGAGGGCCAGTACGACGTTTACGAGACCTTCCTTTACTACATGGATAAGGACGGCAAGGTCACCAAACTCGACAACTACAAGGCTGTCGACGCCCCCCAGAACGACAAGGGCGTCAAGGAATACTACTCCGGCAGCGACATGAGCGGCATCTGCTTTACCCCCGAGGGCTTTGTGACTCTGGAGATGGCTTACGCCTCCTGGAACGAGGGCGACGGCAACTACGCCATGTACAGCGAGGAGTACTTCCAGCACCAGCGCTTTACGCAGGACTACTACATCCGCTCCTTCGACCGCAACGGCAATGAGCTGACGAACGCGCACATCGACGTGCCCGCCGACGCCTGGCTTGATGCGTACAACATGGCCCTCGACGACAAGGGCAACGTCATCGTCTCCACCGGCCAGGGCCTGCGCGCCATCGGCCTTGACGGGCAGGACGCCTATGAGATCACGGTCAACGGCTACATCAACGGCATGATCAAGCTGCCCGACGGGCGCATCGCCGTCTCCACCAGCGGGGACGAAAACCTTGTCAGCATCCTCGATACCGACACCGGCAAGCTCATCGACGGCGTGGCGATGAACGTTGAGGCGTACAATACCGTCCGCGGCAACAAGGATTACGATTTCTACTACACCAACGGCGCCTACTTCTACGGCTGCAAGCTCGGCGACGCGGAGCCCACCAAGCTCTTCAACTGGATCAGCTGCGACGTCAACGGCAACAACATCAACGTCCTGGACGTCTCCGACGACGGCGTTGTGACCGGCGTCATCACCAAGTACGACATGAAGACCCGCAAGTACAGCACCGAGCTTGTCACCGTCAAGCAGGTTCCCTACGACAGCGTGCCCCACAAGCAGCCCATCAGCCTCGCGGTCATGAGCCTTGACTACAACGTCCAGGATCTGATCATCGACTTCAACCGCCGCAACGACCAGTACCGCATCGAGGTCACCGATTACTCCGAGTACGGCATGGACGCCAACGGCAACAGCATCGGCGCGACCAAACTCAACACCGAGATCCTCTCCGGCAACGTGCCCGACATCCTGTGCCTGAGCGGCCTGAACTACCGCCAGCTCGCCAACAAGGGCATCCTGGAGGATCTGTACCCCTACATCGACGCGGATACCGAACTGCAGCGCAGCGATTTCTTCCCGAACGTCCTGCAGGCCATGGAGGTCGACGGCAAGCTCTGCTCCACGGTCTCCAGCTTCTTCATCAGCTCCGCCCTGGGCGCTGCCGCCGTCGTCGGCGACGAGCCCGGCTGGACCTACGATGAGTTTAACGCCGCCCTGGCCTCCATGCCCGACGGCTGCACCGCCTTTGACCAGTACGTCACCCGTGACAGCATCCTCTCCACCTGCCTGGCTCTCGACATGACCGACTATGTGGACTGGGGCACCGGCACTGTGCGCTTTGACAGCCCGGACTTCATCCGTCTGCTGAACTTCGCAAACTCCTTCCCCTCCGAATTCGACTGGGAAAACTATGACTGGTCGCGCGAGGAGAGCACCGAGGAGCGCCTTGCCCAGGGCAAGCAGATGCTCGTGCAGACCAGCGCCTACAGCATCGACGATATCTTCTATAATAATTACACCCAGTTCATGGGCGGCAAGGTCACCTATATCGGCTACCCCACCGCGCACGGCACCGGCAACATGATCAGCTTCGCCGGCGACTCCGGCTACGCCCTGAGCAGCAAGAGCCCGTACAAGGACGCCGCCTGGCAGTTCCTGCGCACCTTCTTCACCAAGGACTACCAGACCAGCAACGTCTACTCCCTGCCGAGCAGACTCGACGTCTTTGACGCCAAGGCCGAGGAGGCCAGCACCGTCCAGTACCAGAAGAACGCCGAGGGCCAGTACCTCCTGGACGACGCCGGCGAGAAGATCCCCGTCGTGCGCAGCACCGTCTGGAACAAGGACACCCAGAAGACTGAGGAGATCTACGCCCTCACCGAGGATCAGGTGCAGCAGATCCGCGAGCTGATCCTGACCACCACCAAGGTCGCCGACTACGACCAGGCCATCCTCGACATCGTCAAGGAGCAGGCCGCCCCCTTCTTCGCCGGTCAGAAGACCGCCGAGGAGGTCGCAAAGCTCGTACAGAGCAAGGCCAACATCTACGTAAACGAACAGCGATAATATATGCCTTCCCCTTGAGGAGAAAGCGGCATCCGGCGATCTTCCGCGAGCCGGATGACGGATGAGGTGTCAGCACTGCCGCCTGTGCTGTGAGAACACAGAAGCGGGGAACCCCACCTCATCCGCCCCGGTTTGCGAACTGGGGCACCTTCCCCTCGAGGGGAAGGCCCTGTTTTGCCTCTTCTATTTTCTTGCAATCGGAGAAGTACTGTGTTATAATTTATTAGATATTTTATGTTGACCGCTTTATGTCACAAAGAAACCTGAAAGGCGCGGCATGGACAAGAGAAAGGAAATCAGAAAAAAGAGGCGGGCCGACTTTCTGCGCAGCCTGTGCTTTTTGATGCCGAGCCTGCTGGGCGTGGGCGTGTTTTTCATCCTGCCCTTCGGCGTGGTGGTCTACTATTCGATGATCGACGGCGTGGCCTCCCGGAACTTTATCTTCCTGGAAAACTTCAAACGCCTGTTCCAGAATTCCGCCTTCAAGATGGCCTCCATGAACACGCTGAAGTTTTCGGCCATGGCGGTGCCGCTCGCGGTGGTGCTGGCCATCGTGCTGGCATTGATGCTGGAGTGCCGCATCCCGATGAAGAGTCATTTCCGCACCTTTTTTCTCAGCCCCATGATGGTGCCGGTGGCCTCGGTGGTGCTGATCTGGCAGGTGCTCTTTAACTACAACGGCACGGTCAATCAGTTTCTGATGCTCTTTGGGGCCAAACGCATCGACTGGCTTCAGTCCGAATACAGCATGATCGTGGTGCTGCTGCTGTTTCTGTGGAAAAACCTCGGCTACAACATGATCCTCTTCATGTCGGGCCTTGCCAATATCCCGAAGGAGCTTTTGGAGGTCGCAAGCGTGGAGGGCGCCTCGCCCTTTTATAAGTTTTTCAACATCAAGCTCCGCTACCTCTCGCCGACGGTGCTGTTTGTGACAATCCTCTCCCTCATCAACTCCTTCAAGGTCTTCCGTGAGGTGTACCTGCTGACGGGGGACTACCCCTATGAAAGCCTCTACATGCTCCAGCACTTCATGAACAACACCTTCCGCTCCCTGGACTACCAGAAGCTCTCGGCGGCGGCGGTCGTGATGGCGCTCGTGATGGTCGTGATCATCGCCCTGCTCTTTAAGATCGAGGACGCCTTCGGAAAGGATGTGGAGGGATGAGAGAAAAAACCCCGCGCCGGGGAAGAAAGCAGCACTATTTCGGCCGCGCGGCCATGTTTGTGCTCTGCCTCGTTTTCTCCGTGCTCTTCCTGCTGCCGACGGTGCTGACCATCACCAACTCCTTCATGTCCGAGGCGGAGATCAAGTCCAATTACGGCATGGTCTTCTCCACCACCTCCGGCGGCTTCGTGTCCAAGACCGTGAACCTCAAGTTCATCCCGGACAAGGTCACGCTCTCCCAGTACATAACGGGACTCATCAAGTCCCCGGAATATCTTCTGAAGCTCTGGAACAGCATCATCCTGGTGGTGCCCATCGTGATTTTCCAGGTGGCCATCGCCTCCGTCGCGGCCTACAGCTTCACACGCTGGCGCGGAAAGATCCGCAGCGGCATCTTTTTCTTCTATGTCATCCTGATGCTCATGCCCTATCAGGTGACGCTGGTGCCGAACTATCTCATCAGCGAATGGCTCGGCATCCTCAATAAGCCCTGGGCCATTATCCTGCCCGGCATCTTCGCGCCCTTCTCGGTCTTTCTTCTGACCAAGTTCATGCGCCGCATTCCCTATTCTCTTATCGAGGCCGCCAAGGTCGACGGCGCGGGGGAGTGGGAGATCTTCACGCGCGTATGTCTGCCCCAGTGCCGCTCGGCGCTCTACTCCATTGCGATCCTGGTCTTCATCGACTACTGGAACATGGTCGAGCAGCCGCTCATCCTCCTGCAGGACGCGGACGCCCAGCCCCTGAGCGTCTTTCTCTCCCAGGTCAACACCGGGGAGATCGGCCTTGCCTTCGCCATGGCCACGGTCTACATGATCCCGTCCCTGCTGCTCTTCCTCCACGGCGAGGAATACCTCGTCGAGGGCATCGCAAACTCCGGCAGCGTTAAGGGATAAGCAAGCCTGCCGCCGCCGGGGGCGGATGCAGGCAGGCTTGCTTATCCGCAGCCGCGCCGTTGGCGGGCCGTCGTGAAACAGGCCCGGGAACGGCAAAGCGGCAAGGCGGGAAAAGCCTGCCGCCGCATCATCACCCTCCTGTTATCTGAGGTGAACCATGGAAACCACTGTAAAAAAACGTGAATGGGTCAAGGACGCCGCCATTATCTTTCTGGCGGTGCTGCTTGTGCTGACCTTTTTCTCCAACACGATCATGAACCACAGCCTGCCGGAGGTCGCCACCGCGGCCGTCAGCAGCGGTTCCATCGTCGCCAAGGTCAGGGGCAGCGGCGTCGTCACCGCCACCGGCAAACACCAGGTCAAGGCCAAGGACACCCGCACGATCCGTTCCGTCATGGTCAAGGTGGGGCAGGAGGTCAACGCGGGCGACGTACTCTTCGTCCTCGGTGAAGGGGACGAGACCGCCCTGGAGCAGGCAAAGAACACCCTCAGAAGTTTGCAGTATGACTACCAGCGCCAGGCCGCGAACGCCCCGACCTACGACGGCAGCGTCTATGACCGCGCCGTGGACAGCGCCTATGAGAGAATGGTGCGCGCCGAGCAGGCCCGCAACCGTGCCGCCGAGGCCTATGATCTCGCCCTCTCGCGCGACGCCGCTGCAGACGTTCAGGCGACCAATGCCGAGATTCAGCGGGTCGAGAACGAAATGAAAAACGTTTCCACGCAGCTTAACGATGCAAAGGTATCGTATGACTCCCGTCTGAGCGAAGCCTATGCGCGCGTCGATCAGGCGCAGGAAGCCTTTGACAGCGCTTATTACGGCAGCTCCTACGGCAGCAATGATTATGGTGATGATCTTCTGGTGGATGAGATCATCGAAGATTCCGGCAGCTCCTCCGGCAGCACATCCGGCTCGTCGGACACGACAACGTCCAGCATTTGGGACGATCCGGAGGTTCAGAAAGCGGCGGAGGCGCTGGACCGCGCCAAGAGCCAGCTTGCCGATATCCAGAATGACAGCTACCTCACCTCGCTCCAGACCCAGTACGACAGCCTGCTCGAGCGCTACAACACCCTCCTGCAGCACCGCGACAATTACACCCCCGACGCCCTGATCCCCTACATCGAGGCGCTGGAATCGGCGGAGGGAAACCTCTATGAAGCCCAGCTTGACTACGAAGGGGCCATCTCCAGCCGCAACGTCGCCTATCAGGACTTCGAGCAGAAGGTCGCCGTCGTGGGCGTGAATCTTGCCGAGGCAGCGGAGAACATCCGCGTGCAGCAGGAGAAGATCAAGTCCCTCGCCGGGGAAGAGGAAAACGTCATCACCGCAAACGTCCACGGCACTATTGACACCATCGACTGCACCGCGGGCGACACGGTGCTCAAGGACGCGCTGCTTTGCACCATCGAGGTGCCGGACATGGGCCACACCCTGTCCTTCTCCGTCACAAACGACCAGGCCCAGCGCCTGCGCATCGGCGACACCGCCACCGTCTCCAACTACTACTGGGGCAACAGCGTGACCGCCACGCTCACCACCATCCGCACCGACCCGAAAAACCCGCAGACCAACAAGCTTCTGACCTTCGACCTGGAGGGCGATGTAACGAGCGGCGCGGAGATGAGCATCTCCGTCGGCCAGAAGAGCGCCAATTACGACATCATCGTCCCCAACTCCGCCATCAAGAGCGACGCAAACGGCAGCTTCGTGCTGCTGGTGTCGGTCAAGAGCTCGCCCCTCGGCAACCGCTACACCGCCAAGCGCGTGAGCGTCGAGGTGCTGGCAAACGACGATAACAACTCCGCCGTGGTGGCCGACCTCGCCAACGGCGACTATGTCATCACCACCAGCTCCGCCCCCATCTCGAGCGGCGACATGGTGCGCATGGCAGACAACGCGTGAGTATGCAGAAGATTTTGAAACGCTGGCCGATCATGCTGGCTGTGCTTCTGGCACTCGCATGCGCGCTCTGCTTCTGGCGCTTCTGGGCAGTCTCGAATCTGCTCGACAGCCAGCGGGCGGCACAGCGCTGGAAGGGCACGGGCGAGCGGGACTATGCCCAGCTCTCCTTCTTCCTGCCCGCCGACCAGAAGCTCAGCCGCGACCAGGTCTATACCTTCCGCAGCGACATGGCCCAGAAGCTCAAGGGCGCCTCCTACGATATCCAGAAGGAGACCGGCCTTTATAACGACGCCTGGAGCCTCTCGGCGAGCGTGAAGGTCAGCGCCGGCAGGCAGAGCGGGGAAGTGCAGGTTTTCGCTGTGGGCGGAAATTTCTTCGATTTCCACCCGCTGCGGCTTCTGAGCGGCAACTATCTCAGACCCGGCGACGTGATGGACGACCGTGTCCTGCTCGACCGGGAGACGGCGTGGCTGCTCTTCGGCGGGGTGGACGTCGGCGGCATGAGCTTTTCCCTGAACGGCACACCCTTTGTCGCGGCCGGGGTCTACGAGCATGAAAAGGACGGCTTCTCCAAGGCAGCCTACGGCGAGGGCATGCGCATCTATATGAGCTATGACGCCTTTGCCCGTCTCTTCCCGGACAACGCCGGCATCAGCTGCTATGAGCTTGTGATGGCCGAGCCGGTCAAGGGCTTTGCCCACAGCTCGGCGGAGGACAAGTTCCCCGTCAAAAAGGCGGAGCTTGTCGACAACAGCTACCGCTTTGAGATGGGGCGCCTCTTCAGACTGCTCCGGGCGGGCACCGAGCGCTCCATGCACAAGGGCACCACCGTCTATCCCTATTGGGAAAACGCCGCCCGCGCGGCGGAGGATCACGCCGCGCGCTGGCTTGCCGCAGGTCTTCTGACCGCGGCCTTCCCCCTGGCGCTTGTGCTGTATGAGCTGATCCGTACCCTTGTGCGCGGGAAAAAGAAGCTCGAAACGGACGTCCTGCCCGAGGCAAAGGCGAAGAGCCGCGAGTTTATCCGCGAGCAGAACCGCCGCCGCTGGGAGCGCAGGCACCCGGACGAGTTTTGAACGGCGCAAAATATGTTTATACAGTCTTCCCGAAAAGCGGCCCGCAAAAGGGCCGCTTTTTCATTGGAATGCCCGCTTGTTCGACAAAGCATGCTGTGATAAAATGCGGGTACTGTGCAAAGGGAGGGGAGAGCATGCGCATCCTGCTGGTCAATGACGACGGTATTGAGGCCCGCGGCATCGCGGCGCTGGCGCGCGCGGCCGTCCGCTTCGGGGAGGTCTGGGTCGTCGCGCCCGCATCCCAGTGCAGCGCCATGAGCCAGCGGCTCACGCTCTTCGGCGAGATGCCTTTGAGAAAAGCGGAATTTCCCGTCCCTGTAAAAGCGGCCTGGAGCCTCGGCGGCACCCCGGCCGACTGTGTGAAAGTCGCGCTGGAGCATGTGCTGGACTTTCGCCCCGACTACGTCTTCTCCGGCGTCAACGAGGGCTGGAACGCGGGCTACGACATCGCCTACTCCGGCACCATCGGCGCCTGCTTTGAGGCGGTGATGAACGGTATCCCCGCCATCGCCTTTTCCGCAAAGCGGGATGACCGGGAGATCGCCGAGCGCTTTATGCCCCAGATCATGGAAGAGCTGCTCGCCCTCGGCCAGAAGCCCGGCGAGATCTGGAACGTCAACTTCCCGGCGGGGCCTGTCTCCGAGCTGCGCGGCGTCCTGCGGGATCGGCAGATCGCGCCCATGCAGTGCTATCGGGATACCCTCTCCGCGCGGCAGCACCCGGAGGGACATACCATGCTCAGCTTCGGCGGCGTCATCCTGGAGAAAGGGACAGCCCCGGAGGGCAGCGACATTGCCGCGCTGATGGACGGTTTTATCTCTGTTGGAAAGATTCGCAGTCCTGTCATGGATATTTTTGGGCAGTATTGACGGCTTGTCAAATCCTGTCGGACATGCTACAATAAATCTTGTGGAAAGAGCAGTGAAAAGTTCAATATTTTGTGGTTTTTCTCAAACTATGGATTCATCGCCCACCGGGCGTGAAGATATTTTATTAGGAGGAATTTCTACATGAAGAAGATCATCGCCATGCTCCTCGCGCTTGTTATGGTCTCTGCGCTCTTCGTCAGCGGCTCTGCCGTCGCTTTCGCGGAAAACAAGCACTTCGACAAGCTGACCCTCGAGTTCGTTCCCTCCAAGGATGCCGACGTTATCATTGCCGGCACCGCGAATCTGCCCGAGCTCGTCAAGGCTGAGATGGCCAAGCTTGGCTACGACATCGACAAGGTCGAGATCAGCGTCGGCACCAACTATGACGCCACCGGCGAGGCCATGGCTGCCGGTTCCATCGACCTCGGCTGGCTGCCCGGCGGCACCTACGCCCTGTACTCCGACGATACCGACGTTATCCTGACCGCCACCCGCAACGGCCTGTCCAACGACAGCGAAGATCCCGCCACCTGGAACGGCGACGCCAACAAGACCCTGAAGAACGGCCCCCAGGTCACCTTCTACCGCGCCCTGATTTACGCAGCTCCCTCCGAGTACGGCAAGAAGCTGGCCGAGAAGGTCAACAACGGCGAAAAGCTCACCTGGGAGGATCTCGACGGCGCCAAGTGGGCCGTGCAGAAGACCTCCTCCTCCGCAGGGTACATCTACCCCACCATGTGGCTCATGAAGAACTATGACGGCAAGAAGATCTCCGATCTCTCCAACGTCATCCCCATCGACTCCGGCTACGGCACCGCCTTCTCCTACGCCGCCGCTGAGAGCATCGACATCCTTGTCTGCTATGCAGACGGCCGCAACGACTACGAGGCTTCCTGGACGCTGCCCACCGATCAGCAGGATGAGACCGGCAAGCAGGGCATGGGCCGCACCGACTCCATCTGGAACGAGATGAACGTCATCGGCGTGACCGAGGGTATCTACAACGACACCGTCGCCATCTCCAAGGAGAGCCCCTTCTACACCCCCGAGACCGTTGAAGCCCTGCAGAACTGCTTCATCAACATCATCAATACCGATGAGGGCAAAGCCATCTTCGACGTCTACAGCCATGCCGGTTACGCCAAGGCTACCGACGCTGACTATGACGGCGCCCGTATGGCCCTGACTGTCGTCGGCGGCTGATTTCCCATGCGTTTCGCCGGGCTCTGTATCCAAGTGAATACAGAGCCCGGTTTTTCTTCAATAGCATCCCTGATATTTCGTGCCGCAAGCGTTGAGCGGCGGGATCTTCGCCGCTGAACGGTTCCGACAGGGATACAACAGATTTAAGGGAGAAACGCTGCCGTATGATTGAATTTAAAAATGTCTATAAGACCTATCCCAACGGCTTCACGGCGCTCAAGAACGTGAACCTCCAGATCGAGCAGGGGGAGTTTGTCGCCATCATCGGCCTTTCCGGCGCGGGCAAGTCCACCATCCTGCGCTGCATCAACCGCATGCACGACGCCACCAAGGGCACCGTCACTGTCGACGGCGTGGACGTCAACAGCCTGCGGGGCGCGGAGCTTCGCCGCTTCCGCCGCAAGATTGGCATGATCTTCCAGAGCTTCAACCTGGTCAGCCGCTCCACCGCCATCAAGAACGTGCTGACGGCGGACGTGCCCGACATGGGCTTTTTCAAGGTGCTCTTCGGCATCTTTTCCGAGGAGCAGAAAATGCGCGCCCTGGAAAGTCTTGACAAGGTCGGCATTCTCTCCAAGGCCTACACCCGCTGCGACCAGCTCTCCGGCGGCCAGCAGCAGCGCGTCGCCCTGGCCCGTACGCTGAACCAGAACCCGAAGATCATCCTCGCCGACGAGCCTGTGGCCTCCCTCGACCCCATCACCGCCCGCCAGGTCATGCAGGACTTCGTGCGCATCAACAAGGAGTACAACATCTCCATCCTGCTGAACATCCACCACATTGACCTTGCCCTGCAGTACTGCGACCGCGTCATCGGCGTGCGCGCGGGCGAGATCGTCTTCGACGGCCCCGCTGCCACCATCACCCAGGAGCAGATCGACTACGTCTACAACGGCAAGAAGGCGCCCGTGCTGGGCAATGGGGAGTGAGAGCATGGAGAATGTAAACGAATCCGGCGTGAAGCTCACCTGGTTTGACAAGATCTTCAAACCCCAGGTCATCACGCTCCCGAACGGCCACAGCACCATCCGCCGCCGCAGCCGCGCGCCGTTTATCCTGGCGCTGGTGCTGCTCGCGGTGATCCTTTCCCTGCGCATGACGGGCTTTGACATGGGCTTAATCATCCGCAAGTTCGATAAGCTCATGGATCTCATGGTCAAGCTCTTCCACCCGAAGTGGAGCTTCTTCGACAAGGTCACCCGCCCCCTCATTGACACCATCAAAATGTCCATCCTCGGTACCGTCATCGGCTGCGCCCTGGCGCTGCCCGTGTCGGTGCTGGCCTCCACCAATATCTGCAAGAGCAAACTCGTGGTTTCCGTCCTGCGCTTCATCCTGGCCCTGATCCGCACCCTGCCCACCCTGGTCATCGCCCTGGTGTGCGCGCTGATCTTCGGCCTCGGCACCTTTGCCGGTACGCTGGCCATCTCGATCTTCACCTTCGGCATCGTGGCCAAGATGCTCTATGAGAGCATCGAGACCATCGACATGGGCCCCTTCGAGGCCATGGAGGCCATGGGCGCCAACAAGTTCCAGGCCTTCTGGTCTGCCTGCACACCCCAGATCCTGCCGGTCTATCTCTCCCACAGCCTCTACTGCTTTGAGATGAACGTGCGCGCCTCCGCCATCCTCGGCTACGTCGGCGCGGGCGGCCTCGGCATCACGATCAACGAGCGCATCGGCTGGCGTGACTATGAGGGACTCGGCATGGTGCTGCTGACGCTGTTCGTGGTGGTCATAATCATTGAGTTCACCAGCGAATACCTGCGCGGCAAGCTGAGCTGAGAGGAGGCGCGACATGGCTGAAAAACTGGAAAAAATCGAACAGAACATCGACGAAAAGCTGACCGTCGCCGAAATGTACGCGCGCCGGCCCCGCAAGTGGCTGCTCTACACGCTGGTCGTGCTGATCATCGCGGCGCTGGTGAGCTGGTCAGGCTCTACTGTAGAATATGAGGGGCTCACTGTCACCGGCCGTTCCGTGGCGCACGGCGTTATCAGCGGCATCACCCACCCCGATCTTAAGCTCATGTTCGGCACGAGCAATACCGACGTGCCGTATCTGCTGCTGCAGACCATGGCCATCGCCGTGCTCGGCACCCTGTTTGGGGCGATCCTTGCGATTCCCTTCGCCTTCCTCGCCTCCACCAACATCCTGCCGAAGCCCATCGCCTATCTCTTCCGCGTCGTGATCCTGCTGATCCGTACGATCCCGAGTCTGGTGTGGGCCCTCATGTGGATCCGCGTGACCGGCCCCGGCGCCGCCTGCGGTGTTATCACCCAGTCGGTCTGCTCCATCGGCATGATCTCCAAAATGTACATCACCGCCATCGAGGATCTGGATACCCGCATTCTCGAGAGCCTGGACGCCATGGGCTGCACCCCCTTCCAGAAGATCCGCTACGGCGTCATTCCCCAGCTCACCGCAAGCTTTATCTCCACCACCATCTACCGCTTTGACATCAACCTCAAGGACGCCACCACCCTCGGCATCGTCGGCGCGGGCGGCATCGGCGCAAGCCTGGTGCAGTGCCTCAACTCCCGCCGCTGGGCCATGGTCGGCTCCTTCGTCTGGGGCCTGATGATCTTGGTGCTCATTATCGAGTTCATCTCCACCCGCGTGCGCAAAAAGCTGGCAAGAGGAGAATAAAAAAACCATACTTCCCTTACCTCCCTTTGGAAAAAGGGAGGTGCCCGAAGGGCGGAGGGATCGATCCTCCAGTCACTTCGTGACAGCCCCCTTTTTCCAAAGGGGGCTGTCATGGGAGGCAAACTCCACACTCTATGAGGTAACGAATGGATCGTAAACTGACAATCTATTTCACATCCGACATCCACGGCTATTTCGCCCCGACGGATTATGCCAACAACTGCCGCGCAGACGCAGGCCTTGCCAACTGCGCGGCAAATTATACCGACGACGGCAATACCCTCATCCTTGACGGGGGCGACACCCTGCAGGGCAGCCCCTTCACCTACTGGCTCTACAGCCGTACGGAGGAAAAAAGCCTGATCCCCGCAAGGCTCATGAATCTCGCGGGCTATGACTTTATCACGCTCGGCAACCACGATTTCAACTACGGCGCCGCAGAGCTGGAGCGCTATCTGGAGGCGCTGGACGCCGTGTGCCTCTGCGCCAATGTGGAGGGGCTGCGGCACAACAAAAAATATGCGGTCGTCACGATGGAAAACGGGCTTCGCGTCGGCGTCACCGGCGTGACAAGCCAGTTTGTCCCCCTCTGGGAAAAGCCGGAGAATATCGAGGGGCTGACCTTCTCCGACGCCTTTGAGGCGGCGCGGGACGTACTTGCGGAGCTGAAAGAGCAGAAGCTCGACATAACCATCTGCATCTACCACGGCGGCTTTGAGCGAGATGTGAAAACCGGCGCGCTTCTCTCCGCAAGTGACGAGAACGAGGGATACCGCATGTGCCGGGAGCTGGACTACGACATCCTGCTCACCGGGCACCAGCATATTGCCATGGAGGGAACATGCCTGCACGGCACATACACCTGCCAGCCGCCGGACAAGGCCCAACGGTATATCAGAATGGACGTGGCGGCGGACGAGACCGGCAAGATCACGGCGGAGCCGAAGCTCTGCCCTGCCGGGGACAAGACGCCGGAGGCGTTCGCGGAGTTTCTGGAGCCGCTGGAAGCGCAGACCGCCGAATTCCTGGACACCCCCCTCGGCCATCTGGACAGGGAGCTTCGGCCCTCCACGCCGCTCAAGCGCGCGCTCAAGGGATCTCTGATCGCAAACTTCTACAACCAGGTACAGCTCGAAGCTTCCGGCGCGGATCTCTCCTGCACCAGCCTTGCCAACACCCTGCGCGGCTTTTCCGTGGAGGTGACGGTTCGGGACATCGTGGCAAGCTATGTCTTCCCCAACACCCTCAAAACCATCCGCGTCAACCGCGCGATCCTCCGGCAGGCCTTGGAGCGCAGCGCCGAATATTTCGATCTGGACGAAAACGGCAAGCCTGTGATCAGCAGCGGCTTCCTGCTGCCCATGGAGCAGCACTTCAACTATGACTACATCACCGGCGTCGAGGCCACCGTTGATCTGCGCCGCCCGCAGGGGGATCGCGTCACCTCCATCCTCTGGCACGGGGAAGAGCTGCCGGAGGACAAGAGCCTGACCCTCTGCATGAATAATTACCGCGCATCCGGCGCGGGGGGCTACGGCTTCTATGCCGGGTGCGAAACCGTCCGTGAACAGACGGAGGAAATCTCCGAGCTGATCATTTCCTATGTTGACTGCCACCGCGATATTACTGTGGACAAAACCTGGTGGCTGCACATTATGTATTAAAAAGGAGAAAAGCTATGTCCAACAACGTCTTCAAGGTCGTTCTGCTCCAGGCGCTGCCCGCCTCCGGCAAGTCCGAGGTGCGCAATTTCATGGCTCATGTCGAGCCCGATACCCTGCGCGACGAGTTCCACATCGGCGCAAACCTCCAGCTGGACGATTTCCCCTATGTCCACATGATGCGCCGTATCGACAACGAGCTGCAGGCCATGGACGAGCCGCGCATCTTCTATCCTGGCGAGGCTCCCTTCAACGACGGGCGCGACTGGGGTACCCTCTGCAATCTGCTCAATGAGGATTACCACGATCTTCTGGGCCGCGTGAAGGTCTGCCCGGACTCTGCCGCGCAGTATCTCTTCGAGCGCATCGACCGCGCCGCCCTCGGCGCCGGGATCTCCCCGCGCCTCGGCCTGCTTTCTGAGGACGTGCGCGCCGCCGTTGCCGCCAAGCTCGAGAATGAGGCCCGCGCCATGCTCGACGAGAAGCAGAACGCCTACCCCGAGAGCTTTGAGGACAAGACCATCATCATCGAATGTGCCCGCGGCGGCCCGGACGGCGCCTCCATGCCGCTGACCGACACTTTCGGCTACCAGTACTCCCTGCCGATGTTCTGCCCGGAGATCCTGGAGAACGCCGTGATCCTCTACATCTGGGTCACGCCCGAGGAATCCAGACGCAAGAACGCCGACCGCGCCGACCCCAACGATCCCGGCTCCAACCTGCACCACGGTGTGCCCATGGCCGTCATGCTGGGCGACTACGGCTGCGATGATATGGAGTATATGCGCGAGCACTCCAAGCCCAACTGCGTGAGCTTTGACGCCCACGGCAGACACTGGGACATCCCCATCGGCGTGTTTGACAACCGCGTGGACAAGACCTCCTTCCTGCGCGCCGAGCCCGAGGTCTGGGATCCCGACCTTGTCGCCGATGTGACCGCCGCCATCCGCGCCGCCACCGACGCCATGTTCGAAAACTACGGCAAGTAAGCATAACACAGAAAAGGGGCTGCAGCAAAACGCCTGTCATCCTGAGCGTAAGTGAAGGATCTTTCCCGGAAAGTTTGCAAAACATTCAAAAGAAAGATTCTTCGTCACTCCGTTTCTCAGAATGACATAAGGCAATACCGCACAATGCGGCAAGAGCAGATTCCGAGAAAATCTGAGTTCTGATGATGGCACTTTTTCGCAGATGTACTTTGTGTACCTCAAGAAAAAGTGACGAAATCAGGGCTCAAATTTTCCGGAAGATGCCGCAGGCGTATTGTGCGGTGTTGCCATAAAGGAAAACGTTTTGCTGCAGCCCCCTTTTTTCTGCCAACAGTTGCGCAAAGCGGCTCTCGTATGGTAAACTGCGGCGGGAGGGATAGTATGAGCAAAGAGAAAAGCCGCGGACATACAATCGTTGTGATCCTGCTGCTGCTTGTGATCCTGGCGCTGGCGGCGATCTCGTGCGGGCTTGCCCTGCGCCTGAATCAGCGATCCGATCCCGTCCTGACCGGCCGCTGGCAGATGCAGGCGGATCTCACCGATACAGCGCGAACCCGCGCCGACGCCTGGCTCCGGCGCGCCGCTCTCGGCGAACGGGTCGCG
>Ga0310695_10008158_pt1 | contig 16349 bp, 9 predicted proteins | sample RumenRJG_04DNA_FD_203882 | JGI IMG/M metagenome (GOLD analysis project Ga0310695, IMG submission 203882) | Bovine rumen microbial communities from Lethbridge, Alberta, Canada - RJG_04 (v2) (version 2) | ecosystem: Host-associated > Mammals > Digestive system > Stomach > Rumen | place: Canada...
TCCCTGTTCCGATGTCCATGCGCCGGTACACCTGCCGGCTGTCGGCGCTGATGATTTCGCCATCCAGACGGGCGGCGAGTGCTGTGGCAAGAGCCGTCTTGCCGCACGCCGTAGGTCCGAGTATGGTAATCATTCGCTGCATTGGAGGACAAACTTACGAATTATTTCCGACATACGGCAAAGAAAAGGCCGATTTTTTCTTAACGCCGTGGGTTTGGAGCCTTTCGGCCGGTAGATGCGGGTTGTTGCCCATTGTTCTCTGCACCAATCCATCGACAAAAAAGCCGCCCGGTGGTTCCGGACGGCTTTATAATGATGGCTGTAAGTTCAATATTATTTGAGCTCAGCGAGGTACTTGATGGTGCGAACCATCTGAGAAGTGTAGGAGTTCTCATTGTCGTACCAGGAAACGACCTGTACCTGATAGGTGTCCTCGTCAATCTGGGAAACCATGGTCTGGGTAGCATCGAAGAGCGAACCGAACTTCATACCGATGATATCGGAAGAAACGATGGGATCCTCGTTGTAACCGAACGACTCGTTGGCAGCAGCCTTCATGGCAGCGTTGATACCCTCGACGGTGATGTCCTTACCCTTCACCACAGCGATGAGGATAGTGGTAGAACCGGTGGGAGTGGGAACGCGCTGTGCGGAACCGATCAGTTTGCCGTTGAGCTCAGGAATAACGAGACCGATAGCCTTGGCAGCACCGGTGGAGTTGGGAACGATGTTCTGAGCGCCGGCGCGGCTGCGACGGAGGTCACCCTTGCGCTGCGGGCCGTCGAGAATCATCTGGTCGCCGGTGTAAGCGTGGATGGTAGACATGATGCCCGAGCAGATGGGAGCGTACTTGTTGAGTGCGTCGGCCATGGGAGCGAGGCAGTTGGTGGTGCAGGAAGCAGCGGAGATAACGGTATCTTCGGGTTTCAGGGTCGTGTGGTTCACATTGTACACGATGGTGGGGAGGTCTTTGCCAGCGGGAGCGGAGATGACCACCTTCTTGGCACCAGCCTGGATGTGAGCAGAAGCTTTCTCCTTAGAGGTATAGAAACCGGTGCACTCGAGCACTACGTCGACGCCCAGTTCACCCCAAGGCAGTTCAGCAGCATTGGGCTTAGCATAGATGGTGATTTCCTGACCATCAACGATGATAGAGTTCTCAGTTGCCTCTACGGTGTGCTTACCCTCACCGAACTTGCCGGCGAAACCACCCTGGCAGGTATCATACTTGAGGAGGTGAGCAAGCATTTTGGGGCTTGTCAAGTCGTTGATAGCGACCACTTCATAACCTTCAGCCTCGAACATCTGACGGAATGCGAGACGACCAATACGGCCAAAGCCGTTAATAGCTACTTTTGTCATTTTATTTTAATTTATTTAAAAGGGTTGAAAATATCTTAATTAAATATTCACTTTTTATTACCTTTTTGCCTTAAAAAACGTGATAAATGTTTACAAACCGACCAAATTTTGAGGTGTAGTACATTTTTTTTCCGTTTTCGTGCACAAAATTACTATTTTTTTCTAATTTTGCATACGCAACAGTCTTAATAAAACCAAAAAAAGGCTTGTGCAGCGAGAATGGTCGGTTAAAAAGTGTTTGCCGCCAGAAGATTGCAAAATGCAGTTGACAAAACGACATCTTTATGCGCTACGCATAACTGGATATAACATTATTAATTATTATTTCGTTCATTAAAAAAAATTAATTATGGGATTTTTTAAAGAGTTCAAAGAGTTTGCCATGAAAGGCAACGTAATGGACATGGCTGTCGGTGTGATCATCGGCGGTGCTTTTGGCAAGATTGTTACTTCACTGGTTGACGATGTGCTGATGCCCTTCATCGGTATGCTGACTGGCGGTGTAGACCTTTCGGGTCTGGAGTACAAGATGATGATTCCCTCTCCGGACGGCGGTGAGCCTCTGGCAGGTGCTGTTTTGAAATATGGTGCCTTTATCCAGAACATCATCGACTTCCTGATCATCGCATTCTGTATTTTCCTGATGGTGAAAGCCATGAACAAGCTCACCCCGAAGAAGGAAGAGGAGCCTGCCGCTCCCGCCGGCCCCACCCAGGAGGAGCTGCTCGCTGAGATTCGCGACCTGCTGAAGAAGAAATAACGCTTATATAGGTTTTTTAAAAAAGCGGCTTGCTCTTGGTGGAGCAAGCCGCTTTTTATCTTTTCGGAGTAATCGGAATAATCGGAATAATCGGAATAATCGGAGTAATCGGAGTAATCGGAGTAATCGGAGTAATCGGAGTAATCGGATGGTAGGAGGGGGTTTCTAATCGGCGTAGTAGGCGGCCCATTCTACGAGGTCTTCACGGACATAGCCTATCTTGCCCTTTATTTTGATTTTGTACCAATTATCCACCTTGCCCAGACAGTCGAAGGCGCAGTCGGGATAATCTTTCTTGCCATCGGCCTCGGTGATGGTGGAAACTATAGCGGTGCGGGTGGACGGCCCCTTACGCACATTGATATTGCCTCTGACACCATCGGCACGCACTACGAAGCCTTTCCCTTTTTCCGGGCTCCACACTTCCTTTCGACCTTCTGATTTAGACACTTCCACTTCCCAGTCGAGGGGATTGGCAATATAGGTAGAATCGGTTTCACGCACAAAGCGTCCCGCCAACGAGCCGTCGTTGTAGACCACGACGGTGAGCCAGTTGTGTCCCCACTGCGCCTTTACGGAGAGGCTGACAGTGAAGGCCATCATCGTCATTAGGAGAAATCTTTTCATATTCATCAATATAATTAATGGTTAATAAATAGGTTGAAACACCATTCAGGTTGGAGCGCCTATTCGGCATCAGGAGAGACGGCATCGTCTGGCATCGTATCGGGCAGGAGGGTGCCGGGAGCGCCAGCATCGGGTGATGGCGGTTCATCTTGGAAGATGTCGTTGAAGAAGAGTCCGGCATCCCCCACCCCATTGACCCAGTCGATATACGGCTGCAGTGCCTCAGCCCACACCGCATAGCCGTCGTGGTTGAGGTGGAGTCCGTCGCTGCAGAGTTCGCGGACGAGGACATTGTCCTCGCCGTTGGTGAAGAGCGGGAAGAGGTTGAGGAAAGGCACTTTCAGGGCATTGCAGTGTTCGGCGATGATGGTATTGACCACCGGTATATCATCGGTACGTCCCTTGAGTGTTTTCCATCTGCCGAACGACTCATTGATGGGCAGCAGGCTCTGCACCACCAGGCGCGTATGGGGTGCCGAGGCGCAGATGGTGTCGATAAGATGGCAGATGCGCGCCGCCACCGTCTCGGCCGCGAGGCCGAAGCTCAGGTCGTTGGCCCCGCAGAGCAGGAACACCGCCTTGGGCTGTCCCGGCAGCACCTGGCAGAGTCGCGCCTCGATTCCCAAGGCATGGTCGCCGTTGATGCCCCTGTTGACCACATTTCCTGTACCGAGCAGCAGGTTCCAGTCGCCTCCCCCCTCGGTATGGCTGTCGCCGAGCATGACCACCATGGAAGAGTCGACGGGCATCTGACGCTCAAACTGCGCCGTTCGCTGCTGATAGTATTTGCTGCCCGACTTGAAGTTGACGTGCGGCACCTGCTGTGCGTGTGCCGTGCCTACGGAGAGGAGGGCCGAGGCACAGAGCGAAAGGAGGTATCGGAAGCGGTAAATCATCGTCATGGTGGAATAAGCGTTAGAATTGGAAATAGATGAAAGGCATGATTTCACTGCTCTTGACCTGTATGATGAGCCAGATGACGAAGACCAGCGCCATGCCCTGCGCCAGCAGTCCGCCGCCATAGAGGAAGTCGACCACCTCCTCAAGCCATCTCTTGGGCAGGAAATGGCCGATGAAGCCCAGCGCCATGACGAAGACCACCCATCCATAGCCAGAGAGCAGCTGTCCCAGCACCTCAGGATGGAAATCGGTGAAGAGGCGAGAGAGCATAGTCCAGGTGACGGAAAAATCCGTATTGCGGAAGAAGAGGAAGGTGAAGCAGACGAAATGGAAGGTCAGGAAAACCGACCCCCACAGCCGCCATCCCACGGGCCTGTAATGCCGGTCGCGGTGAAGGACATCCATGCGGAGGAAGCGGTGTGCCGAGAGCGCTATGCCGTGCAGTCCGCCCCACACCACATAATTGAGCGCTGCCCCGTGCCAGAGTCCGGCGAGGAGCATGGTAATCATCAGGTTGACATAGGTGCGCACCTTTCCCTTTCTGTTTCCGTCGAGCGCGAAGATATAGAGATAGTCTCTTATCCAGGAAGAGAAAGAGATGTGCCATCGGTGCCAGAACTGCGAGATGCTGCTGCTTTTGAAAGGCGCGTCGAAGTTTTTGTTGAACACGAATCCGAGCAGGAGCGCGATGCCGATAGCCATGTCGCTATAGCCGCTGAAGTCGCAGTAAATCTGCAGCGCATAGCCATAGATGCCCATGAGAATTTCCAGTCCGGAATAGAGGGTAGGATCTTCGAAGACGCGGTCGACGAAATTGATGCTGATATAATCGCTGACGACACATTTCTTGAGTGCTCCGACGAGGATGAAGTAGACGCCGTAGGCCCTCATGCGCGGACTCACCCTGGGCACCTGCCTTATCTGCGGCACAAAGTCGCGTGCGCGCACGATAGGTCCCGCCACGAGTTGCGGGAAGAAGGACACGAAGAAAGCGTAGTCGAGCAGCGAGTCGAGCGGTTTGAGCTGTCCACGGTATACATCGAGCGTATAGCTGAGGCTCTGGAAGGTAAAGAAGCTGATGCCCACCGGCAGGAAGATGTCCCAGGGCTGGAAATTGTGTCCCACCATCTGCGCCAGCATGCCGGCGAAGAAATTGGTGTATTTGAAATAAACCAACAGTCCGAGGTCGACGAGCAGGCTCAATGCGAGATAGCGCTTGCGCCGCCGGTTGTCGTCGGGTCGTTCCTGCAGATCGTTGTAGATGCATTCGGCCAGGAAGAAATCGCTCAAGGTGACCACGGCGAGGAGGATGAAATAGAATCCGCTGCTCTTATAATAGAAATAATAGGAGAAGGCCGTGACGAAGATGAGCCTTGCGGTGAGCTGATGGCGCAGCAAGGCATAGACCAGTGTGAACAGTGCGAACAGGAAGATGAAGAGCGATGTGCAGAATATCATCGGCTCGTCGGGATGGTAGACAAACTGCTGCCAGAACGCCTCAATCATTCGTCGTCTCCTTCCTCCGCATCCATGCGGCGCTTATAGTTTTCCACTCCGGCCAGGATGGCCTTATAATACAGTTCGGCCAGGCGTTTGCCCCCCTTGAAGTTAAGGTGCGTATAGTCTTTGTTCGCCTCGCCCTTGTTTACGAAATCGGCCATGCTACCCTCGCCTCCCATAGCCTCGAAGAGGTTGAAGAACCCCACATGGAGTTGCTGTGCCATGGTTCGCTGGAGGTCGACGAGTTGTTTGACCTGAGGTATGGTATGTATGCCCTGCGCCGAGCGCTGGTCGCGGTCAGAAACGCTGACAATGAGGAAGGAAGCCCCCGGGCACGCCTCACGCATGTGGGTTATGGCCTCTTTCATTTTTCCGATATACGCCTCTGCCTCGGCCTGTGACGATTTGGCCCCCACAGCATTGAGTCCGAAGTGGAGGATAACCAGGTCATAGGGCCGGTAGCGCGCTATCTGCTGCATGGTGTTGAGCGGCATGTAAGCTAGCGAATGGCCCGGTATGCCCCGCATGCTGAAGTTGTCGAGCGCAATGCCCTTCGCCGCATCGAGGGTGATTCCGAGGAGCTGTATATTGCTTGGCGACTCGCCGAAGCCGCAGGTGACACTGCGCGAGCTCCCATTGAGCACGAATGTCTGCACGGCGTCGGAGGGCAGGATGGGCTTGACCGTCATCCGGTCCTGTGAAGGTCCGAACATGACGGAGGAAGACACCTGCGAGCGCAGGAAGAGGTGCATGCGCTGCCACTGCGCCGCGTGTTCATACTTGGAAGACGCCTTGGCCGTGAAGGCAGCATATCTGGAGAGCAGGTAATAGCGTTGCGACGGACCCTGCAGGGCCGGTATGAAGCCCCTGTTGACGACAGCATGCTCAGAGACATTGGACCACGACACGTTGACGGTGGGCCGGGAACTGCCGAAGTTGGGTCCCGGCTCCACCCATCCAGGTCCGCCCCCTCCGTAGCGGGTCTGCAGCATTTCGCGCAAGTCGGCCGTGAGGATATCCCCCTCTATAAAGGAGTCGCCGTAATAGGCGATGTTCACGGTGCGGTCGGTAGGCAGGCTGTCGGCAAGCAGTGCCAGGAAGTGGTTGAGACCACCCTCTTCGCCGTTGGAGAAATCCTCGAAGAGTGTGACCCCTTCGGGCTGATAGACAGAATTATCCTTCTGTGCCGTTGTCTTTTGGGGATGATGTTTCTTCTTGGCCGGCTTGGGCTCAGGCGGGTTCATCACCTCGCCCACCATATCTACCTGCCGTGTTTCCAAGCCGAGGAAACTGACCGGCGGCACCAGCTGCAGGAGCAGTAGTGCCGTAAGGACAGAACCTACGAGGACGAAAACTTTCCAAGAAGAATTGAGCATAACAGTCAGGTCTATGAGCTTGAAAATCGCACAAAGTTAGGCAAAGGTAGTAAAAAAAGACGGTTTCACAAAATAAATCTGGAGGAATGTTCCGTAGTTTTAGCTATCGGAAGGGAAAGAGAAGCGAAGAGCGGAAGTGCCCCGCAATTGCCCTTCCCCAATGCTGAAAGGCAATTGCTTTGACATCCTGGCCTGAACAGGATGCTGGGGCACATCGCTGAGTTGCAGATTCTGAGGTAGTGAAGTTGCCTTCGAACTACGCTGCAAAGATAGGTCTGCAAGGGGTTAACGACCAAGGAATCGGGTACGATAGAAGTACGAAAGTGCAAAAAGAAGGCCCAGACAGCAGTCTGAGCCAATATTTTCACTCGATGAGCGACATGAGATACGTATCGCAGTCGGCCGGCCGCATGGCAGGTCCGCCGATATGCTGAATGATGCGCTTGCGTATGGACGTGATGTTCTGCTTGCTGGTAGGCGCGAGCGCCCCCACCTCCACCAGTTTGAAACCGAGGATGATGAGCACGCACACCCTGTATTCGAGCGGCGACGGCTTATAGTCGGCATAGAGTGCCTCGCGGAAGGCAGGATAGACCTCCTCGACCTTGGTGCGCAGCGCCTCCCAGTCGGCATCGTTGAGGCTCCGTCCCTGTTCGATGAGGGCACACGCCCTCCGGTACGGTTCCGACTCACGAATAAGTCTCTGTTTGCTGTCGCGTTTGTTCTCGCGTTCCTTTCGGTACTCCTGCAAGAGTTGGAGTTTGGCCTGTTCATCGGCGATATCCTGCCGTAGCTGGGAGTTGTCGCCCTCCATGAGCGCCAGTTTACCCTCGAGGATACGTATTTCCGTCTGGTGGTGCTGTTCCATCTCCGCCAGTTGCTGTTCGCCTGTACGTATTTGCGAGAGGAAGCGTGCCGCCCGTTTTTTATTGTCGGCATTCTTGATGCGTATAAACTCGATGAGCGACGCCACAGCCGCGAAAGCCGCCACCACCAATACGGTGAGCAGGAAGATGAAGTCACGTCCCAGGCTGCCCTCTCTGCGGAGATTCTCGATGGTGAGCGCCTCGCGCCTTGCGCGGAACTTGCCCGACGACACCGACATCTGGAGCGCGCTGTCGAGACAGACGAACGCCGTGTCCATACTGCCCTTCTCTCTTGAGAGATAAGCCGCTTCTCTGAGCGACGCAATCAGTTTGGTGGTATCGTCGGGTTCCACATCGAGCACCGGTGTGAATACAGCAGTGCTATCGGTCGGAGCAGGGGTATCCACATATCTGCCACATCCTCCGCCCATGGCCGCGATGAGAAGCAGCGATGGACAGAGGATGGTCAAGATACGCATTTTGTGTATCATGGGCGTTGAGGCAGAGGAGCTATTACTTCACCGTCACTTTCCGTCCTTCGACGATGTATACGCCACGGGGCAGGCCTTGCAGCGATGTGGTGTTCTGGCGAACCAGCGTGCCCTGTATGGTATAGACATTGACAGGATGGTCGACCGAGATGCTATCGATGCCCGACTGCGGGATGATGGTGAGTGTGCCGCTCTGATAAGAGAACTCATAATTCTGCGCCACGCCTCCGGAGACCACGATTTCGTAATCACCTGCTGGACTGTTGACGGTAGCCACAGTAGAAGCCACGGGTACCACCTCGAGACACTCTTCGGTATCATTATTGCGGAACCCGTCGTACTGGATGACGAACACCGGGTTCTCCTCGCCGAACACTCTGGAGTAGTTGTCTACATAAGCCAGGAGCGGTGCCTTCTCCACGGTGAGGGTGCCCCCTATGTAGGTGACATTATAGTTCTTCTCCGAACCCTCACCCACTTCGATGGCATATTCGCCCACCGGCGACTCCTTGGTGGCTGCACAAGTGAAGGCAGGCACTCCCTTGTATTCGCCGCCCTCGACGGTATATTCAAACTCAGGATTCTCCTCTCCATAGAGACGTGAGCAACTGGCGACTCTCACCACGATGGGATCAGCCTCGGTGATGGTAAGTGTTCCCAAGCTATACAAGATTTCATAGTTGTCGGCGATGGCCCCCTCAACTACAACCGAATACACACCGGGCGCAGAGTCGGAAGTAGCCAGGGTAGAAAGCGTGGGCTGCTCGATGAGCACTTCGGGTGTCTCCTCATTCTTGAAGCCATCGTACACAGCCTTGAATTCGGGCAGCGGATCGCCCTGCTTCATGGTGTACTGGCCGCCACTGATGAAGAGGGATGCCTTTTCGACGGTCAGCGTGCCGTTGACATAGGTGACGTTGAAGTTCTCCACCGTGCCGGGTTCCACCACGATGTCGTAGGTATCGACCGGCGAGAACGGATTGGCCACGCAGGTAATAACAGGCTCGCCCCTCAGTTCGCCGCCGTATACGGTATACTCAAGTTTCGGATTCTCCTCACCATACTCACGCTTCACATTGATAGCTTTCACCATGATAGCATCGGCCTCGATGATGGTCAGTTTACCGTCGACATAAGAGATTTCATAGTTCTGTGCCTCAGCACCGCTTACAAAGACCGGATAGTCGCCCAAGTCAGAAACCGAAGTGGCCTCGGTGGTGAGCACCGGCTGCACGGTGAGCACCTCGGCGGTCTCGCCGTTCTTGAAGCCCTCGAACACAGCTTTCAGTTCGGGAAGCGGGTCACCCTGCTTCATCACATACTCGCCACCACTGATGGTGAGCGGCGCTTTTTCCACGGTCAGCGTGCCGCTGACGTACGTCACGTTGAAGTTCTCCACCGTGCCGGCCTCAATCTTGATGACATACTCGCCCACGGGCGAAGTAGGCGTGGCCTCGCAGGAGATGACGGGTGCGCCTTTCAGCGTGCCGCCCTCGACGGTGAAGTCGAATGCCGGGTTCTCATCGCCGTAGAGGCGGGAGACACTGTTCACACGCACCGTGATAGGATCAGCCTCGATGATGGTCAGTTTGCCGTTGACATAGGTGATGGCATAGTTTTGTGCCTCAGCACCGCTTACTACCACCGGATACTCGCCCAGGGCGGAGACCGAAGTGGCCTCGGTGGTGAGCACCGGCTGCACGGTGAGCACCTCGGCGGTCTCGCCGTTCTTGAAGCCCTCGAAGACAGCTTTCAGTTCGGGAAGCGGGTCACCCTGCTTCATGGTATATTCACCGCCGCTGATGGTGAGCGGCGCTTTTTCCACGGTCAGCGTGCCACCGACGTACGTCACGTTGAAGTTCTCCACCGTGCCGGCCTCAATCTTGATGACATACTCGCCCACGGGCGAAGTAGGTGTGGCCTCGCAGGAGATGACGGGTGCGCCTTTCAGCGTGCCGCCCTCGACAGTGAAGTCGAATGCCGGGTTCTCATCGCCGTAGAGGCGGGAGACACTGTTCACACGCACCGTGATAGGATCGGCCTCGATAATGGTCAACTTGCCGTTGACATAGGTGATGGCATAGTTCTGCGCCTCGGCACCGCTTACTACCACCGGATACTCGCCCAGGGCGGAGACCGAGGTGGCCTCGGTGGTGAGCACCGGCTGCACGGTGAGCACCTCGGCGGTCTCGCCGTTCTTGAAGCCCTCGAAGACAGCCTTCAGTTCGGGAAGCGGGTCGCCCTGCTTCATGGTGTATTCGCCGCCGCTGATGGTGAGCGGAGCTTTTTCCACGGTCAGCGTGCCGCTGACGTACGTCACGTTGAAGTTCTCCACCGTGCCGGCCTCAATCTTGATGACATACTCGCCCACGGGCGAAGTAGGCGTGGCCTCGCAGGAGATGACGGGTGCGCCTTTCAGCGTGCCGCCCTCGACGGTGAAGTCGAATGCCGGGTTCTCATCGCCGTAGAGGCGGGAGACACTGTTCACACGCACCGTGATGGCATCGGCCTCGATAATGGTCAGTTTGCCGTTGACATAGGTGATGGCATAGTTCTGTGCCTCAGCACCGCTTACTACCACAGGATACTCGCCCAGGGCGGAGACCGAAGTGGCCTCGGTGGTGAGCACCGGCTGCACGGTGAGCACCTCGGCGGTCTCGCCGTTCTTGAAGCCCTCGAAGACAGCCTTCAGTTCGGGAAGCGGGTCGCCCTGCTTCATGGTATATTCGCCGCCGCTGATGGTGAGCGGAGCTTTTTCTACGGTCAGCGTGCCGCTGACGTACGTCACGTTGAAGTTCTCCACCGTGCCGGCCTCTACCTTGATTTCATACTCGCCCACGGGCGAAGTAGGTGTGGCCTCGCAGGAGATGACGGGAGCGCCCTTCAATTCACCGCCCTCGACGGTAAACTCGAACCACGGATTCTCATCGCCGTAGAGGCGTGAAGTGTTGTGCACACGCACCGTGATAGGATCAGCCTCGATGATGGTCAGTTTGCCGTTGACATAGGTGATGGCATAGTTCTGCGCCTCGGCACCGCTTACTACCACCGGATACTCGCCCAGAGGAGAAGCCGGTGTAGCCTCGGTGGTAAGCACCGGCTGCTGGATAAGCACATCGAAGGACTCACCATTTTTGAAGCCCTCATATTCAGCCTTGAATGGCGGAAGCGGGTCGCCCTGCTTCAGGGTGTATTCGCCGCCGCTGATGATGAGCGGAGCTTTTTCTACGGTCAGTGTGCCGCTGACATACGTAACGTTGAAGTTCGCCACCGAACCAGCCTCGATTTTGATTTCATATTCGCCCACGGGCGAAGTCGGCGTGGCCAAACAAGAAAGAATGGGAGTTCCAATGAGTTCGCCGCCCTCGACGGTGTATTCGAATGTCGGGTTCTCATCGCCATAGAGGCGGGAGACACTGTTCACACGCACCGTGATGGCATCGGCAGCTATGATAGTCAGTTTACCGTCGACATAAGAAATTTCATAGTTCTGCGCCTCGGCGCCGCTTACTACCACCGGATACTCGCCCAGAGGAGAAGCCGGTGTAGCCTCGGTGGTAAGCACCGGCTGCTGGATAAGCACATCGAAGGACTCACCATTTTTGAAGCCCTCATATTCAGCCTTGAATGGCGGAAGCGGGTCACCCTGCTTCATGGTGTATTCGCCGCCGCTGATGGTGAGCGGAGCTTTTTCTACGGTCAGTGTGCCGCCAACATACGTCACATTGAAATTCTCCACCGTGCCGGCCTCGATTTTGATTTCATACTCGCCCACTTGTGAAGTCGGCGTGGCCTCGCAGGAGAGAACGGGAGCGCCTACGAGTTCGCCGCCCTCAACGGTGAAGTCGAATGTCGGGTTCTCTTCGCCGTAGAGACGGGAGACACTGTTCACACGCACCGTGATGGCATCGGCCTCGGTGATGGTGATGGAGCCGACGACATAGGAGATTTCATAGTTCTGCGCCTCGGCACCGCTTACCACCACGGGATAAGCGCCCGGAGCAGAAGTGGAGGTAGCCTCAGTGGTGAGCACCGGCTGCGCGGTGAGCACCTCGGCCGTCTCGCCGTTCTTGAAGCCCTCGAAAACAGCCTGGAGTTCGGGAAGCGGGTCACCCTGCTTCATGGTGTATTCGCCGCCGCTGATGGTGAGCGGAGCTTTTTCTACGGTCAGTGTGCCGCCAACATACGTCACATTGAAATTCTCCACCGTGCCGGCCTCGATTTTGATTTCATACTCGCCCACTTGTGAAGTCGGCGTGGCCTCGCAGGAGAGAACGGGAGCGCCTACGAGTTCGCCGCCCTCAACGGTGAAGTCGAATGTCGGGTTCTCTTCGCCGTAGAGACGCGAGACACTGTTCACACGCACCGTGATGGCATCGGCCTCGGTGATGGTGATGGAGCCGACGACATAGGAGATTTCGTAGTTCTGCGCCTCGGCACCGCTTACCACCACGGGATAAGCGCCCGGAGCAGAGGTGGAGGTAGCCTCGGTGGTGAGCACCGGCTGCGCGGTGAGCACCTCGGCCGTCTCGCCGTTCTTGAAGCCCTCGAAAACAGCCTGGAGTTCGGGAAGCGGATCACCCTGCTTCATGGTGTATTCGCCACCACTGATGGTGAGCGGAGCTTTTTCTACGGTCAGTGTGCCGCTGACATAGGTGACAAGCGGGTTTTCAACTGTTCCGGCCTCGATTTTGATTTCATACTCGCCCACGGGCGAAGTAGGTGTGGCCTCGCAGGAGATGACGGGGGTTCCAACGAGTTCGCCCCCCTCGACGGTATAATCGAATGCCGGGTTCTCATCGCCATAGAGACGCGAGACACTGGTTACTCGGAGCGTAATGGGCTCAGGTTCAGGGATGGTGACCGTGAAGGACACATCCTCAGCCTGTATGCTGGCGCCCTCATCGGCACTCAATGCGATAGCCGTCAATCTACCCGTATAGTCACCGGGGGCGGCATGAGCATCCTTTTTCAGTCCCAATGTCAGGATACAGCCCTCACTGCCCGCAATGGTCTCATTGGTGAGCGAGTAGCAGACCACCTGATAAGCAGTTTCGCCAGCTTTTTCCACCGCCACCTCAACATTAGCGCTGTTGGAGTAACGAGTTCCCAGAGAAAAGCAGTAGTCGCCTTTCTCATCGTCGAAAGCCAGGGAGATTCCTTCCGGCAATTCCACTTTAAACTGATAGCCATTCAGGAGCAAGTCGCCATTATTCAGTCCGACAGCCAGTTCGAAATCATAGCCTTTACCGGCCGCTGATTCTGTCACCTCGGCTGTAAGAGCAGGTGTCTCACCGGCACTCCAAACCGTCAAAGGCAGCATCCATGACAGCAACAAATAAAAAAGTTTGCGTCCCATTGTATTGATAGTTTTTTATTATTTCCGAATATATTTCTTGCCATTCTTGATATAGACGCCCTTATGGGCAGCATCCGTCTTCTGACCCTGGAGGTTGTAGACAGGTGTGTCGTTCGCAGGAGCCTTCACGCTGCTGATGCCATCGGTAGCCGTCTGGACATCGCGGAATCCGACGGTGTTGAGATCAGCATTGGTGAACTGGATATCGGTCAGAGCCACCTGGCCTGCCGTTGCTCCCTCCACCGTGAAGCGCAGGAGTCTGGAGGCATCGCCCTGGAACTGTTTTCCATTCATGCTGAATGCCACCACTTTATAATGACCATTGTCGAGTCTGTTGAACCGTACGCTATGTCCGGCAGAGGCTTCCTCGCAAAGTTGCACATCACGCAGTGAAGCGCCCTCAGGCAGCGCCACCTCCATCTGGAAAGCCGAATAGTCGCCGAGATGGTCGACGGCCAGCAGGCATCCCTCCTCATCGGCCGTGAGCTGCAAGCCATCGGACAGGGAGAGCAGCGAACTGGCCGGCATTTCGGCCGACGTGGTGAGGATATGCTTCACAATGCCCATGGCATCGGCCACATCGACCCGTTCGTCAGTATTCCAATCGGCCTGTTCGGCAAAGAAAGCAGCATTGTATCGGCCCAGCACATGGTTGATGACCGTCATGACATCGGTCACGTTGACCAAGTCGTCATGATTGGCATCGCCCTGTCTGAATCCCACCACATGGATGGTGAAAGCCGTATCATCGGCCGGCAGCGACACCTCATAGATATAGCTGCAGCTGAAGTTGGAAATACTGGCCTGGAAATCGCCTTCTTCGAGATTCTCCTGCGCCTGGATGGAGAGCGTGAGCAATCCGCCCTCCGACCCAGTAAGGGTTTCGGTGCCCTGGGCGCGGCACTCGATACGGTAAAGGCCTTCAGCCTCCTGGATGGAGAGCTCCATAGCGCCAGCATCCGTATAACGGTCGGAAAGTTCATAGATGAAAGCGTCGGTCTCATCCTTGGCCAGCGAGAAGCCCTCAGGCAGCATGAGACTGAACTGATAGCCATTGAGCACGGCGCTGCCGTTGCTGAGGCTAACGGTGACCTGTGCGGTGCCTCCCGCATGGATCTCGACATCACCGACAGTCGCCACCATGGTATCCTCCACCCTATTCAGGTCATCGACGATGTGGGTGAACAGCTTCCATCCGTCCGTGTTCTGGTAGAGCGCCGTTTTCTGCATAGACACATGCAGGACCGCATTCTCGAAGACCACACCGGAGAAAGCATCGTCGGGAATAGGCATGGGAGCGAGCATGTAGCTGTAGACCTGTCTGATTTCATCGCACCCTTCGAATGCCATTTCGCCGAAGTAAGTAAGCGAAGCCGGGAACGACACCTCTGTGAGTTGGGAGCAAAGGAAGAAGGCCCGATCGCCCAGGGTCGTGAATCCTTCGGGCAGAATGACCTCCTGCAATGTCAGGCTCTCTGCGAAGGCATCCTCCTCGATAGTGACGAGGCTGCTGGGGAAGGAGACATTGGTAAGCATACAGCCATAGAAAGCAGAGCTTCCGATGGTGACCGTACCTTCAGGAATGTCATAATCGACCCCCTTCGACAGGGGATAGAGCACCAGTTTTTGCAGGTTTTTGGAGAACAGGACCCCATCGACCGAAGCGAAAGTATTATTATCCTCCACCACATTGACGGCGCTGAGCGAGTAGCATCCGACGAATGCCGCATCGCCTATGGTGCGGACCTGAGCCGGCAAGGTGATGCTCTGCAGTTCGGAGCATCTTCTAAAAGCACCGGCGCTGATTTCGGTAATTGCAGTAAAGTACTGCAGTTCGTGGAAGGAGAGAATGTCATTGTTTCCCTCGAACACATTGCCGAGGGTTGTGACGGCAGCCGCCTCCTCCATGCTCAGTTCACCGTCGCCGTCGGTGTCGAAATGCTGCACACAGACAGCTTTTGCCGCCTCATCATCGAAGACGATATTGTGGAGCGGCACCTCCTCGATGGCCATGAATTCGCCCCATATAGGAGCCTTCTCAAAGGCCCCTTTGCATCCGTTGGGAACGGTGAGGGTGGCACTCCCACGGCTGGAGAAAGTAGCGCCATCGATATCGAGCGGTGTTCTGAACAGCACGTTGACAGCCACCAGTGCACTACAATTGAAGAAAGCGCCCCACTGTAGTGATGTCAACGAAGCCGGCAGTGTCACCTCCGTGAGGAGCGGGCAATCCTGGAAAGCGCCCTCACCGATAGTCTGGAGTCCCTCGCTGAAGGAGAGTTGGGCGAGCGTCTCGCAATCGCCAAAGGCGTAACTGCCGATGGACTCGACGCTTGCCGGCACACTGAGTGTTTTGATTTCAGCACATCCGTTGAAGGCCCATATACCGATATTTGTGACGCTCTCCGGGATAATGATTCCACTCAATGCGGCACATCCGTCGAAAGCGCTTTCCCCGATGGTCTTGATGCCTTCGGGCAATACGACCTCCTTCAGGCTGGTACAGAAGGAGAAGGCATAATCATCGATTGCCTCGAGACTGGTAAAGAACTGAAGTTCGTTGAAACTCACCACCTCGGCATTTTCAGAGAAGGCATCGCCGAGGCTGCTGACCGCGGCCGCCTCATCCTTGCTCAGTTCACCATCGCCATCGGCATCCCAATTGGCGATACAGACCGTTTTGACATTGCTGTCCTGGAACGAGATGAGAGACTCATCGGCGGTATTGGCCCAAACACCGTTGAAGCCAGCTGTCAGGAACGACACAGCCAGCAAAGCATACTTTTTCATCGTCATGAATCGGATATTTGTATTTAGATACAACATAGTTCAGATTGAAAATCAGGCAAGATTTCGAAATCACGCACAAAATTAAGGAAATATCTCGATATGACAAATTTTCACCTATGATTTTTCCCCTTTAGGGGAAAATGTAAGAGTAAAGAAGCATCAATGGTGCTGAGTAGTTTGATTTTAACCCCAATCGGTCATTAGGCCGACAATCTTTATGTTCTTATGTTTTTTCAGTCTATTGAATGCCATTCCTGCATTTCTTTTGGCACCTTGCACACATCTATTTCTCGACGTAGCCCGCTACGCCTTCGATAT
>Ga0310695_10008160_pt1 | contig 16345 bp, 11 predicted proteins | sample RumenRJG_04DNA_FD_203882 | JGI IMG/M metagenome (GOLD analysis project Ga0310695, IMG submission 203882) | Bovine rumen microbial communities from Lethbridge, Alberta, Canada - RJG_04 (v2) (version 2) | ecosystem: Host-associated > Mammals > Digestive system > Stomach > Rumen | place: Canada...
GTATCGGTCATCCGAGATACAAGGCTAAACATCACAGCAGACAAAGCTATACGACGAATCTGGTCAACAATAACATCCGGCTCGAGGGAAAGAAGCTGAGGCTGCCGAAAGTCGGACAGGTCAGGATAAGAGTCCACAGGGAGATACCCGGGGAGTGGAAACTGAAGTCTGTAACGGTAAGCAAAGAAGCGAGCGGAAAGTATTATGCATCCATACTCTATGAAGTGCCTGAAAGTGAAAGCCAAGCTGAGGGTAAAGACGGAGAAAAGAAATATCTGGGAATAGATTATGCGATGAACGGGCTGGCAGTGATGTCTGACGGGAAAAGAGCAGACTACCCGAAGTTCTTCAGGCAGGCAGAAGAGAGGCTTGCGAGAGAGCAGAGGAAGCTGAGCCACTGTGAGAAGGGGAGCCGCAACTATGTGAAACAGAAGAAGCGTGTTGCCAAAGTCCATGAGAAGATCAGGAACCAGAGGAAAGACTTCCTCCACAAACTGAGCAGGAGCCTTGCAGACGGATATGACATCATCGGAGTCGAGGACATCGACATGAAAACGATGAGCAGGAGCCTTCACTTCGGCAAGAGCGTGATGGACAACGGCTTCGGCATGTTCAGGACCATGCTGGCATACAAGCTGGAGGAACGGGGCGGAGAGCTTATAAGGGTCGGCAGGAACTTCCCTTCGAGCAAGCGCTGCAGCTGCTGCGGCAGGATCAGGGAAGATATGACGCTTGCTGACCGTATATACGTCTGCGGCTGCGGGAACGTCATGGACAGAGATGTGAATGCGGCTATAAACATCAGGCTGGAGGCAATGAGGCTGAAAAGCCTCGTAAACTCATAAAAGTTATGACCATAGAAGGAACCGTGGGGCACACGGGGATAGCTCGTTGATACTCAGACCGTCAGGTCTGTTGAGCGAGAAGCCCCCACTTCAGGCTAACCAGCCAAGTGGTGGGAGTATGTCACTTAACAAGTGCAGCCGCAGAGATGTCTCTCTGTCAGCTGCACTTATATGCGGATTTGAATGCACATCAGTGCTCTGTCATTCTGCATCCCGTTACCGGCGGATCGGCTGCTTCATCTGCCTCAGTCTCTCCCGCTGCGAATATTTCTTCTGCGAACGACCACGCTGCCGGAAAGCGCCAGCAGGGAGGCGCAGAGGATGGCAATGTACAGGAGCGGATGGTCCGCGTCGCCGGTGACCGCCCCCTTCTTCATCTGCTTGCCGGAATCGCCGGACGTCCCGTTCTGTCCGTCACCCCCTCCGTCTTTTTCATCATCCGGGTCGTCGATATCATCACCGGGTTTTTCCCACTGGGCGTAGAGGGTGATCTCCGCTTCCGTCAGGCCGATGGTATCGCCCGGCTGATAGTCTGTGCCGCTGCCGTCTTTTGCAGTATTCCAGCCGGTGAAGTCATATCCTTTTTTGCTGTAGAGGTTCCCGGCAGCCTTCAGATTCGTGATATATTCGCCGCTGTACCCCTGCTCGTCCATGGCGTCTTCGTTATCGGCGCCGCCGCCGTCATAGCGGACCAGCCGCAGCATGCGGTTGGAGAATGTATGATGCTTCGGCTTCGCGCCCATCTTCGCGCTGACCTCTCTTCCCAGCGCATTATCGACATAGGTGTTGCAGATGTCCTCATAGTTCTCCTCTGCGATGTCATATACGGTGTACTCCACCGGAATGCCGGCAAAGACCATGTTCTGCGCATGGGATAACGCAAAGATGTATTTGCCATCCTGTCCGCTCACTTTGCTCACGCCCTTCGGCACCAGACCCGCGGGCAGGTCGGTTGGGACCAGCACAGGTATACCCGTCTCCGCGTGATCCGGAGGAGCCGGTACGGATCCTATCATATGACCACCAGCGTCAATCTCTGTCCACTCACCGGCACCGTCATATTCATATGTATAGCCAGCATCCGGATAATCTCCGTCCGGAGTCTTCCAGGTACGTTCGTTCAGTTGGTCTTTCGTCCATCCCTGACTGACGGCTTCATCCCATCGGATAGTTCCGATACCATGCTTATAAAAGGTGATCGTAAAATTATACGCTTTTGCCTTCTCTGCTCTGCTTCCCGCCACTACCTTGCTGATCTTAAGGGTGTTGGCCGGATCATCCGCGTGCGCCGGCAGGGCCATCGCAGGCATCATGGCGCACAGCATGGCCAGAGTCACGGCTGCTGCCAGCAGTTTGCTTTTCATTCTCTTTTTCATAGGTTCTCTCCCCGGGCGCCGGCGCCTGAACGGTCCCTGACAGTAAAACATGATTTCAGTAACAAAAAAGGAATGGTCTCACGTTCACTGTACAGGCACCCTCATTCGGGCGTAAGGCCAACCCTTTATCCGCCTCCATAGTAGCATACCGTCAGCAAATGGTCAAAACAAATATCAAGGTATGATATAATTCTTCAGGGAACAACAGACAGAAGCATAGAAAAAGGGGAGGGAAGATGGGTATCCAGTTCAGATTCGGAACGGCCGACGACGCCGGAACGATAGTCAGCTTCATCAATGAGCTTGCGGAATACGAGAAGCTGCCGGATAAGATCACAACGACAGAAGAGGACATCCGGACGGCGATAGCAAACGGAGACATAGAGACGCTGATCGCGAGTTCAGACGGGGAGGACGCGGGATTCGCGATGTTCCTCGATAACTACGCGTCCATATTCGGCGCCAAAGGCATGTTCATCGAAGACCTTTACGTCAGACCCGAATTCAGGGGCAACGGCATAGGCGAAGCCATGATGAGAGAGCTCTGCCGCATCGCGGTAAGCCGTGGATACAAGAAGGTCGAGTGGCATTGCCTCGAATGGAACGAGCCGGCAAACCGGCTGTATCTCAAGCTGAACGCCACCCAGAAGAACGACTGGATATTCTACCGGCTGTTCGGAGAGACTCTTGAAGAGCTCGGCAGATGACAGCCCGGGCAAAGCCCGCATCATCGTATTTGGAAATCAGCAGAAAGAAGGAGAAGAACAGACATGACAGACAGCAAGGAACTGACCGGACGCCTCGGAGGCGATGTCGAAAGGATCCTGAACGCAGCTTCCGGGAATGCCGGCGGATATAAACTCACGGTCATAAGGGAAAATGTCGTGCAGGACTGCGAACAGTGCGGTCACAGATTTCTCGGAGTCATAAGGGCCAATGCCGAAGGCGGCGACGGACGGTATTACTACGTAGGATACTGCCAGAAATGCTACCATGTGCAGCTCATCAAAAAAGGTCCGTTCATGACCAGGTAGTTTACCGTTCAACTTTTACCTGAGAGTTTCATATAAGCAAAATGCGGCGCAGGTTTTGCGCCGCATTATTTTCTCTCCGGATCCCGATCATTGTCACAATTTATTGCGAATAAAGGATATCCACACCGTCATGACCATGCTCAGAGGTAAATCTGTATCATTGCCTTTTGCGCCTGTACAGAAGCATCGACAGGAAAGCTGCTGCGGCAGCGAAGGTGATCGCAAAGAACAGGATGTCTGCGTCATCTCCGGTCTTCGCCGACTTGCTTTGACCCTTTGCCCCGGCCCGGCCCTGATTATTTTCATCGCCATCATCCGCCGGAGTTTTTTCTTCTTCTTTCTCCCACACTGCCGTGAAGGTATGATCATCCGCGACCTGATATTCCTGCCCCGGATAATGTTTTGACCCCTTCCAGTACAGGAAGTTGTATCCATCCCGCTCCGGTGCATCATGTATCTTTATCCTGGCGCCCGGCTTATAGGATGCAGTGATATCTGAGCTGCTTCCTCTATATGAACCGCCGTTCAATTTGTAGGTAATGGTGACTTCTTTCAGCGTGTTCCTGATCACGCCGCCGTCATAGGCGCGGTCGTTCATGTAATCCCATTCCTCGGTGTTCCTGTAACTGACTTCGTAAGCGTTAAGCGGCTTCTCCACCACGCACCATGTGATCAGGTTGTCATCATCATCATAACGAGGAAGCCCGGTATAGGTATAGTGCCAAATATTTGGATTTTTGTCATCCCGTGTCCACTTCGGCTTCGGAGCTTCCACGCCGTCCGGGAATTCGTAGCCGTTGAGGTTGACCAGTTCCAGATCGACCGGCTGTCCGTGATTGTCACCGATGTCCGGACGCTTGCCTGCCGCATTGTTCAGATCATCCCAGACCTTGCTGCCCGTAAGCGTCGAGGTTATCTTTTTATTACGCTTCCACTGAGCGTAGAGATCCACATCTTTGTCGACTATGCTGATCTCATCACCCGGGGCATACCACTCGCCATCGCCGTCTGCTTCTGTATTCCAGCCGACGAAGTAAAAATCGCTCCGCGTGATGGCGTCTCCGGGAGCCAGTACGGTGGCCTTTGTGCCGGCGGCATGAGGATTGTCCGGACAGATCAGTTCACCCTTACCGCCGTTTGCATGATAAACCACATCGTAGGCCTTGGAGAATGTCACCAGGGCAACGAATCCCTTCGTGTCGGTACCAGCCACGCTGAACTCTCCGTCAGCGGAAACAGGTCCCTGGCTCGACGGCGCCGTCGTCACGGTCATCGTCCCGGCAGAATAATGTTCGGGCAGGGATACTTCGCGGATGCGATATTTGCCCGGCGTCAGCGTGCCGGTCTCTACACTGCCGTCGCTTTCACCAAGCACCAGCTCGCCATCGGCGTCGGTAGCTCCTTCATAGGTGCGGCCCTCGTGCTTAGCATCCTCCCATGCACCCTTCTGCTCATTCCACTTCTGCAGCTTAAGACCAACTCCTGCAATGTCCTTCGACTGGTAGAGAGCATCTACAACGTGCACGGTGAGCGTGGACTTATGTCCTTCACCCAGAGAGTTATCGCGTTTCACAGCATACTGGACCGTACTTTCCTTATTGAGTTCGTCGCTCTTCAGTTTAGCCGTGTTGGAGAACAGGCTCGTGTATCTTACTTTGTTATGATCGCAGTAGTATGTGATGCGGAAGTACTGGACGTTTCCGCCGACGCAGTTGTCATCACCGTTGATCTCGTTGAGCTTCGAGTCGCGTGCAAGGACGACCGGCCACAGGTCGGAGCACTTGAGCGCCGGCCCGTTCTTGTTGCCCGGAGAACCGAGATTTGCGATCCAGGTGGTTTCGCGAGTCAATGGATCAACAAATATGCCGTAGGACAGCGGTTCCTCGCTTACCCGGCTTCTGAACTGCCCGAGCTTCTCGCCTGCCTTTTGTTCGATCTTTTCAAGGTAGCCGCCGGAGATCAGCTCGGCATTCCCGGCCGCACCCGCGGGTTTGTAACCGATATGGCGGCCCGATTCGGGGTGGATAGCCTTGGTTTTTCCATCCTCACCGGTAAACCAGTGCGGCATGACTGCGTAGATGCGCAGTCCCCGGCTCGTATGAAGCGTGCCGACCGCGCCGCCCGGCAGGGTGTCTTCTACGATCAGACCGGAAAGAGCGTTTGTCTCCTCTCCGTTGCTTCCGTAAAGCTGAATGATGCCCTTGGTGTTGACGTAGATGTCGTTGTTGGCGCTCATTCCCATTGAGCCGTCGCTTTCCAGGACGGGCACATAATTTACATATGTGGTCCAGTCGCGATTGTAGATACGCTTGAATATCGAAGTGTTGCGCTCATCGGGATAGAATCCTTCGGCGTTATCTGTTTCTTCATCTGGAGTGAAAGATACGACAAAAGTGTTGAGCCCGGGCTTCAGGTCGCTGTAGCCTATTGTGAAAGTAAGCGGATCGGAACTCGGGAGTCCTTCCGTGTATGCTTTCCGTGTATTGTCGGAACGGACGAGCGTGGCCGAGAGCACCTGGTTCGGGCTCTGCGGGTCGTCGCCTTCATCAGGTGTAGCGATGACTTCTGCTTGCTCCCCTTCTTTCAGGATAACAGTGCCGGTGGTCCCGGAAAGGGTCCCCTTGCCGGATGACTCTATCTTAAGCTGACGATCAGACGCTTTGATGCTGAAATCAGCAACCGCCGGATTTGCTGTGCCGACACCGGCCGTTACCGTGTATTCCGTCAGTGCATCGACATTCACGGCCTTGAAATGACTGAAGCTGTCGAAGCTGCCGGTAAGAGTGTGGAATTCCATGTCCTCTGCCGCCTCATCCACTGTGAACGTTACCGTTCCGGTGGAGGAATCATAGTACAGCTCGCCCAGCTGGTTGCCTCCTTTGTCGTTGACCGGCACCGCAAAGGAACTGTCGGAGTCAAACATATCCGTGAAATTCGTCTGCACTTCAATGCTGTCGCCTTCCTTAAAGTATGCCGTCCCGCTGGCAGTCAGTGTAAACTGATAGTCGAATGTGACTTGCACTTTCTGGGTTCCGGAAGCCTCCGCAGGCGTGACGCTCAGATTGCTGATCTTGATCTCGACACCCGTGTCTTCCGCCGAAACGCTGCATGGCATAAGCCACTGCGCGGAAATAACGATGGCAAATGCAGCCAGCAATGCGATCCAAACCCGGGATCCCGGCAATTTTGTTTTTTTCACAGTAAATCTCCTATTTCTGTCAGGCATGTCCTCTGCTATATCTTTTGATTGCGATTTATCAAAAGCAGTGTGAGAAAACTCCTACCTCTACAGGTAGTGAGATGAATCACTCCCCGATCGTATCATGAATGATCGCTCGCTTCAACCCCGCCCCTCCTGGAAGCCCGCCGCTTTGTGCGAGCGATCCAGCGGTTTTCGACGGCAAAGTCGATGTCCTTAAGCTGAATGCCCTCATGTTCGACAACTACAGGTCGGGATATTACACAGTCGGCGGGAAGGCCGGCCAGGCATTTGAGGTCGGAAAGAAGCTGATATAGCTCTGACGGCAAGTCTGCCGGCCTCATCTCAGATCGTAGTATCCGCACTTTTTCTGCGTGTCATCTATGATCCTGTCTGCCGCAATCTTTGCGCGAACAAATCGTTCTTCAGGATCCGGTTCCTGCCGGGCATCGACAAATACTCCGAATCTCAGGGCGACTTTGTCTGTTATTGCCTTCTCTGCATCCAGGTCTGCAAGAAAATCCCCGATCAGTTTTTCATAATCATCCTGATGCGGGCAGTACAGAAGGAATGTGTCTCCGTCCTGCCGGCAGACTATCCCGCCGGTTTTACGTGCGAGCTTTCTGAGACAGGTTCCTGTATTTCGTAAAACACTATCGCAGAACTGCCGGCCGTATTGTTTGCTGAGAGAACTGAAGTGGCTGATATCGCAGACGACCGCATCCAGAACAACGTCTTTGTACAGATGATCGAGACGGCTGACATAACGGAAGAAGTAGTCTTTGTTCAGAAGTCCTGTCAGCTTGTCACGTTCGGTATATCTTATCAGATCACGGTCCTCGGACAGCTCGATGCACTTGTCGATACGGGCCTTGACGATCTCTATATCCGGGAACGGTTTAGGAATAAAGTCCATCGCACCGCTTTTCAGACAATCGAGTTCCGCATCCTGATCGACAGTCAGGAATATCACAGGAATGGACATAAGATCTTCATCGATCTGCATATCTGCTATTACCTCTCGTCCGCTCTTGTTAGGCATCTGCAGATCGAGAAGAACCAGATCGATATCATCTTTATGGCTGCGCAGCACATCCATCGCTTCGACTCCGTCTGAAGCGTAAAGGATATCATAATCGTCCTGAAGCAGATCTCCGAGCATTTCACGCGTAAGCTCTATATCGTCAGCGATCAGTATCTGCTTGCGCGCATGGATAACAGGAATGTATTCATAATCTGATTCATTGCCGGACTCCGATTCCACCGCGAAGACCATGCTTTTCAGGAACTGTTTCCTCTCGTACATAGCTTTGTCGGCTTCTTCAAACATGACCGTAAATGAATGATGCCGTTCCTCATTGTATTCGGACATGCCGGCAGCTATAGATTCCCCGTTTCTTATCTTAGACAGGTCTGCCGGGACAGCACTGATCTGCTCCATGAGTTTTTTACGCCGGAAATAATCCTCTCCGGACAACACAACTACAAACTCATCTCCGCCTATACGGAACACCGGACTGTGACTGAAAGTACTGCAGATCTTTGCACAGGCATTTTTTATGCACGTATCGCCCTCTCTGTGTCCGTAGAGATCATTTACGGCCTTGAGATTATTTATGTCGCAGACAACCAGCGCAAACGGCTCCTGCTCTCCATTTTTGATCTTAGTATCAATTACAGCTTTCCTCTGCTCATAAGCGTTCTTGTTCTTTACGCCTGTAAGGGCATCGACATTTGCCTTTTCCCTGGCAGCTGACAGTTTGTCTTTTGTATGAGCGGTAAGCAATTTGAATGTATGTGTCAGAGTCCCGACTTCATCATCCCCGCTGTAGTTCAGATCAAAATCATAATTGCCCCGGTCTGCCTGCTTCGCCGCTTCCGCAAGCTCACGCAGCGGCTTTGTGATACCTCCCATAAAGCGCAGCATCACTATACTTGCGATCGCCAGTATGATCAGGGCCGCGATAAGATATTCCAAGATCATGCTCTTCCATGACCTGTCGATCTCAGACTCCGGCGCCGTCACATACAGACGCATGCCATTGCTCAGCGGCATCCACACCGCTTCCTTTTTGACACCCTCAAAAGTATACTGCACATGATTGCTGCCTTTATATCGGTCTGATTCTTCCAGTGCTGTTGTCTCCAGCTCCAGCTTTTCGGAATCTATCTGCGGATGATATATGACGTTTGAGTTCTCATCCAGAAGGAACGCGTAGCCGGAATCGTAGATCCCGATCGTACCCACTTCGTCCGCAAGTGTGTCGTAGTCTATCTCAATACCGATAACTCCGATAAACTTATTATCCCAGTAGACCGGAGCATTGTATGAAATGACGCGCTCATCCAGGTTTTCAGTATAGTACGGAGGAAGCCAGACTCCCTCACCTGTTGCTTTAGGAATGGTAAACCAGACAAGGGAGGAAGTATCATTGGTGTCATACTCTGTGATATCTGTCACTTCATGCTCTTTGAAGCCGCTCCCGTCCTGATTTACATACCAGAATCCTTTTACGTCTTCGGATATTTCAGGATCGATCCTGAAATAGTATGTGAGCACGCCATTTGTGTTATTTGCGATCCTTCCGAAAAGATTACGGGTACTCTCGACCTGCTCGTCCAGATCTTCATATTGCATTCCATCAAAACTGTCATGCACAAGTGTTGTGACTGTCTGAACAGAGTTTTCTACGCTTTCGAAATACCTCTCCAGATTCATTGCGCCTGTAGCGCATGTCAAATGGAGCATCTCATCAGCATCACTTTTTCCCAGCTTTCTGATCGTGAAAACACCAATACCCGTAGCTATCACGAGTGTTGCGATCACTACGATCACGGTCAGAAATGTTATCTTGGTTCGAATAGAATGCATACGCAGTCGTTCCTTCTGTTGTAATAATTACTGTTTTGATGAAACTTGGTTGCTTCTGCCAATTACTGTACTGATTATCAGTATATCACTTTTTACGCAATGCAGAGCAGCGCCATCACAATCCGCATCTATCTTCTTCATAGTCCGCAATTCTTTACTTGAGACGCCAGCCTCGCTTAGCTGTCAGCGAGATCCTGTATCTTCTCCCATATCTCTCCGCTAGTTGTCAGCGCGAGTGCGTTTCTTCGCAAGCGCTATCATTGCTCCGGCGGATCCGGTCAGCAGCATCAGCCATATCATCGGATCAGATGCATCTCCTGTTTTTGCCCCCTTGCGTTTCCCGGCTTTTTCCGTGTCATCTGCTGCAGGATCGTCCTTATCATCAGGCCTGCCCGGATCATTCTTCTTCCACTGCGCCGTGAAGGTGTGGTCCTCAGTTACTGTGTATTCATCTCCCGGCTGGTACTCGGAACCTTTCCAGTACAGGAATGTGTATCCTTCGCGGACCGGCGCCTCATGGATCTTTATCTTAGCGCCCTCATCGTACTCTTCTTTGATATCGCCGGTTCCGCCGTCATATTCGCCTCCGTTCAGCTTATATGTGATAGTATGTTTTACGGGCGCCGGCGGATCAGGCGTGCCTTTTTTCTCCCAGACGGCATGGAATACCGTGTGCTTTTTTACTATATACGCGAGGGCTTCCTCCTCTGTATAGACTTTTCCGGATTCGTCGCCTTCAAGCTTCCAGCCTTTGAATTCATACCCCTGCTTTTTTTCATCATCGCTCAGCACAGGCACCTTGAGGCTCTTCATGCCTTTATACAGAGAAGCGTGTTCTCCATGATATATGCCCATGTGATGATGCGCATACGGCGCATACGGCAGGGTATCAGGATCAGGATTATCGATATCCCAGTTGTTGCCTTTTTCACGTACGCCGTAGTACACATACTCTTTTCCGTCAGATGAAGGTGCTCCCGGCACTTCGGAAGACGGAGGCTCGGCGGAGAATGTTCCGACATCGGTCTTTGTCCTGAATCCATATGCCCTGGGTTCGAGCAGTACAAAGCGACGGATCGTTTCGCTGTCCTCCTGTATAGTGACCTTGAGCCTGTCGGAATCCGGAGATAAGATCAGATTATCGCCCGGGGGAGTTCCGTTGTGCACCCCTCCGACCAGTACAAGGTTGGGATTGTCAAGAACATCCAGGACTATGGTATATTCTCCGGGCGGAAGATCTTTGAAAGTATATCTGTATTCACCCGTGAAGCTGTCGACCGTCACTCCCGCGCTGTTCTTCAGTGATGCGGCCCCGCCGCCGTAAAACTTCTGGAGCAGCCATGCATAAGAAATGTATTTCGGATACTGCAGGTCTGCGTACCGATCAAGGTTGACGAGTTTTATGGTAAGTTCTATCTTCCCGGGAAAACTCCACTGGGCGTAGAGAGTGGTACTCGCTTTTGTCAGACTTATCGGATCTCCTGCCTCGTATGATTCTCCGCTGCCGTCAGCCCTGGTGTTCCATCCCGTGAATGTCGCGCCTTTTCTCACATACTTGTTTGCTGCAATATCATATGCAGCACCATGCTCACCCAGCACTTTTTCAGCATCCATGGCCGATGGATCAACAACTGCGGGGCCATCGTCATCATTCGGTTCGTACCTGAGCCTTGCTTTCACTGTCAGGTAGTGGAATGGCTCGCCGGAGATATCGATATTCGCAAGGTCTTCCAGGACGGCATCACTCACGGTTTTATCCGTTCCTTTTTTGCTCATGAAGTAGAGGTAGTCCGCCGGATCACCCGCTGTGCCTTCAGCTGCGCTGTCATGATATGTCGGATAGCTGTCCTTTGCTATATCTCTGTCCTGTGAACCTGTTCCTATGACAGCATCGCCATTTCCAAGTCCACCCGCCTTGGCCGCGCCGCCATAGTACCTTGCATACCCTCTGACAGGCTGATCTTCTTCGACCTTTGTCTTCTCTGCTTCTATCTTCGGCGCGGGACCCTCTGTGTTTGCGTTGATGGCCCAGCCTGTTTCCCCGTAGAAGACAGGCCCCTGTTTTACGGTCTTCCCTCCGGCCGTCCGTTCTTCATAGCTTATCTTTTTCAGAGAGCCGGTCCTGGTTCCGGAAGACCCGGGGTTGACCCCGTAGCGTATGAACACTCCGCTTCCTTTGGAGGCATACGTGCCGCTTTTGATATCCTCTATCACGCCGCCTACCGACAGGTAAATGGAACCGTAGTCGCTGCCATCGGAATAAAAATGGTTGCCGGACAGCACCCCGAGTTCAGCGTCCTGCTGAACGGCGAGAGCATATAATCCGGATACTATAGCAGTATCCTTCATAAGCTCGAGTCTTGCCGGATAATCGGGATCCGCATAAAAACCAGTATCTACTAAATTGTATCCGCAGCGTCCGTTCGAATCTCCTTTTGCTATAAATACGCAGTCTGACACCTCTTTTGTAGGTCCCTGCTGATACACACAGAAGCCGGAAGCCCGATTCCTTGAATCTATCTCAATTGTCGTGCCGGTCAGGTAATCGATCGCGCCGGGCTGATTATAGATGCCGTAAAGCCTTCCTGTTCCTGTCGCGTTTATCGTGCAATCAGCTATTTTTTCTACCGCAGCTTTTGAGATCGCTATTCCAGACGAGCCGGTCTTCCCGGTTATATCCAGTTCCGCATCCTCGATAGTACCGATCTGTCCTCCGGATACGGATATCCCCGATGCCTCCGGAGACGATACCGTGATCACGCAGTTTTCCGCGATGTTCCCGATGCTGCCTTTGCAGTAAATGCCGTCAGCATAGCCGGATACCTCACCGCTGTCCAAAGTGATCTCCGTACTGAAGATATTTTCTATTTGACCGGAATTCTCAAGCGTCACTCCCCTGTACTTCGATGTGATCCTGCTGTCTGTGACTGTTCCGATCTGCGCCATGGCGCCCGTCATATAGATGCCATGCCCCAGGTTGTTCAGGATCATGTCACAGTCATCGATGGTGTTGATATATGATTCTTTGTGTCCGCTTGTACCGCGAACATAAAAGGCTCCGCTGTAATAGTCGTTGCCATTGCAAGTTACCGTGCATCCACTGACGGTATCGATGCCCGATGCATTTTCGTCAGAACTCAGGACGCGCACTGCGCTGTATCTGGACCTATCGTTGGTCACACTTCCTTCGGTATACTTGTCGAGGTTTGTGATCTCGGAATCAGTTATTGTCCCGACCTTTGATCCATCGGAAACAGAAAGCGCTGTCACACTGGCTTCGATACTGCAGCCTTCTATGTTTCCGATCTCACCGTCAGCTATCAGGCTCAACGCGTACCTGTCACCTTTTATCGAAACATTAAGAAGTTCATCGACCTTTGCCCCGCTCTCCACGAAAAGAGCGTGATCTGTTCTAAAAGAGTCATTCACTATCTCAGAATTCTTTATATACTCGGCATGTGCTCCGGCACCCACAAGGTGTATGGCGTGGCTGCACTGAGTCGTGGAAAAGCTGCAGCCGTCTATCTTCAGTTCCACCGGTTCATCCTTATCCCCGCTGCTCGCATAAACACATCCGTCTCCGTATGTGGTCTTATTCATATCAAGCCCCGGGTAAAGTCCCAGCTCGCCGTATGAGATGCTGATCTGACCGTCCATACTGATTTTATTGGTCGTCTCCGCTGTGCCGATATGGAACCTGCCTCCGCCTGAAATGCTTATATTGCCGTTGATGCTTGCATCGTCTGAACCTGACAGAATAAGGATATCCACATTCCTGCTGATATTCAGAACAGCCCCTGCAGCGGACCCTGCAGTGACATCGCCTTCTACAGTCAAAGTGGCACTGTCCCCGTCCGCAAGCGAATCCACTGCGGAGTAAATATTTGAATAAGTGGCGCCTTCTTCATCCGTCACGCTGCCGGCATAAGCGCGGGCACTCAAAACGATCATCATCAAAATGACCATCGACAGCACGGTAAACGCCGTTATCATTCCTGATTTTATAACTCTTATCACGATACCCTCCTATAATTATTGAAGAGCAGTGCAGCGCCGGTATCCGGCACTGCAGTTCGGATCGTTTTCACTCCGATGTCAGGAGTATACCACATGCTTTTGTCATTTTGATTCATCTTTCCCCCTGAGGATCGTCAGGTATCCCACAACGATCCCGACTACAAGAGGCATCCCTCCTTTTACTATTAATCAGCTTTTCTTTTTCTGTTCGCGGGAGCTGCTTGATCGCATATTCGCGGCGCTGCGCCTCTATCCTGTCGTCATATTCTTCAGTGTAGATGAGCTCGACCGGTATGCGGGCCCGGGTATATTTTGCTCCTTTACCGGAATTGTGCGTCTGCGTCCGCCTCTCCGGATCCGTCGTATAGCCTGTGTAGTACGTGCCGTCAGAGCACCTGAGGATATATACGTAATGTTTCTTGTCCATATGAAGAATTCGATCGAAGGAGCCTGCCGGCGGAGATCAGTGTTCTCATCCTTACGGCAGCGCCGATTTAACGATGAGAACATTATAGCAGAAAAAGATTTCCGGTTTCTTATTCCATGTGCTTAATAGTATTGACCCACATTCCAGTTCATATATAATGGCAAACTGCAGGTCTTTGTTTGCTCGCACATATTTACAGCGATGTTTTTCTCGGATAATTTATAGCCAAATTCCGGTTGATATTTCTTGCAGAACTGTTTATAGCTCTTAGCCTGGGTATTGTCTGCAGCTTTCACTTCTACCGGTATCAGACGTGCCTGGTCCTCATATATAAAGTCTACTTCAGCAGTATTGCCTGAGCGCCAGAAGTATGGCTCCTTATTGACTGAGACAAGCTCATTAAATACATAGTTCTCTGAAAACGCGCCCTTAAACCGGACATACATACCTGTTTCGCCGAGAATAGTTTCTGCCGAGAGTCCGGATCTGACTCTTAGCAGACCAACATCTGACATATATACCTTGAAATACGTCCTGTCTGCAAATCCTGCCAGAGGCAGTTCCGGTTTCTCAACTAAAAAGCACTGCTTTATGAGGCCTGCGTCGCTCAGCCATTGCAGTGAATCCTCGAGTTCTGCAGATCTCTTGCCTGCTTTCACATGCGAAAACATAAATTTATTATTTTCCTTTGCAAGCTGCACAGGAATGGAATCCCATATCCATCTGATTTTTGGCACATCTTTGATCGGTGCATATTTGATAAAGTCATCCCCGTAGTCTTTCAGGATCTCTCTCTGGACTTCTGTAACCTCATCATAATCGTGAGTATCGAGCCAGGTCCGGACTGCCTCAGGCATTCCACCGACTATGTAATAATCCTTCAGCATTTTTTTCATAGGAACAGCATACAGATCCGGGACTGCTCTGTCTGTTGGCCAATTCCCCAATATCTCGATCAGATCCTTTCGTCCGTTGGCAATAACGAATTCCTTAAAGCTCATCGGATATAGCTGAAGCCTGTTTACCTTTCCTACAGGGAATGATATCTGTTCCCTTCTTATTGCAACTCCCAGCAGGGATCCTGCGCATATCACATGGAGTTCCTGCTTATTCTCACAGAAATACTTGAGCGCAGTGATAGCCCTCGGACAGTTCTGAATTTCATCGAGAAAAAGAAGAGTCTCTCCCGGTACTATTACTTTGCCTGTGAGAAATCCGATTTCAGACATGATCCTGTCCACATCAAAGTCATAGTCAAAGATCGCTCCTGCATTTCCGGACTCCTCAAAGTTCAGATATACCATGCTCTCAAAACACTTCCTTCCGAACTCATTGATAATATAAGTCTTGCCGCACTGTCTGACTCCAGTCATCAAAAGTGGTTTTCTGCGCCTGCTTTCTTTCCACTTTACGAGATCGTTTATTATATCTCTATGCATATTACCTCCAAAAGTCATGCCTTGTTTGCAGATATTATACAAAAAGTCCTATGATTTTTGCAAATAACTATGCATTTATCATAGGACATCCAGCAAATATACTTGTGACATACTCCCACCACTTGGCTGGTTAGCCTGAAGTGGGGGGCTTCTCGCTCAACAGACCTGACGGTCTGAGTATCAACGAGCTATCCCCGTGTGCCCCACGGTTCCTTCTATTCCTTTGATGAGTTCAACGGATATGATGCTCCAGATAGTAAAACAGCGGCTCTCGTATATCCGCATCAAGAAGCACTCTGTCGTACATGATCAGCCTTCCATAGCTTTATCGAACGCAAGCTTCACGCCCTCTTTGATTGTCTCATACGGCATGAAAAGCGCGGCTTCAAATATCTTTTCGTGATCAATGAAAAGACTCGGGACTGACCAGTAATCATAGTTATCTTTTTCATGTGTTATTCCCCCTCTGCCTTAACACGTATTGCCGCTGCTAAAAAACCGATAAAGGATGCAAGCAAACCTATTATGATTACCACGGCTCCCGGTGCGTCGGAAATATATTTCCATAGGTCATATGTATCATAAAGCTGACCGCATGCAAAAAGACACGCGAGCAGCCATATGCACAGACCTATCAAAGATAATATAGCCAGCATAATATATATTATTCTCTTTGCTTTTGCCTTTTGAGTTTTTGATTTTCCCATGTCAGTCTTCATTTATGTCTCTGTATAAACGATTGATACTGTTATTTGCATGTTCCGAGATATGCTTGCTGATCAGTCGGTCTCTGAGATCCTTTATTGCTACCATCTCATCGGCAACATCTTCAAGCCGCTTCTTAGGTCCGGACACATAGCTCATCATCCTCTCTGCAGTGAAGTCTGTGCTCATCTCAGCACATATAAGCCGGGAGAATTCTTCAGGGTATCCTTTCCGCAGCATCAATTCATACAGCAATCTGCTCTTCTCACTCATTTTTGCTTATCCCTGCAAGCCTGAATTTATATTGCCTTTCCACCAGACACTTTGATTACCTGACCTGTAATCATTCTTGCCAGCTTGCTTGCCAAGAACAAAATCGTTTCGGCAATATCATCTGGTTGAATTAACTTTCCCATTGGAATTAACGGAAT
>Ga0310695_10008161_pt1 | contig 16344 bp, 6 predicted proteins | sample RumenRJG_04DNA_FD_203882 | JGI IMG/M metagenome (GOLD analysis project Ga0310695, IMG submission 203882) | Bovine rumen microbial communities from Lethbridge, Alberta, Canada - RJG_04 (v2) (version 2) | ecosystem: Host-associated > Mammals > Digestive system > Stomach > Rumen | place: Canada...
TCTTTTACTATCTAAGATTAGATAAATTAAATAGGCTACCATTAATACGACAAAGATAATTCCTTCCCATCGCATAATCGTATAATCACCTACTACGGAGGAAATGCCAAAGAAAATACCAAATAAAACAAAAAGTAAGGATGCACCAATTAGGAAAGGATAATCTCTTTTCATTACAGCCTTTTTAACTATAATTGGTGTAAATATAATCGATAATCCTAATACCAATAAAATATTACATATATTGGACCCTACAACATTACCCATCGCAATATTGGCTTGAATTGTTGTACCTGTAGATATAGAATCCACTAATGCAGAAATAGAATCAGATGCGGATACCGCAAGCTCAGGACAGGATGTTCCCATCGCTACTATGGTAAGTCCTATAACCAAAGGAGACACATGTGCCTTTTTCGCAATAGATGCTGCACTATCTACAAAAATGTCACAGCATTTTACTAAGAAAAATACTCCAATGATCAAGAAAATTACAAAAAATAAAATACTCCAATTCCCAATAGTCCAGCTAGATATCCAAGAATCTACTAAATCTAAAAACATTTATATACCCCCTTTTTAGAAACAAAAAGACCGCAGTACCACTATAAGGTACTGCAGTCTCAAAATTTAATATAATACCGGGCCCTACGCCGCGATTGTCGGTATTACAACCCATTTACTAGGCTTTCTACTCCCTGCGAGTAATAATATTTATTTTGAAGAATACTCTGATGATATTTTAACAAAATCTTTTCCTAAAATAAAGTCCTCAATTGCATTTGCTGCAATTTCTGCTGCAGAATTCATTATAGAAAGCTCACTAGAGTCAAATTTTTTTAATACCCAATCGATAACAGGAATGACATCGGACCTGTCAATTCCTATTTTAATTCTCTTATATTCCTCTGTATGAATGTGCATTTGAATGTTCTTATGTCCATTATGGCCACCTGCACTTCCTTTAGCACGAAGCCTTATTCTTCCAAGACGCGAATCTAAGTCATCAGAGACAACTAATATATCCTCAACTGGAATTTTATAGAAATTCATAACTAAGCTTACTGCCTCACCAGACAAATTCATATAAGTCATTGGCTTAAGTAATATTGCCTTATTTCCACCTAAATTGACCTGGGCAAGCATTCCCTTCATTTTAGGCTCAAGGCTAAAGGTTATATCGTGCTTCTTTGCGAAAGCATCTACTGCCATAAATCCTGCGTTGTGACGAGTATTCTCATACTCCTTGCCAGGATTTCCAAGTCCAATGATTAGCTTCATATTTTTATAATAATTCTCTCTTACTCTTATCGTATGTATAAGTAAATAAACCAGATAATGGTTCATCAGATAAGATTCTTAAGATACCGTGTCCAAGTAGCTGACCAACACTTAATACTGTAATCTTATCAATTTTCTTCTCTTCAGGTAATTTGATTGTATTTGTAATAATCATTTCCTCTAATACAGAATTCTTAATTCTTTCAATTGCAGGACCAGATAATACACCATGAGTACAAGCTGCATATACTGCTGTAGCACCAGCATCCTTTAATGCCTTTGCACCTACAGTAAGTGTACCTGCAGTATCTACCATATCATCAACTAAGATACAGGTTTTACCCTTAACATCACCAATGATGTTCATAACCTCCATCTTGTTTGGTTCTGGTCTTCTCTTATCAATAATAGCCATAGGAGCCTCTAAAATCTTAGCGAATTCTCTAGCTCTTGTAGCTCCACCATGGTCTGGGGATACAACCACAACATTTTCTAAATGCTTATCCATTAAATAATTTACTAAAATAGGTAATCCCATAAAGTTATCTACAGGAATATCGAAGAAGCCCTGCTCCTGAGCTGCATGAATATCCATTGTAATAACTCTATCTGCACCTGCAACCTGAAGTAAGTCTGCAACAAGCTTAGCACTAATTGGCTGACGGCTTCTTGCCTTACGGTCCTGACGGCTGTAGCCATAATAAGGAATTACAAGGTTAATTGTCTTTGCTGAAGCTCTTTTAAGTGCATCACACATAATTAATAATTCCATTAAATGGTCATTAACTGGTGCACTTGTAGGCTGAATTACAAATACATGGTGTCCACGTACTGTTTCATTAATTTGTACGTTGATTTCACCATCTGCGAAATGTAATACCTCGCAATCAGAAAGTGGAATACCAATAGAATCACAGATTTCCTGTGCTAATTCTGGATTTGAAGATAATGTGAAAACTTTTACTTTTTTTCCCAATAAGATTGACATGAGAAATTTCCCTCCTAAATAGTTTTAAACCATTATTGATTATAGCATATTCAAAAAATAATTCTACTTTTTGACCTCTTGAAAGTGGTTTCTTAAATAAGAAATAGCCGAATTTCTTCGGCTAATATCCTTAATTATTGTTTTCAATTAGGAATAATGCAGTTTTTCTTCTTAAAATATCTGCTTTAACATCCTCTAATCTTTCATCCTTAAACTTTTTAAATTCCTCATCTGGAATCTGATAATAATTCTGATACATAGAAAGCTCACGCTCTACTTCCTCATCGCTTGCAGTAATATTTTCCTTTTCTGCTACATATTGAAGTAATTGATCTCCCTGTGCCTGTGCCATAGCTTGATCTGCAAGCTGGTTACGGAAATCCTCAACACTCATTTGCTGCATAGCTAAATAGGAATCCATATTTAAGCCATATTGTGCAACCTGACCTTCATAGTAAGCATAGATTTCATCTACAGACTTTTTCATAACCTCATCCGATACTTCAATTTCAGAATTATCCACAATATTCTTAATTAATCTACCTAAATATTCATTATCTAGGTCATTCTTCTTTTTCGCATTCATTTGGCGAGCAAGCTCACTTTTTAATTGCTCTAAGGAATCAAGACCAAAGCCTTTAGCAAATTCATCATTTAATTCTGGAGTAACCTTTTCCTTTACCTCATGAATATGACATTTAAATACTACTGCCTTACCAGCTAAATTTTCCGCATGGTATTGCTCTGGGAAGGTTACATGTACATCGACATCATCACCCTTAGAATATCCTACTAATTGCTCCTCAAAGCCAGGAATAAAGGATCCAGAGCCTAAGCCTAAATCATATTTTTCAGCTGTACCACCCTCAAATGGTACATCATCTAATAATCCCTTATAATCAATATTTACTGTATCACCTAAAGCACTCTTACCTTCCTTTTCCTTATAGGTAATCTTGCTCTTAAGTAAATTATTTAATTCCTGATTCATTTCTTCTTCCGTTGCAGGAGTAAATTCCTTCTTACCAACATTTAAATTCTTATAATTACTAACGTTCATTTATATATTCTCACTTTCATAAACTAAAACCATTATATAGGATTATCTTAAAAATTGAAAGATAATTATTTTATAAAGTTCTTATCGATGCAATTGGGGCCTTTTTACTTGCGATAAATACAGGGATGAATGTACCAATTGCTGCAATGAATATACTACCTAAAATAATAATAGCCGCATTAACAATACCAAAGTTTAATAAACGAATGCCTAATCCTTCAGCTAAATTCATGTTAATAAGCATACAAGCTACAATAGAAAATGCTATAGATAATATAAAGCATATAACTGCAATAATACCACTTTCCGAGAAGAATATTTTAAATAAATCAGAGCCTCTTGTACCTATAGCTCTTAATATACCTATATCCTTTATCTTAGATGAAATAGAGGATGAAATGAAATTAAATAGCATTAAGGATGCAAATACCGCAAATACAATTCCGATAATTAGGAATACCTTTTGCATAGTACTAATAATATCTACAATCATAGAAACCTTTAAATAAATCATATTGGTCATTTGATAATTATAGGTATCCCTATTTTGTAACAATTGTCTAATCTGACCCTCAGAATAATTCGTTCTTGTAATTACATATTCATATTTTGCATCCAAGCTATCCTTATAATTTGAAATAGTATACTCTACTCTTGTTTCTTCTTCAAGGAATGCCTTTTCCTTAATAAATTGAATAGACATGACATTGCTGTAATCCTCCACATATCCTAACACCTTAAGCTTATAGCTATTTGTTAAAGTTTTAAAATAATATACAAAATCACCTAAATAATCTATTCTATATTCCTGATCCTCTATACATTCAATTGTAAAGTCGCTATATATATCATATTTATTTCTTTCTAGGTATTTCTTACCTATATTGAATAAATTATTAAATGCTTCATCACCTATTTCATTTCCATTTACATAATCTTGGGAAATAGAATAATATTCACTTACAATTTTCTCTGGTATAGAATAATAGTTTCCATTGTCGTTTTCATCCACAATGTATTTTGCAATATACCAAACGTAATACCTTTTTAAGATCATATCATAATAATCCTTATTCGCCATGTATACATCATATATAGAGGATTTAAATTCACTATCCTTTCGTGTACTATATCCATTATAATAGCTTCTACATGCATCTTCTAATTCAGTAAAGCCTTGCACCTCGGATTGTCTTCCCTCCGTTTTAATTTGATTAAAAATTAAAACTAGCTTCTCCGTTAAATACTTATGATTAAACCATGTTAAATAATAGGTATTATTGATTTCTTCTAAATAGGCCATATCATCAAGATACTCGGAATAACCATTAAAGCCATAGGTATTAATATTTGAAAATACCTTTTGAATATTTTCTTTATTTGCCGTGTAATAGGCATCAAATTCATCTGAATATTTTGAATCTCCTCCCATATTATTAATTCTTTCTATTAAAGAATATGCTCCTTCATTTTTCCAGTTATTATAAATCGACTCAGAAACATAAATCTCATTATCTATAGGTGCCTTATATTCTATAGCTTCTCCCTTTAAATTATAAAATTTATAATTTGCAGGATTATCTATAAACTCACTTGCTACAAAGCTAAACATTTCATCAGCATGAACTTCATCCGTTTGCATACTCGTAAAGCGTGCACCACTACCAGAGGTTGTAGACATAGACCTCATAGATTCACTATAATCAAATTTATAATCCTCATAAAAACCATCATATACATAGATAAATACATGATAGCTATATCTTAAATAAGACTGATATTCCGTTTTTAATTCCATATTTTGATTCGTTTTTAATTCTTGAAATTTATTCGGAATATTTCCTGTATCATAGATACCTACAATCTTAAATTTTTTATTAATAGATTCCTTTGTATAAAAGGATAGTTGAAATTCATGATCTATAATATCCAAATAGGATGTAATATCCTCATTTGCTTGAATTAGGGCATCTGCAGCAAATAAGCTAATGGCAATTTCATCCTTATTCTTTGGAGATGCACCTAAATATAATGAAATTCCACTCTTGGAAAGTTCATCCATTCCTGCATCAACAAAGCCATTGAATCCATTTATAGAATAAAAGGAATCCGATTGTAATCTTTTATCTATAAAATTAGCCATTCCCTCTCTAAAGCCATACACGCCAACAAAATAGTGTCCTAAGGAATTATTATTTAATTCCCCTATTTCGCTTTGGCTTATCTTGCCGTGATTTTTAGTAGTATAGCTCCATGAATTTGTAGAATCCTTTCTTTCTAAGGTTTTATTATCATAAACATAAGAGCCTCTTTCAAGCTCATATTCCTTATAAATTGTTTCATAATCATTAGAAGAATTCTCTAAGCCTGAGGCTAAGGAATAATTTGGATCATATAGCAATAGGGTAGATGCAACACCAAACATTGTTAAAGCAACTAAAGTTAAAAAGATAGTAAATATCATACGTATTGGCTTAGTTTTTAATGAAGATGCACCCATCTTAAAGGCTCTTGCCATAGGTAATCTCGATTTTATAAATTTTGTTTTCGAGGCATCATATTCTTCAAGCTTTATATCGGATGTATCCTTGAATACCCCCGATTTATTATCGCTTCTGATATGAGAGATTTGTTTAATTAAAGGTATTTGCTTTTCACCCTTAGATATGATAACCTCTCCATCCTCTTCATGTAATAAATCATATAAGCCTATAAATTCTTCCTTTGTCATATCCTTAGCATTCTTAATCGATATGACATTATCGTTTATAACCTCTATATGATTTGAAATCTGTTTTGCTAATACAGTTTCCTTTGTAACATCGCTGATAATCTTACCATCGGATAATTCAATAATTCTATCTCCATAATATTCTGCAAAATCTCTATCATGAGATACAACGATAATAAGCTTTTCTAAAGAAAGCTTTTTTAATGTGTCAAATACTTGCTTACCTGTATTGGAATCTAGTGCACCAGTAGGCTCATCTGCCATAATGATTTCTGGATTTTTAATTAAAGCTCTTGCAATGGCAATTCTTTGCTTTTGTCCACCAGATAAGGTATTGGGCTTTCTTTTTCCGTATCCGCTTAAATCCACAGCCTCTAGAATCTTATCTACAGCCTGTTTATCATTCTTTTTTCCCTGAAGCTGTAAGGCTAAAGAAATATTTTGTTCTACATTAAATTCATTTAATATGTTGTATTCTTGAAAGATAAAGCCAATAAAAGTATTTCTATAAGAATCAAAATCTGAAGAAGAAAATGATTTTGAATTTCTTCCTTTTATTATAATCTCTCCATCATCTGGCTTATCTAGTCCACCAGTTACATTTAATAATGTAGATTTACCAGAACCAGATTTTCCAAGTAAGAATACTAATCCCTTAGATGGAAATTTAATAGATACACCATCTAAGGCTTTAACTATAACTCCACCTTTGGATTTATAGATTTTTGTTAAATTTCTTATTTCTAGCATAGGTCTCCCATCCCTTCTGTTTTTTCAATTCCATTAAAGCATACTTTTTATAGAAAAAAAACATTTTTCCATTTTTATGTCCTTTAAATAGAAATATGCCCAAAACTGGGCATATTTTCTATTTCTTTTTCTTATTAGGATTATAAGTAAACATCTTTCTATAGATGTCGTTAGAGAAGAATTTCTTATGCTTTGGATTGGAATCTTCTTCCTCATCCTCTTCTTCATCCTCTTCCTCTTCTTCGTCATCATCATCCTCATCTTCATCGTCTTCATCATCATCTAAATCCATATCAAGCTCTTCATCAGATTCCTCTTTTGGCTCTTCTATAGGTTTAGTATCTTCAATAGATTCAGACTCTTCGTTAGATGGTGAATCTTTAACTTCTTCATCTTCCTTTAATTCTTCTTCAGAGAAATAGGAATCCACATATTCTTCCTCATTTGATTCTTCCTTTGAATCATTTTCTTCTATAGATTCTTCATCTTCATTAGATTCTAAATCCTTTGATTCTTCCTCATCCTCATTTAGTTCTTCTTCAGTAAAATAGGAATCTACATATTCTTCCTCTTTAGAAGCATCTAGAGAATTATCCTCTTCTTTAGATTCTTCATCTTCATTTAATTCTTCATCAGTAAAATAAGAATCTACATATTCTTCATCATTTGATTCTTCTTTAGAATTATCTTCTTCTTTAGATTCTTCCTTTTCTAAAATAGAATCAGAACCATCGATTTCCTCATCGTTATCATCATATTTAGAATTAATTGATAAATTTTCTTCTTCATTATTTATAGAATCATCCTCTATATCTAAATCAAGAGAATCTATAGGTTCTTCCTTTGAATCATCTAAAGCTTCTTCTTCATCCAATTCTTCTTCTATATCCTCGATAGAATCATCTACCTCTTCGTCATTATCGTATTTAGAATCAATTTCTTCATCATTAAATTCTAGAGCTGATGTATCTTCTTCATCAAAGAAGGATTTTTTTCCATCGTCAGAAGGATTAAATGGATCGATAAAGGAGGATTCCTCCTTTTCTTCCTTTTGGTCTTCTTCAATAAAATTATCAACCTCTTCATCTAAATCATCATATTTAGAATCGATTTCTTCATCGTTAAATTCCTCTGTTGAAGCATCAATTTCTTCTTTAGAATCATCAACTTCTTCATCATTATCGTATTTAGAATCAATAGAATTATCCATGTCTATAGGTTCTTCCTCTTTTGAGTCTTCTATATCTTGATTTGATTCTTCTATAGCTTCTTCACTAAATTCTTCAGTTGTCTCATCTTCTAATGCTTCATCTTCCATAGAGGTCTCTAGATTATCTTCCTCTTGCACTTCGGTAGCTTCAGTAGAGTCTTCTTTATCTAATGATTCTTGTGCTTCTATATCCTCTTTTTCTTCAACAGGTTCCTCGTGTAATTCTTCTTCTGGTTCAAATACTGGTTCTTCTTCATCTGTAGGTGTATCTAAATCTTCATCAACAGTATCGATTTCTTCCTTCTTTTCTTCAACTGGAGTTTCAACAACTTCTTCCTCTTCTGATTCTTGATTCTCTTCTACATCCTCTAGTTTTTCTAAAGAATCCGTAGATTCCTTAAATGGATCATCCTTTGCATCAATTTCAGGAATAGAATTTAAGAAGGCATCAAATTCATCATCAATATCTTCCTTGGTTTCTTCCTTAGGTAGAATTGGTTCTTGGAATACAGGATCAATATCCTCCTTAAATGGATCAAAATCCATCACAGGATTTTTAAGTGGAACCTTTGGAACAAATTTTTTAGGCTCCTCTGGTGCCTTTTCAGGAATAGAATTTAAGAAAGCATCAAATTCATCATCAATATCTTCCTTGGCTTCTTTCTTTTCTTCTTCAGCTGGAGCTTTAATAGGTTCTTCTTCAATCTTTTCATCTAAATTGAATATTGGAAGTGGGATTTCTTCTTTTTCTTCTGTCTCTTCATCCTCTTCCTCGTGCTCTATTTCTTCAATTGGCACATCTCCCATTTCAGCTTGATTATATTCCTCTAATGGATCGGTTTCCTTTTCTTCCTCATAGCTTGGTTCAAAGGATGGCTCTTCTTCTGGGTTATAATCAATTTCATTACCATTCTCATCGACATAGATGATTTCTTCAACTACCTCTTCATCATCCTTCTTTGATTCGTAATTGATTACCTCAGAAATATATTCCTCTGTTTCTTCTGCAGCTACAGATTCAGGTCTTTCCTCATCAACATCCTCAGATTCACCAAAGACATGTCTTAAGGCTGGAGATTTCGCTAAGGCCTCATATTCATCCTTCATCGTATCATATTTCTTTAAGGCTATATCCTCAACAGCCTTGGCATTTTTCATGATATTATCATAATCGTCAATCAAATGATTAACGATTCTTTCATCAAGCTTACCAGCCTTTGCATCACTAAGTAGAATGGATTGAATCTTTTCTGGAGTAAAGGCAGCCTTATAGCTTCTTTTACAATATAGTGCACTACAAATATCCGCAACAGCAAGTACCTTATCCGCACTAGTTAAATCCTTTTTTGTAATACCTAAAGGATAACCAGAGCCATCAAGCTTTTCATGGTGTCTTGCGGCAATTTCAACAATGACATAGGAAAAGCAACCCTCAATGATTTCCTTAGTGTATTTTGCGTGGCTTTGCATAACTTGAAGTGCCTCGCCCTCAAGCTTGCCTGGGTAGCACAAGATTTCAAGAGGAACTCGAATTTTACCGATATCATGAACCTTACCTGCAATTTCAATCGCTCTTGAGGTAGATTCTGTTAGCTTACAGCTAATCGCAAGGTCATATGCAATTTGCGCTGTAGTTACAGTATGTGCCATCGTTTCATGATTGTGGAATTCAAACATGAAGGATGTCGTATCTAAGAATTCACCTAGGGTGTCTGTACCATAGTCTGCTAGGGAAATATATTTTGATGTTTCATAAACATATAATTCACTTTCGCTATTTAGCTTTTCTATAATATCTGGATGATCCTTTAATAGCTTAATAACCTTTTTTACTTGATCGGGATGATATTTCTTTTTTCTTCTATCCTCCCTTAAAATCTCTTCAATTTCATCTACGTCCTTACGTTCATAGATATATAAGCTTACATGATCTAATAAAGTCATCAATAAGCCCATTTCATAATCTGGGTTACTAACATCCTCCATATATTTTGCCTTATAGAATAAAAGAGGTCTTGCAGCCTCACCTAAAGGAGAGCACTGGTGTAAGAAAGCATAGGAGGATGCAGCAGCTAGGGCAGGGTCATTGGATGGTACAGCACCATCCATATAGAATAAGCCAATATCCTTTAGCATACATAATAAGACATGCTGGTGAGATAATTCTGTATCTAGCTTATATTTTTCTAAATAACGCTTCATAAGGAATGCTGTACGCATTCCTGAATCCACATAGCTTTTATTGATTTCATTTAATACCTTTCTTAAGAATTTTAAGATAGTATTCGCATTATAATAATTCTCATTGTAATACTTATTCTCCATATCATCACCCACATATCGCTTTTTAAAATATTATATATCAAAAATTGGGCTTTTTCTATATAAAAGAAAAACCTGTATATTAAATATACAGGCATTCTCCCTTTTGAATAATTCTACCATCTAGCTTTAGGAATACAATCGCATCATTTAAAATCTTTTTTGTGTTATCCGTTAGCCTTGAAAAGCCTAAAAGCTTTAATAATGCTTTAAATGCACCATCGATGGTAATACCTTGTGAATAGGATACAATTTCATATAATCCCTCCATTAATTCCTCTATTGGAATTTCATTAAGCATACGAGAGGAATTAATTCTTAATTTAGGATGATCCTTCACATTAAGCCAAATGGTATTGCCAATAGTAATCGCATCCTTTGGCATAGCCTTTATAGCTTCATTTTTTACCACATTAGTAATTCTTGTCTTACCTAGTGCCATAGCACATTTTCTTAAATAATATTCCTTGTTAATTGGCTCTTCCTTCTTTAATAAATCCGTCATGGCATATTCTAAGCCTTTATTCATATAATTTCTCATTAAAACCTCATTTGGAGTTTCCTTATAGGATTCAAAATGAGATTCTAAGGTATCACTAGATTCACTAATAAAGGATTCGATAACCTCTTCCTTTTTCTCTTCTATAGCTTCATTTCTTAAATAATCTAATAGCTTTGCTAATTCATTGTCCATATCCTTATTAAAGCTTACAGAATAAATCTTGTAATATTTCCAGCCAGATCTTTTTAAAAGCATCTCAATTAAGCGATAATCATCTCTTATGTTATCATGGATAGATAATCCATCTAAAGTAACCGCACATAAGAAATTATCCTTACCCCTTTCTTTTACTGCAAGAGGAATCTTAAATCTTGATGTACCATAATTGGTATAGCAATCATAATTGTTTTCCTCTAGGAATTCCTTTACCTTATGGATAATTCCATTATCTAATTCACTATACTTCATATTTTGATGAATATTTTCAGCAAAATCTAAATATTCCTTTAATAGCTTAACACCAATAGATTCTGTATTATTATCCTTAATATCGATAGCCTTTATGGAAGATACAATGGTAATATTATATTTTGATCTCGTTATAGCAACATTTAATCTTCTTTCTCCACCTAAATTATTTAATGGACCAAAGCGCTGATAGAATTTATGCTCACTATTATATCCATAACAAATAGAGAATATTATTCTATCTCTTTCATCTCCCTGAACCGTTTCTAGATTCTTTACAAAGAAGGGCTCGGATACCTCATCCGTAAAATATTTATTTAATTCAGGATATTTTGTTATTTTTTCCTCAACTAAATCCGAAATCAAATCTGCCTGTACCTTAGAGAAGGCAACAACACCCAAGGATTTATCGCTATTTTTATAATGGTCTATAACCATATCCGCAATTAAATTTGCTTCCATTTCATTGGTTCTAGTTTTTTGGTTATAAATTCCATCCTTCACATAGATAAAATCAATACCAAAGCCACTCTTATCCTTGATTGCCTCAGGAATGGTAATAAGTGTAGAATCATAGAAATTCTTATTCGAGAAGGCAATAAGCTCCTCACTTCTACTTCTATAATGCCATTTTAGGCTTAACGTATTAAAATTCGATAGGGTCATATCTAATATAGATTCATCAATAGAATCATAATCATCCTCGTTTTCTTCTACTGTAGCATTAAAGAAATTGGAAGGTGGCATTTGCTTAGAATCTCCAATGATTATCGCTTGCTTGGCTCTATAGATTGCACCAAAGGCATCCTCGGCGAATATTTGTGATGCTTCATCGAAGATGACGCAATCAAATTCGTTTTCTTCATTTAAATAGGTAGAAACAGATAAGGGTGACATTAAGAATACAGGCTTAATGGAAATGGCAAAATCAAAGATTTCATCTAATAATAATCGTATTGGCTTTTGTCTTCTTACCTTATTTGCTTCCTTAGCAAGTATTTTAAATTTAGAACCATCTAATAGTATATCATCTGGTCTTTTCATAGAATTAACAGAAATAATATAATCTCTATTTAAATTTAAAATAGTTTCATCTAAGCTAATGAATTCGTTGACCTTATCCTTAAATAAATTCGTTGTAAATCCATTTAGAATAGGATCCTCTTGAATGACATATAATACCTTATTTCTTAAATAGGTCTTTAGGAATACAGAATCTATTTTATCTAAGGATAATCCCTTATCTAAATAGGCATTTAAAAAGCCAATGAATTCCTTATCCTTTAATTCCTTAATAACATTTAATACTCTTATATAGGATGGAATCTTATCCTTTAGCTTATACATTTTGGTTAAATGATTTACTACAGTAGTTAAAGCATTTTTATAGAAATCTATAATTTCATTATCAAATCTTACCTGAAGTGCTCTTAAATTGATATCTCCATCCTGGTAATTCTTAAACGATAGCATTTGATCTAATATAGCATTTCTATTATCCTCTTTTACTCTTATTAAGGCATAAGGGCTATATTCCTTTACTTCCTTATAGTATTCCTTCATTAAATTCGAATCCTCTATTGGAATATATTTTAATATATGCTCCTTTAATAGCTTCTTTTTCGATAATCTATCCTTTAAATCTAGGATTTCCTCTAATTCCTTAAGTAAGACCTTATCCCGAGCCTTATCCTTTCTATAGGATAGGATTTTTCTTTTGGTTTCTCTATATTCTCTATTAAATACCTTAAATAGACCGCTAAAGCTTCTTAGGCTTCTATATAATTCCTTGACATCAATATTGATAATATCCTTATCATAGAATGCCATAACATCCTGCTTCAAGGAAATATTTAAATATTCCTCCATTAAAGGTAATACCTTATCGATATCCTCTTTAGAAAGATTTAATATCTCCTGATGCTTCATTTGGTTATAAACAGGTATAAAATCAAATACTCTATATAAATCAAATACAGATAATATATCCTTATCATTAATAGAAATATATTTATTTAAATTATCTCTATAGGTATTTAATCGATTTAAATAGGAAATTGCCTCCTCAAATTCCTTATTCATTTCATAGGAAACATAGGTTGTATTTAAATCATTAAAGCCATAGAATACAGTACTTCTATAATCATAGCCAATATCCTCTATAGCATCCTTATATTCTCTTAAATACCTTTTGGTATTATTGATTAAGGAATAGCTTTTATTCTTTATATCCTCAAATTTATAATCAATAAAATCAGAATCTAAGCTTATATATAAGGAGAATAAATCAAATACCGTAAATTCCTCATTATATACCTTAGCTTTAATAGAATTCATATAGGCCTTAATTTCATCCTCTAGGGTATCATGAGCAAGGATGGTAGAATCTGCCATAGTAGAAATATTATACTTAGGTAGAGTTGCCGTTTTATATAGATTATCAATGAAGGTTTTCTTATTTGCCTTAGAGGAATGTAATTCTATTGCAAAATCCGAAAGCCCTGCCCTTTTTAAATTCTCATATACTACCTCTAAAGCCTGAAGCTTTTCTGAGACGAATAATACATGCCTATTATTACCAATTAAGGATGCAATAATATTCGTAATGGTTTGGCTCTTACCAGATCCTGGTGGCCCCTGCAAGCAGAAGGATTTACCACTCACAGCCATAGAAATGGCCTTTTCCTGGCTAGAATCTAAATTGACAACAGGGTATATTTTTCCACCTAAGTCAACCTCGCCAAAGGAAGGATTACCTAATAAAGCGGATATATTTCTATTTTCTAATACCTTCTTCTCGTGATCCTTAATATCTCTATACATATTCATTTTTAAGAAGGAATAAATACCTAAGGACATACCCTCAATAAAGATGACATCACTAGGTAGAACACCTTTGATTTCTTCCATGTAATGATCAAATTCAAAATCCTGATTGTAATAATTAGGAATATCGAAATGTCTTGTTGTATTAAAGAAATAATCTAGGGTTGGGTTTAATATAATATCATCATCGGAGGCAGATATTTTATATACTCCATGATGATTCTTTTCATATTCAACAGGAATTAAAAGTAGTGGTGCGATATAGGTAGTTTTATCCTCAACATAGCTTACAAAGCCAAAGGTTAAATATAAGGAATTAATACCCTTTTCATCGATAGAATATTTATATTCCTTCATTAAATTCTTTAATGTTTTATTAAGCTTATAGCCCTTTTTATAGGCTAATAGCTCATTTGGCTTAATCGCTTCCTTACAGATATCATAAACCTTAAGAGGTGAATAATCTAAGATATTATCCTCCTCTTCTATAGCGAAGGTTTTATGATATCTTTCAAGCATAGGATCAACAATCATGAAGGAATATTCCTTACCAAGAGTTAATCCTTCATAGATTTCCTTATAATTCTTATTTAATATAGATATACTTTTAAATCCAGTTTCCTTATAATTTAATAATCGATTTCTTTTTCCTAAATCTAAAAGCTTATTTTCTAAATCCTCTAATCTCATAATATCTCCTAAAATAATGGCGCGAATATGGAGAATATATATCCAATAATTCTTTGATACCATTTCTTTTTATGCCAAAGGTTATAATCAAATAATATAGATTCATCTAGGGTTTTAATAAAATCCTCTCTCATTTTTACAATTTCTTCATTTCTTATGATGAATGCGCCGCATTCATAATGTAAAAATAAGCTTCTATAATCCATATTAATGGTTCCTGCAAAGGCATACTTATCATCTACAATAATATTTTTGGCGTGGTTAAAGCCCTTTTTAAATTCATAGATCTTACCACCAGCCTTATAAATATCTCTATAATTTAATCTACCCATGTAAAAGGCGGTTTTCTTATCTGGTATATGAGGCATTAATATTCTTACATCAACACCCTGTTCAACCTTTCTTTTTAATAAAGATATGACCTCATCATTAATTACAAAATAGGGTGTAGAAATATATACATATCTTTCCGCACTAGCAATTAAGGATAAAAACATATCAAAGGCTGGAGTTTTTCTATTGGTTGGTCCATCCCAAATAGGAAATACAAAGCCTTCACTTTTAATGTCTACTCCCAAATTCTTAGGAAAATCTAATACCTTAGTACCTCGAATTCTTCCCCAGGTAGATAGAAACATCGCAGTATAGGAAACTCCAATATTTCCTCTTAACCTTACTGCAGTATCCCTCCAATAGCCAAAGCGTTCTAGCTTATGTACATATTCATCCGCTAAATTATCTCCACCCGTATAGCAAGTATTTCCATCAATAATTGTTATTTTTCTATGGTCTCTATAATTCGATAATAGGGTAAAGGTAAAGGGCTCATAGGCCTCTACCATACAATTTGGTATTTGTCTTAATCTTTTAAATAGAGCCTTATTTTTTCTTCCTCTTGAGCCTAAGGCATCATAAATGATTTTTATTTCTACGCCTTCCCTACCTTTTTTTTCTAATACATTATAGATATCCTCCATTAATACTCCATCATTGATGATGAAATATTCCATATAAATATAGCTTTTCGCATTTTCCATATCCTTAAGCATTTCTTTTGTTTTTAATTCTGCATCAGGAAAATAGGTAATATCTATATTTTTATATAGAGCTAATGGCTCTGCCTTCTTAGCCGATTGAATAATATTATATGCAGTTAAATCGATTTCCTTTAATTCCTTAAGCTCTATATCATCTAAATAGGGAGGGAATTTTATCATATGGTGCTTATAGGAATAGCTAGATGCCGCTTTGGTAATTGTATTTAAAAAGAATAAAATAGAAAATGGCAAGGGCAATAATAGAATTAGGGTACACCAGGTAAGCTTATAATTTGTTGGTATGCTTCTTCTTGAAACAAAAATAGAGGCTACTATACCTAAAATATAGAAACCAAGTAAAATGAAGCCGGAATAATTTGAGGATTGTACATTCTCATTAAAATAAAAATTAATAGAAAAATAAAAGATTACTACCTGGCCTATTAATAAAATAGCACCAAGAGAATATAATAATAGCC
>Ga0310695_10008164_pt1 | contig 16343 bp, 12 predicted proteins | sample RumenRJG_04DNA_FD_203882 | JGI IMG/M metagenome (GOLD analysis project Ga0310695, IMG submission 203882) | Bovine rumen microbial communities from Lethbridge, Alberta, Canada - RJG_04 (v2) (version 2) | ecosystem: Host-associated > Mammals > Digestive system > Stomach > Rumen | place: Canada...
GCAGTCATCTGCGCCATCAGCCTCTTCCTTCCCCCGCAGGGGGAGATAGACTCCAGCGTCCTGATGCTCTTCGGGCAGATTCTCATCTACGCCGGCAGCGTCTTCGGAGTCAAGGTATATATCGCCAACCTACTGAACCGCAGGAAGTAACCACACCCCTGCGGTTCTTTGTATTTGAACTACGTTCGAGAGCATGCGTCGCTCGGCATAGCATTCGAGTGTGACTCGACGCTCTACTCTCGCTCCTTTGCATTTGACTTTCGTCGAGAGCATGCGTCGCTCGGCATAGCCCGAAAGCGAGCTTTCGGCTCTGCACTCACTCCTTTGCATTTTGCATTTTGCATTTTGCAATAAGAGTGCATTCATGCTTTCCGGGTCGTGACCAGCTCCGAGGGATGAGACAGACCACCCCCCTTCCCGTTCTTTCCCCGAACCGCGAAATCAAGTCTGCGGACTTAAGGGACTTTTTCGGCAAAAAAAAAGCGTTCGGTACAATATTCCGCACCGATCGTCCGTTTATATAATATATAAGTAAACATGACGGCGCTTTTCATCATCACAGCTTTTGTAGTTGCAGCATTGACATCCATGCTGTTAATGCCCTGGCTTTTGGACTTGTGCAAGCGGAATGGCTATTTCGACCGACCGAACGAACGCAAGATACACAAGAACAACATCCCACGGCTGGGTGGTGTGATCTTCGTGCCAAGCACCATCGTGGGTATTGCCGTCACGCTGGCCATCATCTTCAGTCTCGACGGCGAAAGCGAGCCCATCAAGTCCAGCACGCTGCTCATCGGGTTCGGCATCTTCACCATCTATGTCACGGGACTGCTGGACGACCTCTTCGGTCTCTCGGCCCATCTGAAATTCTTCATCCAGTTCATTGCCGCCCTGTGCTTCCCGCTCGTGGGCCTCACGCTGAACAATCTGTATGGTTTCTGCGGCATCTATGAGATACCGGACGTCGTGAGCTATCCCCTCACGGTGTTCCTGGTGATGCTCACGGTGAACGCCATCAACCTTATCGACGGTATCGACGGCCTGGCCAGCAGCCTCTCGCTCATCGCCTTTGCCGCCTTCACATGGGCCTTCTGGCACTGGGGCATGAACATCTTCTGCCTCTTCACGGCAGCCATCTCGGGCAGCCTGATTGTCTTCCTGTGGTATAACATGTGGGGCGACCCCGAGAAGGGCACAAAGATATTCATGGGCGACTCGGGCAGCCTGATGCTGGGCTATGCGCTGAGCTACCTGATGCTGAAGTTCTGCTCCACGAACGACATCAAGGCGCCCGAACCTTACTGTCTGGTGTTGTCCTACACGCTGTTGCTCATCCCGAACTTCGACCTCATCCGTGTGGCCGTGAGCCGCATCCTGCGGGGCGAGCATCCGTTCCATGCCGACATGACCCACCTGCACCACCGCCTCATGCGCACGGGTAACTATATGCACATGGCGCTGCTCACCATCCTGGTGGCCGACGTGCTCTTCGGGCTGCTGAACATGGGGATGTACCTGGCAGGCTGTAACATGACATGGATCGTGCTGGCCGACGCTATCATCTTCATCGCATGGCAGAAGCGTATCGACCGAGCCATCGAACGCAACGAAGAAAGGCTGGCCCTGGAGACCAACCTGCGCGAGGAGCTGAAGGAGAATGCGGCCAAGGCCAAGAAGATATGCATCCTGACCCCGCGGTTCCCGGTGCCGGAGAACGGAGGCGACGTGCTGCGCATCAACAACATTGCCCACCAGCTGCGCCGCCAGGGCTACAAGCTGGTATTGTTGAGCTTCGAGGAGGACGGAGAGCCGCAGATCTTTGAGGCGCAGCGCATATACCACAAGGTATATACAGTCCACCGCTACCAGATTACCTCGCTGTTCCATGCCATCATCTGTTTCCTGCAGGCCAAGCCCATGCAGTGTGGCTACTACATGTCCGGCGCCTACCGCCGCAAGCTGCGCGAGATCATCCAGAAGGAGAACCCCGACCTCTTCATCGCCCAGCTGTTGCGCATGATGCCCTATCTGGACGAGCTGGGCCTGCACAACCGCTCTATCATCGAAATGACCGATGCCCTCTCGAAGACCTACGCCATGTCGTCGCAGAGCAAGGGCAACTGGCTCCTGCGCAACGTATATCGCATGGAGCAGCGCCTCATCCTGCGGGCCGAGCAGTACAGCCTGCTCCACTTCCCCAAGAACGTACTGGTCTCGCAGGCCGACATCGACTACCTGAAGACCAAGTCACTGCACCCCGAGAGCCTCGAGCTGCATGCCAACGGTGTCATCTACAGCAAGAACATTTCGCACAAGTATGACCCCGAAAAGATTGTCTTCGTGGGCAACATGCGCACACTGCAGAATCAGGATGCCGTACTCTTCTTCGTTCAGGATATCTTCCCCCGCATCCTGCGGCAGAAGCCCGACACGAAGTTCTACATCGTGGGAGCCCAGCCCCCGCAGAGCATCCAGCAGCTGGCCTGCGAGAACATCTTCGTCACGGGATTCGTGGAGGACATCGAGCGCACCATCTGTGACGCCTGCCTCACCGTAGCCCCCGTTCGTGTGGCCTCCGGCATACAGAACAAGGTGCTCGTAGCCATGAGTTGCGGCCTGCCAGTGGTGATGACCAGCCTCATCGCAAGCGCCATCCCCGAACTGCAGCACGAGCAGAACTGCCTCATCCAGGACGAGGCCGCCACACTGGCCGACGCCTGCCTGCGCATCATGAACCATCCCGAGTTGCGCCAGCAGCTGGCCATCGATGGCTACGAGATGGTGAAGCGACACTACTCGTGGAAGGAGAAGATTCTCGGCTACGTACGCTAAAAAAACAAGAGCATAATGGAACAAGACAGCATACAGACACAACAGACGACCACGACAAGTCCCTCAGAGCGACACACGATGAAGACCGTCCTGACCTTTGGCGTTTATGACATGCTCCACATCGGACACATCCTGCTCTTCCAGCACGCCAAGGAACTGGGCGACAGGTTGGTGGTTGCCGTCCAGGACGGAGACCGCATACTGAAATATAAGCCGGAAGCCCAGATGGTATATACCACCGAGGAACGCGTGTACATGGTGAACGCCATCAAGTTTGTGGACGAAGTGGTCATCTATCGGGATGTGGATAAGGACATACAGCACATCGAGTTTGATGTCTTAGCCAAGGGCCCGGACCAGAACCATGAAGGATTTCAGCGTGCTGTGGACTGGTGCAAAAAGAATGGGAAAGAGGTGGTGGTGATACCCAGGACAGAAGGTATCTCGTCCACCCTCCTGCGTGAATATTCAAAGAATCGCTGAACGAGTGTAACACATGTCAGATAATAACGAAGCAGGCAACAAGCGGATAGCCAAGAACTCGGTATTCCTCACCATTCGGTTGGTTGTTATCCTGGGCATCACTCTCTATACTACCAGCGTCGTGCTGGACGCACTGGGCGTGGTGGATTATGGCATATACAACGTGGTTTGCGGATTCGTGGCAATGTTCTCCTTCCTGAACACGTCCATGACGAATGCCATCCAGCGTTTCTTCAACTATGAGATAGGCAAGCAGGAAAGCAGCATCACATCCGTCTATAACACCGCCCTGCGCATCCAGTTGCTTCTGGCTCTAATCATCATCGTGGCCATAGAGACCGGGGGGCTCTGGTACCTGTACCACAAGATGAATATCCCGCCCGAGCGCTTCCATGCCGCCTTCGTGGTATTCCAGTGTGCCCTGATCTCCCTCTTCTTCCTTATAATCCAAGTGCCATACAGCGCCATCATCATCGCCCGAGAACGAATGGACTATTATGCGCTGGTGGGCATCCTGGACGCCGTGCTGAAGCTGTGCATAGCCTTTGCAGTAGCTCGCTATGGGGCAGACCGTCTGATCTTCTACGGTGTGTTAAGCTCAGGCATCACGCTGCTTAACTTCCTCTTCTTTTTGAGCTATGCCAAATGGCACTTCCCGGAACTGCGACTCCGTCGTTCCATGAACCGACAATTGTTCGTCTCCATGACCTCCTTCTCGGGCTGGAATCTCTTCGGCTCTTTCTCCGGTGTGGTCAAGGAGCAGGGCATCGACCTCGTCCTCAATCTATTCTTCGGGCCGATAGTAAACGCCGCACGCGGCATTGCCAATCAGATTAACGGTGGTCTGAAGAGCATGGCATTCAACCTGTCCATCGCCATTCGTCCCCAGGTAATCCAGTCATATGCCGCCGGCAATATCGACCGCACCATGCAACTCACCTACAGCATCAGCCGCCTCAGTTGCGGTGTGCTCTATCTGATGGAACTCCCCATCCTGCTCGAATGTGATTTTCTGCTGCACATCTGGCTCCGGGGGAACGTTCCAGAACACACCGCCACCTTTGTCTTCATCATAGCAGCAATCTCGTTCATCGACTGTCTCAACGCAGCAGTCTCGGGTGTCATCCATGCATCAGGCCGTATGAAAGTGTATCAGACCGTGTCAAGCACTATATCCCTCATGTGTATCCCCAGTGCCTATCTGCTGATGCAATGGGGATTCGATGCAGAGTGGGCTCTGGTCATGGTACTCCTCTTTGCCTCCCTGTCCCACACGGTGAGCCTCTTCATCCTGCGTGGCATCGTCCCCTACTCCATTTTGGGATACGTCCGAGAGATTGTCCTGCCTTTCCTGACTCTCGTCCTGCTCACTTTCTGGCTTCCAACGGGCATTCGCCTTCTGATGGAGCCCGGCTGGTGGCGTACCATATGTGTAGGCATCTGCACCGTACTGTTCGTATCACTGATGGCCTATCCCATCCTGCTCTCCACACAGGAGCGCAACCTGCTGAAAGAGTTCCTGCACAAGAAGACGTGCAAGTCTCAAACCCTCCCATAATCCCACACCAACATAATGAAAAAAGAATCCCTGAAATCAAGCATTAGCAACATACTGAAGAAGACATACCTCTACCGCAATGTCTATCACCCCTACGTAGCCTCACAGGTCGAAGCATCCGTTCGACGACGCCACTCGCTGCTTCTGCGCGAGGGAGCAACGCTGCTCTACGAGTTCATACGCTGCTGCACCGACATGCAAATCCCCTATTGGCTCGAATTTGGAACCCTATTGGGAGCCTATCGCGACGGGGCTTTCATCCAGAACGATACAGATCTCGACGTCGGAGCGTATCTCCAGGACGCCCGTCGCCTGAATCAGGCACTGACACAGGCGGGGTTCCGACTCGTGAGGGAGTTCCATGTAGTGGGTGAAAACGGTTTGGAGCAGACTTACGAATACCACGAACTCACCATCGACGTGATGTACTTCTATGAGCAGGAGGGGTATGTCTGGTGCAACGGCGTAGTCCTGCCCAAGATTACTCACAAGCTGCTGACAGCACAGGTGACGGCTCACTGGTTCCATCCCTTCACACTCTCGACCATGTCATTTCTGGACATGCAGGTGAGCATTCCTGCCAACACCGAAGCACATCTCATGGAAATCTTCGGTGAGGGATATCGGGTGTATGACCCAAACTTCTCAGGCGACCTCAACAAGGTTTACTACCCCCGCAACGAGAAAAAGGCCATCGGCTTCTATTATGAATAAATTGAAGTCTCGGAAGTGGCTGCGGAGGAAAGCGGGCAAGTCTCTCCCACACCGGAGAAAGCTCGACGGAGCGTGTTCTTCCGTCGGAGGCGGAGTGCTCCGTCGAGGGACGCGGTTGGAGGCTCTGAGAATCAGGCATGCAGTCTGCTCGCCGTCATCGCCCGAATAGGGGGGGGGGAACCACCCGGCCCGAACCAGATACTACCACGGAATCAGCACTCCCGAAACTTCAATGAATAAAGTGACCGGAAGTCAAGGGCACATCACCAGACGACCGGTGGAGAGCGCCTGCCGGAAGTCATCGGCATCGACTGCACCAGGATAGGTGGACATCGAGCGCCACGGCCCGCCACTGAAAGAATCAGGCTGGTTGGCCCAGAAGTTTATATAGCTCACAGCATGGCCCTGCAGGGCAGGGAGGACAGCAAGCGTCCACCATCGAGGATCATCATTGTTTACGCCACCTGCCTCAGCCACACATACTGGCATGCCCCAACGCTGACCGATCTGCTCCACGACACCCAGGTTTTGATGAGCACGGCGGATGAAGTCGGCTCGGCGGGCTTCAACACCAGGAATATCATTGTTGCGATACAGTTCTGTACCCAGCACATCTACATATTCCCTGCCAGGAAATCGTTCCAGATAGTCACTTTCCGAAGCCGTCACACCACTCAGAGAGAAACAATAAAGCAAGTTCGAACAGCCCCTGTCGGTGAGATATTGACGGGTCAGACGCCACAGACGGCGGTACTGGCGTGAGGAACAGAGGTCCCGGCCCCACCAGAACCAACTGCCCTGAGCTTCGTGAAAAGGACGGAAGACAACGGGGATGAGCTGTCCCTCGTCGTCTCGCAGGGTAAGGATATATTCTGCAGCTACATCCAAAAAGTGCAGAAACCTGCGCCGAGCTTCGCCGCCCCGAAGAATTAGGCTGACGGCACGAGGCTCCGAAAGGTCCCATGCCGTCCCACCCGTCACAGGATTGCGCATATGCCAGCACAGCGTAATGATGCCGCCCCGACGATGATGTTCGAGAATCGCCTGGCGATGCTGGTCCCATGTGGTGCCAAAAAGATAATATCCATTCTCCAGTTCGAGCGGACAAAGGTCAAGGCTCAGCACCATGGGCCACTGTCCACAGACCTCCCTCATGTCGCTTCTCCCCGGAGCTTCTGAATACCATGAATGTCCATACATCGTGTCATCCTGATGGCCAACAAAAGTCTGCCCCGCTGAGGCCACTTGTCGAAACACCTGCAGCAATGCGTCGCGAAGTTCCTGGCCAGATACACCGACGGACAGGAAACAGAAGAAGAGAAGGAGATAGAATCTTGACATACCTTAAACTATATGTTAATCTTCATCGCGTCTTCGTATGAGACGAGACGGATTACCCCCCACAATGCTGTAGGGAGGGAAGTCCTTGGTGAGCACACAGCGGGCTCCGACAATCGTGCCCTGTGCGATATTGCGGCCGGGTGTCATGAGTACGTCCTGCCCAATCCACACATCATCGCCGATAACCGTCTGCTTCCGGAGGGCCTTACCCTGAAACATCATGGGAGTATCGATACTCTCATAACAATGGTTCTCACTCAGGATGCGACACCCCGGCGCCATCATCACATAACGACCGATAATGGTATCACCAGGTATGACGGCATTGATGCCAATACCCGAATAGTCCCCAATCTCGATGTCGGTTCCACGCCCGAAGTTGGCTCCCCGCTCTATGTTCACATGCTTTCCACAGCGCCTGAAGATGCGCTGGCAAAGAAAACGACGGCACCATCCGCCCAGATTGAAGAAGCGGCCTGTGCGAGGAAGAAAGATGGCCACTCCATAATAGAGTATCAGGCAGAACAGCTGCATTGCGGTAAAATGCTTTCCCTTTAGTTTCATTTATTTTCCAAATTTATTAATGGCATCCACGAGGGCAGTAAAGTCTTCGCTCCACGATGTCTGCTGAAGGCTGAAGTCGGAGAGCGATTTCTTCATCTTGTCCACATTGACGATACCACGTGCCACTTGGTCGAGAAGCTCACGAATGGCCTCCACAGAATATGGATCCACCTCGAGCCCAAGATTGTACCGGACAGCATATTCTCCAAGCGCAGTGCAGGTGGAATAAATTGCCGGAACGCCCAGCATGACAGACTCGTGGAACTTATTGGATATCGCAAACTTCACATTAAAGTCTCGATTGGGATAAGAAGCCCAGACGAGATCAGTCTGTTCATACAGCCGAGCCACATCCTCGTAGGCATAATGCCCGGTGAAGAAGATGTTCCCTGCTCCCTCAGCAAGCCGTTCAAGTTGCTCCTTGGCCGGTCCGTTTCCGTGAAAGTAGAGATGGAAGCGAGAGTCTCCACGCACTGCGGCCACCAGATTCTTCAGTATGTCATAGTATCTCAGATTGCCAATGAAAGCCACACGGATGGGGACGGACAGCTGACGCCCTGACCACGGGGTGACATGAAACGTCGGTTTGTTCTCCAACACAATATGGGGGAAGGATGCCGAGTACTGACCGGCAAAGAAACGCGATGCATATACCGTGATATCAACCTCGCGCATCTTCAGTTTTTCGAGCATTGAGGTGCATGTTCGGATAAGGAAAGGTCCGGAAGGCATATCGAGGTTTTCATAGACAAGCATCTGAGTGCGATGGTCCAAGCGGGGCACCATAAGAAGGTTGTTCCAGTGTGAAGCTATCACGACGTCAGGTTTCAACTCTCGGACGAGCGAGCGGCTGAAGCGGTAGAATCCCCACATATTAAAGAATTTCTTCACACGATTGCCATAGGCGGAGGCCTTCCGGTAAACATGGTAGCGGGGCAGAGACTTTCGGTACTCGTTGTTCCGGTCCCAGGTAATGACCTCAAGCTGTGCATCCTCTCCATATGCGGACGCCAGGGAGTCGATGATTCTCTGATTACGGGTGTTTATGGGATAGCATTCGTCGATAAGCACTATTCGTTTCATAGCTTCAGCATATTAACGATTCGTTCGCAAGCCTTGCCGTCGCCATATGGATTCCAGGCTCGGCTCATCTTGTCATACATTGTCTTGTCGTCCAGCAGCATGCAAACCTCGGAAAATATCTTTTCCTCGTCACAGCCCACGAGATGGACTGTGCCACTCTCAAGTGCTTCGGGGCGCTCTGTCGTGTCGCGCATCACCAGTACGGGCTTGCCCAGTCCAGGTGCTTCCTCCTGTATGCCGCCACTGTCCGTGAGCACGAGGGTGGATTTCTCCATGAGGTACACGAAACTCAGGTATTCCAAAGGTTCGATAAAGAACATATTGAAAGCCTCGCCCCAACCCTTGCCCGGCGGTAGCATGTCAATCCCGTCGAATATCTCGTGGATGGGTTTCCGGACATTGGGATTCAGGTGCATCGGATATACGAAATCTACGTCGGGATACCTCTGGGTAAGGGACTTAATAGCGTGGCAGATGTGCATGAACCCCAACCCGAAATTCTCGCGCCGATGTCCCGTGATAAGCACAAGCCGACGGGGCTCCTCGCCCGATTGCGTTTTACGTTCCAGACGTCTGACGTCATATCCGGCATCGAGAAGCACCTTTCGCTGCTCCTCGGACAGAGCAGGATTATCCTTCAGTTTCTGCACTACCATATGCAACGCATCGATGACAGTATTCCCAGTCACGGAGATAGTGGCCGAGTCAACATACTCGCGTAGCAGATTCTCGCGACTCAGGGGTGTCGGTGCAAAGTTGTACCGTGCAATACGGCTGGTTATCTGCCGGTTCATTTCCTCCGGCCACGGACTGTATATCTGGTAGGTACGCAGGCCAGCCTCGACATGCCCTACAGGTATCCGCTGATAGAAAGCCGCCAGAGCAGCAGCTGTGGAGGTGGTTGTATCTCCGTGGACAAGCACGACATCGGGCTGTGCCTCCTTCAGCACATCCCGCATGCCCAGAAGAACACGAGCCGTGATATCATACAAGTCTTGCCCTGTTTTCATGATGTTCAGGTCATAGTCTGGCCGAACATCGAACAGATGCAACACCTGGTCCAGCATCTCACGATGCTGACCCGTCACGCACACTATGGTCTCGAAAGTTTCGGTTTCCTGCTGAAAGCGCTTTACCAAAGGACACATCTTGATGGCCTCCGGACGAGTGCCAAAAACAAGCATAATCTTTTTCATACTCCGTCAATCTTTTATTATTGAATATAGTCCTCTTTCTCGCTTCTCTCACCTATTTATTATATACCTGCAAATACTTTCTTACCGAATTCGTGATATGATATGGTTGGAAGGACTGTCTGCACAGCTGCTGCATCCTTGCGATGTCTTCAGAATCCATCGCAAGGAATCGCTGAATTGTCTGGAAGTAATCATCCTCGCCACTGCTTGCCGACAACAGACCATTGCGTCCATCCTCTACCACATTGACAATACCACCCACGGGGCTGCACACAGGGATGCAGCCCACGGCCAGACATTCCAGCAGCGTGACGGGGAGCCCCTCCCACACCGAGGGCAGGCACATGGCATCGGCCCGAGCCAAGAGCGAGGGCACATCGGTGCGCAGGCCCAGATAGCGGATGCGATCGCAGAAATAGGGACGCAGTTGCTGCAGGATGGCATCGTCCTCCTCCTTGCCGACAATCAACAGCGCCACATCCTGGCCCTCTTCAATCAACCGACGGAACACCCGCACGAGTACCAGCTGGTTCTTGGCCTCCGTGATACGCCCCGGATGAAGGAACACCCGGGTCGAGGGGGTCAAGCGAGCCTCATCGACCACATTGGGCGAATCGTCCACCGCTGGCATGGGAATGCCGTTCTCACAGAGCGAACTGCTGCAGCCATAGAGATCGCGGAACGACTGCTGACTGGCCGGCGAAATGGTGATGGCACGGACGAGGCCCAAGCGAAAGACCAGCTTCTTCAACGGGAAGAAACGGACGTCCCACTTGAAGTTCTCGCGCCGCGCGTCGGAATGGAACGTATAGAAGAACCTTTGCCGAGGTAGCATCACGACGGCGAAAAAGTAGTAATAGAGGAAGCCGTGCAGCTGAACGACATCGAAATGGCCACGACGTATGTAGCGATACACCGCAAACACCTCGCGAAGCGAGAAGCCCGTGTTCCCCTTACCCAACGTATCACGATGGACGTTTCCGGGTAGCCGTGACCAAAAGATATCGTCTGGCTTTGGCTGATAGATGGAGCATACGGTGACATCGTGACCCTGACGAGTCATTTCTGCCGCCATGGAACATATCATGGCCTCCACGCCGCCAGCCAACATTGATGGATGTATGTGCAGTATTCTCATCATTCCTCCTTTCTTTTCTTCTCAAACCTTATTCCGCTACGCCTAAGTAAGCCACGTAGAAAGAGTATAGCAACGCATAGGCCGTCCCTGCCAGGCCAGCCATAAAGGTATATTTCACCAAACGTGGGTAAAAATTGTGTTCCCAAGCCCATGCCAACACTACACAGGCGGGGATGAAACCGAACATCATGAAACGGATATAGAGCGTCAGGGTATTGGCACCAAGGTCGAAGAGAAAGATGGAGGAGACAAGCACAATATAGACCAGAAGGCGGGAGAAGAAGCGAATATCACCCGGCACCTCCGCCGTCCTCGGTTCTTCAGGGATTACCCCCTGGCTGTCCGCCATCGGTTCTGACCTCTGCCCCTCGGCATTAGGGCGAACCACATTAGCCTTATATGCAATCCATGCAGCCAAGTAATAGGGAGTAAACTCCAGGATAAGCAAGAGCAGATAGGCAATGCCAATGTCGTCAGAATCTTCGTTCAAATATATCTGCCCCGCAGTGGCATACGAGCTGTTATCACTCGAGTCAAAGGCAGTGTCCATGAACTGCATCAGTAACAGTTGGACAGACAGAATCAGAAGCGGATACGCCATCAGAAGCATGACGAGCGTACGCTTGTTCAGCAAACGGGGCAGGACGGCCAGCAGCACCAAGGCTATCCCAAAGAACGACGATTTGTGGAAGAAAGCAGACAGGAGGACGAGGAGTCCGCCCAAGAGTAAGGAGAGCAACACCTTGCCTCGCACAGGCTTCGTCATGACAGCACCTCCCAGATACATCAGCGTATAGGACATAACAACACGTCCATACCCAAAATAGATGAGCCATACACTACAGAAGATACAGAGGAGCAAGTCCGTACGTGCATTGACATGCCGGAAGAGCAGACCGAGGAGGAAGAGGGCAGTGCCCCAGATGATAAGGCGGAAGACCAGATAGTTGGACGAAATGGTAGCAATAAAGCAATAGACAGGTTCCAACGAGGTATTGAAGCCATTCACGTATAAGATATTGAAATACATCTCGGCATAGTGGAACCAGTCAGTCCCCCAGAAGGAGAAGATGCAGAAAAGCAGCATAAGAGAAAGCATAAGAACCCTGCGCCAAGGACGCAGGGCATATGGTTCCCTCAAGCCTTTCCTACCTATAAGAAGCAGGGAACCCACCATCACTATGTTCGTGAAAACCAGTATGGGAAGCGGCTCAAGACTGGTAGAATCCATCTAACGTACTATATAAGTTCTGCAATGATGAGATGTCGCAGGTACCACATCGTAGAGACCATCACAGCCAAAATCAGCATTGCTGCCACGAACATCATACGCTTCGGTCCTGCCGGTTTGATGGGGACGGTGGGGCTTTTGATAACGGTGAAGGCTGGCGTCTGCTCCTGCACCTTGGCCTTGGCGTTCTCTAACTGGCCGCTTATGGTCTGATACTTGGAGAGTTTCATATCCATGTCATTCTCCAATTGATCGCGCTGAGAAATGGCAGCCTGCAGGATAGCGTTCTGGTGTCGGTCACAATAGGCACTGTATGCCGCAGTGGCCTCGCGGTATTCACAGAATGCGCTGTCGCGCAAGGCTTGATAATAGGCCATGTCCTGTCGCGCCTTACGGGTGCGATATTCGATGATGAAGTTCTGCAGATGTTCGCGGATGCTGTCGGCCATCGTGGCACTTATCAGTGCATCCTGATCTTTCACTACGATGGAGACCACATTGTTTTTCTTGTCCACCATGCAACGCACCTTATTTGAAATCATACACATCACGCCAAAGTCCTTCTTGTCCAAATAGAAAGGATCAATGCCCCCCGTGGCAGAGTGTCCTCGCACGCTTTTCGACTGAAGCATCTTCTTCACGAAAGAGATGGTCTTACGATAGGGATAGGCAATGGGATTATGCTTCTGATGAGATTTTAGGTAATCATAATAGGTGGTATGGAGACCACCGTCGATGGTACTCACCTTGACATCAAACAGAGGAACCAGAAATTCCGGTGATTCGAACAGCTCGGGGTAAAGCATCGGGTAGATGGCATCCGAGCTCTGCATGCTGCTCAGGTCGAAGCCAAACGTCGCAGCCAGCGAGCCGATACCGCCTGTGGAGGCATCCGAACCCCACTCCGGTGCCAGCTTCACCTCGCATGTGTAATACCGGGGCTGTGGAAGGATTATCACACACGAGAGTATGAATGTCGCCGCCAGAATCTTTACGTACGTCTTCTTCTTACGATTCAGGATCTGGGCTGCCTCGGCCAGGACCGCAAAGTCTGCATTCTTGTTGTCGTTCATCCTTTATCCTTCCATTACTTGATTAGACTAATCAGCGCCACCACCACACTGGCCAGCGAGGCTCCGCCACTGGCCAGAGCCATTACCTCACCCGTGGACATGCGGCTGTTCTGCTTCTTCGTGGGCACCACAATCTCACAGCCGGGCTGCACCGCCTTCGTGCTGTGATGAGAGAGTTTCTCTACCGAGCCATTCATATAAATGGCATATACGCCTCGTTTCTTTGCACGATTGCCATATCCGCCGGCTCGTTTGATGTAATACTTGAGCGACTCGCCCTTCTTGTAGTTCATGCTGATGGGGTAGCTCACCTCGCCACTGATCTTCACCGTATTGCTGAACTGGGGGATGACCAGTCGGTCGCCCTCGCGCAATACGATATCCTCTGCCCCTCCGGGATTCTCCAGCGCCTGTTCCAGATTGACAGCCACAGGGTAGGTATTACCCAGGTCCATCTTCATCTGCAAGAGAGAATCGGCCTGTGCCAGGTTGTAGCCCTTGTCGCCCTGCATGGCCTCTTCGTAGAGCTGAATCTGCGCTGCACGGAGAGAACTCTCACGCTGCAGACGTTCGTCAGGCGTCATCACACGATTCAGGCGGGCACCCTTGGCATAGCCCAGCGAGGTGATGCCTCCGGCGGCCTTCACCAGGTCGCTCAGACGATAGTTCTTGCTCGTCATCGAATAATTGCCCTCGAAGTTCACGCAACCCGAGACGGAGACGTTCATCTGCTCGCTGTAGGTGGGGCTGCGACGCACGGCGACCACATCATAAGGACGTAGGGTGAAGGACGTATCCTGGACCGAGAGACGGTCGTCCAGCGTGAAGCTGAACGTTTCGGCCATCTCGCCACGGTTCTCTACTGAGTTGGCATCATAGATGCGGCGGAAGACATCCACTTTGGCCAGCGAGGCGGCATCCGTCAGTCCGCCTGCCTGCAGGATAAGGTCGCCGATGGTGGTATTCTCGGCATACTGGTATGTACCGGGAAAGGCTACTTCGCCGTTGATGGTCAGCGTCTGCTCGCCCTTCATCTCGAGCGTACTGGGGACAAACAGCACATCACCCTTGCGCAGGGGAACGTCGGCAGCCGTTCCGTTCAGGATTCCATCGATGTCCACCGACACCATCTCCAGCGAGAGGTCGTCCTTCAGGCGGTGCATCACGGCACGGGTGCGGAAGGCATCCTCACGCAGACCCTCGGCAGCCTGCAACAGGCCACGCACGGTCTGTATCTCACCACCCAGCTGGTACTGTCCTTCGTGCATCACTGCACCGCGCACCTCCACCATGTTCGAGAAGCGGGCCACCACGCTGTCCACAAAGATGGAGTCGCCGTCCATGATCGAGAAAGCCGACGACTGGAACTCATCGACGTTGTGTATGCTGTACTCCGACCCTGCCTTGCGAGTCAGACGGACATTCTTGGTATATGCATCGCCTGCAAATCCACCGGCAAACGTGAGGGCTTGCTTCACGCTCTCGCCCGTCTTCATCTCATAGAACATGGGACGCTTCACCTTACCCCGGATATTCACCAGACAGTCGTATGGTCCCACGACGATAACATCATTGTCCTGCAGGCGCACGTCGCCCGAGATGTTACCATTAAGCAGATAGTCATACACGTCGATGACAGCAATGGACTTGCCGCCACGATATACCTTGATATCACGCAGGGTGCCCACCTTGTTTATACCGCCAGCGGCATACAGGGCATTGAAGGCACTGGAGAGGCTCGAGAGCGTGTAGGTTCCCGGTACGTTAACCTCGCCTACCACCTGCACCTGAATGCTGCGTACGTCGGCCACGGCAAGGCTGAAATTGCAGTCGGCATAGTACTGTCCCAGCTTGTTCTTGATAACACCCGTGGCCTGCTGCACAGAGAGGCCGGCCAGCTTGATGGGCCCCACCCCCTCGACGACAATGACTCCGTCGGGCGAAATGGTGTTGGATATGGTCTGCTGGCTGGCTCCCCAGACGTCGATGATCACGTTGTCGCCTGCCCCCAGACGATAGTTAGCCGGCGTGGCCATGTTCTGGCTCGGCTCGAAAGTCAAAGTCGGGTTGTTGAAGATATTACGTCCGAAGACCTCACTCTCGTCGCGCAGCAGGTTCTGGTAATAGACCAGCGAGTCGATGTCGAGAAAGGCTATCTCCTCGTTCATCTGGGCCTGCCGCTCCTCGGGTGTCAGATTGCGGTCTGCATTCTGCGAACGTAACATGCGTCCGTTGCGCTGCTGCAACAGTTCCTGGGCACGTTCCTTGTTCGTGCGCTGCCGCGACACGTTCTTGTTGGAGCGTTGCATCGGGTCGCTGTTCAGGTCGATGGCTCCGGGCTGAGCCTGTTCCGCCTCATACTTGCGGCGGAGACGGCGCAACTGCTCGGGCGTGACACCCTTCTGCAACAGTTTGGTGACGATTTCCTGCTGGTTCGTGCCGCGAGCCTGCTCCTGCTTCACGAAATCGACAATCTGGCTGTCTGTCATTTTCTGGCCATAGACCAGAAGCGAGCCCACGCAGAAAGCGAGCAGCAGACAGAGCCTGCGTATTTCAGATTTTCTTCCCATTGAGTAAGTAATTAGCAGTGGTAAAGATTATTTTGATATCGAGCCACAGCGAGCGCTTCTTCAGGTACTCGAGGTCCATCTGGAGGCGGATGAGCATCTTCTCCATCGTGTCGGTGTAGCCATTGTACAGCGTAGCCATCGAGGTGAGGCCTGGCCTCATCTTGTAGATATATACATAGTCTGGGTTGCGCTGCATGATCTGGTCTATGAAATACTGACGCTCGGGGCGCGGTCCCACGAACGACATGTCGCCCACGAGCACGTTCCACAGCTGGGGAAGTTCGTCCAGATGGTGCTCGCGCAGGAAACGTCCCAGCGGCTCCGTGGCCAGGTCTCCGCGTCCCGACAGGCGTGGGATGCCGTCGCTCTCATAGTTTTGGGGCATGGTACGGAACTTCACTATCTGGAACGGACGCCCGCCATATCCGATTCGCTCCTGGCGGAAGAAGACCGGGCCCTCGCTGCGCCGGCGGATAAGCAGGCTCACAAGGAGGAAAACGGGCGAGAGCAGCAAAAGCAGGAGGGCAGAGAGCAGAAGGTCGAAAAACCTCTTCACT
>Ga0310695_10008165_pt1 | contig 16341 bp, 14 predicted proteins | sample RumenRJG_04DNA_FD_203882 | JGI IMG/M metagenome (GOLD analysis project Ga0310695, IMG submission 203882) | Bovine rumen microbial communities from Lethbridge, Alberta, Canada - RJG_04 (v2) (version 2) | ecosystem: Host-associated > Mammals > Digestive system > Stomach > Rumen | place: Canada...
CATTACAACCGCTTTTGCAGGTGCCCTTCTGATAATAAAACCGGGTTTTGATTTTTCGCAGATGCTTCCGTCGGCAGCAGGTTTTGCCAGCGGAATCGGGGCGGGCTTTGCCTATGCCTGCGTGCGAAAGCTCGGAAAACTTAAATGCCAGGGAAAAGTTGTTGTCCTGTTTTTCAGCGCATTTTCTACGGTCATACTGATTCCAAACCTTATTCTAAATTTTGAACCGATGACATTAAAGCAGACGCTTCTTTTGATTATGGCCGGCGTCTGTGCTGCCGGCGGTCAGTTTACAATTACAGCGGCCTACTATCATGCGCCTGCTTCCAAAATTTCCATATTTGATTTCAGTCAGATTATTTTTAGTACAGCCCTTGGCTTTATCCTGTTTTCCCAGAAGCCTGATATTTTCAGCATTGTGGGCTACTTTACGATTGTTTCCATGGCTGTACTTAATTTTTTATGGAACGAAAAGCACCAGAGCGATAAACAGGTGTAAACCTACAAAAAAAGTCCCGCGTTACAATGTAACGAGGACTCTCACAGTTTTATTACAGACTTATAACCATCGTCAATTCTTACTGTAAGAGCAATAGTTTCGCCTTCTGTAATTCCACTTGTTTTGCTTGCTTCTACAGCACCATGCTTAATATCTGTTGCAATTGATACACTATACAGTTTTGTAACAGTCCAATTCGCATAAGGCGTAATGTCTTTTTCAATCGGTGTATCAAAATCAAATGCAGTGTCAGAAAGCGTTGTACCGCCATCTTCTGAAACATACTAGTTTTCAAAAGCATATTTTTCTGTGCCAATTGCAGTTTTTGTTGGGTTTTCAGGCTTTTCTGCCTTATTCCCATGAATTACAGTCTGGCTGTCTACAGCGGTTCCGCCATTTGAAACAAATGTAACCGAGTGTGTTACAGTTTTACCCGAAGATGAAATCAGCAGAAGCAGTTTTGAAACATCGTCTTCTGAATCAATTTTACAAGAAGCGAATCCCATTGCAATTGCTGCTCCAAGAATCAGTGCAGGAATTTTTAATTTTTTTCTCCTCATTTTAAATTTATAAAATAGTTTATACATTTGCAATAATCCAAGACATATAAAAATTGCATTTTGAAAAAAAATCCCCTCGCTACACTTCAAAATGTAACGGGGGGATATATTCGTAAGTATTCACCTACGGAGTGTCTCGGCGGCGGGGCGACTCGCGCAAAATGTGGACGGACGCTGCGCCACTCGCACCCTAGTTCGCAATTTACTACTCAGTCGGTCTTTTCTTAAGGTTTTTGCTTTCCTTAACGGCCTGACCTTCTCCTACGGACTGCTCCATCATAGCTCTTACCTTAAGTGGTAATCCGAACAAGGTGATGAAGCCCTGGGCATCTTTGTGGTTGTAGAGTTCGCCTGTTGTAAATGAGGCGATTGATTCGTTGTAGAGGCTGTATTTTGAACCGCTTCCGGCACCGCGGATTGCGCCCTTAACAACCTTTACTTTTGCCCAACCTGTAACAGTTTCTTCTGCCTTGTCCATGAAAGCAATGCAGGAATCCATCAAAGTTGTGAACCATTTTCCGTCGTAGATAAGTTCTGACATGCGGAGGCTTACCTGCTGCTTGAAGTGGTATGTTTCGCGATCAAGGCAGATATGATCCATCATTCTGTGAGCAAAGTAAAGGATTGCTCCGCCCGGAGTTTCGTAAACACCGCGGCTCTTCATACCTACACAGCGATTTTCGCAGATGTCAACAAGACCTACACCGTTTCTTCCGCCGATTACGTTAAGTTCGTTCAAAAGATCAAGGGCGTCCATTTTCTTTCCGTTAAGTCCGACAGGAATTCCTTTTTCAAAGTCGATTGTAACGTATTCACCGTCAGCAGGAGCTTCTTCCGGAACAACAGTGTTCTTAAGCATGTGCTTCCAGTTAGGTTCGTTTTCTGTCTTTTCAAGTTCAAGACCTTCGTGGCTAAGGTGCCAGATGTTTTCGTCACGTGAGTATGACTGGTCTTTTTTCATTGGAACTTCAAGTCCGCGGTCTTCAAGATATTTGATTTCTGCTTCGCGGCTGTCCATGTTCCATTTGTCGTCACGCCATGCAGCAATTACCTGAAGGTCTGGAGCAAAAGCCTTGATTGCAAGTTCAAAACGAACCTGATCATTTCCTTTACCAGTAGCACCGTGGCAGATTGCAACTGCTTTTTCCTGGCGTGCATATTCAACTAAGATTTTTCCAATCAAAGGACGTGCAGTAGAAGTTCCCAAAAGATATTCATCTTCGTAAACTGCATTTGCCTTAAGGGCTGTCCAAATGTATTCTTCAATATATTCTTTGCGTGCATCAACTACATAGCAGGCAGAAGCACCAGTCTTCAATGCGCGTGATTTAATTGCTTCCCAGTCATCGCCCTGACCAACGTCAATACATACAGCGATTACATCGTAATCATAATTTTCTTTAAGCCATGGAATGATAACAGTTGTATCAAGTCCACCAGAATAAGCCAGGATAACCTTGTCTTTTGCCATTTTCAGCCTCTTTATGAGAACGAACGAAACTCCTCTATCTGCGAAAGAGTCCATTCATTTCTATTAAATGATATTATTGGTTTAAAATATCACTATTTGAAGGTTAATTCAATAACATTGAGCACCGAAAAATAAACTGCAGATTTCATGGTCAATCTTGAATAGAATTTTATTGACATATAGAAAATGTAAATTATCATTTAAGTAATGACAGATCTTTTTGAAAAACTGCAGAAAAAAGAAAATGAACTCGCCTTCATGATTGCCGGTAATCCAGCAGAAATAATTAAAAGACCTGTATTTCACTACGCAAGTCCCGGCGACCGCATGACAAAACTTGTTTCACTTCTCCGAATAAATGACAGAATCCACCTTTTCTACCAGTGGCACACAAAGCTGGACGGCAGGGAAAAAATCTGCTGGGGACATTCTTCTTCAACTGATTTCTTTAACTGGACTCCGGAACCGCTGGCTCTTGTCCCGGATCATAAGGAAGACTGTGAAGGCTGCCTTTCAGGTTCTGTTCTTGAAGTTAACGGTTCATACACAATTGTCTACACCGGCGTAACAAAAGAAAAGGACCTTGAAGTACAGAACCAGTGCATTGCAAAAGGCGACGGATTTAAATTCCAAAAAATAGAAGAAAATCCAGTTGTAACAAGCCGAAACATCCCGTTTATTTATGAAAAAACGCATTTTAATTCGCCTCTCATCTGGATTTCAGATGAAAAATACTTCATGTGCTGTTCAATAAAGAAAACTGACAAAAACGGACTTTTAGTAATCTTTTCATCTGCAAATTTAACGGACTGGTCATATTTCTCGTTTATTGAAGAAAAAAATCATTCTGATGTTCCGTGCTGGGAAAATCCTGTAATAAGACACATGAATTCTTCAGATTTTCTGTTCTACACTGCATCCTGCAATGGAGAAAAACAGACTTTCTACAAGAAAATTCTTTTTGACGTACAGGATTCAAACCTTATTTCTGAAGACAGCAGTTCTGTTTCTGCGGCAGAGCCTGTTGACTGTGGCCTTGACTTTCATGATCCGGTATTTACGGAGCTCCCGGACGGAAGGACTGTTATGGCCGGAATACTGCTTGCCGAGTACGAAAAGGATAATGAGCCTGAAGAATTATGGAGCGGACAGCTTTCAATTCCACGAGAAATTACATTCAGAAACGGAAAGATCTATCAGACTCCGGTAAGGGAACTTTCTGATGTACGCATTAACAGAGTCTGCGGGGAAATTCTTCCTAAAGAAGAGACAGAAATTGAAATTCTTGACGGACGTCACTTTGAACTAAAGACAGAACTTAAAGTTTCTGAAACAGAAACCGGTTCAATGTCCCTTTATATATGCAAAAAGGGAAATCATTATGTAGAAATACGATATGACGCAAAAAAGGGAACCCTTCTCTTTGACCGCAGCAGAACAAAATATCCGGGAAAAAAGTCAAAAAAAGAAATTCCAGTTTCTCCAACCCTGTCCGGAACAATATGCTTTCTGTGCATCATAGACACGTCTTCTGTAGAAATTTTCGTAAATGAAGGAGAAAAAGTTTTTTCAAATACATTTTATGCCGGACTGGAATTAAATGAAGTTTCAGTACGATCTGACATGTCTGTTCCAATTATGTTCAACTACTATCATCTTGGAACACCAGTAACTCCAAAATAACAAAACCTTAAGAATTCTTAAAAATAAGGTTTATACAATTTGACATTTTTTGAGATTTTGTCTAAAGTAATTTAATCAACTTTGACATTATGACAAAAAATGTCAAAATCAAAGAGGTCTTTTATGAAAAAGCAAATTTTAAAAGCAGCTGCAATTATTTCTGCTGCAGCAGCTTTTGCAGGCGGAGTTGAGAACAAAACAAACATGAGCACCGGTTACCTTCGTAATCCAAGCCGAAACACAGAAAACGAACGGCCGGAAGCAGCTTTTTACAATATTGCCGGTACAGCATTCATGAAAGAAGGTTTATACATTGAAGCCGGAAACCAGTTTGTATTCAAGGAATACGGGAACGAACTTAAAACCGGAAATGCCTTTGCTTCTTACGGAATTTACGACTACTACTCAAATGATGAAACAACTGTCTACCTTTATCCAAATGCAGACATTGTATTTAAGAAAAACCGCTGGTCAATCTTTGCAAACTTTGGCGTTTATGCAGGCGGCGGTGCACTTTCCTATTCAGAAGGAACTTCTGCAACTACACTTATGTTCTTAAGCGGAGCAAAAACATGCAAAGCAGAAGCTGAAAAATACGCTTATGCAGCCGGCGCTGCTGCCGCACAGGGCGAAACAGCACTTGCAGAAAGCTACAATTCATCTTACCAGACATACGGCAAAGCAGCTGTTGCTGCCCTTGCAATGGCAAAAAATCATTCCCTTGATGTAACTTCAATCACATACGGCGGACAGCTTGGTGCTTCGTTCCAGGTTTTTGACTGGCTTTCCCTTGCCGCCGCATTCAGATACGTTACAGGTACTCAGGACATGCAGCTTACCTGCAACGATATAGTTTTTATGGCGCTTAACGGCGGCAACACAATCAGCTATAACGCACGAGGCTTCGGAGAATCATGTGTTTTTGGAGTTCACGTAAAACCGCCTTTTGCATCAAATCTTGACGTAGCACTTCAGTATCAGACATTGAGCAGAATTGCATATGACGTAAGTGATGTTGAAGGAAACGTGGCTCCTTTCTTTGGAATCACCAGCGATAAAACATTCAGAACTGACCTTCCGGCGGTATTGAACTTTGGGCTTGGATATAAAATTGTTGAACCGCTCTACCTGAGCGCAAGCTTCAACTATTATTTCAACAATTTTGCAGACCAGGATTCAATCTTAACCGAAACAAACTATGACAATTCCTGGGAACTTGCATTCGGTGCTGACTGGAGAATCTGTAAGGTACTCAGCATGAGTGCCGGATTCGAGTACGGAAAACAGGGTATCACATCAAAATCAAACAGTACGTTTAACCCTGTACTTGACAGTTTTGTTGTTGGCGGAGGAATTGAAATTTATCCTCATGAAAAATTTGTCATTACAGCCGCTTACATGTACTGCAAATATTTTGATGCAGACTACTCTTTAAGCAGCATAAAGACAGAATTGAGTAAAAAAATCTCTATGTGCAGTATAGGACTTACATACAAGCCTTTCTAAAGCCTGCATTTAAACAGCCCTCATTATGTTTGACATATAGATAAGAGGGAGTTGCCTGAACAGACCGGGAAATTTTTCGTTCTGCTCGGGCAGCTCCTTCTTTTCTTTTAAAGATGATTTTTACCAGCAAAAATGGCGCTGTTCTGCAATATCTGTCCTGCAAATGACTCAATAGAATCAAAATCATTTTTATCAGAAATACAGTCCCAGGCTTTTTCATATACATCCGCAAGAAATGACGTTCCGGAAGCATCTGTTTCCAGAAGAATATGAGTGTACGGAATGGAACGAAATGCTTCAAAAGCCTTCCTTGGATTACGCAGTAAAACTGTACCAAAGCTGAAAAAAGCTTCCGGTATTTTCCGAAGGATTTCCTGTGCTTGTTCGCGGCTTCCGGAATAACCGTGGAAGCATACTGCCGGCAGCTTTGAAAGCAACGCTGAATCCTCTAAAATACGGGAATACGACTTTCTTGAATGAATTACCAGAGGCTTTTTATATTCCAGAGCAAGGGAAAGCTGAGCATTCCAGCATTCTTTCTGGGCTGCTTCCGTTTTCTTTAATTCATCTGTATAAAAATCAAATCCGCACTCACCTGTTCCGGTAATTTTATCTTCTTTTAGGAGCAGTTCAAGAAAATCAAGTTTTTTAATATCCGGCTCCCATGGATGAATTCCAAAAGTTTTTGGAAGCGAGAATTTTTCTGCTGCATTCCATTCTTCCCTTGAACTGCAGCTTATAATCCCATTATATCCAGAGGGAACGAAACAGCTGTTTTCCTCATTCAGGTGAAAATGTGAATCAAAAATCAAAGAAAATGCTAACATCAAAAAAAATAATACCGAAAATATAAATGTAGTTCAAATAAACTTTCAGCTATTATCCATTGAGTCCGCGTTTTATGCGGAATATTAAGGGAGGAATTAAATATGAAGAGTTATTCACTTAAGAGTTTAGGAAACAAAAAAGACTACATCACTATAGTTTCAGAAAAAGAAGACGGATTTGTAATCCGCATTGTAAGAGATCAGGACGGTTACGAGGATATCAAGACTGACTGGCTCAGCAGAGAACTTTTTGACTGCTGTCTTAGAACAGGATACCTTACAGAAATGGATCCTGTAGAAGCCGTTGCTGTAAGTGCATAATTACTGTTCTTCAAAATATTCCGCTGCAAGTTTTACGGCAGCTTCTATTCTGGTCTGTTTATCCTGAACGGCAGGCAGCCAGTTAATCTCTACGCCATTCTTTTCCATGAACCTGAACCAGGTTTCCTGCCTCTTAGCAAACTGGCGTATAGAGATAAAAAGTTCTTCAACCATTTTTTCCTTTGAATCAAACTTGCCCTGAAGATACATTGCGCAGTACCTGTATTCAAGGCCAAGTTTTTCAAGCCGCTCCCAGCTGACACCGCCGTCGTGAAGAGCCTTTACTTCCTCAAGCATGCCCTCTTCCATTCGTTCTTTAAGACGGATTTCGATGTTTTGGCGGACAAGCGCGCGGTCAAAGGTTGTTCCTATAATGAAGGGTCTTATGTCCGGCCGCGGATACATCATTGCCCTGAGTTCACTTGCGCGCGGTTCCTGATGTCCAAGGTAAATTTCTATTCCGCGGATTACGCGTTCACGTTCAAGAAGGTCTGCCTTTGTATGAAGTTCAGGCTTCATCTTAAGGTAGATTTCCCCAAGTTCTTCCAGGGATTTTGATTCAAGTTCCTTTCTAAGAACAGGATCTTCCGGAACATCTACAAGCTCGTAGTTACGCACAACAGCATCAAGATACATTCCTGTTCCACCAACAATAACAGGGAGCACCTTTCTTTCTATAAGTGAATCAAAAACGCGGTAAAAATCCTGCTGATAATGAAATACATTGTATTCCGTACTTAAATCAGCTATGTCAATCATGTGATAAGGAACTGGTTTTCCGGCTGCAAAATAATCCTTTAAATCCTTGCCCGACCCTATATCAAGTCCGCGGTAAGTCTGCCTTGAGTCGGCTGAAATTATTTCTCCATTAAAATGACTGGCAAGCTGAACGCCTATGGCAGTTTTTCCAACCGCAGTAGGTCCCAGCACAACAATACAGTTATATTTTCCCATAAACCAGCAGAACCTACATTACGCGGCAAACCGCACACTTAAGATATTCAGATTTTGGATAGCCCAAGAGCACAGGATGATCAGGACCAGCACCGCGCTTTTCAAGAATCTGTACCCTTTTGTGACTGTCCATAGCTGCATGCATAATCATGTCGTAAAAATAGTGGCTATCAAAGAAATGAGAACATGAGCAGGTAACAAGAATTCCACCGTCATTCAAAAGGCGCATTGCGCGAAGGTTAATTTCCTTGTATCCGCCGTAAGCCTTCTGAATTGCCTTTGCGCTCTTTGTAAATGCCGGAGGATCCAGAATAATTACGTCAAATTTCTTTCCTTCTGTTTCATACTGTTTAAGAAGATCAAATACATCTGCGCAGACTGCGTTCATGACCTTAGAAGCGCCGTTAAGCTTAATGTTGCGGTTTACCATTTCTACGGCTTCAGGGCTGATATCTACAGAAGTAACGGCTTTTGCCCCTGCCTTAAATGCGTTAAGCCCGAATGCGCCGGTATGAGTAAATGTATCAAGAACAGTCTTTCCATGGCAGAAAGCAGCGGCAACACGCCTGTTATCCTTCTGGTCAAGGAAGTAGCCGGTTTTCTGACCGTTTGCAATGTCCACGGAAAGCTTGATTCCGTTTTCTACAATTGTTATGTCTGTAGCAAAAGAGCGTCCAACCCAGCCGCTGTTTTCTGAAAGACCTTCCTTAAGCCTTATATCTGCGTCATTTCTTTCGTAGATTCCGTCTGGGGAACAGATTTTTTCAAGGGCAGAAATAATTTCCTTTCTGAATACGTCGCATGCCATTGCAAGAAACTGAACTACTAGGAATACGCGACCGCTTTCGTCACAGTAGCGCTCACAGATAAGTCCAGGAATAAAATCTGCTTCTGCAAAAATAAGCCTGTAGGAATCTGAATCAGAATAATGAAGCTTTCTGATATTTACCGCGTCAAGAATGCGTTTTTCCCAGAACTTTGAAGTATTCTCAAATACTTTATCTGCATGCTCTGAAGAAATCAGCCTTACAGTAATTTTAGAATTTCTGTTTATGATTCCGGTACCTAAAAATCCGCCAGCCTTAGTAAAAACTTCAACTCCAGAACCATTCTTTACCGTACATTCGCTTAAAGGCGACTGAATCCATTCATCAGATACACTTTTTCTGTATTTAACGTGGGAAATCTCGTTATCAAAAACCCATGGAAATCCAGTCTGAATTTCCTTTTCTTCTTTAGCATTCAAAAAAACACGTGCAAAGCATTCCATAAAAAACCTCAGGATTATTATAGTCAAAACGCAGTCTTTGAGCAATGAACATTGATTTTTAGGTTCTATCAATGTAAAATATAAGAATGAGTGTAAAAGAATATTTTCAGACAAACGAAAATTCCCACACAAGTCTGTCTAAAGCGGACTTGCTTTCCCAATATATTTTGAGGGTTGCAAAAATATTTTTTCTTGCTTTTATTCTTGCCGCAGCCTCCTTCAATCTGAATGCAAAGGAACGACCTATTGTTTCTGAAATAAGTGCAATCGCCGGAAAAGGCAGCACAATCAACGTTTCCTGGACGCTTCCGGTAAATCCTGAACAGAGGGTTCAGCGCTACTTTATCTACAGATCTTCAAGCCCGATCGGAACTTATTACGATCTTTCTTACGCAACCCTTCTTGCTTCCGTTGATTCTTCAACCGCCGGCTATGTAGACAGCGTAAAAAACTACAATGATTACTACTATGCAGTTATTGCGCAGGTAAACGGCCACCAGTACGACATAATTCTTCCGTCAATAAATTCAACGGTAAACGGAGTACACCTTATTCTGCCGGAAAAGAAAAACACTCCGGACAATACTCCGTCTGCAAAGGAAAAAATAATTGGAACAGATGAATTAAGGGAAACGCCGCTCCCGTATCTAAATTTTGCTGAATACACAAAGAAAAAGCCGAGGATTCACAGCGTGGAAGTTAAAAATGCTGCAAAATCGCTTGTAGGAAGCAAAAAAAAGGAAGCGCCTAAATATCTTGAAATTTACGTATTTGAAGAAGACCTTATTTCCCCGGAAGGCGGAGATGACTTCCTTCTTTTTGACATTCTGAAAAATACTTTCATTCAGAAAAAATACAGCGAATCATGGAACCAGCTGGAGACGCTTTTAGGCGCACGCTGTGCCCTCAGCGTGCAGAACAGAGCCCTGTTCTATCTTGGAGAATCACAGTATTACTGCCGTGACTACGAAAATGCCGTGCGCACCTTCCTGAGGGTTTACGACATTTATCCGTCACTTGCAAAAAAATGGATTGATTCCAGCCTTGACCTTCTGGACTTTAGCCATGACCAGTAAAGTCTGCCCGGAATTAATAGATTGAGCGGATTAAATCTATGAACGATGATGTGCGCCTTACGCCGAGATCTTCTGCTGTAAGGCCGGCCTTTGAATAAAGGCTTGTTCCATTTGCATCTGCTCCAGGAACGCCGGGAATCTTACCTTCTTCCGAACCTTCTGAACCGGCGGCAACATCTTCTGCCCTTTCTGGAATTGAAATCAGTACAAGTTCGTCACCAGTATTAATTCTGTCATAAAAGCCGCGGTATTCAAGCAAGCCTTCGCTTACTTCTTCTCCTGCTGTCGTAACAGTAAAGCTTCCAAGAACATCAGAATCCTTGTAAGTTACACCGCTTCCAGAACTTGCAGTTTCAATGGAATTTTTCCTTACGATATCAAAAACTGCACCGTCACAAATATTTTCTGAACGGCCAATATCGGCAAGAATGATTTTTCCGTCTCTGTTTATGATATTTGCACGTACCGGCAGGCAGCCCAAAATTTCCGAGCGGAAACGCCTGAATACGGTTGAATACTTGTTGTTTCCGGTGCTGTAAAGGGAATTTTCCTTTACCTTTGAGCCGGTTCTTGCAGAATACATTGTATATTCAAGTGTAATGTCGCGGGAACCTTCATCCATAGAAAGAATGATGAAATAATCTTTTTTACCAGATCTTGCCCTCTGGTATGCATCGCCAAAGCCTGAAACGGAAGCAACCTGCGTTGAAACGGCAGATGTTACAGGACTTGCAAACATGTCGCAGGCAAAATCTGCGGCAATGCGGTTATTTTCTACATGGAACTGATCAACGCTGGACGGAAGGTAATAGATTCCAAGAGACCAGCGGTTCTTTTCAAGAAAGAAAGGCTGAACATTCCATTTTTTTGCAAGGGAATCCTGAAGCAGGTTTTCATAGGCTTCAATTGTATCGCTCATTGCAGTCTGAAAAGCCCTGTTTTCTGATTCAGAAGTTTCGCGGTTCTGCTGAACAAACACAAGCTGATCCAGGTAGTTTTCGTGCAGGCCGTTAAGTTCAAGCATTCCAGCAAAATTCATGCGAGCCTCACTGTCCGTTGGATCAAGCTTTAACGCACGCTGATATTCATAGGTTATTCCAAGACTGTCATAGCGGCGGCTGTATTCACGTGCATTCATCACATGGAATTTAGCCCATTCTTTTCTGCGGGAATCTTCAAGAGGAACTGTCTTTGCAACAAGAACTTCCAGAGCTGCACGCATTATTTCATCCTGAGGATTAATGTTAAGTCCGGCAGACCATATGTTAATTGCTTCTTCAGGCTTATTCTGTGCAAGAAGTGCCGTTCCCTTTAAATACCATGCAATTGAATTATCCCTGTCACGGCCGATTATAAAATCACAGAAGTCAATTACATCAGAAAAATCGCCCTGAACATAGCGGAGTTTTGCAAGAAGTTCATATGCGCGTTCATTATTTCCGTCAACTTCTACAGCGATGCGGCAGTGCTTTTCTGCCTTTTTGACTTCGCCCTGCATTGATTCTATTATTGCGGCAAGATAATGAACTTCTGATTCGTCAGAATAAAGCTGAAGCGCCTGATTTATGCAGCGCCGTGCATTGTCTTTTTTCCCAAGATGAGCCGAAACAAGAGCCATGCTTAAAAGCGCCTTGCGATTTTCGCCCTGGCGCTTAAGGGCTTCAGTATACTGTTTTTCTGCGCCGGTAATTTTTCCATCAAAAAGGTCAAGTTCTGCAAGTCCAAATCGCGCATTTACGTCATTAGGCATGCGCAGAAGAATCTGAGTAAAAAGTTCCCTCGCTTTAGAAAAATCTCCCATTGCAATATATGTCATTCCGCGAAGATTTGCTATTTCGTTTGCATCGCGTGAATATTTTTCTGCCTCATCTAGCTGGGTAAGAACAAGATCAAATTCCCCAAGCTGATATGAACACATGGCAAGATGATACCATGCATCAGAATAGACAGGATTTTTCTGAATTGCTTCCATGTAGAACTGACTTGCTTCATACCACTTTTCTGCAGATTCAGCAGAAAGCCCTCTGTCAAAAAGTCCGGAAGCGGTCTGTTCCTGAGAAAATGCAGGAACAAAAACAGAGCCGATAAATAATACCAGAAAAACTAAACTACTCTTTTTCATTGTCGGGTTCAACCTTTTCGGAAGATTTACGGACAACTTTTATCATATTGATTCGGTGTCCTTCCATATCCTGAACGATGAAATCAAAATCATTCCAGGAAGCCTTTTCAAATTTTACAGGGATTTTTCCGAACAGGTCAAATACAAAGCCACCAAGAGAGTCAAAATCTTCTGCAGGGAAATCACCTTTTATTGTATCATTTACGTCATCAAGGTCAACGCGGGCATCACACAGCCATACATTGTCTCCTACGCACATGATATCTTCTCTTTCGTTGTCAAATTCATCCTGAATGTCGCCGACAATTTCTTCAATAATATCTTCCATTGTGATGATTCCGGCAACTCCGCCGTATTCATCAACAGCAATGGCAATATGAAGATGGCGCCTTTTAAATTCCCTTAAAAGGGTATCAATTCTTTTGCTTTCAGGAACAAAAAATGCTTTTCTTATGATTTTTTCAAGTTCAACGGGCTTTTTAGAATCAGAAGCGAAAATCAAATCCTTAACGTAAAGAACACCGATTACATTATCAATTGATTCACTGTAAACCGGAAATCTTGAATGACCGCTTTCCTTAATTTTAGAAATAAGTTCAGATTCCTGTATGTCTGAAGAAATAAAATCAACGTCGATTCTAGGAACCATTACTTCCTTTACGGACGTATGACTCAAATCCTCGATTCCGCGGATCATTTCTTTTTTTTCTTCATTTAAAATTTTCTGCTGCTCAGGGGAAAGGTCTTCACCGGAGCTTTCTGTTTTCTTTGCCTTCTTTGATTTGAATAATGAAAATCCCATTTTTTCTTTTTCTCCCCCGTTCAAGTGCTGAAGAAGGAAATTTCCTTATGCAATAATTGTTTCGTCCTTTAATTCTAAAAGAACGTTTTCCTGCAGTACAAGCATTTCTCCCTCTGGAGCCGTACCCTTTTCAATATGTTCTTCACCGTGGTCCATGCCGTTTAAGTGCAGAAGCCCATGAACTAGCAGTCTCTTAAGTTCAGAATTTATGTCTACATCAAAATATTCGGCATTTTTTGGCAAAGTCTCAACACTGATTATTATGTCTCCCGCGCATAGCCATGTTCCTTCATCATCAGTATATTCATCACCGTTTTCAAAAGAAAGGACATCTGTAGGATTGTCTATATTGCGGTATGTCCTGTTTAACTCCTGAATAAAAGGGTCATCGCAGAACATGATGGAAAGTTCTTCGCCGTCATACCCGATTTTTTCCAGAGCCTTATGAACAAACGGTTCAATCCTGTCCAGCCATACCGGCTCTTCCATTCCTTCCTGAACAGAAACAAATACTCTGTTAGACATTAAGCCTTACCTCATTTAAAGTCTTGTCACCCAAAACGACAGTCTTTTTTTCCTGCCTTACAATCTTTTCAGTTTTTTCAGTCTTTTCCGCTTTTTCAGAAGAATCCTGCACGACAGCACCAGCCTTAACATCGCCCTTTGGATCTGCCTTTTCATCAGGGTCTTTCTGATTCGGATATTTTACCCTGTTGTGATAAAAGCCAACCAGGAATTTTACAAATGAAGCCTTAATCTTGTTAAGATCGCTGAATGTAAGGGCACAGCAGTCAAGCTGGCCGTGTTCCATCTTGTCATTAATCAGCTTGTCGATAAATTTTTCAAGACGTTCTTCCGTTGGATTGTCCAGTGAACGACAGGCGGCTTCAACTGTATCTGCAAGCATGACAATTCCGGCTTCTTTTGAAGACGGAGGATTTCCAGGATACATAAAGTCAATTGCGTTTACATTCGGGTCAAGTTCCTTTGCCTTTGTGTAGAACCATGCCATTATGCTGTTTCCGTGGTGTTCTTCTATAATATCTACAACCTGCTTAGGAAGGTGCATCTGGCGTGCCATTTCTACGCTCTTCTTTACATGGCTTCGCAGAATTGAAGCAGAAAGTGTTGGTGCAATCTTGTCATGAGGATTTACACCGTCTATCTGGTTTTCCGTAAAATATTCACTCTGATCCATTTTACCTACATCGTGGTACCAGGCACCTACTTTTGCAAGAAGTCCGTTAGAACCGATTTCACGGCAGGCATTTTCTGCAAGAATTCCGACATTCATGGAATGATTGTAAGTTCCGTTTGCAGTCTGATAGAGTTTTTTAAGGATAGGAGTATTTGTATCGCTCAAATCAACAAGGCGGAAAATAGACGCAGTATTCAGAATAAGTTCCACCGGAGTAAGGAGCGCCAGTGTAAGAATACCTGCAAGGAATCCGTTTAGCGCAACGCCGATAAGAATAATGTGCAGGTGAAGGAACTGCTCGTTAAAAATCACGGTAAGTATTACAACCATGAACACAGCAAGGAAAGCAGCCACTAGAATCATATCCATGCGCTTTTCGATTCTGCGTACGATTATGGAACTTGCAAGACATGTTGCAAGCGTAAACAGGAACGGCACAGTCTGATATGAACATGCATTAAAGACACCGAACGAAACTATAAACGAAAAGAATATGGCGCTCAACTGGCCATAAAGGATTGCGTCCATAAGAATCATTAGTGTAGCCGGAATGATTACAAGAATCGAAAATGAATCCGGGAAATACGTAATAAAATTTATCTTTGAACCGAAGGTAACGCCAGCAAAAACAAGAACAAACGAAATTACCTGAAAAATCATCTCCCTGAGGTGAATCTTTCTGCCAAATGGAACACAAGAAAAAAGCAGGACCCACATTGATGCAAGCAGGAACAGAAAAAGTTCGGAATTTGCAAATTTCCTGTAATCAAGGTAAATCGGAGATTCTGCCATCTTCTGAAGCTTCTGATAGCCGTCTTCTGTAATCGGGAAGCCCTTTCTTATGATTTTTTCGCCTTTTTCGATAAAAATCGGATTCATTTCATCAGCAGGAATTGTCTTTGGAGCCTCAATAGTGCGGTCTGCAATCTGCCCTACCTCAAATTCCTTCATCTGATATGTTGAAACTGTCTGTGTCATTGTAATGTCAAAAAATTTGATTACAGAAACGGCAATAAAGCCGAGTACACACAGAATTATCAGCGGATAGTGATCTTTGATAAAAGCCCCCGTTTCATCAAGGAAACTTTTAACAGGATTTGAATTAGAATTGACTTTGTTCATTTTCATATGCCTTTACAATCTTTTTAACAAGAGGATTCCTTACAACGTCATCTGCCGTAAGCTTCAGGAATCCAATTCCTTCTATGCCTTCCAGAAGTCCTGCTGCATGAACAAGTCCTGAAACAGTCTTTTTAGGAAGGTCAATCTGAGTAGTATCTCCCGTAATAAAAACTTTTGAATTTTCACCCATACGAGTAAGGAACATCTTCATCTGTTCCTTTGTTGTGTTCTGTGCTTCATCAAGAATTATAACACAATTATTTAATGTGCGACCCCTCATGTATGCAAGCGGCGCAATTTCTATTATCTCTGCTTCCACAAGACGCTTTACTGTCTCTTTTGGAAGAATCATTTCCATTGAATCATACAAAGGCTTAAGGTAAGGATTAATCTTGTCTTCAAGATCACCAGGTAAAAAGCCGAGGTTTTCGCCGGCTTCCACAACAGGGCGCGTCAGTACAAGTCTGGAAACCTTATGGGAAAGCACAAGCCTTAATGCTTCTGCAACGGCAATAAAGGTTTTTCCGCTTCCTGCGGCTCCAATGCAGAAAACCATGTCATTCTGGCGCATGGACATAATGTAGTCTGCCTGGTGCTGAGTGTGCGGAAAAACCTTGCGAACAGCGCCCGGCACTAAGATTGAAGTAGTTTCCATGTCTGCACGTTTTTCCAGATTAAGAACAGATGTAATTATATCGCTGGAATTTTTTGTGCCGTCATAAACTTCATCTACAATTCTGTCTATGATGTAGCGGAACTGCTGGCGCAGGGAATCATCCTGAGTTTCGACAGAAAGCTCGTTGCCCCTGGAAAACACGGGAATTCCCAAATGCTCTTCGATGAGTTTTAAATTATTGTCGTTTGTTCCGCAGACGCAGGAAAGAACTTCTGTGTCAGGAACAACTATAGTATACATACTTTCCACTTATA
>Ga0310695_10008166_pt1 | contig 16340 bp, 20 predicted proteins | sample RumenRJG_04DNA_FD_203882 | JGI IMG/M metagenome (GOLD analysis project Ga0310695, IMG submission 203882) | Bovine rumen microbial communities from Lethbridge, Alberta, Canada - RJG_04 (v2) (version 2) | ecosystem: Host-associated > Mammals > Digestive system > Stomach > Rumen | place: Canada...
AGAACAAGCGCGAGGAAAAGGCCGCAAAAGAGGCCCGCAGGCGGCGATAAAGAAGCGGGGCAGGGGGATTTATCAACTTTGGGCTTTATGCCCCTTAAAACGGCACTTTTAACAAAAATAAGATATGGACAACCCGAATCCAATATACTACCGCGATTTGATTACGCCGGATAACGCTGTTACCGACCTTATTTCACAGTTGGAATCGCTTATTGCGACCTATGAGGAACTGCGTGGAAAGATACAGACGCAGGCGGCGGAAACGGCAAAGAGTATGCAAAACCTTTCCGGGGCCACGCAGGAACAACGCGAACAGATAAAGTTGCTTTCCGAGCAGAGCGACAGGCTCCTCGACGAGTACAAAGACACGACGGGGACGTTAAAGGCGTTGAACGAGAAATATAACGACGGCAACCTTGCGCTTAAAGAGTTCACGAAGATTCAGAAACTCGTGGAGCAAGTTAATCGCTCTGCGGAGGGCTCTTACGATAAATTAAGCGCACAATACCGATTGAACAAGATACGCCTTAATGAAATGAGCGAGGCGCAGAGGCACGGCACGGAGACGGGGCGTAAATTGGAGGCGGAAACGCGGAAGATTTACGAGCGTATGAACGAACTGCAAAAGGCGACGGGAAAGGCGCAGTTGCAGGTCGGACAGTATGAGCGTGCGCTCGGCGGGGCTTTGGGCGTGAACAATACATTTTTAACGGTGCTTACTGATACGTCAAAGGCGAGCGAAACTTTTGGGGGCATTATGGCCGCGCTTGCTGGTCCGATTGGCGCAGTTATTGGCGCGGTGGGTGCCGTGGTTGGTGTATTCAAATTGTGGCGAGATAGTGTGCACGAAACACAGGCCGCGGGCGACGAGTTGGACGTCGAGGTGGCCGGATGGTCTGCCACTTGGGAGGTGTTCCGCAAGTCTATCAGTACATTCGATTTTCGCGGATTCATAACAGGGGCCGCGGAAGCAGCCGCAGCGGGGCGCAACTTGAAAATGGTGCTTGACGAAACATTTGAAAGGACAAACAGTGCGAGAATCTTACGCGCTTCGATGAGCGAGGAAAATGCTGCCCTTGAACAAATAATGCGCGACCAAAGTAAGACGTATGCCGAGAGGGTGGCAGCCGCTGATAAGTACCTCGACAATATGCAAGGCATCTACGACCAAGAGCAGGAGACCGCGAGGAGAAATGCAGACGCGCAGTTGGAGTATCTATTTAGCGTTACCAATCGCACGAAATATGCCACGGATGTCGAGAGAGATGCCGCAAAGCAAAGGCTGGCCGCATTTATTGCCGATTATAATGTAAACGAAGACCGTATAAAAGAGGCAAAGCGATATATCCAAGCAGAGGCTGCGATAGCGGCCGATGAAACGGCCATTGCGTCTGGATTGTCGCAGAGTTCATACAAAATTGTCAGTGAACGGCTTGCGAAAAACAGACAGATAATTGCCGGGATGACTGGCGAGCAACAGGAGTTTTTGCGGCTGGTTAAGCAATACAACCTTACCAGCGATAGTGAGGTAAAGGCGTACGTCGACGCAGAGGTAAACGCCTTAAATGCAAGTGCTGCCGCATATAACGACCAAAAACGTATCGTGACGATGCGTAACAACTTGGTAGCGCAGCAGACAAAAGATGAACAAAATGCCGCCAACGCAAGGGCAAAGGCGGCGGAGGATGCGGCGAAGCGGGAGGCGGAAGCGGCTGCAAAGGCTGCCGCGGAAGCGGAAAAGGCCCGGAAGCAGGAGATTGCGGACCAACGTGCAAAGTTGCAGGCGGAGGCGCAGACGATACAGTTACGTATCGCGGTGGAGCAGGAGGGTACGCAGGAGATGCTGGACCTGCGTATTGAGGCGATAAACAAGAGGCGTGAAATTGAGATTTTCGAGAATAAGCAACTGGCCGAGAATCTGCGACAGGACGAAGCGGCGATAAATGCCAAGTACGATGCTGAGGTGTTGAAAACCAACGCGGATTTCCGGGCTAAACTCGCGCAGCGTACGTTAAAGGCGCAGCAGGAGTTGGCCGCGAATGAGTTTGCCCTGCTTGACAGGAACGAGAGGCAAAAAACACTGTTCCGTATGGAGCAGGAGGAAAAGAGGCTGCAATCGTTGTTGGATATAAACAAGATTTCCGTGCAGAAGATGACGGACGAGGAGGTGGCCGCTATTATGGCTGCTTTGGATGGTATCAAGAAAGAGAGGGCGCGGCTTGGTTACAACAACTTATATGAGGTGCTGGGGCTTAACGTAACGGCGCAGCAACAGAGCGCATTAAATACCGCGCTTTCATCCGTGCAGCAATCCCTTTCGAGCCTTATAAGTTCGTGGCAGGCCGTGGCGGATGCGGCGGCGCAAGCAGCACAGGCGCAGGTGGATTCCGCGCAAAAGGCTCTCGAAGCGGAGATTGAGGCGAGGAATGAGGGCTACGCAAACAACGTCAAGCAGGCGCAGCGCGAACTCGAATTGTCGAAGAAGAATTTGGCGGCGGCACAAAAGGAACAGGCCCGTGCTCAAAAAGCGCAGATTGCGCTGGATACGGTAACGCAGGCGAGCAGCCTTATAACGGCCACGGCGAACATTTGGGCGGCTTTCTCCAAAGCGGGATTCGCTGGCCCGGCCCTTGCTGCCGCGGCGACTGCCGTGATGTGGGGCTCGTTCCTTGCGGCAAAGATTAAGGCCGTACAGGTTGCCGGGGTACAGAAAGAGGAGTACGGCGAGGGTACGGTCGAACTGTTGCAGGGTGGAAGCCACGCAAGCGGGCACGATATTGATTTGGGGACGAAGAAAGATGGAACGCGGAGGCGTGCCGAGGGCGGCGAATATTTCGCTGTTATAAACAAGCGCAATTCGCGTAAGTTCGGGGCTATTATTCCCGACGTTATAAACGCTTTCAATGACGGCACCTTTGCCGACAAATACCAAAAGGCGGGGGCCGCGATGGATGCGGCTGCCGTGAACATTATAGGCGGGGGCCGTGGGACGGATGTTACGAGATTGGAGCAAGACGTCGCGGCGATACGCAGACAGGGAGACGAAACGCGCTTCGTGGATGCTGACGGGTGCACGGTTATACAGTACAAGAATCTGACACGCAAAATACGGTCGTAGTATGAGGAATCCAGAGTACACATTTACGTTGCTGGCGAGGCGTAACGGGGCGGATGTTGCGAGCATACAGGCGCACCCGATTTACGCGGCGGGATTGTCGAAAGAGATAAGCAAGGAAAGCGGCGAGCAGTTTTTCCGTGCGCGGTTGAATGGACAACTGACATTTAACGGGGCGGATTATGCCTTTATAGTGTCGCAGTCTTTTGTTACGGAGTTCCGTTTGCAGATTTGGTGCAATATGCAGGCGGGCGTGTATTGGACTGGACGCTTTTTCAAGACCGACTGCGAGTTTGACGAGGATGCGCAGACAGTGAGAGTGACGCCCTCTACGTTGGATGACTATACGAGTATTCTGGATGGCATTGAGCGCGAGTTTGACTTGATTAAATTGGCGCCGGAGATTCGGAGAGTGAGATACGACCGTAGGCCAATGCTGCAAGTATATGTACCCGGAGAGAGTGTGCTGGGGTGCTATTTGTCCGGGATGTGGTGGGAAGCAGAGTGCGAGCCTGTAAGCAACGAAAACACGATACAGAACACTTTCCATTTTGCGCGTGTTGCTGAAAAACAGACGGTGCGGGTTGGAGGCGATTACAGCACGGGGATTGGCGAAGATTTGCCAGAGTATTTTATAGGGAATGTTCCGGGCCGGATTGAGCCTTACAATTTCAGAAATGGCCGTTATCGTTTCCGTTGCACGGTTACATTTGAGCAGCCTTCGGAGGATTGGCCTTCGGGACGATATTTGTTCACTTGGACGCTTTTGTACGTGGCAACGCCATTGTATACTTTTTCGTATGCGCAGATAGCAGAGGGCTATTGGAATGTCCCCACGGAATTTACAATGACGCCTATACAGGAAAGCGGCGCGACGGGCAGCGTGTCTATTGAGATTGCAACTGTGCCTATTTATTGCCGCATCTTATGTAATGTCTTAAAAATTGGGACGGCGGATACATATCAAATAGCCTCGACCGATTTGGTGCAAGACAACAAAAATTATACACGGGTATATCCTACAACGGCGCAGGGGACGGAAACAGCGGCGGCGGTAGTGTTCAACCCAGAATTTTCCGCCACTCCTACGGAATGGGGGATGTATGCCGAGGGGAAGTATTATAAACGCCCAGAGGGGGGCCGTAGTTGGTATCCCGTTGCACGGTCATCGTGGGGCCCGTTTTCCGTGTGGTTTTCGCCGGGAGAGGGATTCGAGAACACTCCTACCGGGCAGGCGGTAGAACATACCGAACTGCGGGACGCATATCCTATTGCCTCGGTTATATCGGTTTTGTTGAGGGAAATCGCCCCGGGGATTCGGCACGAGGACACGGCGGAATTTTCGGAGTTCTTGTACGGTACGAATCCGATTACGCAGGGGACGGAGCGGGTATTCATTACGCCAAAGTCTAACATCGTAAATTCGCAGTACGACCAGCCCGCGCAAAAAGCCCCGATTACGTTACGGGATGTATTGAATATGTTGCGGGATTGTTTCCAATGCTATTGGTGGCTGGATGGAGGCAAACTGCGTATTGAACACGTCGCGTATTTCAAGGGTGGGGGACAGTATTTTGGAACGCCCGTGGTTGGTATAGATTTAACTGCGGAGCGGGTGCCGAGGAGTGGTAAATCTTGGGCTTTCGGCAGGGCGCGGTATGAGTACGACAAACCGGATTCGGAGGGGCGTTACGAGTTCGGGTGGATGGATGACGTTTCCGAGCCTTTCGAGGGCTCGCCGATAGACATTATAAGCCCGTACGTTGAGCAGTCCCAAATCGAGACTATAAGCGTATCGCAGTTCACGTCAGACGTTGATTACATCCTGCTTATGCCCGGCGAGGTTTCCAAAGACGGTTTCGTGTTGCTGGTGGCAGAGAATGAGGGGGACGGATATGCGCTGCCGTATTTAGACATAGATTTCGAGGGGGTGCCGTCGCGGTTGCAGAATGGCAAGGCGGCTTTTGCCTATTTGCAGAGATTCTACGCGTACGATATGCCCGCGCCGGATTGCGAGGTCGCGGGGGAGCCGTTCACTGTTTACGGGGTTAAGCAGTTGAAGCGTCAGAGCATAACTTTCCCGTATTGGACCGACCCCGATTTGCTCAGATTGATAAAAACTGAAATAGGTAACGGGAAAATTCAAAGTTTATCCGTAAATTTGTGCAGTAGATTGTGCACTGCAACGTTGAGTTATGACACCGAATAGCGTACCAAATAATAATTTGAGCGTGCTGCCGTGGTATGGTAGCATTGACGAGCAGAATGCCCGCCGTTGGTGGTTATACGGGCACGTTTACCCGTTGTATTGCCCGCGTGGTTATATGTTGCCTTTCCAGATTATGAGGGCACCTTACCGCGAGGCTCTTTCGGGGGATTATTACAACGGGGATGGAATCGCGGAGGATGGCGAGGCGATAACTGTCGGTGCTGGTGTCGGCACAAGTACGTTTGACGAATTGGACGGCGTGGAAAAGTTGTATTTTTACAACGTCCCCGCCGCGGCCATCGTGCCCGGCAGCGTCTTGGTTATGGCTGCCGCCTTTGATTCCAACGGGGATTTGCTCGACACGTTTAATCCCGTGATAGATGGAACGTACACGGGCGAGTGGAATCTGCCTGCGGGGACAGTCCGCGTATGGGTGCAGACATATAACACGGCCATTTCTGCGGAAAATGGTACGGTATCAGACCCGGCGCAGGGCGTAATGCCTATAACGGGGTTTGAGGTGTACACGAGAGACGGTGTGCTGGTCGGTACGTATGACGTTTCGCTATTCCCGTTCCATTATAAAGGTTTCGAGGATTTCGACGTAGTGATATTGCCGGAAAGCGCGGTGCTTTTGGGGTTATCCGAGGGGCAGTATTATGCCAAGATGACGGACGGCTTTAACACGTGGTTTTCCGAGGTATTTACCGCCGTCGGAAATATAGATGCTTACCTGCGTCTTGAATGGTGGGACGACGCCGATTTCGTTATGGATGCGGGGACGATAGTGTACGAGGGTGTTCCTTTTAGGAACGTCGTATATTTGTGCACGGACATTGCGAAGCCGGAATATCTTTTCGAGGAAGAGGGCGAAACGCGGGACGGGTATTTCTTCCCGATAAAGCAGATAAGCGAGAAGCGTTACAGATTTTCTTTCCTTGCGTCGGAGTATTTGCTGGATGTATTGAGGTTTGTGCGTATGGCAGACTATGCCTATATAACGAAAGACGGCAAGACATACAAGACGGATACTTTCCTTATTACGCCGGAGTGGGAATCTAACGGGGATGTAGCGAGCGTACAGGCGACGTTTGACACCGCCACGGTAGCGAAGAAAGTGGGATTTACACAGGTTGGTGCGGGAAAGGGTGATTTCAGCAGCGATTTTAACAACGATTTTAACAACGAATAAGATGGATACAAGTACAATCAATGCGGCCATAACTGCCGCGATAAAGGCCAACGGAAATAATGAGATTACGGGCCCGGTGTTGCAGTCTATTCTGCTGCAAATGGTCGCTGCTCTGAATGGAGGAAAGCAGGACACGCTGGTGTCCGCGGAAAATATAAAGACGGTAGGCGGGGAGACGTTGCTGGGTGCCGGAGATGTCGCGCTCCACAACACTTTGGATGTGAATAGGATTGTCGCGCAGGCGGACACGACGAGGGCCGCAATCGCAAGTCTGTTGCAGATTACGGAGACGGAAGTCGATGCCCTTTATGGCGGGGAATATGATAGACTTACCTATCAGAATCCCGACACCGGGGAATGTTTCAAGATTGCTTCCGAGTACACGCCGGACGACCACGCCTCGACTATGTTCGGATTGGGTGGGGGCTTGGTGCTATTTTATAGGGACCTTTCCTCTACGCCGGGTGCATATAATATTCAAATTAGCCATTTATAGTTATGTCAACAGAAAAAATTGAACGCCGTTGCGTGGCGTGTAAAATAGCGTTTTGTGCCTGCTTGGGGGTATCAATAGGGCTTATTATTGGGGGCTTCCTTACCCCGCCCACGGGTATTATTGACGGCAGTGTGCTGAAAGCCGTAGGGGAGTTGTTTTGCTTTGCGGCGTTGGCGACGGGGGCGCACGCCCTTACGCTTGGGTATGACCTTAAAATAGCAAAGGGGGATACGGAGATAAACCTTAACAACGATAAATAATGCGAATCTTTCTACTTGACAACGGGCACGGAAAGGACACGCCGGGGAAGCGTAGCCCTGTTTGGCCGGATGGCAGACAGTTATTCGAATACGAGTTTGCGCGGGATATGGTCCGCCGTATCAAGGCCGCTGCCGTGGCGCAGGGGCTTTTTACTGTTGAATTGGTGCCGGAGTTGGAGGATGTACCGCTGGCTGACAGGGTAAAGAGGGCCAACAGATGGCACGAACTGACTGACGGGCGGTGCGTGTTATTAAGTATCCACGCCAACGCAGGAGGGGGCACGGGTTTCGAGGTATATACAAGCCCCGGAAAGACGGCCTCGGATAAGTACGCGACGGCATTATGTGAGCAACTGAAAGGAGATTTTTCGGGCATCAAGTTCCGCAGCGATTGGGCCGACGGGGATGCGGATAAAGAGGCGGACTTTTACATCTTGAAAAAGACGGCTTGCCCGGCGATGCTGGCGGAATTGTTATTTATGGATAACAAGACGGATTGCGAGCGGCTATTTGACGGGGATTTTCGCCAAAAGATGGCCGAATCCATTGTAAGGGCTTTACAGAAAATAAATAAGTTATGAGAAAGTTCCTCGACGGCCTTTTGGCGGTGTTATTGTTCCTGTGGCAGTTGCCGCAGAATATTGTAGGCGCGTGTATGCTCGTGCATCTTTGGGATAAAGTTATCAGCATATCGAAATATATCGGTGCAACTGTTATCTATTGCCCGGATTTGGCGGGGCGTTACAACGTCGGATGTTCGCTCGGCGGTATGATTTTCACGTCTGAAACGCCGCAGACGGAGACAGGGGCGCGGATTGTAGCGCACGAATACGGGCATTGCCGCCAATCTGTGGTGCTGGGGCCGTTATATTTGCCTGTTGTTGGCATTTTCAGCGGGTTGCACGCGGCATTTTGGCATCCCGGCAAGGGCGATTACTACGCTTTTTGGACGGAAAAATGGGCTGACAGATGGGGTGGCGTGAAAAGATAACCGCGGGGGCGATAGTGCTCGGCGTTATAGTGTCGTTATGTGGCATTATTTGGTGGATGTCCGAAAAAATCGGACGTTTGCGGGCGGAGATGTTGCGTTATCAAAATAATTGCGTATCTTTGTTCGAGGATGTGGAGACGTACCGGGTGCGGGACAGTTTGAGTGCGGCAAAGGTCGGTGCGTTGGAGTTAAGAATCAAAGAATATAAGCGATACAGGGGCGAGGACGCGGCGATGATTGCGGACTTGCGCCTTAAAAATCGTGATTTGCAGGCGATTTCAGCGGCACAAAGCGCAACGATAATAGATTTATCGGCCCAAGTGCGCGATACGGTCTATTTGAGGGATTCTGCGAGGGTTGAGGCGTTGGCCTTACACTGCGGGGATGCGTGGTATGATTTCGACGGCTTGTTAGAGGGCCGGACGTTTACGGGGAGAATGCGGAGCAGGGATTCGCTGCTGCTTGTTGAGACAGTGAAATACGCCCGTTTTTTGGGTTTCCTGTGGAAGACGAAGCGAGTAAAGGACAGACAGATGGATGCGGTAAGTAAAAACCCGCACACTGAAATAAAAGGCGTTGAATTAGTAACGATTAAACAATAAAGTTAGTAACAATTAAAATTTAAGTATTATGCCACAGATTGCACAACAGGATTATATTCGTATCGAAATTGGTGATAATACCGCGCTCACGGATACCGAAAAGGCAGAACTTGCCGCAAAAGTAGCAAACGGAACTATATTTGATTGTATTATAGTTTGCGAAGGAGGGGAGGGGCGCGTTATGGCTTGTGACGCAACCGACAAAGGTGTGTATTACTATGACCCTATTGATGTGGCGGTAATAAAACTTGATTATAGCGAATAATCCGCGCTTCCATAGGGCAGATTATGCCGGGTTAACCTTAAAATAGGAATATTATGACAACACAAGAAATTAAAGACCTTGTTGCTGCAAAGATTGCAGGACAGGGAAACCAAATTGACTTATGACAAAGGACGAAATAAAGGCCTTAATTTCCGCCAAGGTAGCGGGACAGGGCGACCAAGTGGATGCAGGTGGAGCACTTGCTCAAATTCTTAACGGGATTATTGATGCGATTCCGGAGCCCGTTTCCGTTCCGGATTGGGTGGCACATGTCCCCGTTTTGGAGAGCGTCGGACAAATAACATCGGACGAATACAACAAAATTACGGAACACGGAGCGGTTGTATATGAAGGAAGATTATATACACTATGTACTGATATTAACACGGCGAGCGGGTACGTGTCATCGCACGCGGGGCTTCAAGGAGCATTATATGTGTCAGATTTTAAGGTAAACGACAACGAAGGACTTAATGCGTTGGCAGGTCTTACGATTTGTGTTGACTCACAAGGGGGTTATTCGGTGCAGTATGAAGAAATGTAAGCACAAACGCATATTTACTGCTCATAAATAGTTTTATAGGTTATTGCTGGGAATGCAGGCGCAGAGATGCGTCTGCATTTGTTTTATAGCACGAAACCGCGAGAAACGGCCATATTTGGGGCATAAAGTGATTGGATGGGAAATTATATTGGATTGTGCTTGATACGGGCTAAAATGGCAAAATCAAAAAAAATAACACAAAAATGAAAAAAATAAAAAAAAGTATTGTGGATTAAAAATAATGTATTATATTTGCCTTCGAAATCAAACAACAAACGGACCGGGCCGATTCCCGGAACAGTTAAAAAATTAAAGATTATGAAACCTTACGCAATTTTCAAGAGCACTTGGAACAGGGATGACGTCCTGCTTTTTGATACCATCGAGGAAGCGATGGAGGAGTGGGACAGGATTTGCGGCCACAGGGATGCCGTTAAGACCGACGGCGGGAAGAATGTTTGGCACACAAACCCCAAACTCGGTTACTTGTCTAACTTTTATTACAGAACAAGATTCCAAGCGTCTTGGTTATAAACACAGTCGAAATAACAACCCCAAATTTTACAAGATTATGAAACAGTTTGACATTGATTCTTACCGCAGTGAGATTGCGAAAGAGATTGCCGCAGTTATCGAGGAAATGAAACGGACGCGCGATTATTGGGAGCGCAGGGAATTGGCCGATAAGTATGAGGACCTTTGCGACCGCCTTAACCCCAAGTTTATGTGCGAATACTGCTATTCTGACAGGCACGCCTATGAGGTGCTGCGTATCGAGACTGCGAAGCGTATGGTTATCCGCCAACTGAATGCGATACGTGTAGATGACCGCGGAATGAGCGACGCGCAGAATTATGCTTTTAGCAGCAATCCGAAAGCCCCGGAGGTGGTCGTGCGTCTGCACAAGAACGGCCGTTGGTATGAGAAAGGAAATTGCAACCCTTTCGGGATTACCCACGAGCCCCACGAGTATTTTGATTTTTCCTTCTAATTAACCCGGCCCCCCGCTTTCGGGCGGGGGCCATAAAACAGTTTGAGATATGAACAACACTGAATTTCGCAAGTATTATCAGTCCGGGGAGCATTTCCGCATCGAGAATCCAAACCCGGCGTGGGCTGAAAAGAAAGGTTTTAAGTGGGACCGCGGCGACTGCGCTATCCGCGCGTTGGCTAATGCAATTTCCTGTTCGTGGGTGGATGCGTTTGACTACCTAACTGTCAAGGCCCGCAGGGATTTCAACGTACCGAATGACGGGCCCGGATTCCGTAGGTGGCTGATTGAGGGGGGAGCGGAGTGGACGCACTGCCCTGCGGTTAAGGGCAAAAAGAGGATGACCGCGAAACAGTTTGCGGAGACGCACCCGACGGGGCGGTATGTCATAACGGTAGCCAACCACGAAACCGCTTGCGTGGATGGCGTGATATTGGACGCGTGGAATTGCGGGGGTTGTAGTGTGGTCGGTTTCCTTGATATGTCAAATTTCAGATTATAAACAACACGGCCCCGGTCAGCCGGGGCCATAAAGAAACAGAGCGAAATGGAAACGAAGATAAACGAAAAAGAGTTGTGCCGGATTATAGGGATATACGAGGACTTGCTGAAAGCGGCGCAGGAAAGTTTGGACTTGATTTTGGGGGAGGTGCCCCCGTACAGGCCGGGGAGGATGGAGCGGCTGACGGCTGCGCTGAATCTTGTTTCGGAGATACGCGGGGAGCGAGGTTATTACCAACATTTATTGGACGAATCAAAAAAAGGCGTATCTTTGCAGTATCAAACTGTACCATAATCTTGAACGCGGGAGGGCTTCGCAGCGATGCGGGGCCCTTTCATTATTTTGCGGCCATTCTGCGGGCATAAAGGAATCTGCTGGGGGATTTATAGGGATGAGTGATTAAGCGGGCTTGCAGGCGGAAATCAAAAAAAATAAAAAAAAGTTAAAAATATTATCGTCAATTTAAAAAAAAGATATATATTTGTAGTCGGAAATCAGTTCCAAACGACCCGGCGGTTTCCGGGGACAGAAAAACAAAAGGGCGATATGAAATTCAAGGATAACTATTACAGGCAGATGCTCGAAAGGTCCGGGGTGGATACCAAAGGGCTGGCCGAGGCGTTGGAGGAAAGCGGCATCTTTGAGGGGGACACTTTCGTGGATTATTACGGCTGCGAATTATGCGAATGGATTGACGACGCGGACAGGTGGGGCCGGTTTTGGAGCGTTGTGCGGGATTTCCTCGATGACGAGCCGGACGTGTTGCAGCGCACGTATATTGAACATTTAGTGCTATTCGGGGACGGGCCTTGCCCGAAATGTGGATGCCCGGAGGTTGAATCGCACGACCGCGGAGAATTTGACGAGGATTATAACGGCTCGCACGATTGGATACACGACCACTGGGAGCACAGGTGCAAGTGCTGCGGATATGAGTGGGAGACCGACGAGGAGTTAGACTATTAGTTTTTTCAAACATTATAAAATTATGGCAAAATTCAGAATTGAAGCGGCCCTTTTGAGGGCCAAAGAGAACGGCAAAAAGATTTTCAAGAAAGACCTTGCCGCGTTGATGTGGCCGGATTCTACGGAGACGGGCCAAATGGTTAATATGACGGGGTTGTGCTCCGGCAAGCGTACAAAGGTAGACCCCGACTGGGTAGAGATTATTTGCAGGGAGTGCGGGTGCTCCGCAGACTTCCTGTTCGGATTGTCAAACGATTAAAATTTCAAGTTATGGAAAAGAGCGAAAAAGCGATTGAGATTGTGCCGGGGATGACGATGGAGGAAATCCGTGCGTTATATTTTGACAGTACGGCACTTGTAGAGCCAGCCTACCGCATTTATCAGTTAAATAGCGAGGGGCACAGGTATTATTACAGATTCGAGGATGGCGAGCCCGTGTTCTATCCGTCAGTTACGACGTTGCTGGCGCAGACGATGCCGACGAGCCCGTTCCTTATTGAGTGGATGCTTGATAACGGGAAAGAGGGGGCCATCGAAAAGAGGGACCTTGCCGCGGCTTACGGAACGTTTATGCACGCGCAGTTCGAGCGGCTGATAATTAACCGCAGTTATGATTTCGACGCGGTGCCGGAGGCGTTGCAGGAGTATATGAAACAGAACAACCTGCCCGACAAATTTTTCTTCGAGAACGTAAATAAGATTCGCAAGGATGTGCTGGCCTTTGTGCAGTTCGTGCGCGATTGGAAAGTGCGGCCGTTGGCTATTGAGATTGGGCTTGTGCACCCCGAACACAGGTACGCCGGGTGCGTAGATATGCCGTGCGTTATGACCGACCCGAAGACGGGGGAGATTTTCACGGCGATAGTGGATTTCAAGAGCGGGCGCAAAGGATTCTTCGAGGAGCACGAAATCCAGTTGCATCTATACAAAGAGATGTGGAACGCCAACTTCCCCGATAAGCCCGTGCAGAGGGTGTTTAATTTCAGCCCGAAAGATTGGCGCAAGGCACCGAGTTACAACCTCAAAGACCAAACCGAGAGCAAGAATGCTGCGAAAGTTCCTTTCATCTTGGGGCTGGCTGCTATTGAGGACGAGAAGCGCGATAAGGTGTTCACTGTTGTGCGCGGGGTGCTGAATCTTGACGAGGGCGACCTGTCAGACAATGTGCTTTCGCTGACGCTTTCCGAACTGATTAAGGAAAAGCAGAGCGAGGCGACGCCGGAGGGCGGGGACGGAGAGGAACTGCTCAAAGAGTGGTCGCAGACGGCCGAGAAACGGGCCAAATCCGAGCCTAAAACTCCAAATAATGGAATTACCCACAAAGAGCCGGAAACGGCCCAAAATGGCGAAAACTTGTTCAATTAAGAAAATCGTACATTATGAGCGGAAGAATATACAGAAGCGAGGCCGCGGGCGCGGTCTTGGAACTGCCCGAAATAGGGCGGTTAAAAATCGGGCAAAAGGTGCAGAGGAACGGCAGGGAATACCCGATGAGCACGGATTATTTTATCCCTGCGGGAAAATATGCCGGGCTGTTTACAAAGGCATTCGGGGAGAGGCCGAACACGGTACAGGTTATTTTCCCCGACGACAACCCGGAAACGGTCTGCAATGAGCGTTACGAATACAGGGACAATGCGGGTGCGCTTGTTGCTTCGGGCGACGGCAGGGTGTTCAAAGTGTGGAACGGGAAAAGGTACGAGGAATTTTCTACGGAGCGATACCCGAACATAATGGAACAGATAACCGCCAAATATCCGACGCGGAGAGGAGCGGACAACTGGGATGTCGTGCTGACGTTGCGTTTCTTGGTGCCTGCGGTGCGCGGTGTTGTAGGCGTGTGGCAGTTGAGCACGAAAGGGCGGGCGAGTTCCGTCAAGAATATACGGGAAAGTTTCGACGGGGTGCAGATGCTGCGGGGGACGGTTACGCAGACGGTCTTTGATTTGGGCGTACAGTTCGCAAAGAGCAACAAGCCCGGCGATTCGAGCCGTTACCCTGTCCTGTCGCTTGTGGCTAACGACAATCGTATTGAGGACGTACGGGAGTTGGTTGCTCCGTCGAGCAATCTTGCCCTGTTAAAAGATGGGAGGGCGTAAAGGTGGACCTTAAACGCAAAATAGATTTCGCGCTCAATCTTTTGCAGAGTATTCCGCAGGATGGTCCGGTGGAATTGTCCTACTCCGGCGGTAAAGATAGCGACGTCTGTTTGGAATTGGCCCGAATGTCCGGCATAAAGTTCGAGGCTATTTACAAAAACACGACTATCGACCCGCCGGGGACGATAGGCCACTGCCGAGAGAACGGCGTAACCATTTTGCAGCCAAAAGAGAGTTTCCTGCATATTGTGGAGCGCAAGGGTTTCCCGTCCAGATTTACGCGATTCTGCTGCGAGATATTGAAAGAGTATAAAGTCTACGACAGGGCTATTCAAGGCGTACGCAGGAGTGAGAGCACGGCGAGGGCGAAACGTTATAAGGAGCCGGAACTTTGCCGAGTATATAAAAAGGGAGAAAAAACGAGGATTTATCTGCCTATCCTTGAATGGACGGACGCGGACGTGGAACAATTCATAAAAGACAGGGGCATAAAGTGTGCGCCCGTCTATTATGATTCACAGGGGCGGTTCCAAGTGAATAGGCGGCTCGGATGTATCGGATGCCCGCTGGCAAATAGGGGGGGGCGAATAGAGGCTTACAAGAAATGGCCGGGGATGTTGCGGGCGCAAATCAAAGCGTTGCAAAAGTTCTACGACACGCACCCCGACACTGTTGGTTGTAAATTGTTCCACGGGAGTGCGGCTGATAAGTTTTGCAGCGACTTGTTTTTCGATAAACCTTCCGATTTTATTGAGGCGCAGTCGGGAATGTTTCGGATGCGCGATAGCAAGGAATTTTTAACGGATTATTTTAAGATTGATATATGATTTTCAGAATTGCACTTATTTCCCTATGTTTGGGGCTTATAGCGACAACGTTAATCCTACGAGCAAAGGGCGTAATCGTCCTTGAAATTATCAAAGATTTTGCAGAGGATTACGAAAAATGATTATATTTGCCGTAGAAAATAGCAGTTGCGGCCACAACTGAGACAGAAATTTAATGCTCCGTAGAGTACTCCAATCGTGGCCGCGATTGTTGGAAATATGGAGCATCGCTTTTTTATGGAAACAAGCAGGTTTAAGAGCAGTAATTACATTACGGTACCCGGGTTTGCTATTGTCGAGTATGGATTATCCGGGAATGAGTTACTTTGCTATTCCTTAATTTATGGATTCACGCAAGACAGGGAGACAGAATTCTGCGGCTCATTAAATTATGTTGCATCAGCGTTGAATGTTACAAAGCAGAATGCAAAAAAGATAATAGACAGACTAATCGAAAAGGGGTTAATAAATAAACGTGAGATTTTTACTGCTGGCGTTAAATTCTGCCACTATGTCGCAAAAAGGAACACCGTTGCTGAAATAGTAACGGGGTGTTGTCAAAACAATAACGGGGGTGGTATTGAAACAGTAACGGGGGGCGTTATTGAAACAGTACCGAATAATGATAATAAATATAATTCTAACGATAAAATAAAGGATAGTGCCGAGCCGCAAGCGGCTGGCCTATTCGGGCCCGAAATTATTGAGGATAAAAAACAGAGGGGGACAACTGAGCCGTTGTGCTTATTTGCCGATAGCAGGTACTTTGATTTTCCGGCATTTGCGGCCTGTTTCGCGGACGATAAATATGCAGGGATAGATTTACTTTACTATCACGATTCCGTGGCTGATTGGAGCGCAAAAAAGGGGAAAAAGATGCGGGACTGGATTGCCACGGCGCGGGGGTTTATCCGCAGCGACAGGCAGGCGGGAAAGTTGCAGATGCTGGCGAGGGCGGGGAACGTCTTAACCCCGGATGCTATGACGTATCTTGAAAGTATGCAAAAATTGCGTGGGATATGAATGCGGTAACGGTATATAAAAGCGGGTTGCAGTTGAGGCGGGAAGCGGCTGGCAATCCCGAACTGTTGGCAAAGTTCGAGCCCGTGGAGCGTGCCGTCTTTCTCGCGTCCGTCAATAGGACGATAGCGGAATATAGCGAGCCGGAACTTGGTGCCGCCCTTATAGACTGCCTTAAATGGATTGCCAAAGATATTGGGTATAAATCTGCGACACAGGCAGACGCGCAGTATTTGCTGGCGAGAACGATGCAGATTCTCC
>Ga0310695_10008167_pt1 | contig 16336 bp, 14 predicted proteins | sample RumenRJG_04DNA_FD_203882 | JGI IMG/M metagenome (GOLD analysis project Ga0310695, IMG submission 203882) | Bovine rumen microbial communities from Lethbridge, Alberta, Canada - RJG_04 (v2) (version 2) | ecosystem: Host-associated > Mammals > Digestive system > Stomach > Rumen | place: Canada...
GATTGACTTTATAGTCCTTAACGGACTTGAAGTATGATTTATAGTTATTACACAGATGAATCAAAATCATCTGTGAAAGTTTAGCCTTGCACAGATTTCGGTAATTGTTAAATTCCGGCTCGTAATTTCTCAGAATTCTGTTTAATTCGGTCTGACTTATAAAGTTCTTATGCTCTTTGTAATGATTGTTTATCACATATCTGCCCTGATTATACAGATGTCTGGAATAAAGAAACTGCTCTTCAAACCATTCTGTTTTATCTATGTAGAAGCATGCGCACAAAATCATTGTAAAGCTCTTTGGTTGGATATGTATTTAATATATGACTGATTATAACATTATATATATGTAAATCAAATATTATTAATAATATGCGTTTAAATTATTTAAATATGTCAATTTTAAAATTCAAACAACAAGTATATTTTGGAATTTAAAGTCTGTTTGATGAATAGATTATTGGTAAACAAGGATATAATCAATACATAATTACAACAGAGCCTATATTTTTTAATTTGAATACCTCGGTAGCAATTTTGTATAAAAAACCTTGATTGCTGAAAAATAAGAACATTAAAATATGCTGGAGATTTAGTGTTTGTAATATACTCGGTAGAATATTGTAAAAACCGGAGTATAGTCGGGATATAACTATGGATAATAATATTATTACATTTGTAAAAGTGGAAAACGATGCCGGAGTAAAAAACATTTCCGCTTTGGCTGAGACTATCTGGTTCGAATATTTTCCAAGTATAATTTCCGTTCAGCAGATTGAATATATGCTGGATAAGTTTTTATCGGAAAAGGCCATTACCGAACAGATGGCAAGAGGAACAGAGTATTATATTGTTAAAAAAGATCGTGAATTTATCGGTTTTGTTGCCATGAATGTCGAGGTTTCCGGGAACAAGCGAAAATTGTTTCTGTCGAAGTTTTACCTGGAAAAAATTCATCGTGGAAACGGTTATGCCACTTCCATGTTTGAATTTGTTAAAAGGCAGGCCGCCGATAAAAAATGCGAATCCATATTTTTGACTGTGAACAAGTATAACTCCCGCGCCATAGATGTTTACTATCACTGGGGATTCAGGAAACTTGACGATCTTGTGATGGATATTGGAAAGGGGTATGTAATGGATGATTATCTGATGGCGGTTAATGTTTAAGATCATTTTCCACGGATATCAGACTTTTGAATTGCAGATTACCTGCGTTTTTTATGGTTGTTAAGCCGGAGCTGTCTGCAGGATTGATTGTTCGAATTGTACGGATATTTATATTTATTATGAAGATTAAAAAATTATTGCCTTTGGCTTCTCTTGTTTTGTTTTTAAGCGCCTGTGACGATGTAAATGTTGGCGGTAACACCGGTTATGTCGATGATCCGACAGATCCGAGGGAAATGTATGAAATTGCGAAGGAATACTTTTCCGGCATGAATCTGGCGTTTGACCGTGAAAAGGCAGTGGAACTGTTTACCAAATCGGCGCAGGAGGAATATCCGCAGGCTGAATATATGCTGGCATGTCTGTACCTTGAAGGAAATTCCGTTGACAAGGACCTGCAGAAAGCAAAATTATATTATATGAAAGCAGCCGATCACGGTATAACTGAAGCGGCAATAAAATTATCGGAGACCCTGTACAAGAAAAACGGACTTGATGTTGCAAGAAGTGATGCCATTGATTTTCTTAAGATGGCGGCGCGCAGCGATCCGAGAAGCATGACATATCTTGCAAAACTGTATCTTTACGGCGACGGCGTAGAGCAGAATTACAAGAAAGCCGAGGCTCTGCTGCAGAAGGCATCATCATACAAGGAGCCTGAATCTCTTCTTATTCTGTCGGAACTGTATTTCACCGGTGCCCCAGGCATACTGCAGGATAACTACAAGGGGTTGAATTATTTGAAAATTGCGGCAAATGATCCTGACAACAGTGATAAATCAAAGGTCAATATGGCGCTGGGCAAGGTGTATTTATACGGCCGCGGTTATCCGGTTGATGAAGAAAAGGCCATGAACTATTTTACCGAGTCAGGTGAAGCCGGATATGTGGATGCCCAGGTGTTTCTGGGAAACCGCTACTGGAGTCAGGAGGATTATAAGAGGGCGCTGTACTGGTATGCTAAGGCTGCCGCGCAGGATCATGTTTCTTCACAGCTGAAGGTCGGAGAAATCTACAAGGACGGACTCGCCGGAACAAAAAATGAAAGCGAAGCCATCTCGTGGTATGAAAAGGCTCTGGCAAACGGAAGCGAACAGGCACGTTATCATCTTGTGTATCTGTATGCGGAAACCGGAAATAATCCGGATAAATTCAGTGAACTGATAGCCCAGATAGAAGAAAAGGCAAAGGGCGGTGATCTTAACGAGGCAACAAAACTGTTCTATCTGTACGCGGGCAGCAGCAAACTGCATAACTCTGAAAAGGCAAGGGAATATCTGCAGCAGATTGTCGACAGCGGAAATCTGGAGCTGCTGGAAAACATCGGAGAAAATCTGCTGAAGGGCGGAAACAACATACAGCAGAATACCGGCTATGCTCTGACCATATTGAATTATGTCGCCGTGCAGGGAGAGCATTCGGCAAGAATCAAACTGGGTGATATTTATAAAAACGGTGAATTTACTGACAAGGATTTGATGAAATCATATGCATGGTACTCGCTGGCAATGACAAAGGACAGTAAATCCGAGGTTGACGGTAAAATCAAGGCTCTCAGGTTCAACAGAAAGGAACTTAAAAAGGCCAATGAGTTTACTAACAGGTTTAAAAATGAAATTAATGAGCAGAGAAAGCAGAAATTTAATGTTCTTAAGGATGACAGTGAAAATACCGCGGAACAGCCGTCAGGCGGCGAAGATCAGAAGTCGGCTGCCGAAGGAAAGTAGTTTTCATGCAGGATTTTTCTGTCAGTGTAAAAATTAAAAGGAAAAAAGAGATATAGATGAATAAATTAGTTTTGCTGGGCGGATTTGCAGCATGTCTGCTTGGTTTTAATGCGGCATGGGCTGCATCTGGTCTTGCGACTGCTGATGAGTCTGCTGTGGTAACAGTTCCTGTTCCTATCGAAGATCTGAATGTAAAAAACAGAATTCTGGAGGATACAAAGAAAAAAGAGGAGCAGAAGAAAAAACAGAATATGACAGAGGCTGAGCAGAAGCTTCTGGACAATGTCAACCGCGAGGCCATATTGAAGAACTGGAAAAGGGAATGCCGTTCGAGTGAGGCCTCTGTCAATTGCCGGTACAAGCATATCGGCGGTAAAAAAGCTGTGGTTATTCTGTATAAACTTAATCCCGACAAGTACAGCATAGAGCAGATCATGAGAAACTATGCAAAGATTTACAATGCTTCGGAACTGGATATCCGCGTAAAATCGGAAGCGTTATATTCGCTGCTGATTAATCTGAATGATGCAAAGGGCAATTCAAGCGAAAAGAAGGATGTACCTGGGGATTCAGCGAAAATTAAGGACAGTGTTCAGAATAAAATGATGCTCTATGTTTATAAAGAGCCGGACAGTGATGAATATACCACAATGTACGTGCTTGGACAGACTGAGGAAAAGGATCTGGAATATATTGTCCAGAACTTTTTCGACGAGCTTGCCCGCATGTAGAACAAAGGAGGTGGTTTTATGGAATTTGAAACTTTAAGCTGGGATAATTATGTATTCCGTCAGGTAACCAGAGATGACTGCAATATAGTTCATGAGCTGCTGCTGGAGCTGTGTGATTATGAGAATCTGCATACTGAATTTAAATCAACACCGGAGGATCTGGAAAATATCCTTTTCAATCTGAAGTGCGGTGACGCCATTCTGGTTTATGACAATGAATCTGATGAATACATCGGTGTGATACTTCTTTCCTACAATTATTCAACATTCAAGGGAAAACCTGGCATTTTCATCGAGGATTTCTATATCAGGGAAGATCAGAGAGGAATCGGAATCGGCACCTTCCTGTTTAAATACATGATGCGTGTTGCAAAGGAAAACGGGTTCGGACGAATCGACTGGGTATGTCTGAAAGATAACAGACCGTCAATAGAATTCTATGAAAAACTCAATGCCAAACAGATGCCTGACTGGGTTATGTTCAGACTTGACGAAAAGGAATTCGAATAGTTCGAACTGCTGTTTTTCCGTCTGTCAACATCCGGTGCGGGACAGCTTCGCATGCCGGTTCGGAATTCTGCCGACGGAACGATCAAACAGACAATAAAAAAGAAGGACAGGAATAAAACCTGTCCTTCTTTTTCAATTCTGAAAAATATTCCGGTTTAATCAAGCAGCTTCTTGATTCTTTCAATGGATTCCTTGAATTCTTCCATTGAATTGTTATTGAAGATGAAGATTTCGCCGATATCTGTAGGACGGTTGAAATTGCATTTTGCAATATATTCATCCCAGTGAGCCAGTTTCCATCCGTCACGGTCGGAAGCGCGCTCAATCATACGCTGATGACAAACTTCTGGACTTGTTTCAACCCAGACAATAACCAGTCCGGCACCTTTTTCTTCCAGTTTCTTGCGTAAATCGGCAACATACTTGGGATCTCTGATTTCACGTGTGAAAGGGGCATTGATCAGTACGTTGTTTTCGTATTGGAGAGCCTCAAAAGCCAGATCCAATATTGCATAATATTCATAGTTGCGGATATTTTCTTCGAAGAAGTCGGAGCTTCGGTTGCATTCCTGACCTGCAACTTTAAAAATCTGATGAGAAAGAACTATCAGTGTATCCTTGTCAAGATAAACCACATGTTCCAGACTTTCAGCAATTCTCTTTGAAACAAAGGTCTTACCGCAGGCCGGAGGGGAAGTAACTAAAATTAAATTCTTTAAAGTACTCATTTGTTATCACTCAATCTTTATTTACTTGTTCGTACCGTCTGATCATGGATTAGGCGGTGAAGTCTTCTGTTATAAAAATCAAACATCGTTCTATTGTCAAATATTTCTTGTTTTTTTGCAACTTTATTATTTTTAATTTAATGAAATTCTTGAACTTTGACTGTTTTTACAGAAATTTTTCTGCAAATCCGGTTGTTTTCAGTGCAGTCGTGCACAATGAAACTTGATTCGGCAGCAGAATAAATTTCCGCAGGAAATATGGTTAAATTTTTGTGCGCTGACTCCAAGTTAGTGGTATAATCACAAAGTTTTTTGTGATAATTCCTGTTGGAACTATTGATAAGTTTGCAAAGCATTCTGATGTGGCGGTAGAGACGGGAAATTATTATTTTGGTTTAATATTTTTTCATGTGGCACTTGGTTTGTGTCACCACTGTATTTAAGGATTATATAATGCCTGTTATAACTTTACCTGATGGTAGCAAAAAAGAATTCGACAAGCCAATTACTGTTTTAAATGTTGCTGAAAGTATCGGCGCCGGTCTGGCCAAAGCATGTATCGCCGGTTCTGTAAACGGACAGCTGCGCGATGCGTGCGATATTATTGACAGCGATGCAACGGTGTCAATCATAACCTCAAAGAATGAAGAGGGTGTTGAGATAATTCGTCACTCCTGCGCACACCTCCTGGGTCATGCAATCAAGCAGTTGTGGCCTGATACAAAAATGGCAATCGGTCCGGTTATAGACAAAGGCTTCTACTACGATGTGGATTTAGATCATACACTTACAGAAGAGGATATTGCCAAGTTAGAAGAAAGAATGCACAAGCTTGCCGAACAGAACTACACCGTTGTCAAGGAAGTGGTAGACTGGAATCAGGCACACAAGGTTTTCGAGGAAAGACACGAAGACTACAAATTAAAGATTCTTGAAGAGAATATTGACAGGAACGATCATCCGGCACTGTATCATCATCTGGAATATACCGACATGTGCCGCGGTCCTCATGTTCCAAACATGAGCTTCTGCCATAACTTCAAGCTGACAAAGACCGCCGGAGCATACTGGCGCGGCGATTCAAAGAACAAAATGCTGCAGAGAATCTACGGTACTGCATGGGCTGACAAGAAACAGCTTGAGGCGTATCTGAAGCACCTTGAAGAAGCGGCAAAGCGAGATCACCGCAAGATCGGCAAACAGATGGATCTTTTCCACATGCAGGAGGAGGCTCCGGGCATGGTGTTCTGGCACAACGACGGATGGACTCTGTTCCGTCAGCTGGAATCATTTGTTCGCGGAAAACTTCAGGAATACGGTTATCAGGAGGTTAAGGGACCTTTCATGATGGATCGTGTTTTATGGGAGAGATCCGGTCACTGGGCAAAATACAAGGATGCAATGTTCACCACATCATCCGAGAACCGTGAATATGCAATTAAACCTATGAACTGTCCTGGTCATGTTCAGATCTTCAATCAGGGTCTTAAATCCTATCGTGATTTGCCGATCAGAATGGCTGAATTCGGCAGCTGCCACCGCAATGAACCGTCAGGTTCTCTTCACGGTCTGATGAGAGTGAGAGGATTTACACAGGATGATGCTCATATTTTCTGTACCGAAGATCAGATTATGAGCGAGGTTAGCGGATGCATCAAGATGGTTTACGATCTGTATTCAACATTCGGCTTTACCGATATTGATGTTAAACTGTCCACCCGTCCTGAAAAACGTATCGGCGACGATGCAATGTGGGATCGTGCTGAAAAGGATCTGGCAGATGCATTGAAGGCAAACAATCTTGAATTTGAATATCAGCCTGGCGAAGGCGCTTTCTACGGTCCGAAGATTGAATTTACTCTTCACGACAGTCTGGATCGCGCATGGCAGTGCGGTACCGTTCAGCTTGACTTCGCATTGCCTGGAAGACTCGGTGCCTCATATGTAGGAGAGGATAACGACAGACATACACCTGTAATGATCCATCGCGCCATTTTAGGTTCAATTGAAAGATTCATCGGTATTCTTACTGAAAACTTTATCGGTTACTTCCCTACATGGCTGGCTCCGATTCAGGTTGTGGTAATGAATATTACCGATTCACAGTGCGATTATGTGAAGGATGTTCAGAAAAAACTTGTTCAGGCAGGCTTAAGAGCAAAAACTGACTTGAGAAATGAAAAAATTAGTTATAAAATTCGCGAACATACTTTAATGCATGTTCCATATATGGTAGTATGTGGAGCTAAAGAAATGGAGAGTAACGAAATTACAATTCGTACTCGCAAGGGAGTTGATTTGGGCAGAATGAAACTTGATGATTTTATCGCCAAGCTGAAGTCCGAAATTGATTCACGCAGTTTAAAGCTTTTGGAGGAATAAACCATCAATACTGTAAAGAAAACAGGACGTGCGGCACCTAAGACACGTATAAACGGCGAAATTCGCTGCAAAGAAATCAGGTTAATAGGTCTGGATGGAGAATCTTTGGGATTGTCCACTGTAGACGATGCATTGAAATTGGCTATGGAGGCCGGAGTTGATTTGGTTGAAATCAGTCCGAATGCAGAACCGCCTGTTTGTCGCATAATGGATTACGGTAAGTTCCTTTACGAGAAGAGTAAAACTCAGAAAGAGCAGAAGAAGAAACAGAAGCAGGTCCAGGTTAAGGAAATTAAACTTAGACCGGCAACTGACGAGGGAGATTATCAGGTAAAACTACGCAACCTGAAAAGATTCCTTGAAGACGGCGATAAGGCTAAGGTTACCCTTAAGTTCAAAGGCCGTGAAATGGCGCACCAGGATATTGGTCTCGAGGTACTTAAACGTATCGAAGAAGATCTTGCCGATGTTGCTGTAGTTGAATCTCAATCAAAAGTTGAGGGTAAACAGGCAATAATGGTGCTGGCCCCTAAAAAGAAGTGATACTGAAGGTCTGCAAGCAGTATTTTTATATTCACCTGAAGTATTTTGTTATATTTAATTTTTCAATAGCGGAGTATTTTTAAAATGCCTAAAATGAAAAACGATAAAGGTGCTTGGAAGCGTTTCAAGAAAACCGCAAACGGTTTCAAACGCAAGCATCGCAATAAACAGCATATCTTGACAAAGAAGTCTACTAAGCGTAAGCGTCATTTACGTGCTATGACCTGTGTTCATCATAGCGATATTCAAAGAGTATTGAAGTGCTTACCATATATTTAGGAGATTAGAAGATGCCAAGAGTTAAACGTGGTGTGACAGCTCACGCTCGTCATAAGAAAGTTTTAAATGCTGCTAAGGGTTATTATGGTGCACGTTCACGCACCTACAGAGTTGCGGTTCAGGCTGTAACCAAAGCTGGTCAGTATGCTTACCGTGACCGTCGTCAGAAGAAACGTCAGTTTAGACAGTTATGGATTGTTCGTATCAATGCCGCTGCCCGTCAGAACGGTATTTCTTACAGCAAATTCATCAACGGTTTAAAGAGAGCTTCTATCGAAATCGACCGTAAGATCCTTTCTGATATTGCGATTCAGGATAAAGCTACTTTTACTATTTTAGTTGAAAAAGCAAAAGCTGCATTAGCTTAATTTTTTAATCTTTAATGTTTCGGGCCCGGCTGTACTTTACAACCGGGTTTTTTGTTTCCGTTGAAAACATTATTTTTCGGTATCCGTCGTCGTGTCCGGACTTGCAGAAGTGGCGCAGGCGGGTACGGCAATTGCCGCAGGCATGATCCTGGAAAAATTCATTATCTATATTTTTTTCTTTATCGTCCTCCGCCGGTATTCTTAATTCAAGAAGGCAAAAATGTGATATACTTCTGATTTAATATCGAAGTTGTTATTTTTTGTTTTTTTGAAGATGTTTTGCGTCGGCAGGTGGTTAATCCGGCCTGCGGACTGCTGCAGAATTTGGTTGTGATGATGTTTTTTAGATTCCTGGTGATTATTTTTGCTCTGTTGTTCATGAATTGCAGTTATGCCCTCGACAGTGTTGAGATCGGCGAATCCTTTGAGCGCATGACACTGGGTAAAAATCTGGAAGTCCACCAGGCCGATTCCAGATACAAAACACCTTTTCAGATCAGGGATTCAAAAAACTGGAAGGCCAGCCACATAAGCGATATTAATTACAATGCTCCGAATGAGGAGCTGTGGGTCCGTTTCAGACTGGAGAATACCCTGAACACCGAACAGAAGGTTTATTTACAGTTCGGCAACAATTTCCTTGATTCAGCCGAGGTTTACCAGATTGACAATGTCCGGCGCAGATTTGAAAATTCGTGGACATTCATGCGAACCGATCGGGTTCTGGATCGCGAGGTTCCATCCTCAAGATTTGTTGTTCCTGTAGAGCTCCGTCCAAAAGCATCGACTGATATTTATCTGAAGATAAAAAATGCCCACAGTGCGTATATTCCTGTAAGGCTTTACAGCAAAAAGGTTTACGACCTCAAGGATATAATTTCCCAAATATTCGTCGGAGCCCTTATCGGCATTATTCTGGTGGTATCCATCTTCTCCTTCGTCATGTACATACTGATCAAGGAAAAAAGATTCCTCAGCTACGCGTGCTTTTCTCTTTCGCTGCTCATTCTGATTGCCTTCCTTTCTGGTCTGATAACCATGTTCTGGTCCTTCCCGCAGGAATTGAATATTCATCAGATGTACTATTTTGTTTCCTGCATATTCTATGTAGCTCTGCTGATATCATTTTACGAAATGTACATTCATCTGGATATTGTCAGAAAGCTGTCGAGACATTCATTTATCTATCTCCTTTATCCGATAGTAATGATGGTGGCCTGCTGGTTCCTTCCTACTGAAATCAGCGTATACAGCAATCTCGCGTATCTGCTCTTCTGTCTTTCCACCTGCTTCTATGTGCTGCAGAACAAGTGGAGCAAGATCAGCAACTACCAGCGTATCTACGGAATAACCCTGCTGATTTTTCTGGTCTGCTGGCTGGGCAACTGTCTGTCCCGCTTCGGCGTTCTCTACCTGCCGCTGCTTTCGGATGAGGTTTTATTCTATTTTGCAATCATAGCATCCTTCTCACTGAGCTTTGCGCTGGTTTACCGCGCCTATATCGAAAAGCAGAGCCGCATTTATGCAGGCAATGTGCATAAACACCATTCAAAGCGTTTTATTGATCTGTACCAGCAGGCCGAGGAAGGATTCTTTTCCATAGATCTTGACGGCAAGCTGCTCGATGCCAACAAGGCGTTCTTTAATCTTTTCGGCTATGAGAACATCGATGATTTCCGGATTAACTGCGGTCCTTCGATTGTCGGAGTATATTCAGATGTCGAGGAGTCCAATAAACTGCTGTCGGATGTTATTCTTGCCGGACAGGAAGACGGTATCAAGCGCGAACTTTCCCTAACAAGAAGGGACGGTTCCAAATTCACCGCGCAGGTTTCTCTCCGTCTTTTTGAACGTTCAGAGGATGTAAAGAGCAATCATGTGCTGGAAGGCATTATTCTTGATATCTCGGAAATCCGTGAAATAAAATCACGAATTGATTATCTGATGAATCACGATGTGGTGACCAATCTGCATAACCGGTCATTCATGCAGAAACGGGTGGAGAAACTGAGCGAGGAGGCCGGTACATACAAGGCAAACTGTCATGATTATTTCCTGTTTGTCGATATCGATCATTTCAAGGTAATCAACAACTCCTGCGGTTCAATCGCCGGAGATTCATTCCTGCAGATTGTCGGACAGACACTTCAGGAGGTTGTTCCTGACGATGATGTTGCCCGTATCGGCGGCGACGAGTTCGGTATAGTCGTTTCCAACTGTTACGTTGATCATGCCATAGGTATTGCGGAGAAAATCCGTTCATCGCTGCAGAAACTCCGTTTCGAGTGGAATAAGAATTACTATTCAATTACTGCAAGCATAGGTATAGTGCCCTGTGAAACAATTGATACCAGCGCCATCCTGTCACTTGCTGAAACAGCCTGCGGCGCGGCGAAGCTTCAGGGCCGCAACAGAGTTTATCTCTATTCCGAACTCAGCGACGATGTTCTTAACTACAAGAAGGAAATCGGCTGGGTTGCACAGATTTACAAGGCCATTGAGCAGAACAAGTTCATACTGTTCAAGCAGCGCATTCTTACCTTTGTGAATGATGAACGGCTGGCCTATGAGGTGTTTGTAAGACTGCTGGGCGACAACGGAAATATTCTGCCGGCCAGCACCTTTATCGGAGCAGCCAAAAAATTCGGTCTGATTTCACACATCGATTCATGGGTAGTCGAATCACTGCATTCATGGCTTGATACCCAGAATATTGATGAGATTGAGGCTGTTTTCATTAATATGTCCCTGTCATCCATAAGTTCGCTTCATACGCATCGCAAGCTGAAGAGACTTTTTGAAAAATCGTCATATCCGCTGAACAAACTATGCTTTGAAATATCGGAAAATTCAATGCGTGACAATTCGGCCAATGTGAGAGATTTTGTCAAACTGATAAGGTCCTTCAACTGCCAGCTTGCCCTGGATCATTTCGAGTGTGGCATAGGGTCCTTTGCGCTGATTGAACAGGTTAAACCAAATTACCTTAAGATTGATTGCGAAACATTAATCGGTCTTGAACGGCTGGGCGGAGAATCCGTAATTCGCGAACTTCAGAAGGAATTGAAGAAATATACTCTGAAGATTGTGATCATGCATATCAAAAATGAGGAAATGTATAATATCATCAAAAAATACAATTTCGATGCATATCAGGGATTCGGCATAGAACGTCCGCTTCCTATAAGTTTGAACGGTTCACAGGATTAGGTGTTTATGACAAGATCGGTTTCAGGAAGAAGAAGAAAAAGAGATCCGCTGAAAGGTCTGTTTTCAAGACTGCTCAACAGAATACTGTATCAGATAATTAGACGGATGTTTAGAAAAAGGTCAAGATGAAGAAATTTTTAACATTGATTTCTGCGGTTTTTATATTGTTATCCGCCGCGGAGTCCGCCTGCGCCGAGATCTGGCTTCCCGCAGGATGGAAACAGGACAGATCGCTTTCCGGCAGCAATCGCAAGGTGTTCCGCAATAATACAACCCAGGGCAGTCTCGAATATGACATTGTGCCTGCTGAAGGGCATAATGCCAAGCTTATCGCCATGGCTCTTGCCAACAAGGCCAACTGTTTCAGGATTGAAGATGCAGGCAACAGCTATGTTATAACCTGTGATCACATAGATACCTTTACCAGAGTGGCGGTTCATAATGATACTGCATATATCAGTACAATTATCTGTCACGATCAGGCTACCTGCGATTCCGCCGTTGAAATTCTTAAAAGTATCGATGATCAGTGATAATCTTATTATTATTGGTACGGATATTTAAAAAATGTGGTAGGATCTACACGGTTTACCAGCGGTTGCAGTCACTTTTAGTAACAATGAAGGGACTGTGGCTTTTTATTGATTAATTATCAGTAGTTTTTTATTTTTAATTTTTAATTTTACCTTGAACAATGAGGAAAAAATGGATCAATTGCAAGAAATAGTTGCTAAAGCTCTTGCTGCAATTAATGCGTGTGACGACGAAGCAAAAATAGAAGAAATCAGATTGGAATATTTCAGTAAAAAAGGTTATTTTACTGAACAGATGAAGTCTCTTGGCAAATTAAGTCCAGAGGAAAGACCTAAGGTCGGTGCTGAAATCAACAAGGCAAAACAGGCTGTTTTAACTGCTCTCAATGAAAAGAAGAGCAATATGGAACAGGCCGCACTGACCAAAAAACTGATGAGTGAGAAAATTGATATTACTCTGCCGGGCCGTACCGCCGAGGTTGGTACTCTTCACCCTGTAACCAAGACAATCATGCGTATCCGCGAACTGTTTGCGGATATGGGATTCCAGGTTGTTGAAGGTCCGGAAATCGAAGACACCTTCCATAACTTTGACGCACTGAATATTCCTGCAAATCATCCAGCCAGAAGCGATCATGATACTTTCTATTTCAATCCTGATCTTGTACTGAGAACTCAGACATCAGGCGTGCAGATCCGCGTTATGGAAAAACAGCAGCCGCCGATCCGAATGATTTCTCCCGGCCGCGTGTACCGTCCTGATTACGATATGACTCATTCCCCTATGTTCCATCAGGTTGAAGGTCTGCTGATCGATCGCGATATTCATTTCACCGATCTCAAGGGTATTCTGTATGATTTCCTTCTCAACTTTTTTGAGGAAGATCTGGAAATTCGCTTCCGTCCTTCTTTCTTCCCGTTCACTGAACCTTCTGCAGAAGTGGATGTAAAGGGCAAAAACGGAAAATGGCTTGAAGTTCTGGGATGCGGAATGGTTCATCCTCAGGTACTGATTTCAGCCGGTGTGGATCCTGAAGTATACAGCGGTTTCGCTTTCGGTCTTGGCGTTGAACGTTTCGCAATGCTGCGTTACGGAGTGAACGATCTGCGTGCATTCTTTGAAAACGATGTACGTTTCTTAAAACAGTTTAAATAACAGTAATAATAACAGATAGAGGTTGTAAATAATGAGATTTTCAAAATCCTGGATTGATGAATGGGTTGATACCGGTATAAGTGCAGATCAGCTTTCTGATATTATTACTATGGCAGGTCTGGAAGTTGATACAGTTGAAAAGGTTGCCGGCGATTTTGATCACGTGGTGGTGGGCCTGGTTGCTGAATGTGCAGATCATCCGAATTCCGATCACCTGCATGTAACCAAGGTTGACATCGGAAACGGTGATCTTCTGGATATTGTGTGCGGCGCTCCTAACTGCCGCAAGGGTCTGAAGGTGTGTGTATCTCTGGTCGGTGCCCATCTGCCTGGCGGACTTGAAATCAAGCCTACCAAATTAAGGGGTGAACCTTCCAACGGCATGCTCTGCTCATTCAAGGAGCTGGGCGTTGATCTTCCGTCAAACGGAATCATCGAGCTGCCGGAAGATGCTCCTCTGGGCATGGATATTCGTGAATATTTCGGCTGGAATGACAGTTCTGTAGAGGTGGATCTGACAGCCAACCGCGCCGACTGTTTAAGTATCATCGGCCTGGCAAGAGAAATTTCCGTGCTGACCGGCAAGCCGTACAAAATGCCTGAATTTACCAGAGCGAAGGCAACTCTGAGCGATACCTTCCCGATTAACATTCATGATTTCAAGGCCTGTCCGAAGTACTACGGACGTGTATTCAGAGGTCTGAATGTAAAGGCTCAGACCCCGATGTGGATGCAGGAAAAACTGCGTCGCTGCGGTTTGAGAAGTGTAGATCCGATTGTGGATGTAACCAATTATGTAATGCTTGAACTCGGTCAGCCTCTGCATTCGTTTGATCTGGACAAGCTGAAAGGTTCTCTCAATATCAGATTCGCAAATGAAGGCGAAAAGATGGTGCTTTTAAGCGGTCAGGAAGCTGCTCTGACTCCTGATACTCTGATTATTGCCGATGAAAACGGTCCTCAGGCAATGGCCGGTATTTACGGCGGCATAAATTCAGGAGTAAGCGAAACAACCGCCAACGTACTGCTGGAATGCGCATATTTTGCACCTGATGCAATCAAGGGCAGAGCACGTGAATACGGTCTGGCTACAGATGCCTCACATCGTTTCGAACGCGGCATCGATTACAATATTCAGGAACTGGCATGCGAAAGAGCAACCCAGCTGCTGCTTGATATCTGCGGCGGTGAAGCGGGAGAAATCATCAGGGTGGAATCTGCAGACAATCTGCCTAAGCCTAAGAGCATCAGTCTTTCAATGAAACTTGTAAACCGCGTAATCGGCAATAATATTGTCAACGCTGATCAGGTGTTCAAAATCCTTAACGATCTTGGTATTGAAACCAGAAAGGTTGCTGACGATCAGTTTGAATCGGTAAGTCCTTCATGGAGAATTGATATTGAAATCGCCGAAGATCTTATAGAAGAGGTTGCCCGCATCTACGGTTACAATAATATTCCTAATCTTCCTCCGCAGGCAGGTCTGCGCATGATTAAGTCGTCAATGACCGATTTGCCGCTGGATCGTATCAAATCAACTCTTGTAAACCGTGATTACAACGAGGTTGTAACATACAGCTTTGTTCAGGAAGACAAGATGAAGGTTGCTTTCCCTGATGTTGCACCTATCATAGTTCCGAAACCGATTACCGCTGAAATGAATGCAATGCGTGTTTCATTGCTGCCTGGCCTGCTGGATGTGGTTGCCTATAACAACAGCCGTCAGCAGAACCGTGTAAGAATATTTGAAAGCGGACTCAAGTTCATTCCGGAACAGGGCGCCGAATTCGGCATAAGACAGGTTCCTGTACTTGCAGGTGCGGTTTCCGGTCTAGCAAATGATGAACAGTGGGCTGTGTCAAACCGCAATGTAGATTTCTATGATATCAAGGGAGACCTCGAGGCTGTGCTTGGTCTGACTCAGCAGTCAGAACGCTTCTCATTTGTTCCATGCAATATTCCGGCACTGCATCCTGGTCAGAGTGCCAGAATTTTACTGGACGGCAATGAAGTCGGATTCATCGGTCTTGTTCATCCTACAGTGCAAAAGGCGTACGGTGTTAAATTCAAGACTTTCATTTTTGAAATTGAACAGTCTGCTATTCTGAAAACCCTTATTCCGGAATACAAGCCTCTGTCCAAGTTCCAGGCCAATAGACGCGATATTGCTGTTTTAGTCGATAAAAATATTCCTGCTGCAGATATTATTAATGAGATTAAAGTCGTAAATTGTCATCAACTTAGTAAAGTTTGCTTGTTTGATCTCTATGAAGGTGATAATATTGACATGGCTAAAAAGAGTTTGGCTATAAGCATGATTTTGCAGGATAACAATAAGACTTTAGAAGACAGCGAAATCAATGCATTGGTGGATAAAGTAGTTGATACTTTAAAAAACAAGTTTGGGGCAGCTTTAAGGGATTAATATGACTGTTACAAAAGCGGATATAGTGAATCACATCATTGATTCGTGCAATATCGATCATGATGTCGCTGTAAATTTAGTGGAGAATTTTTTTGAAGAAATCAAAAAAAATCTTGAAAAGGGGGACAATGTAAAAATTGCCGGATTTGGAACATTTCAGGTTCATAAGAAAAATGCCAGACCTGGCAGAAATCCAAAGACGGGTGAGGAATATGAAATTTCTGAACGAAATGTTGTTTCCTTCAGGGTTGGCACAAAATTAAGGGATGCCATAAAATCCTATGTCGCTTAGAAGCAGATTTTAATCAATATATCACAGGCACCTTTGAGAAATTCCCAAACTTTTCTTAATTTAACTGATCTATGAACAGTTTGCGGCAATTGGATATAAAACCCTATATTACATAGGGTTTTTATTTGCTTAAAAACTGATAATCAGAGTCAGGCTCCTCCGGAATACTGTCATTCAAATCAAATTCATCTTCAGTACTGTCAAAATCAAGTGTATCACAGTCATATTCTTCACTCGGTATTGGAATATCCATTGCGATAAGCAGTTCCCTGATATTGCCGA